>Ga0299913_10003162_pt1 | contig 13356 bp, 11 predicted proteins | sample RVTome_9_FD_201360 | JGI IMG/M metagenome (GOLD analysis project Ga0299913, IMG submission 201360) | Soil microbial communities from uranium-contaminated site in the Upper Colorado River Basin, Wyoming, United States - RVT155D38 (version 2) ... | reverse complement strand
AGCTTCAGCGTCGGTGGCCGGCGCCCGCCTAAGCACCCGCGTGCGCGCGGCCACCTCGGTCCTCGGGAGCGCCGTGATCTTGACGCTCGCGCTGAAGATGGCGCTCGATATCTAGGATCGCTAGGGTCCTAGGGCTCCTCGGGCGTGTCGAAGAAGGGACACCCGGGCGGGTCGCGGAAGATCGGATCGCTGCGGTCGTAGAGCGCGCAGCTGGCGATCGATCCTGACTTGTAGGGATTGTTGGGTAGGCCCAACGAACCGCCGCTTTCGCAGTTCGGCAGCCCGGTCGGGTACATCGTGTTCGAGGTGATCTCGCCGTCCTCGGGCGCCTTGTTGTTCTCCCAGCAGTTCCCCTCGCCCTGGTCGTCCCACCAGATGTCGACGCCGTTCAGGTCTGTCTTGCCGCCCGGTGCGATGCCCATGATGTTGTCGACGTACTTGTTGAAATGAGAGGTGTCGAAGCCTTGCTCGGGCTCCTCGCGGATGGCGGCGGGGACGCTGAAGAGCATGTAGCCCGCCCGCCAGTTGTCCCACAGCCGGTTGCTCTCGAGCAGGTTCCAGTTGCCGCCCGCGATGACCAGGCCGGCTCCGACCGGCGCGGGAACGACCGGGCAGACGGTTCCCGACCACTTCGGCTTGCCGGGCTTCGGTTTGTAGCCGCGCTCCGCGGGGGGCTCGTCGCAGATGCCAGACTGGACGAACTCCTCCGTGTAGTTGGAGTTGTTGGAGTAGATCTTGTTGTCGGTGAACCAGGCATGGTCCTGCGGGAGGCCCGGGTGCCCGGCGAAGATCGAATCGGTGACGACCCCGGTCTGGTTCGCGTAGAAGTCGTTGTCGTGTGCGTACACGGAGTTACCGGCCGTCCCCGAGTAGCCGAGAGCGTTGTGATGGCTCTTGCAGTTGAAGATCTCGATCGCCCAGCGCTTCTTCTGCGTGTAGTCCTCGCTATCGGAGTTCACGTCGGAAGCCGAGCCCGGATAGATGAGGGAGTCGCCGTTGTTGTAGCCGTCGCAGTTCTTGTAGACGCCGTGGTCGACCGCGAACGTGAGGAACCCGTACTCGTCGTTGTAGCGAGCCACCACATCATCGATCACGAACCCGTCGGTCTCTAGGACATAGACCGCGTTGAACTCGAAGAGCTCGATCGTGAAGTTCCGGAGATAGAGACCGTCGGCCCGGTCTCCGCGGATCCCGTTCAGCTTCATCCAGTCGCCGTCTTTGGTGAATCCACCGGTGATCAGGACGTCTTCCGGGTCGGCTCCGGTTCCCTCGATCTGCAGATCGCACACGGGCGCGTTGCAGTCGCGTTTGTCGTCGTTCGGCTTGTTGTCGCCGAAGATCCCGATGAGATTCTGCGCATGAGGGCAGGTCAGTTGTTCTTCATAGGTCAGCACTGGGGCGCCGGGGCCGTCGTCGTCCTCGGCCAGCCGCTCGGCACATTCGGGCTGCGCCCGGTAGGGAGTCTCCTCGTAGACGCCGGGAAGCATGTAGATCGTGGTTCCTCGTGTGGCCACGTCGAAGACCGCATCCTGCAGGTTCCGGTAACCGCACTTCGCAGCGAGCTTCAGGTTGATCGTGCGGAGCTCACGGTCGGAGATCTGCATGATCCGCTTGCGGCTGTCGGGAGCGCAGACCACCAGGTTGGGCTCGGCGATCAGCGGCCGGTACTTCGGCACGCGGCCCGAGCCGTCCGGGAAGAAGGCGTCCCGCTCGGCGTGGCCGAGGGCGACCCCCGACGAGGCGATCAGCGCGGCGACCAGAGCTACGCAGACGGACAGGCTGCGGCGGAAGGAACGTTGTCTCATGCGATCCGGCTCCCACGGTCGATTTCGTTCGTTCTGCTGAGGTATGCCCCACATTTCGGCCTTCATTCCCGGGTTCCTGCCTCGCCACCAGAGCAAGCTGTGGCGATCTGGGTAGGAACCGCAGATGCGACCCGACCCGGAGCGCCTTCCGCCCGTGGCGGTGTGGGCCGCCGCGAGCCTCGCGCTGTACGCGACCGGGAGCCGGACCCTGCGCCGAGCCGCCCTGCGTGGGCTGGTCGCCGCCGCTTTCACCCGGCTCCTGCTGGTGCTGCCGTTCGGGCGCCGGCTGCAGGCGGAGGAGACCGCGTCCGCGGCCTTCGTTGCGGGGGCCGCTCTAGAGGAGCCGAGGACGGCTCCGGGGATGGCCGCGGCGGCGGCGCTGCTCCATCGCACGGGGGGCCAGGCGGCCGGCCGGCGGATGCTCTCGATCGCCGTCGGCGTGGGGGCCGCGGCGGCCTCGACGAGGGTCTGGCCCGTACCCCCCAGGAAGGGATCGGCGGTGCCGAAGATCACCCTCCCCGAGCGACTGGAGCCAAATGCCGACGGCCGCGGGCTCACGATCGTCGCGAACGCCGCGTCCGGCAGCGACGACCGCGACGGCGACCTCGACACGCTTCGAGAGCTCCTCCCCGCCGCCGCCTTCGTCGAGATCGACCCCGACAACGGAGATGAGCTGCGCAAGGCGTTGGACCGGGCCGTTCAGGAGGGCGCCGTCGCCCTGGGGGTCGTGGGAGGCGATGGCTCGGTCAACACGGCGGCCCAGATCGCGCTCGAGGCAGATGCTGCGTTGATGGTGGTCCCGGCAGGGACCTTCAACCACCTCGCCCAGGCGGTGGGGATCGCCTCGGCCGAGGCGGCGGTCGCCGCGGTGAAGGCCGGCGAAGCCCTCGCGCTGGATGTGGCGTCGATCGGAGGCCATGTCTTCCTGAACACGGCCAGCTTCGGAAGCTACGTGGAGCTCGTGGACACCCGCCGGCGTCTCGAGGGGCGCATCGGGAAGTGGCCGGCGATGGTGGTCGCCCTGATCCGGGTCCTTCGTCACAGCGATCCGATCGCGGTCGAGATCGACGGCGAGCCGAGAGTCGTGTGGATGGCCTTCATCGGGAACTGCAGCTACCACCCGAGCGGGTTCGCTCCCACCTGGCGCGAGCGGCTGGACGACGGGTTGATCGATCTCCGGTACGTGAGCGGCGACCAGCCCTGGGCGCGTACGCGCCTGATCCTCGCGGTGCTGACGGGCCGGCTGGGACGCACGAAGGTGTACCGGCAGGACCGCGTCGAACGAGTGAGGTTGCGCGGCATCGAAGGACCGCTCCGGCTGGCCCGCGACGGCGAGACGTTCGAAGGGCCCGAGGACGTCGTGGTCGAGAAGCTGGCGAGGCGGCTGGTGCTGTTCGCACCCGATCCGGCAACGAAGTGAGATCAGGAGTGCTTCAAGGAACGGCCCAAGATGTACGCGAAGCCCATCAACGCGACCACTCCCACTCCCGTCAACCAGGGCCCCGCTCGCTCGTATGCCTCGCCCAGGAAGTAGCCGGCCGCGACCGTGTAGGCGATCGAGGCCAGGCCTCCGGCAAGATCGACCGGGAAGAACCTCCTAGGTGCCACACCCAGCGCTCCGGCGGCCGCGGCCACCGCGGCCGACGACATCACCGCGAGTCTTCCCAGGAAGATGAGCTTCCCTCCTTGGCGGTTCAGTGCCTTCTCGAGCTTGAGGATCTTGTCGGCATCGAGCAGGCGGTCGGCGAGCTTCGGCAGATCCCCGGCCTCGATCTCCTTCGCATAGGTGCGGCCGAGTGCATAGAACAGCCACGCTCCGAATATCGAGAGCGGGATGGCGGCCAGCACGAGCAGGATCAGGTCGAGGTCTCCTCTGCGCGCGAGGAAGCCACCCGCGAGGAACAGCTCTTTCGTCGGTCGCATGAAGACGAGAAGCAGGAAGTGATCCTGGTACAACACGGGGACGAGTGGGATGGCTACCACCGCAAGCCCCACTCGCGCGGCCCCCAGCGCGAGCAGCGGCTTTCGCCATCTCTTGTGATCGGATCCGGGCATCGGGCAATAATGACGGTCCGGTGCGGTAGACCGGTGTCGTGAGGGACCTTCTTCCGGAGTGGCTCGCGCCGCGACTCGATCCCGAGGAGCGTTACGGCCTCAGGCTCACCCTCTTCGCGCTCGCGACCGTTCTGATCTTCGTTCCCTTCTTCTTCCTCCTGGTCCAGGTCACCACCGAGGGACCGATGACGCGTCTGGACACCGACATCTCGGCCGAGGTCCACAAAGAGGTCCTCGAGTCGCCGGTGCTGGAGCAGGTCTCCGCAGCGATCAGCTTCGTGGGCAGTCCCCCGGTGCTTTATCTGGTCGCGGCGGCGGCGGCGATCTTCTTCTGGCGGCGGGACAGCCGGCGTGTGGCCGTCTACCTCGTGCTCACGAACCTGCTCGGGGGCGCGATCAACTCGGCCGTGAAGGTGATCGTGAACAGACCGCGACCCGAGCTCGACGATCCGATCTCCCAGGCTTTCGGTTACAGCTTCCCGTCCGGCCACACCGTGGCTTCCACCGTCGGGTTCGGGTCGCTGCTGCTTGCGTTCATGCCGTTCATCCCGTCTCGGTGGCGGCTCGTCGCGATCGCCGCCTACTTCGGAGCGGTGGCCCTGGTGGCCGCATCGCGCCTCGGCCTCGTCGTCCATTACCTCTCCGACGTGCTGGCGGGTTTCGTTCTGGGGGCCGCCTGGCTGTCCGCGTCGACCGCCGCCTTCAGCATCTGGCGCACCGAACGAGGCGAAGAGAGAGTGGAGGTCACAGAGGGCCTCGACCCCTGACCGTTGAAGTCCTAACACCACTACGTATGGGCGTCGTCCGGCGACGTCAGAACGAGGCCGCTGGCACGAGCGGCCGTAACCGACGATGATGGTCTCCAGCCGGTACGAAGACGCCGGTCTTCGAGAAAGGGACAGCGATGGCCTCGAAAGACAAGGGTGGCAAGTCGGAGAAGAAGGAGGCCAAGAGGAGCCTGAAGGAGAAGCGCCAGGCGAAGAAGGCTAAGAAGAAGTAGCGCTCGCGACGATGCCGATCACGTCGCTGCCGTAACGCTCCAACTTCGTCGGTCCCACACCCGACACGGCTTCGAGGTCGTCGATCGAACGCGGCTTCCGCTCGGCTATCTCCGCCAGCGTCGAGTCGTGGAAGATGACATAGGCGGGCATGCCGTCGCTCTTTGCCCTCTCCAGCCGCCACCTCTTGAGCGCGACGAACAGCCGGTCTTGCTCGGGCGGAGGACCCCCCAAGGGAAACCTCTTTCCCTCCGAGCTCACGATCTCGCCGAACGGGACCGTCATCACCGCGCCGCCCTCCAGCTCCATCAGCGCGCGGTCCTCGTCGATCTCTACGATCCGACCCGAGTATCCGCCCGAGACCTCGAGCTCGAGCCCGACGCGTGCGGCTATCTCGGAGCGCGGGGGCCGGGCGTGTTCGAGCCGCCCCGTCTCGGACGCGCCGGTCAACTCGGAGACGAAGGGGCTCGCTTTGCGACGACCGTCGCTGACGTAGGTGACGATCAGGTGGCGTTCGGCGCGCGTGATCCCCACGTAGAAGAGCCGGCGTTCCTCGGCGACAGCCGCTTCGGAACGGGCGCGCTTGAACGGGAGCTCACCGTCCTCGACCCGAGGTAGGAACACGCAAGCGAACTCCAGACCCTTGGCCCGGTGATACGTCAGCAGGTTGATCCCGCGTCCCTCACCCGCGCCGGAGAAGCGAAGCTCGATATCGGCCGCGAAGTCCGCCGCGGTCCTGACGCCGTCGTCGAATGTCTCCGCGAGCCGAACGAAACGTGCGAGATCGTTCTGGCGGGTTAGTTCCTGTGTTCCCAGATCGTCGTCCGGCTCCTCGACATAGCCGGCTCGATCGGCGGCCTTGCGGACATCGGCGGCAACAGTGACAGAACGCGAGCGTTTCAGCGTCGCGATCATCTGGCGGCCGGTCGAGCGTGTAAGGAACGCACCATCGCTCACCTGATAGGGGATCCCGGCGCGCGACAGCTCCTCCTCGTAATCCTCGGACCGGAAATTCACCCGATAGAGGATCGCGATCTCTTCCGCCGCGACCCCCTCCGAGAGCAACTCTCGGATCCTTGCAAGGATGAAGCGAAGTTCGGCATCCGGAGCCGAGAAGCGGCGGATGACCGGCTCTGGGCCGTCTTCCAACCCGGAGCGCAGCACCTTTTCCGCGCCAGCGAGCTTCGGGACCAGACGGTTCGCGAGACCGAGCACCTGCGGAGTGGATCGATAGTTCGTTTCGAGCCGGATCACGGTGGTGTTGAGGAACCGGCCCGGCATGTCGAGCAGGTAGCTCGACGACGCGCCGGTGAACCCGTAGATCGATTGGTAGTCGTCGCCGACGACACAGAGATCGTCGCGCTGGCCCACCCAGAGGCGAAGCAACGTCTCCTGCAAGAGGTTCACATCCTGGTACTCGTCGACGGTGAAGGCGCGATAGCGCGCCGCGAATTCCTCGCGCGCGATCTCGTCACGCTGGAACATCCGGATCGTGAGCTCCAGCAGGTCCTCGAAATCGATCAAGCCGCGTTCGCTCTTGCCGCGCTCGTAACGCTGATAGACGCTCGACATGAGATCGGCCGGGATCGGCGGTTGGTGGTCGCCGAGCGACGAGGTGTAGCGGTCCGGAGAGATCCGGCGGTTCTTGGCCCACTCGATCTCGGTGGCCAGGTCCCCGGCCGGGCGGAACCGGTACGGCTTGGGCAGAGTGTTGGCGATCTGGCGCAAAGCGAGGCCCTTCCCGGGCAGGATCTGCCCGGGTGGCTCGGGAGAGAAGTAGCGGAGCTGGGCCAGCGCGGCGGAGTGGAAGGTGCGGGCCCTCACTCCCTCGACGCCCAGCGAGGCCAGCCTCCGGCGCATCTCGCCGGCGGCCCGGTCCGTGAAGGTGACCGCCTGGATCGCGGCCGGCTCGAAGGCACGCGTATGGACCTGGTTGCCGATCCGGTGGGTGATCGTCGTCGTTTTCCCCGACCCGGCCCCGGCGAGGATGCACACCGGACCGGTCACCGCCTCGACGGCGCGCCGTTGCTCGGGGTTCAACGCCTGTGAGATCGCCGGGCTCGTCACGTCCTCACCTTATGGGTGGGCACCGACATATCCCGGCGCTTCCTCGGCTTCGCACCGGCACTCTTAGATGGCCTCTTCGGCGGGTTCCCGGCGCGGGTCGTCCACTGCTTCGTCGTCGAGTGTCGCCTCCGTGCCCACCTCCAGGGGCGGGAGCCGCAGGTACCCGTAGAAGCAGGCGGCCAGGGTGGCGGTTCCGCCGAGAACCAGCGCCGCCCGGGGATCGAGCAGCTCGGCCACCCCTCCCACCAGCGGCGCGCCGATCGGCGTGGAGCCCAGGAACAGGACGAAGTACAGCGCCATCACTCGCCCTCTCATCTCGTCGGATGCCGTCAGCTGCAGGGTCGAGTTCATCGTGGCCAAGAACGCCATCGAGGCCGCGCCCAGCGGCACCAGGAGGATCACCGCCGCGATCAGCGTTGGAGCGAGGGACACCAGCAGCGTGCAGGCCCCGAGGCCGATACCGGCTCCCAGCAGGAAGCGTCTGCTCGAACGCCCGAATGCGGCGTTGCCGAGAGCTCCGATGAACATGCCGATCCCGGTAACGGCGCCGAGCAGCCCGAGTGTTGTGGCGCCGCCCTCGAAAGTGACGCGCGCCAGCAGCGGAAGGATGACCTGGAAGTTGTACTGGAGGGTGCCGACCACGGCCATCATGATCAGCAGCGTCTTCAGCACCGGGGTCGATCCCACGTATCGAAGACCTTCTCTGATCTGTCCGCGCCGTTGCGCGACTCGTCCCGACGGTCTGAGCTGGTCCTTGTTCATCGTGAAGAGAGCGAAGGTCACCGGAAGGAAGGACGCGGAGTTCAGCAGGAAGCCCTCTCCGATGCCGACCTGGTCGATCAAGACGCCGGCGACCGCGGGTCCGATGACGCGAGCGGTAGTGAAGGTCGCTGTATTCAGACTGACCGCGTTCGTCAACCGGTCCCGTCCGACCATCTCCATCGTGAACGTCTGACGCGCCGGATTGTCGATCGCGGTGACGACGCCCAGTCCCAACGCGACGACGACGACGAACCACAGGGTGACGACGCCGGTGACGGTTGCGACGCCCAGGATCAGAGAGAGCACCGCGGCCGTCAGGTTGGTGACGATCAGGACGCGTCTCTTCTCGAAGCGGTCGGCAACGACACCGGCCCACGCTCCGAGGACGAGCACCGGCAACCACTGGAGAGCGGTGATCACCCCCAGCCCCAGGCCGCTCCCGGTGAGTTCCAGGACCAGCCACGCCTGTGCGGTCCATTGCACCCAGGTGCCGGTCCAGGAGACCAGCTGCCCTGCGAAGAAGCGCCGGTAGTTCGGGACGCGCAGGGACGCGAACGTTCTGTCCAGAGTTTCTGCCATGAAGAGCTAGGTCATCTCCCTTTGGCGGAAGAAGCCGACGGCGAGCGCGAGGAAGCCTGCCGCATAGGCCAGCAGTAAAGCCATCGCATCGGCGCGGGACCGGCCGGGCATGGTGTTCAACTCGCCGACCAGGAACAAGCCGACGTTGTCTCCTATCAACCAGCGGGACCACACGGGCTTGAAACCGCGGATCAGCCCCTCGATAACTGCGAGATAGGCGAACCCGGCCCCCAGCGCGGCGGCGGTGTTGCGTCCGATCGTGGCGAGCGAGAAGCCCAGAAGCGCGGCGATCACCGACATGGCGTCGACCCGTAGCGCGATCGACGCCATCTCACGCCAGAAGGCCGTGTCCACCGAATCCGTGATGCCGTTCACCGCAGCGGCGGGATACAACGCCGCCGCGTAGAGCACCTCGAGCACGAGGATCCAGACGGCGACCACCAGTGCAAGTGCGCCTGCTTTCGCCAGCAACACTCTCGTTCTGCGGGGTTCCCAGGTGAGTGTCATGGTCAACATCCGGTTGTGCCATTCGGCGCCGATGAACGACGCACCGAGGAGCCACCCGAGCATCAACAATGGGAACGCGAGTCCCGTCAGGTTGTCCGTCATTTCGCCGTAGTCGAAGCGTGGGTCGGCGCTCATCGCTGCGGTCTCCTCGCGGCAGAAGCGCTCGAGGTCTTCGATCTCTTCGGACGGAACGCCGAAGCCCTGACTGTTGATGCAGCTCTCGAACACCGCCTCTCGTTCGGATGCGGCCTGCTCGAACTCCGCGGGGGACGTCTTGGACGCGAAGAAAACGATCACTCCTCCGACCACGAACATCGCAACGACGAGCAGCGTCGTGAGACGGAAGAGCCTGCGAGCCAGCAGCCTGCGGAGCTCTACACCGAACAACGCGCTCATGGATGTGATCCCGCGGGCGTCTCGGTCAGTTCCATGAACACGGTCTCCAGGTCGACCTCGTCCGCCTTGAGCTCGATCGGGTAGAGGCCCCGGCGGGCCAATGCCTCGGAGACCCGGGCTCCCTCCGCCGGCGCTATCTCCAGGCGTAGATAGCTGTCGTGGCGGATCGCCGGGATCCCGGCCGCGTTCAGGGTCGCGATCGCTTGCTCGGCATCTGCGATGCGAAGCAGCATCCCGGCGACGCGCCCGCGGGAGAGAACCTCTGCCACGGGCCCCGCCGCGACGCTCCGGCCGCGCGACAGGATCGCGACGTGATCGCAGATCTGCTGTACCTCGCTCAGGATGTGGCTCGACACGAACACGGTGCGACCTTCGGTTCCGAGCCGCCTGAGCAGATCGCGCACCTCTCTGATGCCGGCCGGATCCAACCCGTTCGCGGGTTCGTCGAGGATCAGTAACTCGGGATCCTTGAGCAGCGCGGCCGCGATCGCCAGGCGCTGCTTCATTCCCAACGAGTAGGTCTTGGCGAGGTCCTTGCCGCGATCGCCGAGGTCGACCGTCTCCAGGGCGCGATCGACCTGGCGGCGCTCGATCCCGTAGATGCCGGCCAGCAACTCGAGGTTGCGACGCCCCGAGAAGTTCGGGAAGGCGGCCGGGGCTTCGACGATCGAGCCGACCTTGCGGATCACGCGATGCAGTCCGGTCCAGGAATCCTCGCCGAGGATCTTGCAGGTCCCTTGGGTCGGCCTGGCCAGACCCAGCAAGCACCGGATCGTCGTGGTCTTCCCGGAACCGTTGGGGCCGAGGAATCCGTACACGCCGCCGGGCTCGACCACCAGGTCCAAACCGTCGACGGCGACGGTCGTGCCGCCGCGGAGGCGGCGATAGCTCTTGTGGAGCCCGTGGACCTCGATGACGCTCATGCCGGAGACGCTACCCGGGTCTCGTCCCGGTTGGATTCGATCGCCCGTAGGGAGATGCCGGCCGCGAGCACGGCGCCGAACAGGATCGTTCCGTATTCGCCGTCGAGTCCGACCGCCTCGAAGACCACCCCGGAAGGGATGCTGAGCGGCAGGCCGATCGCGAGCAGGATGCCGCCCGGGGTCCGACGTCCCGAGGTCCAGGTCGCTACCGCGGCCCCGAAGAATCCAACCGCGACGAGGAACGGTCCGATCACGAAGAAGGGCCACAACGGAACGAGGGAAATGGAGGCCCCTACGAGGATCAGCACACGACCCGGGCCGAGTCGACCGCGACCTCCCACGGCTTCGGAGCCCTGGACGAACATGGCGATCAGCAAGGCCCCGCCGACCATGCAGGTCGCGACGACCCACTCGGGGATCGGATTCGCTCGCGTCGGGTCCTGATACTCGATCTCTCCGAGTGCCGCGCCGACGCTGGCGATCAGCCATAGAAGAGCTCCCGCCGCGCCTGCGCGAGCGGCGAATCGCCGCACCGTCCTTCTCATGGGTTCCTCCTTGGTGGCCCTGTGGAGGCTCAAGGATGGTCCGACCCCTTCCCCCGCCGACAGGGCGCAGGCACCACACTCGCGGGGGGTTTACACGCCGGAGCGAGGACCCGATATCCGGACGGGGATCCACCCCTCGACCACGACCGGACCGTTGACGGAGGCGCGGATCTCCAGGGCACCTCCGACCGCGGCGACGCGGTCCTCCATGTGCTGCAGGCCCGTACCCGACGAAGCGAGCTCCGGATCGAAACCCGGGCCCGAATCGGTCACCCGGAAACCCAGGCGTTCGTTGAGCTCCTCCAGGACTACCTCGATCGGGCCGCGGCCGGAATGCTTGACGGCGTTCTGGATCGCTTCCAGGCAGCAGAAGTAGACGGCTGCCTCGACGTCGGCATCATGCCGCGACACCCGTCCCACGTCGATCGAGACCGGGACGGGACAGCGACGAGCGTGAGCCTCCAGAGCCTGGACGAGCCCCTTGTCCGCCAGCACGGGTGGATAGATGCCGCGCGCCAGATCCCGCAACGTCTGTAACGCGTCTCCCGTGTCGGCTTGTAATTCCTCCAGAAGGACCTTGGTCGCAGACGGATCCTTGCCCGCGAGCTCCTGGACCTGGCGCAGTTTCATGGAGAGCGCTACCAGGTGTTGTTGAGCGCCGTCGTGGATGTCGCGCTCGAGGCGCCTTCTCTCGGCATCCTGCGCGGCCACTATTCGCTGACGCGAACGTCGCAGATCGCTGAGCCGATTCTGTAACTCGGCCGTTAGCTGGGCGTTGCGCAAGACGAGCCCGGCTTGCGCGGCGACATCGTTCAGCAATCTTTCTTCTACGGGAGTGAGCCGGCGTCCAGGAGCTTGGATCACGGTCAGGGCTCCGAGCAACTCTCCGTGATGGGTCACGGCCACGGCTCGATCTGCATCGGCAAACTCGGGCAGCTCATGTCCCACGAGCTTCTTGGTTAGGCGTTGGTGATCCATGCCGGGCCAGGACGCCGAGAGCGAAAGCTCATCTCCGACGCGGAGCCAGATCTCGGCTCGCTTGGCTCCGGTGGCCTCGGCCAGTGCGATCGCCATCTCGGGGATCACCTCTTCCAGAGCGTAGGCCTCACCGACGCGTTCCGACAGTTCGGCCAGCATCTCGTAGGGCGTCGCTCGTTTCCCGTAGACCAATCGGTTCGCAAGCTTGCGAGCTCTGTCCCTCAAGGGATGGAAGGCAGCCGCGAGGACCGCGGTCACCGCCACGGAAAGCACGAGACTCAGTCTCTGATCACCTCCGATGAGACTTCCGAGTCCGACGACGACTGCGAGATACACGCTCGTGATGAACGCGGCCAATGCTCCGTAGACGAGGCCTCGGTTGATAACGCGATCGATCTCCCACAACCGGAATCGGACGATGCCGATGAAGAGTGCGATCGGGATCACGGCGAAGACGATCCGGAAGATGCGGAAGGCCGCAACCGCGGTCTCCTTGCCGGAGAACTCCGCACCGATGAAGAGAGGTGTCTCGGCGGCCGCGGACTCGTAGATCGCCACATTGTGAAGGTCGCCGTCGTTGTTCGTGAGCCTCACCAGCGAAGGCACTCCGGACACGAGTGTGATCGTCGATCGATCGAATCGGTTGTTGTTTGCCGTCAATTCGACCGTCCTCGACGGTTCTTCGGTCGAGGCGGCGACCACCTCCACCTCGCCTCGCATCTCCACCGGATGCGGGTCGCACCGGAAGAAATAGGTTCCCGGGGAGGGAGCGGTGAACTCGTAGTCAACCGTCCTATTGGATCTTTCACCGGCGTCACCGCTCAGCACCATCAGCGGGATCGCGATCAAGAGTGCCAGCAGCAAGGCCCACAGCAGCACCTTCGATTGCTGGCGCTGTTCGTCGTTGCGGGCCCGGCGGATGCGGCGGACCTGCGCGGTCACACCGGTCACCGGTATGAAGAGGCCGTACACAAGTACGAGGCCCAGCGTGTGATCGTCCGCCGTCATGAGCGAGAGCCCCGTGAAGAAGAGCGCCAGCACCGCGAGCATCGGCAAGCGCCCGAGCTTGCTCGAAAGATCCCGCCCGAGCAGGGAGTCCGCTGGGAAACGGAGCAGGGCGAAGATGTAACAGAGACCGGAGATGACATGGATACCGACATGCCACTGGTCGATCCAACCGAGCCACGCGACCGGGACGACCTGGATCGCGTCGTGGCCTTGGAGGTTGAAGGCGACCGCGGTGCCAACCATCCCGACGGCCAGCAGCCGTGCGGTCGTGTCGAAGGGCCGCAGTTTCAGCAGCAGCAGCCCGAGAGCGATGTTGAAAGCGGAAAAGAGGTAGTCGAGCAGCGCCTGCCCGCCCGAGCGAGCCCCGTGCGCGGCCTGGCCCGCGTTGCGCATGACCTCGGCGAGAACCCCGTCGCCTTCGCCGCGGACGTGGAAACCGTCATGGATCGAGTCCCAGACCGACGCCAGGACCGGAGCGAGTCCGAGGATCAGCCAGGCCCAGGCACTGACGAGGATCAGGACGAATACGGGGAAGAAGATGGTGCCGGTGCGTTTGACCACCATCCGATTGTCCGTGGGGGAACTCCCGGCAACAAGGGGTACGGCCCTATCCGCGGTTGTGGGTGCTGGCACCAGTGCGCCTCGTCCGCGGCCTACATATCCTGATGACGGTGATCAGAGTCGTTCTAGCCGAAGACAACCTTCTGGTTCGGGAGGGGATCGTCCGCCTGCT
>Ga0299913_10003160_pt1 | contig 13360 bp, 12 predicted proteins | sample RVTome_9_FD_201360 | JGI IMG/M metagenome (GOLD analysis project Ga0299913, IMG submission 201360) | Soil microbial communities from uranium-contaminated site in the Upper Colorado River Basin, Wyoming, United States - RVT155D38 (version 2) ... | reverse complement strand
AGCGCTCCCGTTCGGAGATGCGACGCATGTACGAACTTGCGCGCGCCGACTCTCTTCGCGACGGACTGACCGAGCTCGGCAACCATCGTGCGTTCCAGGAGGAGCTCGACCGTCAGATGGAGCTGCACCAGCGCTACCAGGTGCCGTTCGCGCTGCTGCTGATCGACCTGGACGATCTGAAGGTGGTCAACGATTCGGAGGGCCACGCGGCAGGCGACGCCATCCTGCGCGACATGGGAGGTCTGGTTTCCAAGATGTCGCGCTACGCCGACCGCGCATTTCGGATCGGAGGCGATGAGTTCGCGATCCTCATGCCTCATACCGATTCCAGCGGGGCGCTCCACGTTGCGCGGCGGCTGCAACAGAAGGCCCTCCAGCCGAGCAGTGGGGGCCGGCCGATGCTGTTCTCCGGCGGCATCTCTGCCTGCCCGCAGCTGGCCACCAACCGGACTCAGCTTTACTCGCAGGCCGACGCGGCGCTGTACTGGTGCAAGCGACACGGTCGGGCGGCAACCGATGTGTTCGATCCAGTGCGCGATCGCACCGCCAGCCTGGAGGTGTCTGAGCAGCTGTCAGCGAGCATCGCTCGTGTCGTGGCCGAGGGCTCGATGCGGCCGGCTTACCAGCCCATCGTCGATCTGGGCTCAGGCCAGGTGGTTGGCTTCGAGGGCCTCACGCGGCCGCTGGCAGAATCCGGCTTCACTGATCCGGGCAGCATGTTCATCGCCGCCGAGACAGTCGGCCGCACGGTCGAACTCGACCTTGCCTGCCTGCACGCTGTCGTGTCGGGTGCCCAGCAGATGCCCGCCCAGCAGCTGCTGACGGTCAACATATCGCCGCGCACCCTCGAGGCGCCGCACTTCTCGGCCGATGCGCTGCTGGCCATCCTGGCGCGCTACAGCATCGCCCCGCAGCGCGTGGTGGTCGAGCTGACCGAGCGCGAGCGGGTCGAGGACTTCGCCCGCATCCAGCACAACCTGACAGCTCTTCAGCGCTCCGGAGTGCGCATCGCCGCCGATGACGTCGGCGCCGGAAACTCCGGGTTGCGGCTGCTCAGCCAGATCCGCTTCGACATCGTAAAGATCGACCTGTCGCTGGTTCAGGAGGGTGCCGAGCGCGACTCATCGCGCGCTGTACTTCGCTCGTTGCACGATCTTGCCGGCCGCTGGGGAGCGTCCGCCATCGCCGAGGGGCTGGAGACCATCGGCCAGCTGCGCATGGTGCGCGAGATCGGCATCACCGCCGGCCAGGGATACCTGCTCGGGCGGCCGATGCCCAACCCGATGCTGAGCGAAGTCGACCTGAAGGCGATCGAGTCGGGCGCCACCATCCTGCAGCGTCATCAGGCCCCGTCCGAGCTGCCGCTGCCTGCACCCACGGGCAACTGACTGCTCGGGCAGGCGACCACCGCCTGCCTCAGCTGGCGCGCCGGCGCAGGCCCTGGACGATGGCCGCCGTCTCGGCCGAGCTGACGCCCAACCTGGTCAGTGTGAAGCGTGCCATTTCGAGCGCAACTTCGGTCTCGGCGACGACGATCTCGCCCACTCCCTCGCGTTGCAGCACGGCCTTGTCCGACGCGCTCCTGGCGCGCGCGATCAGTGGCAGGCGCGGGTGACCGCGTCGTACGTAGTGGACGATCTGGCGCATGGCGATCGAATCGGGCACCGTGACCACGACCACCTGTGCGCGGGCCAGGTCGGCCACGGCCAGGTTGCGCGGGTTTTCGGCCAGGCCCTGGACCACCGGCACGCCACGTTGGCGCAGCTCACGGCAGATGCGCGGATCGACTTCGATCACGACGTACTTGAAGCCGCGCCGTTCGAGGGCGGCGCCGATCAGCCGCCCCACCCGCCCGTAGCCGCAGATCGCGGCGTGACGCCGGGTGGGCCCGGTCGTGGGCACTTGCTCAGTTGGGGCCACGCCACGCCCTCCGTAGCGCCGGTCGACGGCACGCAGCACGTCCGGCGTGTGGCGCATGAGCGACGGGGCGAGGACGATGCTGACGCCGGCCGCGGCGAGCATGAGGCTGAACATCTCCTCGCCCACGACCCCCAGGTCAGCGCCCACTCGAGCCAGCAGGAAAGAGAACTCGCCAGCCTGGGCGAGCGTGACGCCGGCCAGCACGGCCGTCCGCGCCGGCGACCCGAGCACGTACGACAGCGCGGCCACGATGAACCCCTTCAGCGGCACGATGAGCAGTACGGCGATGGTGACCAGGACCGGGGCTCCGAGCACGAAGCCGGGATTGAAGAGCATGCCAATGGAGACGAAGAACAAGCCGGCGAACACGTCGCGCAGTGGGCTGAGCTCGCCCAGCACGTGATGGCTGATGTCCGATTCGCTGACCAGCAGTCCGGCCAGGAAGGCACCCAGGGCGAGCGATAGGCCGAAAAGCTCCGATACGTAGGCGGTGCCCAGCGCTACGGCCACCACGCTCAGGATGAAAACCTCGCGGCTGCGCAGCAGGGTCAGGCGCTCAAAGATCCACGGCAGGACGCGCAGGCCGAGCGGCAGGAGGATGGCCAGGAAGAGCACTGCCTTGGCGACGGCGAGGCCAAGGTCGGTGGCCAGGTCGCCGCCCAGAGAGAAAGCTGTCAGCAGGACCACGAGGACGATCGTCGATAGGTCCTGGAGGGTCGCCCAGCCGAGCGCAATGACGCCGTGTGACGCGTCCAGCTCGCCCCGCTCGCCCAGCATCTTGGCGATTACCGTGCTCGACGATTGCGAGATGAACGCTCCCAGGAAGAGCGCCTCAAGCGTGCCGAAGCCCAGGGCGCTGGCGACCAGGAAGCCGATCACGACCAGCGCCACGACCTGGATCGTGCCGCCGATGATGGCCACCCGTCGCACGCGCAGCAGGTCGCTGATCGACAGCTCCAGGCCGACCGCGAAGAGCAGGAAGACGAGGCCGACGTCGGCCAGGGCGGCGACCGTCTCGGGCTCAGCCGTTGGCCCGACGGTGTACGGGCCAATGAGGACCCCGGCCGCCACGTAGCCCAAGATGGCCGACTGGCCGAGGCGCACGGCGATTGCCGCGCCGATCGCGGCGGCGACCAGGGCGAGGGCGACGGTGACGATGAATCCGGTGTCGGTCATGGGCACCTTGTGTGGGGCCGGCACCAGCTGGTGATCGGCTGTCATCGTAGTCGGCCAGCCCGCCGAGCGCGCCCGATAGACTCGGTGCGTGAGCCACAGGCGGCGTCTGAAGGTGGGCGTCCAGCTGCCCGAGGTCGAGCGCGTGGTGCGCTGGGCCGAGCTGCGCCAGATGGCGCGCAGCGCCGAAGCGGTCGGATTCGACTCGCTCTGGGTGGGCGACCACTTGCTGTACGACAGGCCCGATGGCATCGTCGGGCCGTGGGAGGCGTGGTCGACGCTTGCTGCGCTGGCCGAGACGACGTCACGCGTCGAGATCGGCCCGCTGGTCGCCGCGACCAGCTTCCACAACCCGGCCATGCTGGCCAAGAAGGCGGCGACGGTCGATGAGATCAGCGGTGGCCGGCTGATCCTGGGCCTTGGCGCTGGATGGAACGAGGGCGAGTACAAGGCCTATGGCTTCCCGTTCGATCGCCGCGCGAGCCGCTTCGAGGAGGCCTTCACGATAATCCGCACGCTGCTGCGCGAGGGGAGGATCGATTTCGACGGCGAGTTCTACCAGGTGCGCGACTGCGTCCTCGTTCCGCGTGGGCCGCGCCCAGAGGGCCCGCCGCTGATGATCGGCTCGATTGGCAAGCGCATCCTGCATTACGCGGCGCCGTACATGGACGCCTGGAACGCGTGGCATGACTGGTTCGGCAACACGCCCGAGGGATTGCGCCCGTACCTCGCCGCGCTCGATGAGGCGTGTCGCGCCGCCGGACGCGACCCGGTGGAGATTGAGCGAACGGCGACGGTCCTCGTCCAGCTGACCGGTGGCAAGGGGCGCCCAGGATCGATCGCCAATCCCACGCCGCCGGTCAAGGGCACTGCCCAGGAGATCGCCGCGGCGATCGCCGCCTATGCCGACGCCGGCCTGAGTCATGTCCAGCTCGTGCTCGATCCGATCACCGTCGCCTCGATCGAGGAGTGTGCCGCGGTTCTCGAGATCCTCGACCGCGGCTGATCCGGAGACGAGTATGGTCCTGCCGCCGATCGTCCAGGGTCTGCCGTACATGGCCTGGACGGTGCTGGTCACGCTGGCCATCGGCTCGTTCGCGTTCGCCGCCGTGACCCGTCAGCTGACCGACGCGACGCGCGGCTACGTGGCCACGACCGCGATCATCTCTGCCCTGCTGGCGCTGCTCGCGCTAACCGTTGACACGGGCCTGAGCGCACCGGGCGAGCTCGTCATCCGGCCCGCCGCGACCGAGCTCGAGACGCTGCGCCGGGCCGGGCTGGCCGCGTTCGCCGTGCTGGCGGTGGTCTATGTCCTCGCCCTGCGCGGCCGCCTGCCGGTGTTGCCGACCGCCGTGGCCGCCCTGGCCGCCGCCGGCGCGGCTCTGGCCGCGGCCGCCTTCGGGTGGGCGCCGACGGTCGCGGACGGCGTCCCGCTGCTCGTGCAGCTGGCCGTGCTGAGCCTGGCCACCGGCGGCGCGATGGCGGCGATCGTGCTCGGGCACTGGTACCTGGTAGCGCCCAGGCTGTCGGAGCGGCCACTGGTCCTGCAGGTTCGAATGCTGCTCGCCATGATCGTCCTGCAGGTGCTGCTGTTCGTGGTCTGGACGACGCTCGGCGGGGGCCCCGGCCAAGACGCTTTCGATGCTTTCACCGGCCCCAACCTGTTGATCGTGATGCTGCGCCTGCTGGTCAGCCTCGCCTTCCCGCTGGTGCTCGTCTACATGGCCTGGCGCACGGCCCTGACGCGCTCGATGGAATCGGCCACCGGCCTGCTGTACATCAATCTCGCGGCGGTCATGGCCGGCACCATCGGCGCGGCTGCGTTGTATGTCTCCGGCGGGCTGCTGGTCTAGCCTCGAACGTGATGCGCATAACCGTGAGGCTCTACGCGATGCTGCGCCAGCAGGCCGGCTGGCGCGAGCGCCCGCTCGAGCTGGCGCCGGAGGCGACGATCGAGGACGCCTGGCAGGCGATCGTCGCCGCCGATCCCGAGCTTGAACCGTCACGCGCCGCTGTCCGGTTCGCGCTCAACCGCCAGTACGCCGATCCGAATGACCGCCTGACCGACGGTGACGAGCTGGCGCTGATTCCCCCGGTGGCTGGCGGTAGCGATGCACGGCTGATGCGTTGTGAGCTCAGCGCCACCCCCATCGAGGACTCGCTCGTGGCCGAGCTGCGCGCGTCCGTGCCCACCGCCGCGGACGGGGCGCTGGTCGTGTTCGTCGGCCAAACGCGCGAGACGCCCGGCACTCCCGCGCCAGGCGAGGAAAAGGCGGCCGCGCGTCACTCCGGCCAGCGGGTCGTGGCGCTCGAGTACGAGGCATTCGAAGAGATGGCGCTCGATGTCCTGCGCGAGATCGGCGCAGAGATCGAGCAGCGCTTCGGCGTCACCAGGCTGGCAATGATCCATCGCGCGGGCACAGTTGCGGTAGGCCAGCCGAGCGTCGTCATCGCCGCCGCGGCTGCCCATCGAGGAGCGGCCTTCGAGGCCTGCCGCTATGCCATCGAGGAGCTCAAGGCGCGCGCGCCGATCTGGAAGTCCGAGCGCTATGCCGACGGCTCGGTGTGGATTGGGGCTCCTGCGCGTTCAGGGCCCATCGAGCAAGAGGAGGGCAGCTGAGTTGGTGCGCGTGTACCTATCGGTCGACATGGAGGGCGTGGCCGGAGTCAGCCATGCCAGGCCCACGCAGCGCGGCGATGCGCTCTACCCCATGGCGGTCGAGCTGATGGTGGGCGAGGCGAACGCCGCCATCGAAGGCGCGTTCGACGGCGGAGCGAGCGAGGTGACCGTCAACGACAGCCATGGCGCCATGTACAACCTGACGCCCGCGGCGCTCGACGAAAGGGCGCGTCTGGTGCAGGGCAAGAAACCGTGGAGCATGGTCGAGGCCGCCGCGGCGTCGCGGTTCGAGGTGGCCATGTTCGTCGGCTACCACGCCCGGGCCGGCCACCCGCGCGGAACGATCGCGCATACCTACAGCGGCCGCGTGACGCTCGCCGAGGTCGGTGGCCGGCCCGTGACCGAGGCGGCCGTGAACGCTCTCTACCTTGGCGCCCTGGGCATTCCGGTCGGCATGGTCAGCGGCGACGACGCGCTGGCTGAGGAACTCGGCGACTGGCTGCCGTGGGCCGAGCTGGTGGTCGTCAAGCGCGGCATCAGCTGGCAGGCGGCCGATTCGCTCCATCCTTCCCGGGCGCGGGAGCTGATCCGCGAGGGCGCCCGCGCGGCGGCCGAGCGTGCCGCCAGCGGAGACCGCTCGCTCGAGTTGCTCGCCATGCCCGCACCACTCGACCTGCGCATCGACTTCGCGCATGCCGGCGAGGCCGACGTGGCGGCCACGATCCCAGGCTTTGAGCGCACCGGTGATCGTGGCGTGAGCTACTCGGCGCCCGACGCGATCACCCTCTACCGCGCCTTTCTCAGCGCCGTGCGCCTGGCCTCGACGGCCGGTGACTGAAATTCGCCGCTGCTAGGCTGATCGGCATGAGCGAGCCGCGCAACGTGACTCCAAACGCCGAGCCGCGCGAGGACGGATTCCACAAGCGCTACTACACCGAGCGCAACGAGGGGCCGGAATGGACCGGCTGGTCGTGGGCCAGCCGTGGCCGCAACTTCCCGTGGCTGGGCGTGCTGCTGGTCCTGGTCGGCATCGGCCTGCTGGTCCAGTATTTCGTGCCCGGTATCGCGGCAGGCACACTCGTGCTCCTGGCAATCGCGGTCGCCTTTCTCGCTGCCTGGGCACTCGGCCGTTCGTGGGTCGCCCTCGTGCCCGGGCTGCTCATCCTTGCCGTGGCCGTGGCACGGCTGATCGATGAGCTGGGCATCTACAGCGGTCCGGGCACGACGTCGCTGTCGCTGGCTGTCGCGTTCGGCGTGATCTGGCTCATCGGCTATGCACGCGGCCGGCCCAGCGGCTGGCCGCTGTGGGGCCTGGCGATTTTCGGCCTGATCGGCGTGGTCCAGGCCTCGGGCCGCATCGCCGGCATCCCCGAGCTGGGCGCACTGTGGCCAATCGTGATCATCGCCCTGGGTGTTCTGCTGCTGCTGAGCGCCCGCCGCCGCCAGGGCTAGCCGGTGTAGACGCCGGTCGGGTCGAGCTCGTCACGGATCATGCGCAGCTCGGCCGGCTTCGCAGCTTAGTCTCCACCAGTGACTCACTGACGCGTGGCTTCCAACCCATCGCCGAGCGCACGTGGTCGAGCGTGACACCAGGGTGCAGCAAGTATGGGGCGCCGGCATCTTTGGCCTGATCGGCGTGGCGCAGCTCTCGGGGCGCCTGGTCGGCATCCCGTCGCTGGGTGCGCTCTGGCCGGTGCTGATCATCGTCGTCGGGCTGGTCTTGCTGCTCAGCGCCCGACGCGGCCAGCGGCCGCCACCGCCCGCACGAAATCGCAGGTCCCTCGGCAGGTTTGCGCAGGCGCGATCTTCCCTGAAGGCTGAGTCGTCCGGTCGTCGTCCGGACGTTCCGAGCCGGAGACCGGCGTCCGATCCAAGGGGCCAGACTGCGGACGGCGGTCTCCGGCGGAGCGTTGGGTGGTCCGGCGCATGGCGCCGCTGTCTTAATTGAGCGTGACTTCGATCCACCCGCTGTAGGCGCTCTGCAGATGGCCGGTATCAGTCCAGCCGTCCTCACCCTCGGATGGGTCGAAGTAAGCGAGAGCCACATAGGCCACGCTTCCGACCTCGAACTGGGTGTCCTGCGGGTCGCCGGTCTGGAGTGGTCTTGACATCTCGAAGATCCAGGTGCCCTCCGCGCCGGCTCCGGATGCCTGTGCCGTGTGTGCCCAGACGCCGGTCAGGCTGTTCTCGGCGTCCGCGTTCACGACATCGCCTCCGCCATCGTCTTCACGATCGCTGGGATTGGTCGAGTACTCATCGTCCAGGTTGCAGGCTGGATCATCGCCGCCTTCGACGCTCTGGCCGCCCGAGGTGATGCCCGGACCGCAATCGAGCTCCCAGTGCCACATGTCGACCATGCCCAGGCCGCGATCGATATCCGGCTCGTCGGCACCCATGTGTGGCGCTGCGGGGTCGTCGATCCTGAACATGACGACCGGCGATGGCGAAAGGTTATGGTCGGCCGGGTCATAGTCGAAGGCGTCCGGCACCTCGAGCAAAACGTAGATGTTGTCGCCGTCGTGGGCGACCTTCAGCGTGACGTCGACCGGGTCGAGCGGCCCGAACTCGATCTCGGCCGCCTCGGCCGGTTCGAGGTTCTCGAGCCGGAGTTGCTCGAGCGTGACCGTGGCTCCCTCGATGGCGCTCCAGTCTGCGTCGCTGCCATCGACAGCAATAGTTGCCGTGGTCGCGTCGAACGCAATTCCGTTGCCCGCCGGAGGATCGCTCGGACCGGCATCAGCGGTCGCCGCCACGGTGGGCGCGATGGTCGGCGTCGGCGGCGGAGTTGGACTGGCAGCGGCACCGCATGCGCCGACGACCAGGGCGGCAATCGCGAAGGCGGCCGCGATCCTGGTTGGCACCGTTCTCATATCGTGTTTCCTCTCCTTGCTTGGGGGTGGGGCGAGCCGCCCGCGGATCGCGGTCGGCGATTTGGAACGCACCTAACTCCTAACCTTCCGTGTTGCAGTAGCCGGGGCCCGTCCTCGCCGGATGGCGAGCACGGTTGTCACAACGACGCCGATCAACAGCAGCCAGATGACGAAGGCGGCAAACGCCAGCAGCAGCGGCATTGCCGTCGACACGACGGCCAGGCTGGCGCCGGCATCTGCTACCGCGGCCGGGCTCGCGGGCACCGGGATGACGGACGCGCCAACGTCCGTGCTCTGTTCGGCAGCCAGGTAGTCCGCAGTGCCGGCGAAGCTAGCCCCGACCCGCATGGCCGACTCGGACGGGATGATCTGCAACCTGGCCGTACCGTCGGTGCCCGTCGTCGAGCGGCTCAGCACGATGCGTCGCGGACCCAGGAATTCGACTTCGCGCCAGAACTCGACGATCAGACCTGCGATCGGCGATCCGTCGTCGACCTGGAGCCGCGCCACCAGCTGACCGGGCGCACCGGGTAGCGACGAGCTCTGGTAGCTGATCTGCATCGTGACCTCGTCGACGACGTCGCCGCGATGCGTCGCGCCGACGTTTGCGGGCAGCAGCAGGGATGCCAGCAGCGAGGCGCCGGCCAGCGCGACCGCTCGACGCCAGCCACTTCCCCTAGACATCAGCCACATCACCCAGCGCGACGGCCGCCTTGGTCGGCCTGGGGCCCGCAGCCATTCGGCTATCGGCGTGAACGCGCTCGATCTGCTCCATCTCGTCGACGGCGAGCACGGGCACGAACCGAAACAGGAAGAGCATGATCAAAACAACCCCTGCCGCCGCGCCGCTGACGATCGCAATCTCCACGACCGAGGGTGTGTACGAGCCCGCGTCACCGGCAATGACCGGGCGCGAGAGGGGCGGGACGACGATGAGGAGTCGCTTCAGGTACATCGCGGCAATCACGAGACCGGCAGCGAGCCCGATGCCGGCCGGGGTTCGGGTGCGCCGAAACGCGATCAGCGCCACGGGTGCCAGCAGGCCCAAGCCGATGAAGGCCCAGAAGAGCGGTGCGTAGCGTTCGAGCATCAGGCCATAAAGCAGCTCGACCTCGGCCTGCTTGCCCACGAAACCCTCGGTCGTGATCTCGCTGAACGTCGCGTAGCCGTACGCGAAGCCGAGCACGACCATCACGTAGCCGAGGTTGCGGATTGTCCGGTCGTCGATCCAGCGCTGGAGGGCGTACGCGCGCCGGTAGGCGAGGGCAGCCAGGATCACCACCGCGACACCCGAGTACACCGCGCCGATGACGAAGTAGGGCCCGAAGATGGTGCTGTGCCAGCCCGGCCGGCTGGTCAGCGAGAAGGTGTACGAGAGGACGGTGTGGACGATCACCGCCATCGGCACGATCAGGATGGCAACCACGGTCATCGCCCGTTCCAGCGCGCGCCGCTGGGACTGTGTTCCGGCCCAGCCGAGTGAGAGCACGGCGTAGAGCCGCCGGCGCAGGCGACCGAGCCCGGGTTGGTCGCGCAGCATCGCCGAGTCGGGGATCAGCGGCAGCACGAGCAGGATCAGCGTGGCCAGCATGTAGGTCAGGATGGCCACCATGTCCCAGAAGATCGGTGACTGGAAGTTCGGGCGGGCGAATAGCAGCCAGATCCGTTCTGGATGGCCGAGATGGATGATCGGGAAGAGCGCCCCCACGAGGAGCGTCGCCAGGGCACTCACTTCGGCGATACGCGTGATCGGCCCGCGCCACGACGCATTGGTCAGGCGCAACACTGCCGAGACGAGCGCGCCGCCGTAGCTGAAGCCGATGAAGGCGACGAGGGTCGCCTCGTACGAGGCCCAGAAGACCTGGTCGTTGTAGCCGGTGACCGACAGGCCGCCGGCGGCCAGCTGTATGCCGTAGGCAACGGCGCCCACGATGGCCACCAGCCCCAAGCCGATGAAGAGCGCCCAGAAGCGTCGACCGGCCTTGAGCGCGGGCCTCAGCGCCGCCTCGTGCAGCTCAGCCGTCGCTGCCGCCGCTGCGACCGATGGGGCGCCAATGTCGGTCATATCACTAGTCCAGGTCCTGGGCGTGCCCGGCGATGTAGTACACCCGTGGCTGCGTTCCCAGCTCTTCCTTCAACCGAAACGCGTCGTTGGCGCGCAGGAACTCAGACAGCACAACGGTGTCGTGGCCATTGGTCGCAAGGTCCGCGACCAGGTCGCCGACGTAGATCGCTTCCATGTTGCAGGACGTGACGCAGGCCGGGAAATCTCCGTCTCGCAGACGATGGGCACAGCTGTCGCACTTACCCACCGTGCCCTGTCGCTGCGGAGCGGTGAACAGGGGCGACGTCGAGCTCTCCACGCCCGCGGGCAACGGCGGAGATGGCTGCCAGTTGAACACCCTGACGCCGTACGGGCAGGCTGCCATGCACATCCGGCAGCCGATGCACAGCTCCTGATCCATGGCCACGACGCCGTCGGGCTCGTGGTAGGTGGCGACAACCGGGCACACCTGGACGCACGGCGCTTTCTCGCACATCTGGCACAGCACCGGCAGGAAGCTCTCTTGCCCGCCCGCCCCTTGGATCGTGTAGACCTTGATCCACTGCTGGTCCGGCGGCAGGTGGTGCATGCGCTGGCAACCGGTCGTGCAGTCACCGCACCCATCGCAGCGGCGCAGGTCGATAACAAAGGCCCACTGCCGCTTTGCCAGGTCGGTCGCCGTGGCCGCATCAAGGTCGGCGGCGGCGCTGACTCTGGCCAGCGAGCTGACGCCGACCAGCCCGCCGGCGGCCAGGAACCCGCCGGTACCGATGAGCGCGGCGGCCTTGACGAATGCCCGTCGCGAGAGCTCGTGCCGGTCCACGGCAGCCGGCTGCTCGTCGGACGCGTCGGTCCGAGCAGCCGGTTTTTCGCCGCCTGGCCCTGCCATGTGCCGATCCTGTGCGCCGGCGTGCCTGGTGACATCCGTTGACACCGCGAGGAATGCGGGCGGAGCCCCGCAGCCAGGCTGCGGGACTCCGCAGCGGTTGCGCGATCTGGCCGGTGCTAGAGTCGATTTCCGGAGGATGCGTCGCGTGAGAAAGCACATTCGGTTGCTGCTTGTCGAGGACCACGCCCTCGTCCGCGAGGGCACGCGCGAGATCCTCGAGCGAGATCCGATGCTGCGCGTCTTGGGCGAGGCCGAGGATGGCCCGACGGCCATTGCCCTGGCCGACGAGCTGCATCCGGACATCGTGCTGGTCGACCTGGACCTCCCGATTCTCAACGGCATAGAAGTGATCCGCCGAATTCGAGCCAAACCCGATGGTCCGCTGGCCCTCGTCCTGAGCGCCTACGACGACGAGGACTACGTGATGGCGGCGCTCTCCGCCGGCGCCACCGGGTACCTGCTCAAGACGGCCCATGCCGATGAGTTGATCGACGCGATCCACGCCGCGGCACGGGGCGAAACGGTGCTCCAGGGATCTGTCGGGCGGGCGCTCCTCGCTCGCGCTCAGGGTTCGGGCGGCCAGCACGACGTCCTGACCGCGCGCGAGCTCGAGATCCTGCGCCTCGCTGCGCACGGTGCGCGGACCAAGCAGATCGCCGCCCAGCTGATGGTCAGCTCGCGCACCGTCGAGGGTCACCTGACGAGCATTTTCAACAAGCTCGGCGTATCCGGCCGGACCGAGGCGATCATGTATGCTGCCTCACACGGCTGGATCACCCTGCCGCGTCACGGCCCGCAGGCATGAGCGAATCCGGCGTGGCGCCGCGCACGCGAGTGGCCGAGGGGCAAGAGCGCGTGGAACCCGAGGCCGGCGCGGTCCCAAGCCGGTTCATCCGTGTCGTCCGCGAGTGGCAGCCGCCGCTCCACCGGCGTGAGTTCTGGGCCGTCCAGCTGCTCGTGTTGCTCATCGCCGGCGGTCACGTGCTGCTGGAAGCCACGGCGCACGAGATCTACGACGCCATCTCGTACGTACCCACCTCGCTGTTCCTGGTCCCGGTCGTCTACGCAGCGCTCACGTTCGGCCTTCGCGGATCTCTGCCCACGGCCTTGTGGTGCGCGCTGCTGACGGTCCCCAATCTCCTCGCCTTCCACCAAGGTGACGAGCGGATGGCCGAGATATGGCAGACCGGGGTGGTGATCCTCGTGGCGGTGTTCGTCGGTCAGCGGGTCGATCGCGAGAAGCGCGCCCGGCGGCATGCGGAAGAGCGGGAATACGCCCGGCGGACTTCGGAAGAGAAGTACCTCGGCATCTTCGACCATGTCGCCGAGCCGATTCTGGTGCTCGGGCCGCAATCCGACATCGAGGACGCCAACGTTGCTGCTGCGCGACTGTTCTCGACGAGCGCCACTGAGCTGCGCGGCCGGCCGGTCCGTGAAGTGCTCGACATCGACCTCGAACAGCTCGCGACCGGTGGCGAGGAGGCGCGCGAAGTGCAGCAGCTCGTCGTCAGCGGCAGCCCGGCACGGTGGGTGCAGCCGGTGCTGATTCCGCTCGCCGATGTCGATGGCTCCGGACGCACCCAGCTGATGCTGCGCGACCTGACCCCGGAGTACGAGCGCCAGCGAGCACTGGAGGCGTACGCCAAGCGAACGATCGAGGCGCGCGAAGAAGAACGCAGTCGAATCGCGCGCGAGATACATGACGGACCGGTTCAGTCGCTCGTCCTGCTCTGGCGCCGCCTGGATGCGCTTGGTCGACTGGACGACCCGGGCCAGGAGGCCCAGTTGCGCGCTGCCCAGCGGGCGGTCCGGGAGACCGCTGACGAGCTGCGCCGTGTCAGTCG
>Ga0299913_10003158_pt1 | contig 13363 bp, 12 predicted proteins | sample RVTome_9_FD_201360 | JGI IMG/M metagenome (GOLD analysis project Ga0299913, IMG submission 201360) | Soil microbial communities from uranium-contaminated site in the Upper Colorado River Basin, Wyoming, United States - RVT155D38 (version 2) ... | reverse complement strand
CCAGCGTGCCCTCGCGCAGCGCCTTGAAGACGGGCGAGTTGTCCCATACATCCGCAAAGGATTGCCGGCGCAGGTCACCCGCTTCAACGGGCGTATACGGACACGGCGTCAGCCTGCCTTCCGGCGTGATCCGGCAGTAGTGCGTGCCGCAGGGGCAGCGCGTGCCGTAATTCAGAAGGCCCGAGTCCATGCCGCGCTCGTAGACGTGACGCATGAACTGGGGCTGGCACTTGGCGCGCACCAGCATGCGGCCGCGGTATTCCTGCTCGAGATCGCACAGGAGCGCCAGCACCGCATCGTTCTCTTCCGGCGTGAGCCCGGGCATCGCGCCGCCACGGCCCGCCGGAACGAGGAAGTACACGTTGAACGAGACGGCGCCACGCTCCGCCGCCCAGGACGCCAGCGCCACAAGCTCGTCCCGGTTCCCGCGTGTGACGGTGGTCTGAATGACGAAGTCGAGGCCGGCTGCCGCCAGTCTGTCGATCGCACGAACCGTGTCCTGGAGCGCACCGTCGCCGTGACGAAAACGATCGTGGTAGCGTTGCTCGAGAGAGTCGATGCTGACGGCCACGCCGCTCACGCCCGCACGTTGCAGCGAGCCGATGCGATCCCCGGTGAGGCGCGTGCCGTTGGTGCCGACCACGACGGTCGCGCCGCGTACACTGGCGTGTTCGGCGAGGGTCTCGAGATCCTGCCGGAGCAGCGGCTCGCCGCCCGACAGTATGAACATGGGAGCCGGGCTGATGGTCAGGATCTCGTCGGCGATGCGGAGACACTCGTCGGTACGCAGATCGTCCCCCGTTGCCTGCCAGGGACCTGCGGCGATATAGCAGTGGGCACACGCGAGATTGCAGCGGCGGGTGAGATTCCAGGCTACGACGTGGGGCACGTATGTGCGCGCGCCGTCGCGGACATCCAGTCGTTCGTGCGAGGCGAATCCGAACTGAACGTCCGCGGCGGACGCGCGTCGTTCAGCCACATCGAGCTGCTCCGTCACTCGCGCGCTCCTGCCCCGTCCTGGTCACGGTCCATGAAGCGTTCCACGGCCTCACGGGCCTGTGCCGGGCTGACAGTACTGAAATCGATCGGGCAGTCGGCCGCGCGTTCCGCCACATCACGGACCGGGCAGCGCGTCACGCCGGCCGCCTTCGCCTCCTCGATGAACCTGCGCATCTCGGGCGTGAGGCCATCCACGCCCTCGGCAGCGGCGCGCAGCTGCTTTGTCTGCAGCTCGCGAAACATCACGAGCATGGTGTCCATGTCGAACTCGTCGGCTTCGATCATGGCCTGCTTGTTCTCGTCCATCACCGTCGTCGTGATTCGCCAGAAGCCGTGATCGCGAGCGAAACGCTCCACCGTGTTGCGCGCCAGCGGCCGAGCGATCAGCGGCACGGCGCGCAGACGCTCGAATGCTTGTGAAGTCCAGACGATCGGATCCGCGGCAGTCCGTGCCCGGGTCTGTACGTGGCCGGTGTACGGACACTTGACGGTGATCGAGGCGAGGGCCGGTTCAGCGTCCTCATCGGAACCCTCGATCACGGTGCGCGCCATCGCCTGCTCGGCCTTCACCTCCGCGAGCGCCAGCTCCTCGGCCGTGCCGATGCCCATGATGAGCTGCATGTGCGTCGGCAGCAGCTTGCGGATCGCCTCGTCCAGCCGCTCGCTGGTGACTGTCGGCAACGATGCGGAAGCGGCGGGCGCCTGCCCGTTCGCCCTGGCGTTCGCGCCCTCGCCTGCATAGGTGCCGTTCGCACCGGGTCCGTAGTTGTCCAGCACGAACTCCTCGACGGCGCGGCGCGCGATGCCCAGCGCGAATGGCGGAACACGCAGTATCCTCACCTCCGCCTCCGGCGCCCACTCGAGTCCCGAGTGGCCGTCCTCCTCGATCCAGGGGATCTGCTCCGGGCGCACATCCGTCGTGCCGACGAGAAGGACGTTCGTGTCGGCGAGACGGCACAGGTTCTCCGCCTGCGAACCCATGTCGGTGCCGTCGATGCGATGGCTGCCGTGACGTGCGATCACGAGTAGTGTGGGACGGACCTCTTCCACCCACTGAAGGATGCACTGGAACGGTTTGCCGATGAGGATCTGTGTGTGCATCTCGACTTCGGGTACGCGCGCGTGCATCGCCTCGGCACGCTTCAGATTGGCCTGGCAGAGACGGAGCAGACCCTTGTCGATGATGTTGTTGTGCAGCTCTTCCTGCTCCTCGAACTTGAAGACCTTGGAAGCCTGGACCGACAGCACGTCCTTGATGTTCCCGAACACGACGTGGTGGTATTCGACGTCGAAGGCGGAGCATACCCAGAGCGACGCGCCGAAATCGCGCGCCAGATCGAGCGCCACGCGCAGGGCCTTGTAGGAGTAGGCAGAGCCGTCGATGCAGATCATGAAGCGTCCGCCCCGGAGCGCGGCGCCATCCCTCACGATCAGCATGTCCCTGTCGACGCCGCGCATGACGCGCGAAGTGACACCGCCCAGCTGCGAAGCGGGCTGCCGCCCCATACCGTGCGCACCGATGCACAGCAGGTCGTAGGAGCGGCCGCTTTGTCCCGCCAGCTTCGCCGCTTCCTCCTCGTCCTCGGCGATCAGACGGCCGTTCTCGCCGATGCGCACATCGCCACGAACCCGTTCGCCGCCGTCGTACTTGTCCGCGATGTTCGGGTCGAAGCCGATAAGGCTGGGCAGCCGGCCGCGGCCGCCGTTCACCTCATTGATGATCTCTTCGTAGTTGATGCCTTCGAGCAGCTGCCGGGTGAGTGGCACGCCAGCCGCCTCACACAGCTTCGCCGTCTGGTCGAGGAAGGAATCGGAGATCAGCTGGAGTCCCTTCTCGATCAGCTTGTCGTGGATCTTGCGTTGTCGCTTGATCTCATCGGGTGTCTGGAAGCGCGCCGGCAGGCCTGTCTCGAGCTGGCGGAAGCGAACGTCATGCAGGCGCGCCGCGTATACGTGGCTTCCCGTGACCCGGCCACGTCCGAGCCGACAGAGCTCGATCGCGCGATCGACAGCATGATGAGATGCCTGGGAGTTGTCGACGGGGACGTAGATCTCGCGATACATGCGCCTCGGGCCCGGGAGTCCGCGCGACGCCGCTCTGGTGCACTGGATCAGGACATGCACCATTCCCTGGACGGCGTCATGCGCGCACGCAGTCGCCGTCGAGTAACACCTTCGCGGTCTATCGCGTCAATTGCGTCGTTTGGACGAAACCTCAGTCCGGCTGAGACTTCAATCCATCAACCAGGGCATCCCGATGTTCGCCAGGTATGCCCCGGATCCATTCACTCGACGCCAGGACACCCGCTCCATGTGACGAACGGAAACGGAAGCGGGGAACGAGTCGCGGAAAAGACGGTCCGGCAAACATCAAGCAAGCATTTTCGCGACCCGCGCCACAATACCGGCCGTGTCGCGAGAGTGTCAAGGGCGATGCACGCTCATTCAGAGGTCCCACGCAGCACGCGCGAGCAGCCAGAGATTGACCACCACGACGAGCAGAGCGAACCGCCAGAGGGCGGGCGGCAGAGCGGTTTCCGCAGGAGCGAAGAACGCGCCGTCGATGATGGCGGGAAGCCGCAATGCATGGAGGGCCCAGACGATTCTCGCCAGCCAGTGACTTCGTTTGCTCCAGAGTCCCCAGAAGATGAAAGCGGTGATCGCGCCGCCGACAAGCAGCCAGACAGGGCCCGCGCCGCGTCCCTCCGGAAGCAGGTCGCGGCGCCAGAGAACGAAGACGGTGAATTCGTAGAGCAGGGCGACATGAAGGTACGCGAATGCGGCCTGTCGAAACTTGCGGATGCGGGCGGCGTCGGTGTTTCCGGCCGATTCGTTCACGCGTCGCTCACATGCCTTCGAGCCCGAGGTCGGAGCGGGCCCGATCCATCACGGCGGGCGTGATGACGGCAATGCCGCGCTCCCGCGCGTAGTCCATATAGATGCGCTTCACCATGCCTCGCACGAAGCCGGGCACTCGCCCGAGCCGTTCGACTGCCTCTGCGTCCCACTGCATCGGCTCACGCGACCGGTTCTCCGCCGTCTCGAAGGCATCCTCACGTGCGCCACCGAGACCGGACCGCGTAATCTCCATGGGCTGCGCGGGCACGGTCCGCCCGCCGATCTTCACACCCAGGCTGCTCACGAGCTGTGTCTCCATTGGATTCGTGAGCATCGCCATCTCGTGTCCGCAGGTGCCACAGGTGAAAACGGCGGCGAGCGTGCCGTCGCCCGGAAGTTGACGTTCCGACAGCGTCATCACGGCGTCGCAACGAAGGCAGAGAAACTTCATGGCGCATCCATCAACGCATCTTCCATCTGCCTCGCAAGAGAGCCGAGGGCGCGCGCCGCGGCCGTCTCGGGCTGCGACGAGACGATCGGCGAGCCGGCGTCCGTGAGGGCGGCGACCGCCGGCTCGAACGGGATCTTCGCCCAGACAGGAAACGCCGTGTCGCCTGCCAGCTCCGTGACGCCGTCGAGGGAAAAGAGCGGATGTTCCGCGCCCGTTCCGTCCACGTAGCTGGTCATGTTCGCGACGATGGCCACACGCGGTACACCGGCTTCACGCAGCAGGCGCGCAGACCTGCCCACCACCAAACGAGCGATCGCGGACGGAGTGGTGACCAGCAGAACCAGATCCGGCCGGGGAATCAGGTCGAGCAGGCGCTCGATCCGGTCCGTTCCGGGCGGAAGATCGATGAGCAGCCAGTCAAGCTGGCCCCAGGCGACGTCCGCCAGGAACTCTCGGAGGGCGCCCAGCTCCGCAGTGCCGCGCCATATGGAACCGTCACCTTCCGGTCCCTTCCACCGAAGTGGCGTGTCGGATTCGGCGAGCATGAGGTCCATGGACATGACGCGCACGCCGAACACGCCGGTCGCCGGCCGGACGCCGTACTCGTCCTCGCCCAGAGGCGAGCGGGCTACGGCGAGCATGCGGCCGAGGGAAGGACCGTTGAGATCCGCGTCCAAAGCACCTACACGCGCGCCGTGCAGCGCGAGAGCGACGGCGAGGTTTGCCGTGATGGCGCTCTTGCCGACGCCACCCTTGCCACTGACCACGGCCGCGATGCGGCGCACGCCGGAAAGGCGGTGCGCGAGACGCGTGCGCTGCTCGAGAACCTGCTCCAGGATCCCGGAGTCGGATTCGTGTGCGACCTCGTTGTACTTGCGAAACCTGCGCATGGTGCTACCGCTCAGGGAGCGACGATCCGGCCGTTCTCGTCGATCGCGACAAGGGCGTCCACGGGACAGATGCGGCAGGCCGCGATGAGCCGTTCGCGGGCATCCACTGTCTCGGGGTCGTTCGTGAAAGTCACGATGCCGTCGTCGCCCATGCGAAACACTTCCGGCGCCGCATTGACACAATCCTCGAAGCCGACACAGAGCAGGCGGTCGATACGGACTCGCAGTCCGCACACGTCGCGTTCCTCATGATCGGACATGCTACCGCGTAGTCAGCGCGTGGGCTGGTGCGTGCGCTTGGGTCCGGGAGCGTGGGCCGCATCCGGGACGCGCCGAGCAGGACCCTGCCAGCCGCATCCGGGACAGAACCTCCACTCGAGCCATCGTGCGAGACGGCGGAGCCATGGCTTGTGCAGAGCCAGCGTGCACTCCGCACAAGCGGGGCAGGCGGTCACGGGCCGAACGATCAGGGCGGCGCCGATGCCGAGGATCACCCAGCGCAGCCCCACGAGACCGAGAAGGACGATGACGGTGAGAGTCGAGTTCTCCAAGTTCCGCGACTCCTGACGGGATCCTCAACCGTGTGCGTGCGCCGCGCCGCTGATCCGCACACCGAACGCTCGGAATGCGACCCTCGCCAGCAGGGGAATGAGCACGCCTGCGACGAGCGAGGCCACGATAACCGCGGGAATCGCGGGCATCGCACCGCCCAGACCCGTCCGCACGGCCCAGAACACGACCAGGTAAAACACGAACATGAGCAGCAGCGCCACTACCTGGCGCAGCGCACCCCGGTCCTCGATGTGGATCGCAAAACCTCCCAGGTACAGCGCGGAGAGCGTCCAGAAGAGCGAGATCGGTACCAGCCACTCCACCATCGCGACCTCCTTCGGCATTCGAGCGCTGCAACGGCCGGACCATCCGGCTCGGATTCGACCGGATATAGCGTACCGGCTCACCCGCTGCAACGGAGACCCCACAGGTCAGAAGGATGCGAGTACCAGAATCATCTGGACCAACAGGATCTTGATGATGGTCGCCGTCGGATACACCGTGACATAGCCGACGCTGGGTGCATCGGTACCCGCCTGCTCGTTCGCAAATCCCAGAACCGCCGGCTGCGTCTGCAAGCCCGCCAGCATGCCTGCCAGCAGTGAGAAGGGAATGCCGAGCAGCCGATGTCCCGCCCAGAGCATCAGGAACGCGGAGGCGAGCGTCACGATCGCCCCGGCGAGGAGCAGCTGCGCTCCCTGTGCGCTCGCGAGCGTCCGAAGGAACGGGTATCCGGCCTGCGTTCCGATTCCGGCAAGGAACAGCACGAGGCCGAGCTGACGGACCGTGAGATTTGCGCTGTAGGGCATGGTCCAGATGAGCGGGCCGGTGAATGCGCGGGCTCCGAGGATGAGCCCCACCACGAGCGGACCGCCCGCCAGACCGAGCCGCAGCGCTCCGCCGCCCGGCAGAGGAATCGGGATCAAGCCGACCAGCAGACCCAGGAAGAGACCGAGGGCAAAGCTCGTGACGTCCACCTCCGAGAGTGCGCGATAGCTGTCGCCGAAGAAGCGCGAGATCTCATCCATGCGCTCCCGGCGCGACACGACGCGAACCCGGTCACCAGGCTCGAGCACCATGCCCGCGCGAGGGAGCAGTTCGACGTCTCCGCGCCGGACGCGGGTGATGACGGCACCGAAACGCGCGGGCAGGTCGAGCTCGCGCAATGTTCGCCCCACGACGGCGCGACTCGACACGAAGATGCGGCGATGGTCCACATCGGTGCGGTCCAGCTCGAGCTTCCGTTCTCCACGGCGGCCGATTACCTGCTCGACCCGATCCAGTACTTCCGCCGGACCGACCACGGTCACGTGCGTGCCGAATTCCGCGACAGTCGAGGCATCCACCATGCCGACGTCATCCCCACGCTCGATGCGCGTGAAGACGACGTTCCAGCCTTCCTCGCGTGCGACCGCAGCCAGCGGCTGACTGGTCGCACGTTCGCGTAGGACTTCGATCGTACGTGTCTCGAGATTCTGCGCATCGCCACTACGCAGCTGCCTGGCCTCCTCCTGGAAGTCGATCCTCCACAGCCGGGCCGCCAGAGCGAGCGCGACGATCATTCCCAGGACGCCGATGGGATACGCGATCGAGTAGCCCACGACGGGCCGCGCCCGGATCGCGTCGGCAAGCTCGGGCGGCGTCATGACCCGAATCGATTCGAGGACCGCCGCCAGGGCGGGCGTGTTGGTCAGACTGCCGGCAAAGAGGCCGGCGGCAGTGGCCCCGTCGACATTCACGAGACTGGCGAGCGCCAGCGTGAGCAGCATTGCGAACAACAGCACGCCTGCCACCAGTACATTCGCGCGCAGACCCTTGCGCCTCAGGGCCTGAAAGAAGCTGGGTCCGCTCGCGAGCCCAATCGTGTAGACATAGAGAACCAGCCCCAGCAGGTAGATCACATCGGGCAGGCGGAAGCGGGGATCGAGCGCACCAAGCGCGAGCCCCGCGAAGAGCACCATCGCGACGCCGAGCCGCGTCCCGCCGATCGACAGTCTTCCGAGTGGATAGCCGATGGCCGCCACGAGAAACAGCAGCAGCAGCGGGTTCGCCGCGAGGGTGTCGAACACGCAGATATCTTACTGCCGGGAGGCCGTGGAGCGAGGCGGGATTGCGTTCCGCTGTTGCGCCGACGCGTCAGCGACCCGGTGCCCGGCGTCGCCCCGATCCCTGCTCCGACCGGCACTGCTTGTAGGTAACTCCATATAACACAAGCCGTTACGGCACGCGAACAAAAGGGCCGCGGAAGGCGCGGCATTTGCCACCTGACAGACTACCTCCCCGGACCGGCGCGGCGGGTCCCGCGGCAGCAGGGTCGGTGTTCGATGAAGAATCCACCTCGTTCCAACAATGGCGAGCTCGCCATCCTCCTGGCTGGCGCGCGCGAGCGCCTTGCAGACGCGCATCTCGTGCACGCGCTCGATTTCATCCAGCGCACTTCGTCAGACATCGAAGCGCCGCGCGCGCTGCAGGTCTACAGCCGCCTCCATTTTCTGGATGAACACGACGAGCGCCACCTCAAGAACCGCGTTCTCGCGTCGTTCAGTCACGTCGCCGACGCAGGCAACGGGAAAGGCCACACCTTTACCGCGGTGGGTGGCGACATCGAATGGGATGTGACGGCTTCGCTCTTCTACCGTCTCCGCCGGCGGCTGGGTGGAAGGCGGAATCCCAGGCTGCGCCGCTGGGTGGAACTGCACACGGGTTACGTCGAGGCCCGCTTGCTGAGGGTACATGCCGACAACGTGGAGCGGCTGCTCGAGGTCACGGGAACGACGGATGGCGCGGTGGCGGACACGATACGCGTGTACATGCATGAGCTTCGCCTGCGCGAATCCTTGTTCGAGGCGATAGACATCGCGGTCTGCGAGCGACTCTATCCGGTGGTTACGCAGGGGACGAAGGTGACGCTGCGCGTGCAGCGCGGAGGTGCCTCGGGCGGCTGAGGCACGGCGAAACGCGTCACTCCGCGCCCGCAGTAGCGAAGTCCGGCAACTCGAAACGCTCCACGAGAGCCGTAAGGAGATACGCACAGACCGACGCAGCGAGGGCCGCGAGGTACGCCCAGGAAAGTCCCATCACATAGCTTCCCAGCACCCAGACCACGACGCCGGCCAGCAATGAGGCGATCGCGCTGGCCGGACCCCCGCGACGCGTGAACAGGCCGAACGTCACGATCACGACGATTCCCGAGCTGCCGAAGGCGGAAGCCTGCTCCACGAGCGCATAAACGCCCTCCGCGTGCAGGGCCATGACGTAGGCAAGCACACCAAAGACGGCGACGCCTATGCGCGCGACCCGCACCTTCCACACCTCGGTGATGTGCGGTGCGAGTGGAACCACGATGTTGTGGGACAGGAGCGAGGACGATACGAGGAGCGTGCTGTCCACTGTTGAGAGGATGGCGGACAGCAGCGCACCCGCGAAGAGCGCATAGAGCAGTGGTCCAAGGTGCTGCTGCGCGATCAGCGGCAGGACCTGCTCGGGATGCTCGAGTCCGGGCAGGTACTGAGCGCCGATGAGGCCGATGGTGACAGGCACGAGGCCGACGGCGAGATAGACGCCGCTCGCAATCAGGCAGGAGTTGCGTGCTACGACGTGGGTGCGTGTCGCGATCACGCGCGTCACCAGCTCGGCTGCCACGACCGATCCGAAAACGGGGATCGCCCAGGATTCCGCCACTTCATACCAGGGGATCTCTCCGTTTCCGAGAATCGCGAGGCGTTCCGCGGGGATGCTGGCAACGGCATCCATCCCATCGCCCAGCATGATGGCCCCGAAGACAAGGGCGAGGCCGATGATGAGCGCGCAGCCCTGGACCAGATCCGTGATGGCGTCGGCGAGCAGACCACCGGAGACCGTATATACGATGACGACGGCCGCGGCAATCGTGATGGTCAGCTGCACGCCGAGTCCCGAGGATGCAGAGATCACCTGGCCGAAGGCACGGATCTGCGCGGCTGCCCACAGCAGCGAGGTGGGAACCATGAGCAACACCGCCAGCCGTTCGACGCCCGGCGAGAAACGCTGCCGAAACAGATCGGCGAGGGTCGTCAGTCGGCGACGCCAGAGGGGGACCGCGAATATGGCGCCCATCAGGAACAGGCAGAGCGCATAGCCAAAGGGATCGGCGGAGCCACCCGAGAGCCCGGACTCGTAGATGGCACCCGCGGCGCCGATGCACGTCTCCGCGCCGAACCAGGTCGCGAAGATGGTGAAGATGGCGAGTCCGTAGCCGAGCTTGCGGCCCGCCAGCAGGTAGTCCTCCTCGGTTCGAATCCGGCGTGCGACCCACGCACCGATCGCGAGCTGCGCGAGGACGTAGATGGTGATTCCGAGCAGCGTTCCGTTCATGGCCGGCCGAATATAGAGGCGATGGTAGAGGGGCACGAACGAGGCGCGTCATGCGATCCGGTGCCACGGACGAAGCATACGTTGCGACGAGTCGCCAACGTCGCGGAACACTCACCCGCCAACATTTCCCGCGAACAGCGCCATACGGTGTTTTCGCACACCCGGGAATCCGCCCTCCCGGCCGCGAGAACGAGGGCAACGGCCACGGCCGGACGGGACGCTCCCATGTCCAGATGACGCAAGCGCTTGCGGGCAATGGTCAGGGCCGGTACGTCGGTTGCCCGACAGGCCCTGCGGACATTCGGTCACCCGCCAACCCCACGAAGGCCATGGAAACGTTTCGTCAGGACTTCCGCTACGCCGTGAGGCGGCTGATGGGGGCGCCTGCCTTTACGGCGACGGTAATCACGACGCTGGCGCTCGGGATCGGAGCCAACACGGCGATCTTCAGTGTCGTGAACGGCGTTCTGCTGTCACCGCTGCCGTATCCCGATTCGGATCGCCTGGTCCAGCTGAACCACGTCTACGATGGAAGTTTCGAGGCCAGCGTTTCGGCAAGAGGTTTCAGCGAGTACGTCGAAACGATGCGCATGTTCGAGGGGCTTGCGGCGCAGACCGGATGGGCGGCCAACCTCACGGGAGTCGGCGAGCCCGAACGCATTTCAGCGGCGCGTGTCTCTGCCGGGTACTTCCGCGTCCTGGGAGTTCGGCCTGCGCAGGGGCGCGACTTTCGTCCTGATGAGGATGACCTGGATGCGGATCGGGTCGTCATCGTCTCCGACGGATTCCGCCGGCGGAGACTGGGATCGGCAGCGAATGCTGTCGGAACAGAACTCAGGCTGAACGGCGAGACCTACGTCATTGTCGGCGTCATGCCGGCGGGCTTCGTCGATTTCTTCAACACGACCGCCGAATTGTGGCGTCCACTATCCTTCACGCCGGAGCAGCTGTCCGGCGGCTGGACGAACGAGTTCCTGAACGTGGTGGGTCGTCTGCCGGTGTCGGGCAGCTACGATGCCGCCAATCGCGAGCTCGAGGCCATGGCGGGGCGTCTCAAGGCGACGTACCCCGACGAGTTACCGCCTGTCTGGTCGCTGCGCGCCACGCCGATCGAGGAGAGAGCGCGCGAAGGCATGCGTGCGACGCTGCTCGTGCTGCTGGGTGCAGTGGGTCTCGTCCTGCTCATCGCGTGCGCCAACGTTGCCAACCTGCTCCTTGCCCGCGCATCGGGACGCGCGAAGGAAGTGGCGATCCGCGCAGCTCTCGGCGCGGCCCGCGGCCGGATTCTGCGGCAGCTGCTGACCGAGAGCGTCGTTCTTGCCGTGATCGGTGGCGGTGCCGGCGTCCTGCTAGCGCTCTGGGGAGCGCGCCTCCTGGGAACTGCCCTGCCCGCCGGGTTGCAGCCGGCCATCGACGTGTCGGTCGATGGCGCAGTCCTCGCCTTCGCCGCGACGCTTGCCGTGGTGACCGGCCTGCTCTTCGGACTGGCGCCGGCCGTACAGCTCGCGCGTCTGGATGTCCAGCACACACTGCGCGAGGGCGGCAGAACAGGGCGGGCCGACAGGGCCGGCCAGTTCCTCCGTCGCGGACTGGTCGTAACGGAGATCGCTCTCGCGCTCGCGCTCCTCGCGGGCGCCGGCCTCCTCGTGAAGAGCTTCACGCGCCTGCAGTCCGTCAATCCTGGATTCCAACCGGACGGGCTGCTCACATTCAATCTCTTCATGCCGGCAGCGGAGTACCCGAATGACACGGCGCGCATCGCGTTCCTCGATCGCGCTCTCACCACGATTCGCGAACTTCCCGGCGTGGAAACGGTCGGCGGGACCAGCGTCCTGCCATTCGGCGGAGGCTGGTCTACGGCCAGCTTCGGCGTGCAGGGATACACGCCCGGCGAGAACGAGCCGTCACCATGGGGTGACGTGCGCACGGTGGCTCCCGGCTACTTCGAGGCAATGAAGATCCCGCTCCTGCGAGGTCGCACGTTCACGACGCAGGACATGCATGGTTCGCTGCCCGTCGCTGTCATTGATGAAGAACTGGCAGAACGGTACTGGCCCGGCCAGGACCCGTTGGGCAGGCATCTCTCGTTCGACAACGCGGACGACCCCAACGCGGATCGCTATGCAATCGTGGGCGTGGTCGGTCACGCAGCACATGAAAGCCTTGATGCGGAGGCGCGCGTGCAGTTCTACCGTACCTACCGGCAGGGCAGTCCCACCGCGATCAGCGTGGTGGTCCGGACGACGGGCAGACCGACCGCCATGGCGGAAGCCGTTCGCCATGCCGTCCAGTCGGTCGACCCGAACATGCCCCTGTCACGACTGGGTACCATGGAGGACCTGGTCGGTGAATCCGTCGGACAACGCAGGCTGTCGGCCATGTTGTTCGGTGGATTCGCGCTACTCGCGCTCTCCCTCGCCTGCCTCGGGATCTATGGCGTGATGTCGTACGGCGTCGCGCAGCGGCGGCAGGAGATCGGAGTACGCATAGCACTCGGTGCAGGCGCCGCCAGTGTCGTTGGTCTTCTCGTCAAACAGGGCGGCATGCTCGTTCTCGCTGGTCTTGTTTTCGGACTCGCGGGAGCGTTGGCGCTGACGAGGCTGCTGCGGAATCAACTCTTCGGAATCGAAGCCACCGATCCGGCAACCTTCGCGGCCGTTGCCACGCTGCTGTTGGCGACCGCGCTGGCGGCCACCTGGCTGCCGGCGTGGCGCGCCGCGAACCTGGATCCCGTGAAGGCGCTGCGGGAGGAGTGAGCGACTCCTCCCGCACATGCTCAGGCACGGCCGCGATACAGTGTGTCCAGTTCCCGCTCGTACTGTTCGACCGTGAGTATGCCCTCGACGTACTGGCGTCGCAGCCGCTCCTCGGTCGTCTCCGCGGGAACCGGCTTCCGGGCGGCCGTGGCGGGTCGCGTCATGTTTACTCGACCACTGACGAGTGTGGCATCGCGCTTCTGCGACGATGAACGGGATCCGAGAGCATGATGTTCCCTGTGGCTCCGGCCAGTTGTACAACGACCGCCGCCCAGAAAACGCACCGCAATCCAGGCTATCAGCAAGAATGCCCACCACTCCATGCTCGCCTCCTCAGTCCGAAGCGCTGGAGGACCTGCTGGTCGCCCGCCGGCCCTGCATCTCCTTCGCCGCTTCCTCGAGAATCTCCCGGATGCGCTTCAGTGTCTCCGGATCTGTCGATGATCGCATTGCCTCCTCGGCGCTGGTCTGGGCCAGCTTCATGAAGGACTTGGCAACGTCGGCCATCCCTGTCGCGGCGAACC
>Ga0299913_10003157_pt1 | contig 13370 bp, 15 predicted proteins | sample RVTome_9_FD_201360 | JGI IMG/M metagenome (GOLD analysis project Ga0299913, IMG submission 201360) | Soil microbial communities from uranium-contaminated site in the Upper Colorado River Basin, Wyoming, United States - RVT155D38 (version 2) ... | reverse complement strand
ACGGGGAACGCCGATCTCACCGTGCGTGCTTGGAGCGGGGAGAGTCAAGCTCTCCGTGGCGAAGCGTTCTCCCGGTGTGAACGGCGGATTCCTGGGTAGCCATGTGCCACCCCACCGAACCCCCAGGAGGACGAGAAGTGGCCAACGAGACGATCACAGGTGATCGCGGCGCCAAGGAACGGGCCACGGACGCGGCCGGCGCCGCCACCGAACAGGCGAAGGGCGTGGCCGGCGAGGCCCGCCAGGAGGCGTCCGCGGTGGTGTCGGAGGCAGGTGCCCAGGCACGCAACCTCGTTGACGAGGCACGCACCGCGCTGCACGACCAGGCGGCCGACAGGACCGACAAGGCCGCCGGCGCGATCGGCGACCTCGGGTCACGCCTCCGGGCCCTCGCCGAGGGCAATCCGGACGCCGCCGGCGACCTCCGCCGCTACGCCGCCGACCTCGGCGACCGCCTCGACGGCGTCGCCAGCCGCCTGTCGAGCCGCGGCTTCGACGGCATGATCGAGGACGTGCAGGGCTTCGCCCGCCGCCGCCCAGGCATGTTCCTGGCCGCCGCGGCCGCCACCGGCTTCGCTGCCGGGCGCTTCTTCCGCGGAGCCAAGGCCGAGGCCGACGGCTCGCCGGACACCGGCACGCAAGGCCGTCAGCTCACCGCCGGGCAGCCCGGCGCGCTGCCGGACAGCCGCGTGGCGAGCGTCCCCACGGGGGCCACCGAGCCGAGCCGCGTGGCGACCGGCGGGCCGGGCGCCGAGGCCGTGCGCCCGAGCGGAGCCACCGCACCGGGCACACCCGGTTACGGCGGCGGCGCCGCGACGCCGATGCCCGACTACGGGTCGCCGTCCGGCCAGAGCGGGAGCCAGCGGTGAACGCCTACGACTCCGGCGGCGCCGACCCCCGCGGGCGGTACGCAGGCGACCAGCTGCGCACCGACGTCGGAGGCCGATCCGTCGCCGGCGAGACCGACGACCGCCGCGGCGCGGGTGGTGACGTCGAGGATGCGTCGCTCGGCGATCTGTTCAGCAGCCTCACCAGCGACCTCAGCGACCTCCTCCGCTCCGAGATGGAGCTCGCCAAGGTCGAGATGAAGGAAGAGGCGGTCAAGGCGGGCCGGGCCGGAGGCATGCTCGGCGCCGCCGCCGCCGCCGGTTACCTGGCGCTCATCCTGCTGGCGTTCGCCGCCGCGTGGGGGCTCGCCGAGCTGGTGGACGCCGGCTGGGCCTTCCTCATCGTCGGCGTGGTGGTCGGCGCGATCGCCGCCGTGCTCGCCCGCATGGGCCAGCAGAAGCTCAGCGAGGTCAACCCGGTGCCACAGCAGACAGTCGAGACCCTCAAGGAGGACGCCCGATGGGCAAGAGCGCAGAAGAAGTGAGAGCTGACATCGAGGACACCCGGCGCGACATGTCGGAGACGATCGATGCCATCGCGGACCGCACGAGCCCGCAACGGGTCATCCGGCGCCGCCGGGAGCGCATGGCCACCGGCCTGCGGTCGATGAAGGACCGCGTCATGGGTCAGGCCGACACCGCGTACGGCTCGACCGGCGGCCAGGTCCGCAGCCTGTCGGAGAGCGCACAGGAGCGTGCCGGCGGCCTCGCCGAGCAGGCGCGTCAGGCGCCGGACATGCTCGTGCAGCAGACCCAGGGCAACCCGCTCGCCGCCGGCGTCATCGCCTTCGGTGCCGGGCTGCTCGCCGCCTCGATCGTGCCGCCCAGCGAGGCCGAGCAGCGCCTCGCCGGCAAGCTGAGCGAGCACGCCCAGCCGCTGCAGGACGAGGTGCGCCAGGCCGGCCAGCAGGTGGCCGAGGACCTGAAGGGCAAGGCCCGCGAGGGCGCCGAGCACGTCAAGTCGCGGGCGCAGGACGCGGCCGAGACCGTCCAGCAGGACGCCCGCAGCTCGGCCGAAGAAGTCAAGGCGCAGGCCGGCAAGTAGGGCGCAGGCCGGGAAGCAGCGACCGGATCCGGGGCCGGGCCGTACGGCCCGGCCCTGCGCCGCGCCGGGGAAAACCCGGGCCCTCGCCTGGTGTCGCCGTGACAGGCTCGGCGAGCCATGGCTCACGACTCCTCCGGTGACGATGGCGCCGCAGCGCACGAGTTCGGTGGCGACCGCGTCACGGACAGCAGCGACAGGCCCGACGGTGTCCTCGACCCCCGGGCGCGCCGCGCCATCTGGGTGCTCGGTGCGGCGATCGGCGTATTCGGCGTCTCGTTCGGCGTGCTGGCCACCACCGCCGGGCTGACGGTCGCGCAGGCGTGCGCCATGTCGCTGCTGGTCTTCACGGGAGCCAGCCAGTTCGCGGCGGTGGGCGTGATCGGTGCGGGCGGCTCGCTGGGGTCGGCGTTCGGCTCGGCACTGCTGCTGGCCGCCCGCAACGCCGCCTACGGCGTGGCCATGGCGCCCACCATGGCCGGCCGGTCGCTGGGGCGACGCCTGCTGGCCGCTCAGGTCCTCATCGACGAGTCCACGGCCATGGCCACGGCCCAGCCCGGGCGGGTCGCCCGCGAGCACACGTTCTGGGCGACCGGCCTGGCGGTGTTCGTGTGCTGGAACGCAGGGACGGCGCTGGGTGCGGTGGCGGGCGACGCGATCGGCGATCCCGAGGCGCTCGGCCTCGACGCCGCCTTCCCGGCCGGGTTCGTGGCCCTCGTGATGCCGCACCTGCGCAGCCGCCGCGGGCAGGTGGCCGCCGCCGGCGGGGCGCTCGTCGCGCTGGTGCTCGTACCGCTCGCGCCGGCCGGCATCCCCATCGTCGCCGCGGCGCTGGCCGTGGTGCCGGCGGTGCTCTTCGCGCCCTCGCCATCCCCCACGGGGCGACCGGACGGCGGGGAAGGGCCGGCGTGAGCTGGTGGGCGATCCTGGGTCTCGCTGGCGCGGCCTACGCCCTCAAGGCGGCCGGGCTGGTGGGGCTGGGGCCCCGGGCGGTCGAGGGGACGGCGCTGCGCCTGGCAGCTTTGCTGCCGGCGGCGCTGCTGCCCGCCCTCGTCGTGGTCAACACCTTCGCCGCCGACCGGCGACTGGTGGTCGACGCCCGGGCGGCCGGCTTGGCGGTCGCCGTCGCCCTCGCGTGGCGCCGGGCGCCCTTCGTGCTGATCGTCGGCCTCGCGGCCGCCACCACCGCGCTCGTGCGCGCTGCCGCCTGAGCCCGCTCAACCGGTGGGGATCTCGATCCACACCCGGGTGCGGCCGGCGGGGTCGTTGCCGTTCCCCCAGCGGTCGGCAAGCGCGTCGACGATGGCCAACCCGCGGCCGGTGATGGCGTCGGGGGTGGGCGGGCGCACCTCGCTCGGCACCGGGACGCCGCCACCGTCGGCCACCTCGACCCGGACGTGCTCGCCCGACCGCGACAGCGCGACCTCGACATCACCGGCGCCGTGGAGTACGGCGTTGGTGAACAGCTCGCTCACCATCAGCACCACGTCGTCGACCTTCGCCACGCCCCAGTCGACCAGCGTGCGGCGCACGAACGAGCGCGCCGCCGCCGTCTGGTCAGCGTGCCGTGCGAAGTGGCCTGTGGCTTCCATCGCTCTTCGTGCGCCCCCTCGTCGGGGCGTCCCACGCTCCAGTCGCGGTCGTGAACCCGTCGTGCCCGACCACCCTAGGCAATGACGACCCCCGGCCCGCACACCGGGCCCGCGCTGCGTGCTCGTGACGGTGCCGGCGCCCGGGGTCATGCGATCGGCTCGGCGAGGAGGGCGACCGGCCCGTCGTCGTGCTCGGCGTACGCCACCCGCTCGGCCCCGGGCGGCGGGTCGACGGCGTCCGGCTCCTCGACCTGCCACAGCCGCAACGTCGCCTCGCCCTGGTTGCGGCGGCCCTCGCCGAACTGACGGATGAGCACCTCGTCGTCGAACACGAACGGGACGCCCGCGGTCAACAGGGCCAGCGCGCCGCGGCCATCATGGCCCGGCGGACCCACGGTCCGTGGGCGCGGAGCAGCGCCAGCAGGGCGGCCACCAGCGCGGCCGTCGCCAGTGCGGCCACCGGCCACAGCCAACGCATCCCGTGCACGGCGATGCCCGTGGGGTTGACGGGCGAGCGGGCCAGGGGCCACGACCTCGACGACCAGGGCCACGACGGCCACCGTCGGCAGTGTGGCCCCGGCGGTCCGGCGGGCGCGCCGGGCGGCGACGGCGACGGTGACCGGCGCGGCAACCAGCCCGGCGACCACCAGCAGGGCCGGCACGAGCCCGACGGTGTCGGGCAGCGGCGCGCCTCCGGGGGTGAGGGGCACGGCGTCCTCGTAGGACGACCGGCTGAACCACGGCCTCACGACCGTGGCCTCGGCCACGATCCGCACGGCCCGGGTCGGGCCGACGATCGAGAGGTCGTCCTCGGTGGCGGCGCCGGCGAGCCGCGACAGGTTGCCCCTGGTCGGGCTCGTGAACTGCTCGACGAGCGGCTGCGCCCAGGCCAGCACGAGAACCCCGGCCGTCCAGGCCAGCGGCCGTCGCCACGGGGACGCGGCGGCGTCACGCCGGGCGCGCCAGGCGAGCAGGGCAGCGGGGGCGACCATGGCGCGGCCGCCCAGCGGCAGCCACCCGCCGGCCAGCGTGCGGACGGTGGCGACCAGCACGGGCACGTTGACGACCGCCACCAGTCCCCACAGCAGCCTCCGGCTCGCTGGCGCGGGCTCGGGCTCGGCGGCGGTCGCCGCGACGTCGTCTACGGAGGCCGGCGCGTCGACGGCGGTGCCGGGTCCGGGTTCGATGGGCGGAGCCTATTCGCTGGCCGCCCGCCGGTCGGCGCGTCCCTTCACGGCGTGGGATCGGGGTGCGGTGGGGCGTCGCGATAGGTGAACGTCCCCATCCGCACGAGGTAGCCGGCCTCCTCGAGGGCGGTGACGACCCGCTCGACGTGGTCGTGGTCGAGGGTCTCGACGGTGACCTCGATCTCGGCCGACTTGGCCGACAGGTCGACGAACAGGCGCTGGTGGAGGATCTCGACGATGTTGGCGCCGATGTCGCCGAGGATGGTCGTGATCGACCCCAGGCTGCCGGGGACGTCGGGCACCTCGATGTGCAGCCGCGACAGCCGGCCGTGGCGGATGAGCCCCCGCATGATCACCGAGGCGAGCAGCCGTGGGTCGACGTTGCCGCCCGACAGCACGACGCCCACCGAGCGCCCCGCGAAGCGCTCCCGGTGCTCGGCGAGGGCGGCGATGCCGGCCGCACCGGCGCCCTCGGCCACCACCTTCTCGATGTCGAGCAGCAGGTTCATGCCCTCCTCGACGTGCTCTTCGCTGACGGTGACCACGTCGTCGACCAGGGCCTCGACGATCTGGCCGGTCAGCCGGCCGGCGCGGGGCACCGCGATGCCCTCCGCGATGGTGGGCCCGCCGACGGGCGAGGTCGTGTGGCGCAGCCGGTCGACCATCGACGGGTAGCGCCGGGTCTGCACGCCCACCAGCGTGATGTCGGGGCGCAGGTGCCGGGCCACGACCGCCATGCCCGCCAGCAGGCCGCCGCCGCCCACCGGCACCACCAGGGTGTCGATGCCGGGCCGGTCGGCCAGCATCTCGAGGGCGCACGTGCCCTGGCCGGCGATCACGGCCGGGTCGTCGAAGGGGTGCACGTAGGTGCGCCCCTCCTCCGCGGCCAGGCGGTCGGCCTCGGCCTCGGCCTCGCCCAGCCCGGCGCCGAGCAGCACCACCGTGGCCCCCAACTCGCGGGTGCGCTGCACCTTGTTGAAGGGTGTGTCGGTGGGCATCACGATCGTGGCGTCGATGCCGAGCCGGCTGGCGTGGTAGGCGACGGCCTGGGCGTGGTTGCCGGCCGACACGGCCACCACGCCCTTCGCCCGCTCGGCGTCGGTGAGCAGCAGCAGCTTGTTGAGCGCCCCCCGCTCCTTGAAGGACGCCACGAACTGCAGGTTCTCGAACTTCACCGCCACCGTGCAGCCGAGCACCTGCGACAAGGTGCGCGAATGGGTGGTGGGCGTGTGCTCGATGGCGCCGGCGATGCGGCCCGCCGCCGTGACCACGTCGTCGTAGGTGACGGGCAGTGCCGCGCTCGGGGCGCCACGGCCGGTGCCGGGCCGCGGCGCGGTCACCGGCGGGCCCGCAGGATGTGGTGGCTGATCGTCACGTCGTCGAGCACCTCGTCGAGGGGCTCGACCCCGAGCCCCGGTCCGTCGGGCACGATCATCGTGCCACCCCGCGACTCGAAGGCGGGCGTGAGGTCGGTGGTGAAGTAGCGCGACGACGGGCCCAGGTCGGGCGGCAGGTTGCAGCCCGGCAGGGCGGCCACCGCCAGGTTCAGCGCCCGGCCGAGGCCGGTCTCGAGCATCCCGCCGCAGCGCAGCGACACGCCCGCGTCACGGCAGCGCTGGTGGATGCGGGTCGTCTCGATCAGCCCCCCGAGCCGGCCGACCTTGAGGCTGACCGCGCCGCACGCGCCGAGCGCGAGCGCCGTGTCGAGATCGGGAAGCGAGCCGATCGACTCGTCGAGGCACACCGGCACGGCGATCCGCCGGACCAGGCGGGCGTGACCGACCAGGTCGCCGGCGGGGAACGGCTGCTCGATGGCCACGAGGCCGATGTCGGTGGCCGCCAGCCGCTCGAGCGTGGCCAGATGATCGGTCGAGTCGCTGCCGTAGCTGCCGTTCGCGTCGGCCAGCAGGGCGACCCCGTCGCCCACGGTCGAGCGCACGGCCCGCAGCGGCTCGACGTCCCACCCGGGCCGGACCTTGAGCTTGAAGGCGCGGTGCCCCTGGCCGTGCCACGCCAGCACCGTGTCGACCAGGTCGTCGACCGTGGCGGTGACGCCCACGGCGATGCCGGTGGGGACGACCGGGCGCGTGGCTCCGAGGAACGATGCCATCGAGTGGCCCTCGGCCCGCAGCCCGGCGTCGATCGCCGCGCACTCGAGCGCCGCCTTTGCCATGTGGTGGCCCTGCACCTGGCGCAGCGGGCGCCCGTCGAGGAGGCGGGGCACCAGATGGTGCTCGAGCACGTGCAGGGCACCGGCCGCGTACTCGGGCCAGTACGTGGGCTCGGGCTCGGCGACGCACTCGCCCCACCCGTCGGGGCCGTCGGCGACCAGCGCCCGCACGAGCACCACGTCCCGCCGGCGGCGGGTGCCGTGGGCGGTGACGAACGGTTGGGCCAGCGGCATGCGGACGAGGCGCAGCTCGACACCCTCGAGCGCCACCTCCATCGGCTCCTCCTCGTCGGCTGGTCGGTCGGCCCGCCACATCATCGCAAGCCAGGGACCGCGAGCGGGGACGCTCGCCTGGGCGGCCTCGGTAGCCTGGCGGGGTCATGGCTGTCACCGCCCTCGCCATCAAGGCCAACGACCCCTGCTGGTGCGGCAGCGGGCGCAAGTTCAAGCGCTGCCACAAGGCCAGCACCGACCACATCCGACCCGGTCGCGTCGGCCCGCAGCGGCCGGTCCCGCGCGCCATCCCCCGACCGCCCTACGCCGAGACCGGGGTCCCCGTGCGCACGCCGGGCCCCCACGTGCGCACCCCCGACGTCATCGAGCGCATGCGGGTGGCCGGCCGGGCGGCCGCCGAGATCCTCCAGACCGTCGGTGCGGCGGTGGCGCCCGGGGTCACCACCGACGAGCTCGACGCGCTGTGCCACGACGAGTGCATCAAGCGGGGCGGCTATCCCAGCCCGCTCAACTACGGCGCCTTCCCCAAGTCGCTGTGCACCTCCGTGAACGAAGTCATCTGCCACGGCATCCCCGACGACCGGGCGCTCATCGACGGCGACATCGTCAACCTCGACGTGACCATCTACCTCGACGGGGTGCACGGCGACACCAACGCCACGTTCCCGGTCGGGCAGATCGACGACGCGTCCGCCGACCTGGTCCGGGTCACCCACGAGTGCCTCGAGCGGGGCATCGCCGCGGTGCAGCCGGGCCGTCAGGTGCGGCAGATCGGCCGGGCCATCCAGGCCCACGCCGAGGCGCACGGCTACGGCGTGGTGCGGGCGTTCGTGGGGCACGGCATCGCCGAGCAGTTCCACACCGACCTGCAGATCCCCCACTACGACGACCCGCGGGCCACCACTGTGATCGAGCCGGGCATGACCTTCACCATCGAGCCGATGATCACCATGGGCGCCTGGCAGCACGAGATCTGGGACGACAACTGGACGGCCGTCACCGTCGACCGCAAGCGCACCGCCCAGTTCGAGCACACGCTGCTGGTCACCGACGACGGCGCGGAGATCCTGACCAGCACGGGCTGACCGTGTTCGCCATAAGTGGTGAGGAATCTCACCACAACTGGCGAACGACGACATCAGGTCCGGGGGACCTGGAGCTCTCGGTCAGCCCGGCGCGGCGTCGACGGCGGCGCAGAAGTCGTCGATGCGGCGGCGCACCACGTCCAGGCTGGCGACCCAGAACGCCTGGTCGCCGACGTCGATGCCGAACCGCGCGGCGAGTTGTGACGCCGTCTCCGTACCCGTCGACGACAGCATGTCGGCGTAGGCGGTGCGGAAGCCATCCGGGTCGTCGCGCCAGTGGGCGTACAGCCCGAGCCCGAACAGCAGGCCGAACGTGTAGGGCCAGTTGTAGAAGGTCGAGCCGTAGTAGTGGGGCTTGGCCGCCCACATGAGCGGGTGCAGCTCGGCGGCGTCGAGCCCGTCCCCGTACGCCTCCACCTGGGCCTCCCGCATGAGGGCCGACAGCCCGCTCGCCGGCACCGTCGAGTCCCGCCGGCGCTCGAACAAGCGCGACTCGAACAGGAACCGGCTGCGGATGTCGACCACCACCTGGCACGCGCCCTGCAGGTCGGCCTCGAGCAGGGCCAGGCGCTCGGCGCCTGTCGCCGCCTCGAGCGCGCGGTCGGTCAGGATCGTCTCGCAGAAGATGCTGGCGGTCTCGGCCAGGGCCATGGGCGTCGACCGCTGCAGCGGGGTGCACCGGCGGAGCGCCCGGTTGTGGTAAGCGTGGCCCAGCTCGTGGGCCAGCGTGTGCACCGAGTCGATCGACCCGTCGAAGTTCATGAGTATGCGGCTGGCCCCGTCGCCCACGTGCATGCAGAACCCGCCGCCGACCTTGCCCTCGCGAGGCCCGGCGTCGACCCACGACTCGCCCAGGGCCGCGCGGGCCAGGCCGACCAGGTCGTCGCCGTAGCCGGCGAAGGCCCGCTCGACCTCGGCGGTGGCGTCCGCCCACGACCGGGTGGGAGCGTCACCCACCGGGGCGAACAGGTCCCAGAAGGCGCACCGCTCCTTGCCGAGCAGGTGGGCCTTGGCTGCCAGGTAGCGGCGGAAGTCGGGCAGCGACGCGTCGACCGCCCGCTGCATGGCGTCGAACGCCGCCCGCTCGACCGCGCTGGCCTCGAGCACGGGGTCGAGGGGGTCGTCCCAGCCCCGGCGGCGACCGAGGGCGAGGGTCTCGCCCTTGATCGCGTTGAGGGCGGCGGCGATCGGGACGGCGCTGGCATCCCACGCGGCCAGCTCGGCACGGAAGGCCGCCCGGCGCACCGCCGCATCGGCGTGGGTGGCCATGCCCCGCACGGCGAAGATGGGCAGCGCCTCGGCCCGCCCGTCGGGATGCTCGACGGTGGCCGTGATGCCGGCGCTGACGTCCTCGTACAGCCGTCCCCACGCCGACGACCCCGTGACCCCCAACTCGGCGGCCAGCGACTCCTCCGGCTCGGACATCTGGTGGATCGACCGCCGGGCAGCCTTGCGCAGGGGCCAGGCGTGGTCGGCCGCGGCGCCGCTGGCGGCCGCCAGCGCGTCGAGGTCGAGCGTGCCCAGCCAGGCATCGAACCGGGTGCGCAGCACGGTGATGCGCGCCTCGCGGGCCACCATCCGCGACAGCAGCGCCTGGGCGGCCTCGTCGCCGCTGTCCGTGCTGACATGGCCGTAGGCGAAGGCCTCCAGCCGGGCGAAGCGCTCGAGCACCTCGTTGGTGGCGACGAGCACCGCGTCGAAGGCCGCGACGAGGTCGTCGTCGACCGCCGGTGCGGTGGCGCCGCCCCGCACGCCGTGGCGGTCGTAGCGCTTGCCGAGGGCGTCGATGGCGTCGTCCAGCGCCGCCTCGGCCGCCGCCACGTCGGCCGCCTCCACGGACGGGAAGATGGGGGTCAGGTCCCAGCGGGGCAGGGCGACGTCGGCGGCCGCGTCGTCGAGGGTCGTCATCCCGCCATCGTGCCAGCGACCCGGGGTCAGCGCCCGCCGCCCGGACGCGACGACGGCGACCGAGAGGGGGAGATCCCGGTCGCCGTCGTCCCGAAGGGCCGTGTGTGTGGACGTCTACGTCACGAGGGCCGCCGGTGAGGGCAGCGCCCCCAGCAACGAGCCGAGGTCTCCAGGCGAGACCGCGCTGAAGATCGAGACGCCGCCGGGGCCGATGAGCAGCCCGACGATGATCAGCACGGCGCCCAGCAGGACGTCGCCCTGGACGATCCGCACGATGCCGTAGATGACCAACACCACGGCGATGAGCCACAGGATGAATGCCATGGCCAGAGGCGTACCCGGGGCAACGCCGTGTCATGCGCGCCCGTCGCGGCCCCGCGACGGGACGCTCAGGCGCCGGTGACGGCAGCCGCCAGGTCGGCGGCCAGGTCGCCCCGCGGCTCGACGGCGACGCCGCCCACCAGATCGAGCCAGGCCGCCATGGCCGCCAGCTCGCCGGACAGCTCGGCCGCGACCCGCTCGCGCCCGCCGGCGGTCGCTGCCTGGGCGTCGGGCTCGCCCCACGCCGCTCGCACCCGAAGCACCCCGGCCGGGCGGTCGGCCTTGAGGTCGACGCGGGCGACGAGGCGCTCGTCGAGCAGGAACGGCAGCACGTAGTAGCCGTGCACCCGCTTGGGTGCCGGCACGTAGATCTCGATGCGGTAGCGGAAGCCGAACAGCCGCTCGGTGCGGTCGCGCTCCCAGATCAGCGAGTCGAACGGCGAGAGCAGGGCCCTGGCCCGCAGCCGCCGACGGGGCTGGTGCGCTTCGGGATGCAGGTAGGCGAGCTGGCGCCATCCCTCGACACGCACGGCCTCGAGCGCGCCGTCGGCCGCCAGGCCGGCCAGCAGCTGGGCCGCGGCCGGCACGTTGATGCGGTAGTAGTCGGCCAGGTCGCGAGCGGTGCCGACGCCGTGGGCCCGGGCGGCCACCAGCAGCAGCTCGCGCCGGGCGTCGTCGGCCGGAGGGGCGGGGCGGGCCAGCACGTCGGCCGGGATCCACCGTTCGGGCAGCAGGTAGCTGCGGGTGAACCCGTTCTGGCGGATGGCGGTGATCTCGCCCTTGTGGAACAGGTGCTCGACCACCCGCTTGCCGTCGCCCCACCCCCACCAGCTCGTCGCCGTGCGCGGCGCCCGCCGGTGCACGTCGAGCTCGCCGATGGGCACCGGCCCGCGCTCGGCCACCTCGGCAAGCGCCGCCGCCACCAGGTCGCCGTTGTCGCCCGCGCTGCGGCGGATGCCGGCCCACGCGTGGTCGCCGGCCATCCGCCAGCGGAACAGCGGCTGGCGCTCGACCGGGTGCAGCGAGGCCTCGTGACCCCAGTACTCGAACACCTCCCGGCTGCGCCACAGCCACCGGGTCAGTGCCGCGCGGTCGTAGGGCCCGAGGCGGGCGAAGAACACCAGCTCGTGGCTGCGGGTCAGCACGTTGACGGAGTCGAGCTGCACGGTGCCCAGCCGGTCGAGAACCCGCCGGAAGTGCCGGCTGTCGACGCGGCCCTGCGGGCGGCGCGCCGCGAAGCCCTGGGCGGACAGCGCCACCCGCCGGGCGTCGCGCAGGCTCATCTCGCTGGGGCCGGCCATGCCCCGCAGAACCTACCGGCACTAGGTTGACGGGCAGTCAGATTTCCGGGAGCGGGAGGGCTGTCCGATGGGCTATCGCGTGGTCGTGGACTTCGACCTGTGTGAGAGCAACGCTCGCTGCATGGAGGCGGCGCCCGAGGTGTTCGAGGTGCGCGACGACGACTTCCTGTACGTCCTCGACGACACCCCGCCCGCCGAGCTGCGCCCCAAGGTCGACGAGGCCGTCCGCCGCTGCCCCAAGGCCGCCATCACCGTCGTCGACGAGTGACGGCGGCGCCCGGCCGGATCGTCGTCGTCGGCGCCTCGCTCGCCGGGCTGCGGGCGGCCGAGGAGCTGCGTTACCAGGGCTTCGCCGGTGTGATCACGGTGATCGGCGACGAGCCGCACCTGCCCTACGACCGGCCGCCGCTGTCGAAGCAGGTGCTGGCCGGCGAGTGGCCGGTCGAGCGCATCGCCCTGGCGGTCGCCACCGACGGCGGGCTCGACGCGCTCGACCTCGACTGGCGCCTCGAGGCGCGGGCCGTCGGCCTCGATCCGGCGGCCCGCGAGGTCACGCTCGCCGGCGGCGACGTGGTGGCCTACGACGGTCTGGTCGTGGCCACCGGCGCCACGCCCCGCGAGCTGCCGGGTACCGAGCCGCTGGCGGGGGTGCACACGCTGCGCACCCTCGACGACTGCCTGGCGCTGCGGCAGCACCTCGACGCCGGCGCCCACCAGGTCGTCGTGGTGGGTGCCGGGTTCATCGGGTCCGAGGTGGCGGCGACCTGCCGCACCGCGGGGTGCGAGGTCACCCTCCTCGAGGCCCTCCCCGTGCCGCTGGCCCGGGCCCTGGGCGACGAGATGGGCGCGGTCATGGGCGAGTTGCACCGCGACCACGGCGTCGACCTTCGGCTGGCCGTGGGGGTCGCCGGGTTCGAGGGCGACGGCCGGGTGGAGCGCGTGCGCCTGGCCGACGGGGGGGCGGTCGAGGCCGACCTGGTGGTGGTCGGCATCGGCGTCACGCCCAACACCGCCTGGCTGGAGGGATCGGGGCTGGCCCTCGACGACGGCGTGGTGTGCGACGCCACCACCCTGGTCGGCCCCGGCATCGTGGCCGCCGGCGACGTCGCCCGCTGGCCCAGCCACCGCTTCGGCGAGCTGATGCGGGTCGAGCACTGGGACAACGCCATCGCCATGGGCGAGCACGCCGCCCGCCGGCTGCTCGCCGAGCCGGCCTTCTCGTCCGGCGCCCCGCCCGACGTCACCGCGCCCACCCACGCGGCGTCCGGCGGCACCGCGTCCAACCCGGCGCCCGGCCTGCCGGCCTACGACCCCGTGCCGTGGTTCTGGTCCGACCAGTACGACCGCAAGATCCAGCTCGCCGGCCGGTCGTCGCAGGCCGACGAGGTGGCGGTCGTCGACGGCTCGCCGGCCGAGCGGCGGTTCGTCGCCCTGTACCGCCGCGGCGACCGGCTCGCCGGGGCGCTGGCCATGAACCGGCCCCGCCTGCTCGTCACCTACCGCAGGCTGGTCGAGCGGGGCGCCTCGTGGGACGAGGCGCTGGCCGCGGCGGCATCGGCGTGACCGGCCCGGCCGCCGCCCTCCTGGCCGTCACCGCCGTGGCGGCCGTGATCGACTGGTGGGCCGTCGCCCGGGACCGCCGG
>Ga0299913_10003155_pt1 | contig 13374 bp, 12 predicted proteins | sample RVTome_9_FD_201360 | JGI IMG/M metagenome (GOLD analysis project Ga0299913, IMG submission 201360) | Soil microbial communities from uranium-contaminated site in the Upper Colorado River Basin, Wyoming, United States - RVT155D38 (version 2) ... | reverse complement strand
CTCCGGCAGCGATCGGTGGATCTCGACCGGACGGATGTAGCGGTCGACCATCTCCATCGAACCGTTCACGCCGAGTTCGGTGTAGAGGAAGGCGATCTTGCGCCGCTGGGCGGCCAGGATCTCCTCCTTCGCGTCGAGGTCCCACAGCTCGCGCTTGAACGGGCCGATCGCCTTCTTGCGGGTCGTGTAGACGAACTGCTGCTCGGTCTGATCATCCTTGCGCTCGTCGGCGGCGTTGGCGAAGCACCAGCCCTCGATCGCCTCGTGGAGCTCCTTCGGAAACGCGGGGTGCTCGTAGAGGGTGTTCTGGAAGCCGGTCGCGAGATGGATCTCGGCCGTCTCGACTGCCGGAAAGCGGTGGAACAGCTCGTCCGGCAGGGTCGAGGCGCCGTGCTGGACCGCTCCGGCGAGGCCCGCCTCCCGGGCGACTTCGCCGAGCCGGCGAAGCACCTCGAAGTCGAGTTTGACCTCCGCGACGCCGCCGCCCGGGAGCGGCACGCCACCGTGCGAGGTGCCGGTCTGGACGCTGACCTTCGAGAGGCCGACCGCGCCTGGAGCCCGGGCGTCGAGCTCGCGGCGGAAGCCGTCTAGGTAGGCCCGGAGCTCGCCCTCGGTGGAATTCTGCTTGCCGACCTCGCCGATCTCGCCGCCGACGCTGATCGTCACGCCGTCGCTCTCGAGGGAGCGGATGAGCGCGGTCAGCTCGGCCGCACGGGTGTAGTTCTCGCGCTGCTCCTCGTCGAGATTCGGCTTCGAGAGATCGACGAGCGTCGACGAATCGATGTCGATGTTGCGGTAGCCCGCGGCGACCGCCAGGCGGCAGGCCCGCCGGATCTCCTCGGTGACCGCCTCAGGATCCGCCGCGTACTTCTTCGCGTTGAACTGGTAGTGATCGCCCTGGACGAAGACGGGGTGCCGCCAGCTCGCGGCGATCGCCCCGGCCAGCACCGAGGTCGCGTAGTCGATCGGCCGCTGGAACGTGTACGTCTGCTCGCTCCGGGCGAGCTCGAGGATGACCGCGCCGACGTCGGCCGCGTCGGCGGTCTCGAAGACGGTCCGGGCCATGTCGAACGTCTGGGCCCGGATGTTGATCGCGGGGACGGTGAAGCCATGGACCTCGCCGCGGCCGCGGGCCATGTAGAGCTCGTGGATGCTGGCCGTCCGGGCGCCCAGCACCTGGGCCGCCTCGTGGACGAGCCACTGGGCAACCTCGACGATCGGGCCGTCCTCGGCGAACGCGGCCGTCCAGGCCAGGTCGCGGACGACCTCGCCGCGGAAGGCCCGCTCATCGTCGATGACGAGCCGTTCGCCGGCGACGTGGGCGGCGCCGCCGAGCCTGGCCAGCAGATCGGGGACGGACTCGGCGACGTGGGGCATGGGACGGTCTCCTGAGGGTGGTGTCGGTGAAGTGCCCTCATGGTAGACCGAGGCGTGTCGGGCGGCCTCGGGCCGAGCGGCCTTCCTGCGCGATCCGCTCCGCCTGAAGCACAGCCCCGCGATCCGCGGCGGGAGGGACGTCGCCGGTTCCAGCCGTCGCCTGGAGGACGGGATTCATCGACCACATTGGCATCGGGGTGCCCGACCTGGCGGCGGCGAAGCGCTACTACGACGAGCTGATGCCCATCCTCGGCCTGAAGCAGTGGTTTCCGACGAGCGCCGACGGCTCATTCAACTACGGGCCCGACGGTGCGCTGGGCTCGCAACTCTTCTTCTATCAGGCGTTGGAGCCGAGTGACTATTCCCAGCACGGGACAGGCCTCCAGCACATCGCGTTCTCGGTGCAGAACCGACAGATCGTGCGAGAGGCTCACGAGTGGGCCGTCTCCAAGGGCGCCGAGATCCTGAACGAGCCGCGGGAGTTCCCCGAATACGGCACCCACTACACGACGTACTGGCTCGATCCGCATGGGTTCAAGCTCGAGGCGGTGTGCCCGTTCCCGGACCCGGCCGGTTAGGCCCGGACCCGATCAGAACTGGGGCTTGACGACCATGAGCAGGATGATTGCGATCAGCAGGACCGTGAGCAGCATCCCGCCCTGCTGGACCCGCTTGACGAGCGGCGGCAGCTCCGGTGGCGGGCCGGCGGCACCGGGCGGCGGCGGCGTGGAGGTCATCGCGATGATCCGGTTGATGATGCCGCGCTGGAAGAAGAACGAGTAGCCGTACGCGATGACATAGAGGACGATCGCGATCCCGAGCCACCAGTTCGCCCGCGCCGACGGGTCGATGCCGCGGACGAGCATCAGCGCGACTCCGGTGATCGGCAGGGTGATCCCGATCGGGTAGACGAGCCGGTCCGCGATCGAGTGCGACACGCGGGTCGCGAAGTTCGCGTGCTGCGGTTCGCCGCCGCCCATCGCCCCGATGATCGGAAAAGCGAAGCTCGGCCCGAACGCGGCGATCGCCCCGAGGACGTGCAGGAACAGCAGCCACGGAAACAGCCAGTCGAGATTCGTCAGCACGGACCACCCTCCATCCCCGAAGTCCCTCGGGCGGGCGAGGGCTCGCACCGCCCCACCGGCCGGCGCCGGTCAGCCGAGATTATCCGACGTGGCGGGTGCGGCCGGAGACGAAATCGACGAGGACGTATTCGCCGAGGCGCTCGGGCGTCGCGTAGAAGGCCCGGCCGCGGTTCATCCGGGTCACGAGCGCGACGAACTCCGCGAGAGCCCGCGACCGTTCGAGCATGAACGTGTTGATCGTGATCCCGTCCTTCGTGCAGCGGCGGACCTCGCGGAGCGTCTCCTGGATCGTCCGGCGCGTCGGCGGGTAGCTGAACTCGACCTGGCCGTCCTCGAAATGGGCGGTCGGCTCGCCGTCGGTGATGACGACGATCTGGCGGTCGCCGCCACGGTGGCGGGCGAGGATCCGGCGGGCGAGCATCAGCCCGTGCTGCAGGTTCGTGCCGTACTCGTAGCCGTGCCAGGTCAGCTCGGGGAGGGCATCGGAGCGGAGCTCGCGGGCGTAGTACGCGAACCCGACGACCGCGAGATCGTCGTGCGGGAACTGCGTCCGGATCAACGTGTCGAGCGCGACTGCGACCTTCTTCGCGGCCAGGAAGCAGCCCCGCAGGAGCATCGAACGGCTCATGTCGACGAGGAGGACTGTCGAGGTCCGGGTGAGCTGCTCGGTCCGGAAGACCTGGAAGTCGGCGGCGGAGAGGCGTACCGCGGCGCCCTCGCGGGCGGCGGGCGCGTTCTCGGGGCGGCGCAGGGCGTTCTCGATCGTGCCCCGGATGTCGAGGTGGAACGGGTCGCCGAACTCGACCGGCTTCGTCGTCTCCTCGCGTTCCCCTCCCCGGCCGGCGCGATCGATCCGATGCCCGCCGAAGGCGTCGCGGGACAGCCTCGCGAAGAGGTCGTCGAGGACCTTCTGGCCGATCCGGCGGCTGCCCCGCGGGGTGAGCTCGAGCCGCTCCCCGCGGCGGGTCAGGTAGCCGGCCCGTTCGAGCTGGCGCGACAGCTCCTCGAGCGCGTCGAGGTCGCGGGCCGCTTCCTCGCCGAGCAGCTCCGCGACCCGGTCCCGGTCGAGATCGCCGGGTGTGCCGAGCTCGCCGGCCTCGGCTAGCGCGTCCTCGAGCGCGTCGAGCTCCTGGAGGCGCCCGATCTGGTCGAGCGCCGGCCCGAGGCCGAGCGGCTCGTCGCCGCTGAAGTCGTAGCCCTCGCCGAGGCCGTCGGGCATGAGCTGGTCCATGTTCGTCGCCAGGCGGGCGAGGTCCCAACGGAGGCGATCGTCGCGGAGGAGCGCATCCATCATCGACTGGAGCTCGGCCCGCTGCTGGGGCGTCATCGAGCGGAGGAGCGACTGCATTGCCGCCATTCGCTCGGTCAGCTGGGCGACGATGTCGTCGAGTGTCCGGGCGCCGGGGAAGAACCGGCCGTGGCGGGCCAGGAAGTCGTCGACCCGCTCCTGCTCGGGTTCGCGCCCGTCGAGGCGATCCTCGAGCAGCTCGTTGAGATCGCGGACCATGTCGCGATTCGCCTGGAGGTCCTCGGGTGTCGTGTCCCGGATCGCGTCGGACAGGCCCTCGACGAAGCGATCGAGCGTCTGGCGGCGGAGCCGATCGGTGAGCGCCTCGAAGCGCTCCCGCGCGGCCGGCTCCATGAAGTCGTAGTCCTCGAGGGCCCGGATCCGGCCGCCGACGTCGCGCGGCAGCTCCTCGAGCTGGTCGAGCCGGCGCGCCGCCGCATCGCGGAGCATCGCCCGGAGCGCCGGGTCGGCCGGTGATCCGTCGCTCGGGGCGGCCGCTTCGTCCAGGCGGCGCTCGATGCCGGCCCGCTCCTCGGCCACGATCTCGTCGAGCTCCTGACGGACGTCGCCGAGGACGTCGCCGAGCTGGAACCGGGACTGGAGCTCGTCACGTCGCTGGCGGAGGCGCTCGCGGAGGTCCTCGAGGCCCGCCAGATCGCGTCGCGTCGCGTCGCTCGAGCGCCAGCCGCGATCCATGAGCCGGCGGAGCGCCTCCGCCAGGTCGCCCTCGGCCATGACGTCGTCGGCCAACGCGTCCATGATCTCGTCGGCGTCGAGTGCGGGGAGCGTCTGGCTGCCGTCCCAGCGCGTATATCGCGCGGCGCGGGCGAGGAGCGGATCGCGCCCTTCGATCCCCCGCCCAGGACCTTCGAGGTCGCGAGGGTCGGGCGAAAAGGCCGTCATCGGCGTCTCCGCGCCGGCCGCCCGTTCATCGCCGGTAGACCGTCCCGCCGCCGGCGCGATCCTTGTTGATCCGGCGCGAGAGGTGGAGGCCCTCGAGCAGGAACTCGACCGCCGACGCGACGACCGCCGGCTCCTCCGCCCCGTCCGTGGCGTCGAACGTGCCGAGCCGGCGGACCGCGTCGTAGAGGCCCGGCACCTCGTGGGCCCAGCGGACGTAGTCGCGCGACGCGACCCGCTCGCCGGTCTCGAGGACGAGGCCGTCCTCGAACGCGAGCACCACGTCGTCGAGATCGTCGATCGCGACCCGCCGGCCGAACGTGGCAAAGAGGGCCTTGGTGATGAGCCGCTCGACGACCCGTTCCTCCGGCGCCTCGTCGCCGACCGATTCGAGCTCGATCTTGCCGACGGTCGAGGCGATCACGGCGCCGAGGTCGGACACGCGCGGCGCGGCGACGTCCTCCCCGAGCCGCACGGCCCGGCGGATCGCCGCCGCCTCGAGCACCTCGGCGTTCGCGGTCGTGACCCGGACGCTCACACCGGAGCGCTGGCTGATCTCGGGTGAGCGGCGGGCGAGGTGGGTCAGCTCGGCGAGCAGCTCGTCCATGAACGCCGGCACGACGACCGCCGGCTCGTCGCCCGACGGCTCGAAGCGGTGCTTCTCCTGGCGGACGATGTCGAGCTCCTGCTCGAGCGTCCGCGGATAGTGCGTCCGGACCTGCGTCCCGAGGCGGTCCTTGAGCGGGGTGATGATCCGGCCCCGGCTCGTGTAGTCCTCGGGGTTGGCGGAGGCGACGACGTAGAGATCGAGCGGCAGGCGGACGGTGAAGCCGCGGATCTGGACGTCGCGCTCCTCGAGGATGTTCAGCAGGCCGACCTGGATCCGCTCGGCCAGGTCGGGCAGCTCGTTGATCGCGAAGATGCCCCGGTTCGCCCGCGGGATCAGGCCGTAGTGGAGCGTCAGCTCGTCGCTGAGATAGCGGCCCTCGGCCACGCGGATCGGGTCGACCTCGCCGATGAGGTCGGCGATCGTGATGTCCGGCGTCGCCAGCTTCTCCGCGTACCGGCGGTCCCGCGGCAGCCAGTCGATCGGAGCCCGGTCACCCAGCTCCTCGACGATCGTCCGGCCGGCCGGGCTGATCGGCGCGTAGGGGTCGTCGTTGAGCTCACCGCCCCGGACCACCGGAAGCCACGCGTCGAGCAGATCGACGAGCAGCCGGGCCATCCGCGTCTTGGCCTGCCCGCGCTCACCGAGGAAGACGAGGTCCTGGCCGGCGACGATCGCGTTCTCGATCGCCGGGACGACCGTTTCCTCGAAGCCGACGATGCCCGGCATGAAGCCGCGCCCCGCGGCGAGCCGCTCGAGCAGGTTGGACCGCAGCTCCTGCTTGACGGTTCGGCTGCGCCAACCGGAGGCGCGCAGCTCGGCGATCGTGGCGGGACGGGCGTCCTGGGATTCGGTCATCGCGGCTCCCGGAGGGGGTACGTGGGACGAGGCACCGGGGCCGGGAGCGTACGACCGGCCCGGCCGACCGTCAAACGGGACCTTCGGGTCAGCCGCGGAGCCGATCGATCGCCTCGAGGCACGTCTCGAACGTCGCGGTCGTCGCCTCCGCGAGCGCGATCTGGACGTGCTCGACGCCTTCCTCCCGCCAGGCCGCGAGGCCCTCCGCGATCGCGGTGGCGTCGAGCCGGAGCGCCGTGTACGGGCCGTCGCCGGACGGTGGGCCGACCTCGACGCCGACGGTCAACCCGACGGTGGCCGGGTCGCGGCCCTCGGCGGCGCACGCCTCGAGGAAGTCGGCGTGGCGCTGCCGCCAGCGGTCGTCGGGGAGGCCGAACCAGGCCGTCTGCCACAGGTCGGCGTGGCGGGCGGTCAGGCGCAGCATCCGCTGCCCCTTCGCCGCCACCAGGACCCGCGTCGGCGGCCGGCGAGGCGGCGGGAGCAGGACCGCGTCCTCGACCTTCGTCCAGCGCCCGTCGAGCGTCACCCGCTCGCCGCGGAGCAGCGGCACGATGACCTGCAGCTGCTCGTCGAACCGCCCGACCCGATGGTCGAACGGGTAGCCGAACGCGGTGTACTCGGGTTCGTGCCAGCCGCATCCGAGACCGAGGATGAGCCGGCCGCCGGCGACGTCGTCGAGCGTCGCGGTCATGCGGGCCAGCAGGCCCGGCGGCCGGAAGGAGGTCGCCAGCACCAGGGCGCCGATCTCGACGCGGCTCGTCGTCGCGGCGAGCGCAGATAGGAGCGTCCAGGCCTCGTGGTAGCCGGCCTCGGTCCCGTCGCCGGGCCGGTAGAGGAGATGGTCCGAGACCCAGAGGCTGTCGGCGCCGCCCTCCTCGGCAAGCCGTGCCAGCTCGGAGATCTCCGACCACGAGCCGCCGTCGCCACCCCCGGGCGACTGGGCCAGCATCAGCCCGACCTTCATGAGGACTCGGTCCCGTGAGCGGCGTGGAGGCCGTTGAAGGCGTAGCCGCGGAGCGCGGTCTCGACGCCCTCGGGCTCGACGATGCCGGCCGACGCCAGACCCGCGAGGTACTCCCGGCGGGCCTCCTGGTCGAGCTCGAAGTCGCCCGGCCGGGCGTCGGCGAGCGCCGCGAGCTCCGGGGTGATGCCCCAGGCGAAGTGCTCCCAGCCGCCCGGCTCGTTCGCGGTCGCGAGCACCGCCGGGCCCTGCGGCCTGACATGGCCGCCGGCATCGCGGAGCGGTGGCCGGAGCAGGTGGGCGGCCCAGACGATCCCTTCGCGCAGGACGACGACGACGCCGGTCGCCGGGCGGAGCGGCACGGGCAAGGCGAGCACCCGCTCCAGCGCGTCGCCGGTCCCAACGGTGACGGCCGCCGATTCGCGGGCGACCGGCCGGAGGGCGGCCGCGAGCGGCTCGGACTCCTCTGCTCCAGGCGCGACGACGTGGATCGGCACGCCCGCGGCGGCCAGCGCCCACAGGAGCGCCGCCAGCTCGGCGTCGAGCGCGCCGGCCCGGATCAACGCGGTGATCGTCGTCGGAGCCACGGTCGCAGCGTAGCCGACGCCGCGCGGAGCGGACGCCTCGGGGCGCGATACCTGACGGAAGCCGTCGCGTTCCTCGCCTACGATGCATGGCATGACGATTCGGCCGGAGCGGTCCCCGCTGCCCGTCGACGTCCACCCGCTCACCCCGGAGCGCGTCGAGGACCTCGCGGCGCTGTTCGCCGAGGGCGGCGACCCGAAGAACTGCTGGTGCGCGTTCTGGCGCGTGCGCGGATCGAGTTGGAAGGAGTGGACGGCGGCGAAGAATCGTCCGGTCGTCGAGGGACTCGCCGGCCGGGACCCGGCGCCCGGGCTCGTCGCCTATGCGGACGGGCGGGCGGTCGGCTGGGTGAGCCTCGGCCCGCGCGAGGACTTCGAGCGGCTCGCGCGGTCGAAGGTCCTCGCCCCGATCGACGACCGGCCGGTCTGGTCGATCGTCTGCTTCGTCGTCTCCCGCTCGGTTCGCGGCCGGGGCGTCGCCCGGGGCCTCTTGGACGCGGCGGTGGACTACGCCCGCGATCACGGCGCGGCGACGCTCGAGGCGTATCCCGTGGATCCGTCGCGGGGACGGGTGCCGGCGGCCTCGGCGTTCATGGGCCCGATGACGATGTACGAGAAGGCCGGCTTCGACGTGGTGGCTCGCCGCCAGTGGAACGCCACGACGCCCGTCCGGCCGATCGTCCGGCGCGACCTCTGAGGTCCCGGTCGGCGTTACCACTGGTGTTCCGCTACGTCATATGTCGCGCTGCCGACATCGTCATCCGTCGGGGTTGACGGAGCCGCCGGGGCGCGCGTAGACTCGCCGCCGGCGTGCAGATCGCCCGCCAGCGATTCACCGGAGAGGAGGCGGCTCGGAGATGATTTCGATCTTCCGGACCCTGCGCCAGATGGCGCCTCTCGGTGGCGCTGTCGACGGGAGATCTGTGCCCAACTCGAGCTAGCCTGAGGCGGTAGACCCGCCGGAAGCGCGAACCACGAGCCGTGGGCCAGATCGGGCCCCCGGCTTTTTTGATGCTCTCCCGCCTCCCGGGACGCATCGGAGCCGCGAGGCCCACCCGAGGTCGTTCGACCTGATCGGGGCCCGCGGCTCTTCCGTTTCCGACCACTTCCCGGCTCGCTCCGCGAGCCAACGATGCAGCAACCCAGGAGCGCGACGTGACCGCGACACTCATCCACCAACCGAAGATTGCGAGACCGATCGACGCGATCGATGCCCTCGCCGAGCCGATGGCCGTGCCGGCCCTCGACGTTCGCGGCGTGACGAAGCGCTTCGTCGTCGGGCGCAGGCGCAAGCCGGTCGTCGCGATCTCGAACGTCTCGCTCCGCCTCGAGCGGGGCGGGATCCACGGGATCCTGGGCGCGAACGGCTCGGGCAAGTCGACCCTCATCCGCCTCGTCAGCGGCCTGCTGACGCTCGATGAGGGTCGGGTCGAGGTCTTCGGCCACGACATCGAGCGCGACGAGATGGCGGTCAAGCGGCTGATCAACCGGGTCAGCGTCGACGCCGCCTTCTTCAAGAAGCTCAGCCCGATGGAGAACCTGCTCTTCGCGGCCCGGCTCTACGGCATCGATGCCGGACGAGCCAGGCGGGAGACGGTGACGATCCTCGGCCGGCTGGGCATCGCGGAGAAGCGGATCGGCCGGCCCGTCGAGCAGATGAGCCGCGGGATGCAGCAGAAGGTCGCGATCGCGCGAGCCCTGCTCACGAGCCCGTCGCTCCTGCTCCTCGACGAGCCGACGACCGGTCTCGATCCGCGCTCGAAGCTCGACGTCCAGGCGTTCATCGAGGAGCTCCGGGAGACGCACGACGCGTCGATCGTGCTCACGACGCACGACCTGGCGGAGGCCGAGCGGCTTTGCAGCCGGATCACGGTCCTCGACGGCGGCCGCGTCGTCGCCGAGGACTCGCCCGACGGCCTGATCCGGGCCGAGGCCGACCGAACCGGTATCGCGGCAACGCTCCACGACGTGTTCATGACGTACACGGGTCGCTCGCTCGACGAGGACGTCGAGGACGAGAGCGACGACGAATCCGAATGAAAGGAGGTGAGACAGACATGCAGAGCTATGCGGAGTACCAGCTGCGCGCAATGAGCGAGCAGCGACAGCGCGAGTTCCGGCAGGCCGAGCAGGCCCGCCAGGCTCGCCTGCGCCGGTCCGAGTCGTCGTACTCGGTTCGCCAGGCGGTCGGCCGTTCGGTCGTCCGGCTGGGCGAGCGGTTGGCCGGCGAATCGTCCCTGGAGCTGGCCCGATCCCGTTGAGGATCGGGCCGGCATCCGCCGCAGGAGATCCACCGTGTTCAGCGTCGCCCATGAGCTGAAGGCCTCGTACGCCTTCATCGAGCGCAACTTCTTTCTGACTCGCCGCTACTGGGGCTGGGAAGTCGCCTTCCTGGTCTATTCGGTCGCGGGCGCGCTCTCCATCTCGCTCATCGGTGCAGACCAGGGCAGCCCGCGGCTGCTCCTGATGCTGATGGTGGGGGCGATCTTCTGGAACTACCTCTCGGTCGTCTTCAGCTGGATCGCCGAGACGATCGCCGTCGAACGTTGGGAGGGCACGCTCGAGTACACGATGATGGCGCCGGTCCGCCGCTGGACCCAGCTGTTCGGCTCGGTCCTTTACGCGATGCTCTACGGCCTCGTGCACACCGGCGTGATCCTCGTCGTGCTGATCCTCTTCTTCCCGCAGCTCGACTTCTCGGGCGCGAACCCGCTCACGATCGCGGCGTTCATGGCGCTCGGCTCGTTCAGCTTCGTCGGAATCGGGATGATCGCGGCCATCCTGCCGCTCCTCTACGTCGAGCGGGGAGCCCAGATGACGTTCGTCCTGCAGTCGGTGCTGCTGCTCGTGTCGGGCGTCTATTACTCGGTCGACGTGCTGCCGGGCTGGATGCAGGTGCTCTCGCGCCTGTCGCCGGCGACGTACGTCCTCGACGGCGTGCGCCTGGGCCTCATCGACGGGGCGCCGGTCACCGCCCTCTGGCACGACGTCTGGCCGCTCGTCGTCATGGGCATCGTCCTGATCCCGTTCGGGCTCTGGGCGTTCTCCAGGGCGGAGCGCTACGCCAAGCGGACCGGCAAGCTCAAGAGGGTCGGGTGAGCGGCATGTATGCGTTCGATCGGGCGGCCGAGCCGGTGTACCTCGGCGACCTGCCGGCGTTCGGCTGGTCGGCGGCCTTCGAGGCCGGCTTCGGGCCGCACCGCGCGGCCGGGCTCGCCCCGGCCCGGGTCCTCGCCGAGGACCGCGGCTCGTACGTCGTGCGGACCGCGAGCGACGAGCGCCGGGCAAGCGTCACCGGCCGGTTCCGGTTCGACGCCGGCGACGACCCGGCGGCCTACCCCGCCGTCGGCGACTGGGTCGCGATCGAACCGCGCGAGGTCGACGCCTCGGTCCACGCCGTCCTGCCGCGCCGGACAAGCGTGATTCGCCACGCCCCCGGCCGGCAGACCGTCGCCCAGGTCGTCGCGGCCAATGTCGACGTGGTCTTCGTCGTCGCCTCGCTCAACGCCGATCTGAACCTGCGCCGTCTCGAGCGGTACCTCGCCTTCGCCTGGGAGAGCGGCGCCGAGCCAGTCCTCGTCCTGTCCAAGGCCGACCTCGCCGACGATCTCGCGGCGAGCGTCGCGCTCGTCGAATCGGTGGCGGTCGGGACGCCGCTGCTGACCGTGAGTGCGTTCGACGGCCGCGGCCTCGACGAGCTGCGGGCGCGGATCGGGCCGGGCCGGACCGTTGCCTTCGTCGGCTCGTCGGGCGTCGGCAAGTCGACGCTGCTCAACACGCTCGCCGGCGACGAGCTCGCGGCCGTGAAGGAGATTCGCGAGGACGACGCTCGCGGCCGCCACGCAACCTCGCGCCGCCAGCTCCACCGGATCCGAGGTGGCGGGCTGATCCTCGACACCCCCGGCATGCGCGAGCTGGGGCTCTGGGACGCGGAATCCGGTCTCGACCGCTCGTTCGCCGACATCGAGGCTCTGGCGGCGAGCTGCCGGTTCAGCGACTGCGGCCACGCCGGCGAGCCGGGCTGCCGGATCCTCGCTGCGATCGCGTCCGGTGAACTGGACCGGGCTCGTCTCGATGGCTGGCGCAAGCTCGAACGCGAGGCGCGCCACCTCGAACGTCGTGTCGACGCCCTGGCCCGGGCCGAGGAGCGGCGGCGCTGGAAGGCGATCGGCAAGTCGGTCGGAAGGCACATGGACGCGAAGTACGGAAGGGGTGGATGGTGATCGAGACTCGAGAGCTCCACGTCGCGCTGCCCGACGTGCCGGGCCTGCACTTCCGGCGGTTCGCCGGCGAAGCCGACTTCGTCGGGATGGTCGCCACCAACATGGCCGCTCGCCGGGATGCCGGCGTGGAGGAGGCCGTGTCCGTCGAGGGCATCGCGAATCAGTACGCGCACCTGACGAACTCCGACATCGATCGCGACCTCGTGATCGTCGAGATCGGGGACCGGGTCGTCGGCTACGTCCGGGTCGAGTGGCTCGACCAAACCGACGGCGGACGGAGCTACGACCGGATCTGCATCCTCGAGCCCGGCGCCCGGGGCCGCGGGATCGGCGCGGCGATGCTCCGCTGGAGCGAGGCCCGGATCAGCCAGATCGCGGCCGGCCACGACCTGGATCGACCGCGCTGGTTCGGGGCCGAGAACTGGGATGCCGACGAGCGCGGGCGGCGTCTGCTCAGCTCGAACGGCTACGCGCCGGTCCGGACCTTCTTCGACATGGTCCGCCCCACGCTCGATGACCTGCCGCCGGTCGAAGTGCCGGAGGGCTTCGCGGTGCGGCCGATCGGCCCGGCCGACCTGCGGGCGGTGTGGGAGGCGGAGGGCAAGGCGTTCCGCGATCACTGGGGCGGCGTCGACGAGAGCGAGGAGGCCTTCCAGCGCTTCGTGAACGAGCCGCGGCTGGACCCCTCGCTCCACGTCGTCGCCTTCGCGGGCGACGAGGTGGCCGGCGCCGTCCTCAACGTCATCGACGACGCCGAGAATGCCCTCTTCGAACGGCGGCGAGGACTCCTGGACTCGGTGTTCGTGCGGCGCCCGTACCGGAAGCGGGGCCTGGCCCGGGCGCTCATCGCCCGGAGTCTCCACCTGCTCCGCGAGCGGGGCATGACCAGCGCCTGGCTCGGCGTCGATGCCGACAACGCCAACGCGGCGCTCCACCTCTACACGACGTGCGGCTTCGAGATCGGCCGGAGCACGACGGCCTATCGCAAGCCGCTCGACGGCACGGGAGACGGCTGATGGTAGCGAAAACAGAGCATGGAGCCGGGGTGACGCGGGGCCCGCGAGGACTCGTCCTGCGGCCGTTCGAGATCGAGCGCGACTTCGAGGGACTCGTCGAGCTGATCGGGGCGTCGAACCTCGCCGACGCCGTCGACTGGATCCCAACCGCGGCGAGCTTCCGGGTGGAGCTCGAGCACCGGCCGGACTTCGAGCCCGCGCGGGACATCCGGATCGCCGAGCTCGACGGCGGGCTCGTCGGCGCCGCCGAGCACATGGTCCGGACGCGCGGCGACACGATCGTCCACCATATCGACGGCTGGGTGCGGCCCAGCCACCGGCGGCGCGGGATCGGTCGGGCACTCCTGAAGTGGTCCGAGGAACGGGCCCGCGAGGCCGCCGCGGCGAATCCCGGGTCTCGGCCCCATGCCCTCGCGTCGTGGCCGGACGAGCAGCAGGTCGGCACGATCGCGCTGCTCGAGTCCGAGGGCTACGG
>Ga0299913_10003154_pt1 | contig 13375 bp, 14 predicted proteins | sample RVTome_9_FD_201360 | JGI IMG/M metagenome (GOLD analysis project Ga0299913, IMG submission 201360) | Soil microbial communities from uranium-contaminated site in the Upper Colorado River Basin, Wyoming, United States - RVT155D38 (version 2) ... | reverse complement strand
TCGATCGCCTGGCGGAGGACGCGCTCCGCGTCCGCGAGCCGCCCGGCCTCGAACAGCGCGACCCCCAGCGCGGGCAGCAGCTCGGTCAGCGCGGGGTCGCCGGCCGGCAGCAGCGCGGCCGCGCGCTCGAGCAGCCCGGCTCCCGTCGACGCATCGCCCAGGCGGAGCGTGCTCCGCGCCGCGCTCGCCAGCCGTCGCGCCGCCTCCGCGGCGACGGCACGGTCGGCGTCCAGACCGAGCTCGCTGCGGTACCGGCACGCCTGTTCGAGATGGAAGCCGACGATCTCGTCCTCGGGCTCCGCCTTGGCCTGCAGCCAGTCCGCCAGCCGCTCGTGGAGCTGAGCGCGGCGGCGCTTCGGCAGGCCGCGGTAGGCGACGTCGCGGATCAGCGCGTGAGCGAAGCGGAAGGCGTCCTCGCCCGGGTGCTCGGCGCGGTCGGGGTGGATGAGCTGGCGGCGCGCCAGCCCGGTGAGCGGCGCCGCGAGCACGTCCGTGCCGAGCAGGGCGGCGACGGCGCCGCGGTGGAAGGCGCGGCCTTCGACGGCGGCGTGCTCGAGCACGGCGCGCTCCTGCGGGTCGAGCTGGTCGAGGCGGGCCGCGAGCACCGCCTCGATCGTGGGCGGCAGGTCGTCCTCGGCGCCGATCGCCACGAGCTGCTCGAGGAACAGCGGGTTACCCTCAGCCCGCTCGACGAGGCGCCGCGCCGCGAGCCCGTGGGCGCCCAGCGCGGTCGCGAGCGTGAGCGCGTCGATCTCCTCGAGCGGGTCGAGACCGACGACTGACGCGTCGCGCTGCGGCGCCGCCCACCCCGGCCGGCGCTCGAGCACCTCCGCCCGCCCGAGGCACACGAGCAGGATCGGGGCGCCGCTCGAGAACGCGACGACGTAGTCGATCAGGTCGAGCAGCGCCGGAGCGGCCCAGTGGACGTCGTCGATGACGGCCACGAGCGGGCGGTCGCGCGCCAGCGCTTCGAACAGCCGCCGCACCGCCCAGAACGTCTCCTCGGGCTGCGCCGGCTCGTCGGAGCGGCCGACCGCGCCGAGGATCCCGCGCTCGATCTGCTCCGCGCCCTCCACGCCGGCAAGCAGGTCCCCCAGCTCCCGGCACTCGGTGAGCCGGCGGACGATCTCGGCCAGCGGCCGGTAGGCGATGCCCTCGCCGTAGCTCAGGCAGCGGCCGGTGACGACCGTCGCGGCGGAGCCGAGCCCGGCGACCGCCTCGCTCGCGAGACGCGACTTGCCGATGCCGGCCGGGCCGACGACGGCGAGCAGGCGGGCGGCCCGCTCGCGCTCGGTGCGGGCGAGCGCCGCGGCGATCTGCGCCAGCTCGGGCTCGCGCCCCACGAACGCGTCGCCCGGCGGCCGCTGCTCGAGCGGCGCGCGCGCGCCGAGGCCGAGCAGGCGCCAAGCGGCCACCTCGGCGGCGCGCCCCTCGATGGCCACGCCGCCGAGCCGCTCCGCCCAGACATGGGGGTCGACCAGGCGATGGGCGCGCTCGCCGAGCAGGACCTCGCCCGCCGCGGCGTGGGCCTTGAGCCCGGCGGCGACGTGGAACGGATCACCGGTGGCGAACGACGGTCGCCGCGTGCCGGCGGCCACGAACACCTCGCCTGAGTCGACGCCGATGCGGACCGCCGCCCGCTCCCCGTAGCGGCGCTCGAGCTCCTCGCCGAGCTCGCCGGCGGCGTCGCGCAGCTCAGCCGCCGCGCGCACCGCCCGCAGCGCGTCGTCCTCATGCAACCGGTCCTGCCCGAAGATGCCGATGGCGGAGTCGCCCGAGAAGCTCTCGACGGTCCCGCCGTGCCGCTCCATGACCTCGGCGCAGACGGCAAAGCCCCGGTCGAGCAGCGCGTGCAGCGACTCGGGGTCGAGGCGCTCGGCCAGCGCCGCCGTCCCGGTGACCTCGGCGACCACGACGCTGACGAGCCGGCGCCGCCGCTCGCTCGGCGGCGCGGTCTCGACCGGCAGGGGCCGGGCGGGAGCCACGGGCGCCGCCGACGGCGCGTCGAGCTCGGGGTCCTGGGCCAGAATCAGCCGCTCGAGTCGCCGCAGCTCCTCGCCCGGCTCGAGCCCCAGCTCGTCCGCGAGGAGGCTCCGCGTGTCGCGATAGTGCGACAGCGCGTCGGCCTGGCGCCCCGCCGCGTAGAGGGCGCGCATCAGGTGAGCGCGCAGCCGCTCGCGGAACGGGTGCGCCGCCACCAGCTCCTGGAGCTCGCCGACGAGCTCTGCGTGGCGGCCGAGCGCGAGGTCGGCCTCGACGCGCCGCTCGAGCACGGCGAGTCGCTGTTCGGCGAGCCGCTCCGCCTCGTTGCGCGCCAGGCCCTCGAAGTCCAGCCCCTGCAGCGGCTCTCCACGCCACAGCGCGAGCGCCTCCCGCAGCAGACCGGCCGCCGCGGCGGGGTCTCCCGCCAGCAGCGTCTGCGCGTCGCCGGCGAGCCGCTCGAACACGGTGGCGTCGAGCTCGCCGGGCGCGGGCGCGAGCAGGTAGCCGCGGGTGCGCGTGACGATCCGGTCCGCGCCGAGCACGCGGCGCAGGCCCGAGACGTAGCCCTGCACCGCCTTGGCCGCGCTCGCCGGCGGCGACTCGCCCCACAGCTCATGCATCAGCCGGGCCGGGGAGACGACCTCGCCGGGATGGAGGAGCAGGACGCCGAGCAGCGTCTGCTGCTTGATGGCGCCCAGCTCGAGTGTCCGTCCGTGCTCGGAAACCTCGAGCGGACCGAGAATCCGGAACTTCATCACGATCATGCTTTCAGCGCCGACCGTACCACCGGCGGCCGAGCCGGCAGAGGGCGTCCGCGGGGTCGATGCCTCGCTAGTCGGCGGCGATCGTCATGTCGCGCCCGGCCGCCTTGGCGGCGGCTATCTGTCCTGCCTTGAGAGGTTGTGAGTGCGGCTGATGCGCGGGCGAACGCCGCCCGCTCGGCCTCGTCGCGCGAGCCCCTTGAACGGGCAGGCCACGATCTCGTGGGCCGGTGGCTCGGCGCGGTCGTCGGCGGCCTGTAGCTCGACGACGGAGGCGGCGAGGTCGTCCTCCGCCGCCCGCAGCCGCGCGCGCTCGCCGGCGGCGCGGTCGGCGCTCGCGCTGAGCCGCTGGGCCGCCTCGTGACGGGCCCAGCGGCGGGCGGCGCGGTGGACCCGCTGGGGCACGCCCTCGCTCTCTGCGAGCAGGCCGCGCGAGCGGTGGGGCGTATCCACCTTTGCGGCGCGTTTCTGGGGCGAGCCTATCCGCGCCGTCGCACGCGCCGCAAGGCGCATTTACCACCCTTTACCGGGCTTCTACCGACGCCATACCGCGCCTGGGGACAGTGCTCGGCATCCAGTGAGCACTCACCCCAGGAGGCCACCATGCGGAACTCGTCCCAACTCATCTCGATCGGCTTCGTCACGGCCGCTCGGATGCCGGCGTTCGGGCTCCCGGTGGTCCAGGAGCTGCCGCTGGCGCTCGAGCCCGTCGCCCCCGAAACGTTCGGCGGCCTGACGGGCGCCCAGTCCCCCACACCACCGAGGAGAGGTCACGCATGAAGACCCGCCGCCGTACGCACCGCCGTCGCATCGTCGCCGCTGTCCTGGCTGCGCTGGTCGTCCCCGTCGTGCCGGCCGCCGCGCCGGCCGTCCCGGCCGACCTGCAGTATCCCCGCCCGGTCGCCCAGACGAGCGGGCCCACCCCGTCGGACTCCACCAAGCCCGCCGCGAAGGTCGGCGACACGCCGGCCGAGTTCGGGCAGCCGGTCGCTCCCGCGCCCAAGGTCGGCGACACCAAGTCCGACTCGCCCGGCGCCAGCCGCGCCCCGCACTACGACGCGCCGCGGACGATCCAGGTCGTGCGCCCCGAGCGCACGGTCGTCCGCGACACCGACGAGGTGCTCCCGATCGCCCTGTCCGGCGCCGCGCTGCTGGTCGCGCTCGGGCTCGCCGGCACCGCCCTGATCCGGGTGCGCTCGCTGCGCCTGGGCTAGCGCAGCATCAGTCGGATCTCGAGGGGCCCGCGGCTCGCCGCGGGCCCCTCGGCCTGTCCGGGCACAACCGCCAGGCAGCGTGGCTGCATACGCTCCCGACGATGCGACGCGCCGGCCTCCTGCTCGCCCTCGCGGCGCTCGTGATCGGCGGCTGCGGCGGCGAGCGCCCCGCCAAGACCGCGCGAAGCAGACGGCGACACGACGGCCAAGCAGTGCCGCCTCCTTCGTGTACGCAAGCGACCGTCGGCGAGCTCAGCCATCAGACGCTCGCTCCGGACGAGATGCCGGCGTCGGAGCTCGCGACCAGCTCACTCCCGCTCGGTGGAGGGGCGGGCGCCGGCCGGCGTGCAATCAGCGCCAATGGCCGATCGGGGAACGTCGTGATCGTGACGATCTCGCTGTTGGCGCGCTCGAGCAGCTCGTCCTCGAGGAGCTCATCCATGTCCGGGACAGTTTGGGCAAGGTCCGAATCGGCCAGGTGCGGCAGGTCATCGATCGACCCGGATCTGAGCGGCACACCGATGAGTGCCTGCGAGTGCCGCTAACCGCCACTTGGTAGCGAGCGGCTGCTCGAGACAGCAGCGCCCGGCGAGTCTCTGTCCGCCGACGACCACGAATTGGCGCGGCGCGGCGTCGAACCGCGAGTGGCGACAGCGCGATCTCGGTCGTATTCGTCGGCCGTGGTCGATGGCCGCGGAAGTCCCGCTTCCCACGGACCGTTGGTCGGGCAGGGAAATTTGCACGCCACCACGGAGGCGGCCGGGTGAAACTCCTCCGTGTTGAGCCAAGGAAGGCGGCAAGGATGACGAGTAAGGGTCTTCTCATTGCGCTCGCGGGCGCAGCCATATTGGCCACCAGCGCTCCGGCGAGCGCGGCCACCGGCCCTGTCGCGCATTGGCGCTTCGACGAGGGCACGGGCACGACCGCGGCTGACGCCTCCGGTAACGGCAACGTCGGAACCGTCGAGGGCGGCGCCGCGTGGATTTCCGGCAAGCGCAACGGCGCTCTGGCGTTTGATGGCAGCACCGGCGTTGTGCGAGTTCCGTCGAGCCCGTTGCTGGAGCCGCAAGCCGTGACCGTTTCGGCCTGGGTCAGGCGCAGCGGGAGCCCTGGCAACTACAAGTACATTCTCGGCAAGGGCGCGCTCGCGTGCCAATCGGCGTCCTATGGTCTGTACACGGGGCCGGGCGGCGGCCTGGTGTTCTACGTCGCCGACGGGTCCGATTTTTCGCGCTCTCCGGACGCGGGCACAGTGGTCTGGGACGGCGCGTGGCACCACGTCGCGGGAACGTTCGACGGCGCGTCACTCCGTCTCTTCGTGGACGGAACCGAGATTGCCGGCGGCACACCCAGGACGACCCCGATCACGTACACGTCGCAGACGGCGAGCGACCTCCTGCTCGGGGACTACGCGGGCTGCGGCGGGCTCGCCTTCGACGGCGCCATCGACGAGCCGAAGATCTGGGCTCGAGCGCTCAGCGGCGCAGAGGTCGCGGCCGACATGCGCTTTGAGTTCAAGGGGTTCTTCTCGCCCGTGGACAACGCGCCGGTCGTCAACGTCGCTAAGGCCGGTAGCAGCGTGCCGGTGAAGTTCAGCCTGTCCGGTTACCAGGGGATGGAGATCCTGGCGGGCGAGAGCCCCAGTTCGCGGGCAGTGTCGTGCGATGCGTCCGCTCCCCCAGACTTGCTCGAACAGACCATGACGGCCGGCTCGAGCAGCCTGAGCTATGACGCGACGACCGACCGCTACAACTACGTCTGGAAGACCGACAAGGCCTGGTCCGGGTGCCGCGAGCTTCTGCTTCGCCTCTCCGACGGGTCGCTCCACACGGCCAACTTCCGGTTCGGCAAGTAAGGGCCAGAGAGCCGCGCACATATCACGGTTCGGAGTCCGGCGACCGGCGCCGGACTCCCGGTCGAGGGAGAGCCGTTGCGTAGGGCGGGCGAGCCGAGCGACGGCGCTTGAGCCGCGGGCCGCGGTTCGTGCCGGGGTGAGTCACTCGTCCAGGGCGCCGTCGAGAGGCGCGCGCATGCAGAGCCGCTCGCTGGCAACGTCGAAATGCCGCTCTGCGCGACACCGGGCCCTTTCTCCTGGCCCCGTCACGCTGGTGCTCGTCGGCGAATGAGGCACTGCGCGGGGCGTGTTCGATGCCTGGCTCGCTGTCGACGTCGGACGACTAGAAGCAGCGAGCTTCGTCGAGCGTCGCTGAAGCTAACTACCTTACGTACCTAAGGCACACCCCGGGGTGAAAGCCGCACGTGGCTCATCTCCACGGAGGTTTCGAGCTGGCGGACGGCGCGGTCTCGACGTTGCTGCTGCCTCTCTGCAGGTCCGGCAGCGTGCTGGGCGCTGATTGCGCGCCGGCCGTCGCCTGCTCCTCGACCCGAGCAGGAGCGAGCTGGCCGCGAGCTCCGACGCTCGCTGCTCGTCCAAGGCGAGTGTCTGCCCCGAACTTCGGAAGGCGCCCGCCTTCACCCCCGGAGCAGAAGTGTGGCGCGCTGATGCGTGCGCTCGCTTCCTGTTGGCGTCGCAGCGGGACTCGCCCAGCCCGGGAGGGGGAGGCCTCGCGAGAAGACCTCCTCCATCCCTTGAGGCGGGTGTCGGGACTACCTACAGGCGATGTTCGTGCAATGGGCGGGGTTGCGGTTGCCGCCGGCCTTGTTGCGGCCGCCGTCGGTGACACCGGCGACGGCCTCGATGCCGAGGTCGCCGCTGCGCACCGCGAGATTCCCCGCGGCCGCAGCGAGCGGCTCATCGAGTGCTGGCGCCGACTGCGGCGGGACTGGGCGCTCGAGTGCTATGTCGTCGCGGGGCACGCGGCCTGGCACGCGGCGGGGGTCGCCAGCGACGGGTCGCGGCGGATGGTCGGCGCGCCACAACAACAACGCCCAGGCCGTCGTCGGCGAAGGCCACATCATTCTCATCCCCTCCCCGGATCCCACGCGTCTCGCGGTGCCCAAGGCCTACGTGACGCTCGCGCCCGGCCACCAGCCGACGCGCGAGACCGCGCTCGCGATCCTGCGCTTCGCGCGCGAGCACCTCGCCCCGTACCAGCGGATCCGGCGGCTGGAGTTCGGCGAGTTACCCAAGACCATCTCGGGCAAGCTCCGCCGCGTCGAGTTGCGCGACGAAGAGGACGAGCGCCTCGGCGGCACGGCTCCCGCCGAGCGGGCCGCGCTCGAATTCTGGGAGGAGGACTTCCCCGAGCTCAAGCGCTGAGCCGCTTCAGACCTCGATCATGAGTCGGGGGTCGAAGCCCTCGACCGGCTCGTGCGGGTAGCCGCGCGGGTTGCTCACCACACGCGTGCCCCGCACCGTGACGTCGACGCGGCGGTGCGTGTGACCGTGGATCCAGACCGCGATCTGGTCGCCGCCCATGAGCTCGGTGAGGTCGCTGACGAAGCCGCCCGCGAGCGCCCGCCACACGGGGTCGGTGAGCCGCTCCCGCGGGGGCAGCGGTGCGTGATGAGTGACGACGACGGTCGATCCGTCATGCGCGGCCAGTCGATGCTCCAGCCAGCGGCGGCTCGTCCGGTGCAGGCGCAGCGTGTCGCTCGGCCGAAGGGCGCGCGCCGCCGGCGCCCACGCGATCTGCTCGTAGTCGTTGACGAGCTCCCCGCAGACCGCCATCGAGCGCTCACGCTCGTCTCGGCCGCCGACCTCGAAGTCGCTCCACAGCGTGCAACCCAGGAACCGCAGGCCGCCGATCACGACCTCGTCACGCTCGAGGACGTGCACGCGGCCGTCGAACGCGGTCGCGGCGGTCCGGAGCTCACCCGTGAGGTCGGGCAGACCGTGCCCGTACGGCTCGTGGTTGCCCGACACGTAGACGATCGGACGCTCATCCCACCAGGTCGCCGCCACCCCCAGCCCGGCCACACCCGGCCCGATGTCGCCGGCGAGAACGAGCACGTCGGCGTCGGCAGCGGCGGCGAGCAGCAGGCCGCCGCCGCGCTCCAGATGCAGGTCGCTGAGAACGAGAAGGCGCACACCACAAGCATGGCGGGACGAAGAGGCGGCTCAGGCCTGGGCCCGCCGCTCGCGCTGGCGGCGCAGCTCCTGTCGCGTCAGCGAGAGCTTGTGCACCTCGTCGGGACCGTCGGCGATTCGCAGTGTGCGCATCTGCGCGTACATGTACGCCAGCGGGAAGTCGTCGGAGACGCCCGCGCCGCCGTGGACCTGGATGGCGCGGTCGATGACGCGCAGGCAGATCTGCGGCACCGCAAACTTGATGCCGGAGATCTCGGTGCGCGCGTGCCGGTTGCCGACGGTGTCCATGAGCCAGGCGGTCTTGAGCACCAGCAGGCGCGCCATCTCCAGCTCGATGCGGCTCTCGGCGATCCAGTCGCGGATGTTCGCGTTGTGAGAGACCGGCCTGCCGAAGGTCTCGCGCTCGTCGGCGCGGTCGCACATCATCTCGAGCGCGCGCTCCGCCGCGCCGATCGCCCGCATGCAGTGGTGGATGCGGCCCGGTCCCAGCCGAGCCTGCGCGATCGCGAAGCCCATGCCCTCGCCCGCGAGGATGTTCTCGACCGGCACGCGCACGTCATCGAAGAGCAACACGCCGTGCCCCTCGGGCTCGGTGTAGCCGAACACCGTGGTGCTGCGCTCTAGCTTGACGCCCGGGCTGTCGATGGGCACGAGCACCATCGACTGCTGCTCGTAGGTGGCCGCGTCGGGATTGGTCTTGCCCATCGTGACGAGGATGCGGCAGTTGGGGTGCAGCGCGCCCGTGGCCCACCATTTGCGACCGTTGAGTACGTAGTGATCGCCGTCGCGCTCGATGAGCATCGTGATGTTCGTCGCGTCGGATGACGCGACGTCCGGCTCGGTCATCGCGAAGGCCGAGCGGAACTTGCCGTCAAGCAGCGGCCGCAGCCAGCGATCCTGCTGTTCGGACGTCCCGAACTGGTGCAGGACCTCCATGTTGCCTGTGTCCGGCGCGTTGCAGTTGCACGCCTCTGCGGCGATCTTCGTGCGTCCCATGATCTCGGCCAGCGGCGCGTAGTCGCAGTTCGCCAGCCCAGCGCCGTGCTGGGGGTCGGCGAAGAAGAGGTTCCACAGGCCGCGCCGCTTCGCCTCGGCCTTGAGGTCCTCCATCACGGGCGGATGGACGTGCGGGCTGTCGGCGGCGCGCACCTGCTCCGCCCACACCGGCTCGGCCGGGTAGACGTGCTCGTCCATGAACGCGAGCAACCGCTCGCGTAGCTCCTTGGCGCGATCGGATAGCTCGAAGTTCATTGCGCGGCTCGCCTCATGCCCGGTGTCGGAGCACGAGTGTGACGACTCCGCCGAGGCGTCGCACACGTCACCTGCGTAAGCGCTGGCGAAGACGCAGACTCGGACGCCCCGAGCGTGAACACGAGCCCGACGGTGAGCCAGAAGAGCTGCTCGTCGCCGAGCGTGCGGCGCACGACCTCGTCGGCGACCGCGTAGACCTCCTCCGACACCTGGGCCTCGAACTGCAGCGCGAGGTCCTCGGTCCACAGCTCCTCCACCTCGAGGAAGCCCGCGACGGCGAGCACGAGCAGCGCCAGCGGGATCAGCGACGTGAGCACCTGGAAGGCGATCGCGCGCGTAGGTGCGGACGTCGTGTTCCCACATCCGGTCGGTCACTTGTCGGACCAACGTCCGCGGATGGAGGTCTGTCGCCACGCCCGGAGCGGCCTACCCGGTACGACGGCGCTACGTTGCGCCCGTTCTGTCCGAACCCTCGGAGGAGGCACGCCATGAAGGCACTGAAGTTGGCCGGCGCACTCGTCGGCGCAGCGCTGCTACTGCCGGCGGGAGCACACGCCGCGACCCTGACGAACGCGGGCGGCACGCTGACGTACACGGGCGGGGCGGGCGCCTCGAGCGCCGTGGGCTTCGCCGAAGTCGGCGCTCCGTCGGACACGGTCGACGTGTACCGCGCTCTCATGAATCCGAACGGGCCGCCCGACGACGATCCGATCGCCACCCCGCTGCCGGCCACCTGCACGTTGGAGGAGACGACGGCGGAGTTCATCCGGTACCGGTGCACCGGCGTCACGACGGTCGTGGCCAACACCGGCGACGGCTCCGACCAGATCGATGCGGGCGATGCGTCCGGCGCGGGCACGCTGCTCGTCTCGATCGATCTCGACGCCGACCTCGGTGACGGCGACGATTTCGCCGCCGGAGGGCAGATCGGCGACACCGTGGAAGGCGGGGACGGCAACGACACGCTGTTCCTCGACAGCATCGGCGAGATCCCGACCGCGGGCAGCGGCAACGACATCGGGCGCGGCGGAGCCGGGGACGACGCGATCTTCGGCGGCCGTGGCAACGACGAGGTCGCGGGCGGCGAGGGCAACGACTCGGTGGCCGGCGGTCCCGGCGTCGACGATCTTGTCGGCGACGAGGGCGCGGACCTGCTGGGTGGCGGCCCCGGAGCCGACACGCTCGATGGCGGAGGCGGCAACGACACGCTGACGGGCGAGTGCGACCAGCAGCCGTGCCCGGCGGCCCCCGGCGGCGACGACGTCACCGGAGGCGACGGCTTCGATCTCTTCCGCTACGAGACCTACGCGCCCGGTGCAGTGTCGATCACGCTCGACGGCGCGGCGAACGACGGCGTGGCCGGCGAGGGCGACAACGTCCACAGCGACGTCGAGGACGTGGCGGTGACGGGCCCCGGCAACGCGACGGTGACGGGCTCGTCCGCGTTCAACAGCCTCACCACCGGCGGCGGCACGGACACCGTCAACAGCCAGGACGGCGCGCCGGACCGGGTGAGCTGCGGCGACGGCGCCGACGTTGCGAACGCCGACGACGTCGACGTGGTCAACGCGGACTGCGAGACCGTCAACCGCGTCACCACCGGCTACAACGAGGACAAGCCGCCGGTGGTGGCGTGGAGCGCGCCGGCCTCGGGCGCGCGGCTGTCGACGACCGCGGCGAACCCGCTGTCGGCGTCGGCGAGCGATGACCGCGGCATCGCCCGCGTCGACTTCCTCGACGACGAGCGCACCGTCTGCTCGGACACGACAGCGCCGTACACCTGCGACTACCGGCCGCAGGGCGACGACGTCGGGCGCAACACGCTCGTGGCGATCGCAGTCGACACGTCCGGCCAGACGGCGAGCGCCGTCCGTGCGGTGGTCGTGCCGCGTTTCGTCGGCCGGCTGAGCGCGCGGACCACGCCGCGGCGTGACACGACGGCGCCCTACCGCTTCACGACAAGGGGCCGCCTGACGCTGCCCGCCGGCGTGACCCCGGGCCAGGGCTGCCGCGGGACGGTGACGGTGCAGATCAAGGCGGGCCGCAAGACGGTCTCGACGCGGCGCGTGCGGCTGCGCTCGAACTGCACCTACCGTTCGCGCGTCACGTTCCGGATCCGGCAGCGGCTCCGGCCGCGCACGCTGCGGCGGACCGTGCGGTTCGGCGGCAACGCGGTGATGGCCGCGCGGAGCGCTCCGCGGCAGACGCTGCGGATCCGCTAGGCGGTGGGATGGGGCCGCCGCAGCGTCGCGAGACGCGCGGCGGCCTCGTCGATCACTTCCTCGCGCTTGCAGAACGCGAAGCGGACGAGCGAGCGGGCGCGCTCGGGGTCGCCGCAGAACACCGAGGTGGGGATCGCGACGACGCCGGCGCGCTCGGGCAGCTCGCGGCAGAACGTCACGCCGTCGTCGTAGCCGAGCGGGCGCACGTCGGCGTTGGCGAAGTAGGTGCCGGCCGGGCGCAGGACGGTCGCGCCCGCCCGCTCGAGCCCTTCGCAGAGGCGGTCGCGCTTCGCCTCGAGCTCGGCGGCGAGCCGCGCGCCGTGCTCCTCGGCGATCGCGAGCGCCGCCGCGGCGGCGTGCTGGACAGAGGGGACAGCGACCGAAACGAACTTGAGCCCTCTGCTCGATTCGAACTGAACCCACAAGAAAGGTCTGCTTTCCAGGGCCTTCACAAGTGGCGAGCCCCGGACACGAAGCGGGGACGCCACGATGTTCAGTCGTGGACCGACATCCCTCGAGCTACGCCGAAAGTCCTGCATTCAGCAGGGTTTACGTCGGTTGTGAGCGAGTCGGGAAAGTCCGCAATTTACATCTGTTTCTCGCGGATTCAGGCACTGAACCGCGCCTCGGTGCCTAAACGCCAGGCGTGCCTGCATGTCTGCACTGCTCCTTCGAGACAGACGCGACAGTGTCGGCGCGCGCCCGGCCCGGCGCTGCTGCTCTTCGCGCAGAGCAGCACTCTTCGCTCACCAAGCCCGCATGGTGCCAGGCGAACTCGCGGCGATCAGGGCGGTGGCTTGTGGGGTTCCGGTGCGCCGCCGACCGGGCACGCATGTGGGTGGGCCCGCGTCCATCCTTTGCAGATGACCGACAGCGAGGTTGTCGCGTCATGCCGCCGCCGGATCGCCGAGGTGTGGGGCACGGCCTTGATGTGCAGCTCCTGGTAGCGCGCTCGCGCCGTTGGAGTCGGCGTTTGAGTGCGCCAGTTTTCTTCACGACGAACGTTGACGCTGTAGTGATGTGTTGCGGGAGCGTGTGGTCAAGCGCTGCTCGCGTTGCTCAGGACCGGGAGAGGGGTTGCACGGATGTCAGCCGATACGCCGTTGCGCGTGGTCGTCGCGGATGACGATGCGTTGGCCCGGCGCGCGACCAAGTACGCGCTCGAGGCCGTAGGGATGACCGTGGTCACCGAGGCCAAGGACGGGCGCGAGGCGGTGGAGCTCGCCTTGCGCCACCGGCCCGACATCGTGGTCATCGACGTCGTGATGCCGAGGCTCGACGGGATCCTCGCGACGCGTCGGATCCTGGAGGCCGATCCCGGCCAGCTCGTGGTGGTGCTGACGGGTGTCGGCGAGGACGAGCTCGGCTTGGAGGCTCTGCGGGCCGGCGCCGTCGAGGTGGTGCCCAAGAACGCAGACCTCGACGTGCTCACTCGCGCGGTCGAACGGGCGAGGCGCGAGGACGCGCCGGTCTCGCGCGCGTCCGGCTAGCCCCGACCAGTCCTCGCCGACGAACAGCCGCGCTCGCATCTGCTCGTCGTCGGCGGATTGAACTCCCCTAGCCCCTTGAGCCGCGAGCGCAGATCCTCTGGCAGCCGGTCGGCACCGTGCTGGTCGATCCCTGCGGGGTGGCCGTCGAGCTCGGCCCGGTTGAGCGTTCCGGCGCGCGCGGGACGGGTCGCAGCGTCTACTTCCGCGACCCCGACGGAAGTCTGCTGGAGTTCATCGCGTACGCGTAGCGCGCGGCCGACGGGCGGCCGTCGCATTGCGCCGCGAGGTGGAAGAGGCAGACGTGTGTGCGCTTGGCCTCGACGCTCGGCGAAGGAGCGCGACGCAGCGGTATCGCATCGGGGGGTCTCGGAGGATTGCCCGCGGCGATCGAGACTGCAGCCGACTTTCACACGCGATCCTCAGTCGGCAGCCCTGGCGCGATCGCTACTCCGTTTCGCGGAGG
>Ga0299913_10003153_pt1 | contig 13376 bp, 8 predicted proteins | sample RVTome_9_FD_201360 | JGI IMG/M metagenome (GOLD analysis project Ga0299913, IMG submission 201360) | Soil microbial communities from uranium-contaminated site in the Upper Colorado River Basin, Wyoming, United States - RVT155D38 (version 2) ... | reverse complement strand
CCCTCGGTCAGCTCGGCGGGATGGGTGTCACGCTGGAGCACGACGCACGCGTCCGGCTGGTGGGTCGCCATGTCGAGCGCCTTGTTGACGATCGGCATGTACTCGACGACACGCGACGGCTCGACGCCACAGGACCCGGCGACCAGGACCGTGGGCGTGGCGTCATCGATGCGCACGGCCAGCTCGCGGGGCGCGAACCCGCCGAAGACCACCGAGTGCACGGCGCCGATCCGGGCGCAGGCCAGCATCGCGATCGCCGCCTCCGGCACCATCGGCATGTAGATGATGACGCGGTCACCGGTCTCGACGCCGAGGTCGCGCAGCGCACCGGCGAACGTGGCGACCTGGTCGTTCAGCTCGCGGTAGGTCAGGCGGGTGATGCTGTCGGTCACCGGCGAGTCGTGGACGATCGCCAGCTGGTCACCCCGCTCGTCGACGTGGCGGTCGACGGCGTTGAAGCACGTGTTCAACCGCCCGTCGGCGAACCAGCGGGGATGGGTCGGGTCGCTGGTATCGAGCACGGTCTCCGGCGCGGTGTCCCAGGTGATCAGTCCTGCTGCGTCCCGCCAGAACCCGTCGGGATCGTCGATGCTGCGGCGGAACTGCTCTGCATGGGTCGCATCATGCGACCTCCCGCTGTCGCTACCTGAGGTCACGTCGCGCGCTCCTTGGACGTCCGGTCGGCGACGGCAGCGTACCCAACGCCCGGAACGGCCAGACCCCGACGCCCGGTCAGGGCACCAGCAGCACCTTCCCACGCGTGCCGCGGCCCTCGATGTAGCGGTGGGCCTCGGCGGCGTCGGCCAGCGGCAGCTCGCGGTCGATGCGGACCGTCAGGCTGCCGTCGGCGATCGCGTCGAACAGGTCGCCGGCCCGCCATCGCAGGTCTTCCGTCGTGGCGATGTGGTGGAACAGGGTCGGCCGGGTCAGGAACAGGGACCCGCCGGCGGCCAGCCGCTGGGGGTCGAACGGCTCGACCGGCCCGCTGGACTGGCCGTACAGCACCAGGTAGCCGCGGGTGCGCAGGCAGGCCAGGCTCCGATCGAACGTGTCCCTGCCGACCGACTCGTAGACCACGTCGACGCCGTCGTCGGTCAGGCGCTCGACCTGCTCGGCGAAGTCGACCTCGGTGTAGCGGATGACCTCGTCGGCCCCCGCCGCGGCCGCCAGCTCGGCCTTCTCGGCGGTCGACGCCGTCGCCAGCACGCGCGCCCCGGCGCGCGAGGCGAGCTGGACCAGCAGCTGACCAACGCCACCGGCACCGGCGTGGATCAGCGCGGTGTGATCGGCACCCAGCACGAAGGTGCTGGTGACCAGGTAGTGCGCGGTCATGCCCTGCAGCATGACCGCCGCGGCCACCTTGAGGTCGACCTCGTCGGGCACCACCACGGCGCGGTCCGCGGGGACGGTCTGCAGCTCGGCGTAGGAGCCCAGCCGGTCCGCCCATGCGACGCGGTCACCCGACGCGAGGTCCGTGACGCCGTCGCCGACGGCCTCCACGACCCCTGCGCCCTCGAGGCCGATGCCCGTCGGCAGGTCGAGCGGATACCTGCCGGTCCGGTGGTAGACGTCGATGAAGTTCAGGCCGGCGGCGGCCACGCGGACCAGCACCTCACCAGGGCCCGGGCTCGGGTCGTCGATGTCGCGCGGCTGCAGCTCCTCCGGCCCGCCGGTCGCGCCCACTCGGATCGCCTGCATGTCCGCATCCCTTCTCGGTGTCGTCCGGCCGACGTCGGATCGCCGACCCAAATGGCGTCGTCCGCGCCTGTACCCATGGCGGGGCGCGTGCCACCCGGCCCCTCGCGCCGGGACGTGGGCTCCTGTGGTTGGCCCCGTGTGCCGCAGGGTATCGGCTGACGCAAAAGGTGCGGTGATGGACCTCCATGCCGGTGCCGTCGGGACGGCGACGAGGTCGGACCGGACGCCGCACGGGCCGATGGAGCAGCTGATGGCAGGACAGACTGACGACACCGAGGTCCGTGACGAGCAGCTCGCGGACGTGCCGCAGATGGGCGAGCGGCTGGAGCCCGAGCGGGTCAGTCGCCGCGCGTGGGTCGGCAGGTTCGTCGGCCCTGTGCTCGCGATCCTCGTCTTCCTGGTCCTACCGACCGGCGACGGCGGCCTGTCGCTCGGAGGGCGCGCCACCATCGCGATCGGCTTGCTCATGGCCGTGTGGTGGGTCACGGAGGCGTTGCCACTGGCCGCGACCGCGCTCCTGCCGCTGATGCTGTTCCCCGTGACCGGCGTTCTCGAGATCGAGGACGCGGCCGCGCCCTACGCCAACGATCTGATCTTCCTGTTCATGGGCGGGTTCATGCTTGCCCTGGCGATGCAGCGCTGGGGCCTGCACCGGCGCATCGCGCTGCAGACCATCCGCGCGGTGGGGACGAAGCCGAAGGCGATGATCGGTGGCTTCATGATCGCCACCGGGTTCCTGTCGATGTGGGTCAGCAACACCGCGACGACGGTGATGATGCTGCCGATCGGCCTGGCCGTGCTGAAGCTCGTGTTCGACCGCGTCGAGCACGTCGACAGCACCGACGCGGACGCCATCACCGGCCGGGGTGCGCCGAACTTCGCGACCGCCCTGATGCTGGGCACCGCGTTCGCCGCGAGCATCGGGTCACTCGGCACGATCATCGGCACGCCGCCGAACACGTTCATGGCCGCCTACCTCGCCGACAACCACGACATCAACCTGGGCTTCGGACAGTGGATGCTGTTCGGTGTGCCGATCGCCGTCGTGTTCCTCGCGATCGCCTGGTTCGTGATCACCCGCATGTACCCGCCGCAGATGGACGAGATTCCCGGCGGCCGGCAGATGATCCAGGGTGAGCTCGACGAGCTCGGCCCGATGAGCCGCGGTGAGAAGGTCGTGGCGGGCGTGTTCGCCCTCACGGCGCTGCTGTGGATCATCCGCAGCCCGCTCCAGGGCTGGGTGGCCGGCACCACGCTGGAGGGCATCGACGATGCCGCGATCGCCATCGGTGCCGCGATCGTGCTGTTCGCCTGGCCGGTCGACCGCGAGCACGGCGTGTTCGCGCTCGACTGGGAGACCGCCAGGCAGTTGCCGTGGGGCATCCTCCTGCTGTTCGGCGGCGGCCTGTCGCTCGCGGCCGCCGTGAGCGAGAACGGCGTCGACTCCTTCATCGGTCAGCAGGTGGAGGCGCTCGGCGGGCTCCCCGCGAGCCTGCTGATCGCCGTCGTGGCGATCATCGTGATCTTCCTGACCGAGCTGACGTCGAACACGGCGACGACCGCCGCGGTGGTCCCGATCGTGGGCGGCGTCGCGGTCGGCCTGGGCTACGGGCCGATGGTCCTCGTCGTGCCGGCCGCCCTTGCCGCGACCTGCGCGTTCATGCTGCCGGTCGCCACACCACCGAACGCGATCGTGTTCGGCTCCGGCCACATCACCATCCAGCAGATGGCGAGGATCGGCATCATCCTCAACGGCATCGGGATCGTGCTCATCACGCTGGTGATGCTGGCGCTGGCCGGCCCGGTGCTCGGCGTCAGCTTCAGCGCGGGCTGAAGGTCAGGGACGTGACCTACCTCTGCGCTGCACGAGATCAGTCGTCGTCGACGGTGGCGCGTGCCTCGCCGGCGGCGGTGACCTGCGAGCGCACCGCCTCCGCGACGGCAGGGACCACCTGCTCGTCGAACGGCGACGCGATGATGTAGTCGGCTGACAGCTCCTCGTCCGTGACGATGTCGGCCAGCGCCTGCGCGGCGGCCTGCTCGGTGTCGAGGTTGACGTTGGTGGCACGCGCGTCGAGCAGGCCGCGGAAGATGCCGGGGAACACCAGCACGTTGTTGATCTGGTTCGGGTAGTCGCTGCGGCCGGTCGCGACGACCCCGACGTTGGGGGGCAGCTGCTCAGGCATGATCTCGGGCACGGGGTTGGCGAGCGCGAACACGATTGCGTCGTCGGCCATCGTCCCGACCCACGCCGGGTCGACGGTCCCGGGGCCGGACAGCCCGATGAAGACGTCAGCGCCGGCGAACGCGGCCGCGGTGTCACCGCTCCGGTGCTCGGCGTTGGTGCGCTCCGCCACGGTCCGCTTGACGTCGTCGAGGTCGTCGCGGCCGGGGTGGATGATGCCACCGCGGTCACAGCCGATGATGTCGGCCACGCCCGCGTGGTTGAGCAGGTCGACGCAGGCCACGCCCGCTGCGCCCATGCCCAGCATCACGATCCGCATGTCGCCCAACGACCGGTCCGTGGACCTCCCGGCGTTCATCAGCGCCGCCAGGACGACGACCGCTGTGCCGTGCTGGTCGTCGTGGAAGACCGGGATGTCGAGCGCCGCCTTGAGCGCCCGCTCGACCTCGAAGCAGCGTGGTGACGCGATGTCCTCGAGGTTGATCCCACCGAACGTCGGCGCGATCGCCTTGCCGACCGCGATCAGCTCGTCGGCGCTCGACACGTCCACGCACACGGGGAACGCATCGATGTCGGCGAACTCCTTGAACAGCAGCGCCTTGCCCTCCATGACGGGCAGCGCGGCCTCCGGGCCGATGTCGCCCAGACCCAGCACGGCCGTGCCGTCGGTCAGGACCGCGACGGTGTTGCCGCGGAACGTGAAGTCCCAGACCTGCTCGGGGTTGTCGGCGATCGCCCGGGAGACGCGCCCGACGCCGGGGGTGTACGCCATCGACAGGTCGTTGCGCGTACGGACCCGGATGTTGCTGACCACACCGAGCTTGCCATTGCGGTGCTGCTCGAAGATGCGGTCGGTGACCCGCATGACCTCGACGCCGTCGACCTTGGCGGCCGCCTCGGCGATCAGCTGTGCGTGGTCCTCGTCGCGCGCCATCACACTGATGTCGCGGATGACGATGCCCTTGCGGTGCCCGACGATCTCGAGCGCCTCGAGATCGCCACCCGCCTCACCGATCGCCGACGTCAGTCTTCCGAGCATCCCGGGCTCCTGCCGGAGCGCGCAGCGCAGTGTCTGGGTGTACCCCGCGGAGGGGCTGATCTCGAACATGTCACGGATGCTACGCACCTGCAGGGGTCCACGGCAATCGGGTCGTGCGGCGCGCCTTCGCGCGGGCCGGACGACGGTCGGACCAGGCAGGGCCGCTGCTACGCTTCCGACCCCGTGTCAGACGCTGCCACGCCGCGCCGGCGTGGGTGTGGAAGGTCGTCGTCGCAGTGTCCTCCAGATCACAGATCACGCCGCTCAGCGGCTTCCCCGAGTGGCTGCCCGAGCAGCGGATGGTCGAGCAGGAGCTGCTGGACCGCATCCGCCGCCTCGCCGAGCTCTACGGCTTCGTGCCACTGGAGACGCGGGCCGTCGAGCCGCTCGAGCATCTGGTCCATCAGGGCGAGACGTCCAAGGAGATCTACACCGTCGGCAGGCTGCAGGGCGACGACGAGGAGCCCGACGAGCTGGGCCTGCACTTCGACCTGACCGTGCCGCTGGCGCGCTACGTCCGGCAGTTCCGCGGCCACCTGCGGTTCCCGTTCAAGCGCTACCAGATCCAGAAGGTGTGGCGTGGCGAGCGGCCGCAGGAGGGCCGGTACCGCGAGTTCTACCAGGCCGACCTCGACGTCGTGGGCGACGGTGAGCTGTCGCTGCACTTCGACGCCGAGATGCCGGGGATCATGCACGAGCTGCTGGCGACGTTGCCGGTCCCCCGCGCGACGGTGCTGGTCAGCAACCGCCGGATCCTCGACGGCTTCGGTGCAGGCCTGGGCCGCGACGACACGACCGAGGTCGTCCGCGCCCTGGACAAGCTCGACAAGATCGGGGCGGCGGCGGTGCGCGAGGTGCTGTGCGACCAGGTCGGCATGCGCGAGGCCGAGGCGGACCGCTGGCTCGGGCTGGCGGCGATCCGGACGCCCGACACCGGCTTCGTCGACGAGGTCGAGGCGCTCGGCGTCACCGACGACCAGCTGGCACGCGGAGTCGACGAGCTCGCATCAGTGGTCGCAGCCGCCGCGGCCCTGCCCCACGGCTCGGTGCTGGCCGACCTGCACATTGCCCGCGGCCTCGACTACTACACCGGGACGGTCTACGAGTCGATCATCGAGGGTCACGCCGACCTCGGGTCGATCTGCTCGGGCGGGCGTTACGACGACCTGGCATCGGGCGACGGGCGCGCACTTCCCGGCGTCGGCGTGTCGGTCGGCGTGTCCCGCCTGCTCGGGCGCTTCCTGGGCGGCGGCGCGATCGCCGCGTCGCGCGCGACACCCACGTGCGTGCTGGTCGCGCTGGTCGCCGAGGAGACCCGGGACAGGTCGGCGGCGACCGCCCGTGAGCTCCGTGCGCGTGGCATCCCCGCGGAGGTGTTCCACGAGCCGCTCCGCTTCGGCAAGCAGATCCGCCACGCCGACCGCCGCGGCATCCCGTTCGTCTGGTTCCCGGCCCACGGTGCGGCCGACGGCGACAGCGTCCGCGACCTTCGGTCCGGCGACCAGGTCCCGGCGGACGCCACGACGTGGAAGCCGCCCGAGCGGGACCTGCGCCCGACCGTCGAGATGGTGGCCTGACCGCCCCAGGCGCCGCCTCGCGCCGCCCTAGAGTCCGACCGCCGCGCGCGGTTCGGCGGTGCTCGCCGAGAAGCGCGGGTCGAACAAGGTCGGCTGCGCGTGGAAGTTCGGTGACGGGTCGAAGTGGTCGTAGTAGTGGTGGAACGTCGGCAGGGTCGCCGAGCTCATCGGCGCGACCACCCAGGACCAGTCGGTCGGCACGGCGTGTCCGCTGCGCGCCATGGCCTCGAGGAACAGCATGAACCGCTGCGACTCGGTGTGGTGGTCGCTCATGCTGACGCCGGCACGGTCGAACGACCACAGCACCGCGCGGTTGAGCTCGACGAGCGCCCGGTCCTTCCACAGGGTGCGGTCGTCGCTGGTGTCCAGGCCGAGGTGCGTCGCAACGCGCGGCAGCAGGTTGTAGCGGTCGGTGTCGGCCAGGTTGCGGGCACCGATCTCGGTGCCCATGTACCACCCGGAGAAGGGTGCGGCGGTGTAGTCGACGCCGTACGCGTCCAGCCGCATCGACGAGATCGCGGGTAGCGCGTGCCAGCGGATGCCCATGTCGGCGAACCAGGCGAGCTCGGGGTGGTGAATGGGCACCTCGAGGACAGCCGACGGCGGGATGTCGAACAGCTCGACCCGCTGGCCGGGCAGCTGGATCGCCAGCGGCAGCAGGTCGTGGCGCCCGCCGCCGCCGCACCACCCCAACGCGCGGCACCGGTCGGTGAACTCGACGTTGCGGGGGTCGCCGACCACGGAGCCGTCGTCGCAGCGGTAGCCGGCGTACCGGACGAGCTGCTCGTTCCAGATGCGCGGTCCGACGCCGTCTGCGTCGGCGGGCGGGAACAACGTCAACGTCGGCCGGATCCGGCCGCCGTTCGTCGAGAACTCGAGGTGCTCGATGCACGCATCGGAGATCTCGCCAGCGGTCGTCGCGCCGCGCCGATCACGCACGACGAGGCTGCGCCAGTACAGCCGGCCGATGCACCGCGCACTGTTCCGCCACGCGACGCGGGCGCCGGTCGCCGCCTCGTCGTAGGTCTGGGTCCACGTGCCGGTGGCGTCGTACTCGCCACGCAGGTCCGCTACGCGCGTACGCACCCACTGCGGCGACCGGCTGGTCTCCGTGGCGTAGTCGTCAACCCAGTCGCACAGCCTGTCACTGCTCATGTGGTCCCCTTGTGCCTGCGCCGCTACATGCCGTCCGCGACGACGTGCGCGCGGAAGGCCTCCACCTTCGCCAGGATGGTCGCGGTCATCTCACCGGGGACGCCGGCCCCCGCCAGCGCCGCCTGCAGGTGTTCGACCGTGCGATCGAAATGCTCGTTGGCGATCCGCAGGTGTGCGTGGGCCGCACGGATGGAGCGTCCCAGGTAGTCCAGGGGACCCCCCGTGGCCACGCAGAGGAACTGGTGCTGATGGCCCATGATCTCTTCGACGTCGTGGTCCTCGAAGTAGGGCGCGAGCGACGGATCCCCCATCATCATCTTGTAGAACGTCACGACGACGTCGGCGATGGCCGGCGCGCCGAGCTGCATGTAGATCGACCGACCGGGGACGGGACCGGCGTCCAGGCGCAGACCACCGCCCTGCGGACCGCCCCCGAACGACGCGGTGCGCACACGCTGCTCGTGGCGCTCCTGGGCCCGCCGGAAGTTCTCGGTCACGACCGGTTCGATGATCCCCCGGATCGGATCGGCCTGGCCGATCTCCTGCCAGTCCGGCCGCGGCCCCCGCGGTCCGTTGGTCTTCATGTAGTGCATCAGCGCGCGCAGCTGTGCCCGCGCGACGACCGGCGGCGCATCCTCCTGCGCAACCGCCGCCTCGAGCAGGCGCGCGTCGGCGATCAGCGAGTCGATCAGGTGCTGATCGATGGACCCGGACCGCACGAACATCATCATGTGCGGGCTCTCGGTCGCCCACAGCCGCGCGATCGTCTTGGCCTGCTCGTCAGTGATCGGGTGTCTGGAAACGATGTCGCCGTTGGTGCTTACCCCGGTACCCATGATTGCCCTCATCCTTGCTGGTTCCCCGCGCCCTGGTTCACGCACCGGGACAGCATAGTCACAGGTCGTATTGGCCGTAGGCGTTCGTAGCCAACTTCTGGTAGATGAGTAGTACCAACGAGTGGTGCAACGCCCGAAATGATGGCTGATGGTGCCCGCTTGGAGGGCAGACCAGGCCGGACCTGACGCACAGCTGTGGTACGGCTCACCATCGAGAAGGCCAGGATCCTTCGCAGGTTGACTAGTTCGAGGGAGTGTACGAGCGTAGCAATACCACAGCAAGGCCGGTGCTGTGTACCCCAGGTGACAGCTGTGTGCCAGCGAGTGACGACGCGACGAGCAGACCATCGGTCGTCGTCGGAGGCACGGGACCTGCCGTCTGCCCCGCAGCCGGTTTGACACCGCTCGATAGGCTCCAGCCCCATGGTCGACACGGCCACACCCCGCCTCCCGCTCATCGACGCACCGTGGGTCGATGACAGCTTCGTACGTCGCGTCCGGGCCCTGCTGCGGACCGCGCCGCTGCACGACCTGGAGGCCGGCAAGGCGCTGCGCGACGGTGACTGGTCGCCCTACGACCTGCGCGGCCTGGCGCTGGCCGCTATCGACAGCGTCATCGACCACATGGGACTGGAGTTCGGTGCGACCGGCGAGCAGGTGCGCCAGCGCCTCGCACAGCTCGCGCGGATGTCGGCACCGGACCGTCCCCCCGACGAGGCCCGACGGGTTGCCGAGGCCGTCGTCACGGGGCTGCTCAACGACCGTCACAGGCGGGAGGCGTTCGCACTGGCCTACAGCGACTGGTCGGGCCGTCGCCACCGGCGGGCCGAGGTCGCGTTCAAGCTGTTGGAGGAGGTCGAGGCGCCCGACGGCAGCGTGGTGCTGCGCGCCACCGACGAGGCCGTGAACCTGTTCGTCGGCGCGCTCGACCGCGACATCGCCGATGCGCACGCCGCGGCGGAGGCGATCCTCGCATCCCAGCTGCGGCGGGGCCGACTCGACCAGGCCGTCCACACCGCGCGTGCCGCCCGCCTGCGCTCCATCCAGTACGCGTCCAACGTCGAGCGTGTCCTCGACGCGACACGGCACGACATCCGTCAGGTCGACTGGCAGGCCGACGTGCCCGACCTGCTGTCGGATGCGCTCGCGCACCTCGCCGAGCGCCTCGAGACCGAACGGCACCTCATCGCCACCGTGCGCGGGCTGGTCGGTGCGCACGACGCGGGTCCCGCCGCCGGCATCCTGCTCGACGTGATCGAGGACTGCCAGCTGCGCCACCTCGAGCTGCACGCCCTGCTGCTGCGCGCGCGCACCACCTTCCTCGACGAGCAGGAGCGACAGCGCTTCACGGTCACCACCGACAGCCGTGCGTTCGAGCTCGGCGACCAGCTGCTCGGCCCGCTGCTCACGTGCCCGCCGGCCGACGGCCTGCCCGCCGTCGCGCGCTTCGTGGCCGTCGTGACGGGTCCGCAGCCACCCCGGCCCGTGCGCCTGTCGGACATGATCGACCTGCTGCTCCAGCCCCGCCGCGGCGAGGACGTGGCGGCCGACGACGACACACCCGAGCTGATCGACCTCGGCGACGACCGGCGGTTCCCACCCGCCGCGTGGGAGCACGCGGACCGGGTGCTCGCGCAGGTGCCCATGAACGGGGAGATCCGCCTGTCGGAGCTGCTGCGCGACGCGCGGGCCACCGCGCCCGGCAGTGCCGAGCTGGTGGCGCTGGCGGCGCTGCACGCCTTCGCGCCTGAGCACGCCGGCCCGACCCTGCGCGCGACCGACGACGGCCGGGTGCTCGACGACCCGCAGTTCGGCGGTCGCGACCTGCTCGTCGGACGGGAGGTCGAGGCGTGAGACACCCCTCGTCAGTCTCCGGGTCACCCGTGCCGGCACGCGCGGGTGAGCGCGTCGGGGTCGGCACGCAGCCGGTTGCGCAGCCGGCGGGGGTCACGGCCCGCGCGCACGTCGGTGCCGGCGATCGCGCGCGACGCCCCAGCGGTCGGGCTGTGCGGCACGAGTGCGCGCCGTTGAGTGCACCGGTCGAGCGCGAGCAGGCGCGCGATGCGGGCGTCCGGGGGCGTCAGGCCCGCATGGCCGTCCTGCGGGGACACCGTCTCACGTCAGTCCTCGAGGGACACGCACCGAACGTGGTCCCCGCAGGAGACCGCTGTCCCACTGGAAGGTGAACCCATCAGCACGGGCCTTCGCCCCGCCGACGCCAGCGCCGCCGCACAGCTGCTGAGCTACGGCCTGCAGCCACGCCTGCGGCCTGCCAGCACCGCCGGCTACGCCGACCTCGTCGCCCGGCACCAGTCCGACGTCAGGTTCCGCGAGCTCGTCGACGACATCGCCGACGGCCTCGGGCTCATCGTCCTGGAGGCCGACGGCGTGTCGGGCGTCGTGCTCGCACCGGCCCCGGGGTCGGTGTTCGAGGCACGCCTTGCGGACTACCGGACCAACCTGTCCGGCGACGACCGCCTGATCCACGGACTGATCCACGTCGGGATCGCCGCGTACGCGTTCCCGACGCCCAGCAGCCTCGCCGACGACGACGTGCGGCACGCGTCGGTGGTCGCAGTCGAGCGGTTCCTGCGCACGGCGTGCGAGCGGCTGCACGACCGGCACGGCGACGCGGCGCCTGACGACGTCACCGAGACCGAGCAGGCGTGGCGGCTGTACCTGCGCCGCCAGGCGACCAGGGACACCGCCGACGGGCGCGTCGGGGTCAGCACGACCGTCGGCATGGTCAAGTACGCCTTCGAGCGTCTGGTCGCCGGCGGCATGGCGACCCGGACCGCGACGACTGACGGGGGCACCTACCGGCTGCTGCGCCGCTACCGTACCGGCGTGCGGGAGCTGGGTGCGACGGCCGCCTACCGTGAGCTGATGGAGGCGATGCGCGCATGATCCGTCCTGGCCGCGGCCGCGGGACCGGGAGGTTGGCGACGGCGGGAGGTCCCTGACGCGATGCTCCAGCTGCGACGGGTCCGCCTGGAGGCGGTCGGTCACCCCAATGCCAGGTTCGCGCCCCTCGACCTCGATCTGACCGACGAGGAGGGCCGCCCGACCCACACGGTCGTGTGGCTGCGCAACGGCGGGGGCAAGTCGTCCCTGCTGAACCTGCTGTTCGCCGTGGTCCGACCCCACCGGCGCGAGTTCCTCGGTGGCAACGACGACGGCAAGGACCGGCGCCTGGCCGACTACGTGCTCGACGGGGACACCGGACACGTGTGCATCGAGTGGGGCCGCCCGGGCGACCGCCGCCCGACGCTGGTCACGGGCATGACGCTGGAGTGGCGGGACCGGACCCGGGTCGCCGACGAGTCCCGGCTGCGGCGGCTGTGGTACGCGTTCGTACCCAGCGACCACCGCGAGCCGGGCCTGCTGGCGTTCGAGCCGACGCTGACGTTCGACTCGCTGCCGCGGACCGAGGACGGCAGGCGCCTGCCACTGACACGGTTCCGCGACCGGCTGCGGGCGCTCGCCGCGACCGACGCGTCGCTGCGCCTGGTGACGCCCGGCAGCCAGGCCGAGTGGCGGCGTGAGCTCGAGCAGCACGACCTGGACCCCGAGGTCCTTCGCTACCAGCTGCAGATGAACCGCGAGGAGGGCGGCGCCAGCGAGCTGTTCAAGCGGCGGTGCAGGTCGGACTCGGACTTCGTGGACCTGCTGCTCGAGCTGGCCGTCGCCGACGAGCGGACTGAGCGGATTGCCGACGTCTACACCCGCTACGCCGACGAGCTCGCCCGCCGGCCCGACGTCGAGCGCAACCGCGACTTCCTCGCCGGCGCCCTCGAACGCCTCGAGCCACTGGTCGAGCTCGACGGCGCCCACACGGCCGCCGACCGGGACCTGCGAGCGGTGCTCGCCGACGCCGCGGCGACCGCCAGCAGCCTGCGCGGGCTCGTGGGCACCATCCGAGAGCAGGCGGCCGCGGACCAGGCGGGCGCGGCCGACCACCGTCGCGCGGCCGATGACGCCGCGGCGCGGGAGCACGGCCGGCGCGCGCGGTCACAGGCCCTCCGCGCGCTGGCGGCCGGCCTCGACGTCGACGACGCTCGGACCCGCCACGACGAGGCCGGCGCCGCGCTGACCGCCGCCGAGCAGCACCTCGCCGCCACGGCGCTCCTCGAACCGTTGGCCGGACGGACCGCCATCGACGCCGAGATCACCACCATCGACGAACAGGTCGACACCGATCCGTCCGACGCCCACCGGCAGCTGCGCCGGACCAGGACGGCGCTGGTCCGCAGGCTGTGGGCGGACATGTCCGACAGCGCCGCGGCCGCTGCCGACGAGCAGCGCCTGGCGACCGCACGGCAGCGTGATGCCGAGCAGGCGGCGGCGGACGCGCGGCGTGCGACGACCGACAGTGGACGCCTCGAGCAGGCCCTGACCACGCTCGAGGAACGCGACGCCGCGTGGCGGGCCCGCGTCACCGACCTGCGCGGCGGCGGCGTGCTGGAAGGCGGCGAGGAGCCCGTAGCGGCGCTCGACCGCGCGACCACGGCGCTGGACGAGGCCCGCCGGGCGCGGGCCGAGCGGCACCGTGTACTCGCGGCGCTCGACGACGGCATCCGGTCGTGCTACGCACGCCTGTCGGACCTCGAGGGACAGCTGGGCGACGCCCGCGCCCGGGCATCGACCTGTGGGCACGAGCTCACCCAGATGCACGCCGCGGCGACGGCGCTGACCGGTGACCCTCGGCTGCGCGAGCTTGCCGAGACCGACGAGATCGACCTGTGGCGCACCGGGTCGGGCCTGGCCGAGCGGCTCGACGCACGAGTCGCGGAAGCCGATCGGGCGCTGGCCGACGAGGCGGTCACCGCCGCCGCCGACCGCGCCGCGTTGGTCGCGCTGCAGACCGACGGCCTGCTACCTGCCCG
>Ga0299913_10003152_pt1 | contig 13382 bp, 14 predicted proteins | sample RVTome_9_FD_201360 | JGI IMG/M metagenome (GOLD analysis project Ga0299913, IMG submission 201360) | Soil microbial communities from uranium-contaminated site in the Upper Colorado River Basin, Wyoming, United States - RVT155D38 (version 2) ... | reverse complement strand
CGGTGTACCACGTATGGCTCGATGCGGGGGACCGGCTCCTCCGCGTCCGCAACGTCACCGGGGGCTGGGAGGCGGCCCGGCTGCCCGCCCGGGGCTGACCCGCCCGACTCGCCCGACCCGCGCACCCGCGCGGCTCTGGACAATCGATCACGGCACCCGTCCTTTTCGTGCGGTCGCGAGCGCCCGCGCCACACGAGAGGAGGGTGTCAATGTCCGCGCCGCTGGAGCCGTCCATGACCGGGGCACAGGCCTCGATCCCCAGCCTTCCCGTCCGGATCGTCCAGGTCTTCACTTCGCCGGGCAGGCTGTTCGATTCCCTGAAGGAAAGGCCCGTGTGGCTCGGCGTCCTCCTCTTCCTCGTGGTCGTCGGCGCCATCGCGAACCTCCTCCTCCCCGACGAAGCCCTGCGGACGATCATCGAGCAGAACCTGCCTGCGGGATCGGATCCCTCCCAGGTCGACGACATGGTGGGGTTCTCCCGGACCTGGGGCGTGGTGTTCGCCATCGTCGGGACGCCGCTGTCCGTCGCGTTCGTGGCCGGGGTCCTGATCCTGGCCTACAACGTCGTGCTGGGTGGCGAGGCCTCCTACCGACAGCTCTTCAGCGCCGCGGCCCACTCCTACGTGATCCTCACGGCCGGCGGGCTCATCACGCTGGGGCTGCTCGTGGCGGGCGGAAGCCAGGTGGTCATGTCCCCCGCCCTGCTCCTGCCCGATCTCGGGGACGGGTATGCGGCGCGGTTCCTCGGACGCATCAACATCTTCGCGCTGTGGACCATCGCCGTCCTGGGGCTCGGGGTGTCGCGCATCTATCCGAAGCGGTCCGCCGGCGGCGCGATCGCCTACCTGCTCGTCCTGTACCTGATCCTCGTCGCGCTCGTCGCGATTCCGGGCGGCGGCTGAGCCCGGGCGCGGCGGCGATCCGCGCGAATAGACGGGGGCCACCGGGGGTATCGCATCAAGAGACGCGGGGCGACCTTCAACGGTGTGCCACGCGGCGGTGTCCTGATACGCGTCGGGGTTCGGCCATTCTGCGCCCGAGAGCGCGAAAAGACGGGCGATCGGGTGAAACCGCGCCCCACACCGCGACGTAGAATACTCGACCGAAGACCCCGTCCCGTCACCGGCGGGCCGCCCGTAAAGGTTCCAGTGGAATGAAGAAGGTACTCATCGGAGTCCTCGTCCTCGTCGTCATCATCGCGATGGCGATGGCCGCGCTCAATCGCGGCGGGGGCGACGTCATCGAAGTGCGCACCGAGACCGTGGGCACGCACGACCTCGTCGCCACCGTGTCCGCGACCGGTCATATCGAGCCCAAGACGTCGGTCGACATCACGACCGACGTGGCCGGGCGGATCATCGATCTCCCGATCGAGGAGGGACAGGACGTCCAGGAGGGCGACCTGCTCCTCCAGATCGACCCCGCCCAGTTCCAGGCCGACGTGAACCGCGCCCGAGCGGGCCTGTCGCAGGCCGAGGCGTCGGAGGCCCAGCAGAGCGCGGCGTTCCAGCAGGCGCAGCGGGACGCCGACCGGCTGGTGGCGCTACGCGAGCGGGGCTCGAACTACGTGACGGAAGCGGAGGTCGAGCAGGCGGTGACGCAGGCCGAGGTCCAGCGTCGGCTGTTCCAGGCGGCGGAGCACTCGGTCGCGCAGGCCCGCGCCACGCTCGAGCAGGCCCAGGACCGCCTTTCGAAGACGACCATCCGGGCCCCCATGAACGGCCGCGTCACGCGGCTCAACGTCGAGCGGGGCGAGACGGCGGTGGTCGGGACGATGAACAACCCCGGGAGCCTGCTCCTCACGATCGCCGATCTGAGCGTGATGGAGGCGGTGATCGAGGTCGATGAGACCGACATCCCCGAGATCTCGATCGGCGACTCGGCGTCCGTGGAGATCGACGCGTTCCCGAACCGCCGGTTCGCCGGCGTCGTGAACAAGATCGGGAACAGCTCGATCGTCCCGATCAGCCCCACGGCGCAGGGGACGAGCAACCAGGCGATCGACTTCGAGGTCCGGATCACGTTGACCGAGCCTCCGCCCTCCATCCGTCCCGACCTGTCGGCCACGGCCGACGTGGTGACCGCGACGCGGCGCGGCGTGGTGGCGGTGCCGATCACCTCCCTGACCCTGCTCGACGCGGACGAGGTGGAGCCTGTGCCGAGCGAGGTCGTCCCGGACAGCGCGGCCGAGCGGGCCACCCGTGACGTCGAGGGGGTATTCGTGGTGGAGGGCGAGATCGCCCGCTTCCGACCCGTCGAGATCGGGATCGCGGGCGAGAACTACTTCGAGGTGATCTCCGGCATCGAGCCCGGCGCCGTGGTCGTCTCCGGGTCGTTCCAGGCGGTGCGGGACCTGACGGACGGCGCGCGAATCCGCGTGGAGAACACGAATGGCTCCGAACCCGGCGTCGCGCAGGCCGGTGCCGGTCAGGGAGGCTGATCCTTGAGCGAGACGACACCGAAGTCGGTGGACAACATCATCACGACGCGCGACCTGACGAAGCACTACGTGATGGGCGCCGAGACCGTGAAGGCGCTGAACGGGGTCGACGTCGAGATCGAGCGCAACGAGTACGTGGCCATCATGGGGCCGTCCGGCTCGGGCAAGTCGACGCTCATGAACCTGATCGGCTGCCTCGATACGCCGACGAGCGGCGAGTACGTCCTGAACGGGCAGCCCGTCCAGGGGCTCGATGACGACGAGCTCGCGCGCATCCGGAACCGCGAGATCGGGTTCGTCTTCCAGACGTTCAACCTGCTGCCGCGGGCGACGGCGCTCCACAACGTGGAGCTTCCCCTGATCTACGCCGGCGTGAGCTCGAAGGAGCGCCAGAAGAGGGCCGCGGGGGCGCTCGAGCGCGTCGCGCTCGGCGACCGCATGGACCACAAGCCCAACGAGCTCTCCGGCGGGCAGAGGCAGCGCGTGGCGATCGCGCGCGCCCTCGTGAACGAGCCCTCGATCCTCCTCGCCGACGAGCCCACGGGGAACCTCGACTCCCACACGTCCGCGGAGATCATGCAGGTGTTCCACGACCTCCACGGCGCGGGGCAGACGGTGATCATGGTCACGCACGAGTACGACATCGCGGCCAACGCCGGGCGCGTGATCACGCTGGTGGACGGCAAGATCTCCTCTCACGACGCGAAGCTCCCGACCGAAGTCGGCTCGCACGCGTTCTAGAACGGCGAGGACGGGCACGATGCGATTCTGGGAAGGCATCCGGATGGCGCTCCAGCAGATTCGGGCCCAGAAGCTCAAGTCGTTCTTCTCGCTCCTCGGCGTGATCATCGGGATCACCTTCCTGATCGCCGTGATTACGATCGTGGAAGGGATGAACAGCTACGTCCGCGACGATTTCGCGGGCTCGCTGTTCGGCGTGAACACGTTCACGGTCGTCCAGCGGCAGCAGATCCAGACCGGCCGCGCCGACGAGGAGCGCCGGCGTCGGCAGGCGCGCAACCCGCAGCTCGACCTCGACGACGTGGCGGTCGTGCGCGCCGCGGCCCCGGACGCGAAGTTCTTCGCGTACTCGGCCGACCGCGGCCTCTCCGACGTGCGCTACGGCTCGGAGAGCCGGCGCAACATCCGGGTGATCGGAGGCTCCGAGGAGTACCAGCTGGTCCAGGGGTGGAAGGTCGAGGAGGGCCGCGGTCTCACGGCGCTCGACGAGCAGCGCGCGCTCCCGGTGGCCGTGATCGGATCGGAGATCGCGGAGAAGCTCTTCCCCACCACGTCCCCCCTCGGCAAGCGGATCCGCACCGGAGGCTACCGGTTCCGGGTGATCGGCGTGCTCGAGAAGCAGGGCGGGTTCGTCGGGAACGTGCGCGACGCTTCGATCCTCATCCCCTTCTCCACCTACGACGCGACCCTCTCGCAGCGGCGCGAGGGCATCGAGGAAATCAACGTGAAGGTGGAGACCGAAGCCGCGCTCGAGCCCGCGATCGCGCGGGTCGAGGAGGCGCTCCGCCGGGACCGCGGCCTGCGTCCGGCCGAGGAGAACGACTTCTGGATCCAGACGTCCAACGACCTCCTGAGCGCGTGGAACACGATCAACACGATCCTCCTGGCGGCGATCCCGGGGCTGGTGTCGATCTCGCTCGTCGTGGGGGGGATCGTGATCATGAACATCATGCTGCTCTCGGTCAGCGACCGTACCCGCGAGATCGGGCTGCGCAAGTCGCTCGGCGCGAAGCGGAAGGACATCCTGTTCCAGTTCCTCACCGAGGCGTCGACGCTCTCGATCGTCGGATCCGCGATCGGCATCGCGATCGGGCTGGGGCTCGCCCGGCTGGTGGAGGAGCTGTCCCCGCTTCCCGCCACGGTGTCGCTCCCGTGGCTCCTCGTCGCACTCACCATGGGACTGGGCGTCGGCGTCCTGTCGGGCATCTATCCGGCGTACCGCGCCTCCAAGCTCGACCCCATCGAAGCCCTGAGGTTCGAGTGAGCGTGGCGTGAGTCCGCGGATCGGCGGCGGCATGGGCTTCTTCGCGACGGTCACCGAAGGCATCGCGGTCGCGTTCGACTCGCTGAACGCCAACAAGGTGAGGAGCGGGCTCACGATCCTCGGTGTGACGATCGGCGTCCTCGTCGTGATGGTGATGGCCGCCGTGATCACCGGCATCAACTCGAGCTTCACCGAAATCATCTCCTCGCGCGGGATCACGACATTCTACCTCGCCCACTACGACTTCAGCGCCGGCGGCGGCGTGACCACGGGTCTGGAGGAGGAGGAGAACGAGTTCATGCGGAACGATCCCCTCGATCCGCGCTGGGTGCGCGAGCTGGGGTCGCTGCCCGGGATCGAGAGCGCCGCGGCGTACGTCGACCTGAGCGGATCGAACTATCAGGCCAGCGCCTCGTACCGCGGGGCGGCGGAGCGCGTGGACATCTCGCTGGTGGGCGCGGGCTCCGACTTCCTCGAGATCGACAACGGCGACATCATCGACGGCCGCTGGTTCACGCAGTCCGAGGCGGACCGGCGCTCCGCGGTCGCGGTCATCGACTCGGCCGTGGCGGCCGACCTCTTCCCGGGTCGCGATCCCCTCGGCCGCGACATCCGCATCGGAAGTGGCCAGGGCGGGGCCAGCTTCCGGGTGATCGGCGTCTATCGGCCGCCCGCGAACCTGTTCGCCGGGTTCCAGACCCACTACGTGATGATCCCGTTCGAGACGGCCGACAAGGACCTGGCCGTCTGGGACCGCATGATCAGCTTCGTGATCCGCCCCGAGCCGGAGATGGGCCTCCAGGAGGCGATCGACGTCGTGCACGCGCGCATGCGCATGCTGCGCGACCTCAAGCCCGGCGAGGAGGACGACTTCGCGATCATGACCCAGGACCAGATCGTGGACCTCTGGAACCGGCTCACGGGGGTGCTGTTCACGGTCATGGTGGGGCTCTCGAGCATCGGGCTCCTGGTGGGCGGCGTCGGCGTGATCGGGATCATGATGATCTCGGTGACCGAGCGGACCCGGGAGATCGGGCTCCGCAAGTCGATGGGCGCCCGCCGGCGCGACATCATGTGGCAGTTCCTCGTCGAGGCGGCGACCCTCACGCTGGTGGGCGGCGGCGCCGGGCTCCTCGTGGGAGGCGCCATCGTGTACGTCCTCAACGCGTGGACCCCCGTCCCCGCCTCCGTCCCCATCTGGGCGATCATCGCCGCGCTGGCGGCCTCCGCGCTCACCGGCATCGGGTTCGGGCTCTACCCCGCGTCGCGGGCCGCGCGGCTCGACCCGATCGCCGCGCTCCGCTACGAGTGACCCGCATCCGCTTCACGGGCCCGGGGCGGCCGGGAACCTGGATGGCCCGGTAACGGATGTCCGAGCCCGTCGACATCCTCGCGATCGCGCCGCACCCCGACGACGCGGAGCTCACCTGCGGAGGCACGCTCGCGAGGGCGGCCGAGCAGGGCTACCGGACCGCGATCCTCGACCTCACGCGCGGCGAGACCGCTACGCGCGGCACGCCCGAGATCCGCGCGTCGGAGGCGGCCCGCGCCGCGGAGGTGCTCGGGCTGGCGGTACGCGCGAACGCCGAACTCCCCGACGCGCACCTCGAGAACACGCTCGAGACCCGGAAGGCCGTCGTCGGCCACCTGAGGGCGTTCCGACCCCGGGTCGTCATCCTCCCCTTCCACCGCGGCCGGCACCCCGACCACCGCATCGGCGCCGAGCTGGGGCGGGACGCCTGCTTCCTCGCCGGGCTCGCGAACTACGACGGGGGGCCGGCGGCCCGGCCGCACAAGATCCTCTACGCCCTCGCGTATCGCGAGGACCCCGTGAAGCCGAGCTTCGTGGTGCCGTTGTCGGGGGCGCACATGGAGAAGAAGCTCGCGGCGATCCGCTGCTACGCGTCGCAGTTCGAGGGGGCGAAGTCGGCGGGCGAGATCTTCCCGACGGGTCAGCCGCTGCTTGAGCGCGTCGAGACCCAGACCCGGCACTACGGCTCGCTCATCCGGCAGGCCTACGGCGAGCCGTTTCTCACCGAGGAGACGATGGCGGTGGAGGACGTGGCGCTGCTCGGCGTCCGGTCGATGTAGGCCCGCTCCCGCGCCCGTCGCGGACGGCGTGGGGCGGTGGCCGGGGACGTGTCCTGAGGGCGACCTCAGTCGCAGATCACCTCGACCAGCAGGCGCTTCCAGCTCGGAACGGTCTCGTCCCCCACCTTGAGGACCCGGGCGCGAGCCGTGCCGCCGCGTCGCATCCACGGCGCGAGCCAGCTCCCGATCTCCCGTGGCAGGTGACCGAGCAGGTCGCCGCACTGCAGGTGCACCCACACGTCCTCGATGCCGGTGCCCGGCGGGTCCGGGACCAGGAGAAGCGGCTGGGTGGGCTCGACGCCCGCGAGGTGGCGGGCGCGGTCGCCGAAGGGGAGTCCGTGCACGGTCGCCCGGAAGACAGGCGCACCGGGGCTCGGCAGCGAGGTGGCGGGTGTATTCGTCGTCATGGAGTCCGAGTTGCGGTCCGACCGTCGGAATCGACACAATATGCGCCGGTCGTGTGCCGCGTCCAAATCCCGTCCGCACGGACGCGGGGCGGGACCGCGCGCCGGGCGGGCGCGACCGGCGCAACGGCGCACCCGCGACCCCCTGAGCAGTCGCGCGACTTCTCCGCGACCCGCCGGATGACCGAATGGGACCGACACGAGACCGACAGCACATCTACCTCGACCACGCCGCGACTTCGCCGCTCCGGGCGGAGGTGTGGAAGGCGATGGAGGCCGAGCTCGAGCACTGCTACAACCCCGCGAGCTCGCACTCCTTCGGCCGCCGGGCGCACCGCTGCCTCGAGATCGCGCGCGGGCGGATCGCCGAGCGGCTGGGCGTGGACCGCGTGGGCATCGTGTTCACCGGCGGCGGCACTCAGTCCGACAACCTCGCGATCCTCGGGTTCGTGCGGGCCCGCGCCGACCGGAGCCCCCGGGTGCTCGTATCGGCGATCGAGCACAAGGCGTGTCTGGGCTCGGCGGCGCGCGCGGAGGCCGAGGGAGTGCGGGTGGACCGGGTTCCGGTCGACTCCGATGGCGTGCTCGACCTGGAGTGGCTCGACCGGTCGCTCGCCGACGGATCCGGCGAGTCCACGCTGGTGTCGGTGATGTGGGCCAACAACGAGGTCGGCACGGTCCAGCCCATGGAACGCGTCGTCGAGATCGCGCACGCGCACGGCGCCCTCGTGCATACCGACGCGGTCCAGGCGCTCGGCAAGGTGCCCGTGCGCGTCGACCGCGTTCCCGTCGACATGCTCACGGCCACCGCGCACAAGCTGGGCGGCCCGGTAGGGATCGGCATCCTCTACTGCCGGCGCGGGATCGAGCTCGAGCCTCTCGGCTACGGGGGCGGGCAGGAGCGCGAGATGTGGCCCGGAACGCAGAACCCGGTCGGGGCCGTGGGCTTCGCCACCGCGCTCGAGCTGGCGCTGGACGAGCGGGAGACCGAGGTGCCGCGCTGGCGCGAGCTCCGCGACCATCTCGAGCGCCGGATCACGGCCGGGATCCCGGGGGCGCGTGTGCACGCGGCCGGGGCGGCCGAGCGGCTGCCCCAGCTCGTGAGCGTGGGCATCCCCGGTTGCGACGCCGGAGCGGTGCTCGTGTCGCTCGACCTCGAGGGGATCGCCGTATCGGGCGGGTCGGCGTGCAGCAGCGGGTCGGGCAACGGCTCGGGCGTGCTCGCTGCGATGGGCATCGAGAGTGAGGAACCGTACGCGACGATCCGCTTCAGCTTCGGCCACGAGACCACGGGCGCCGACGTCGACCGGGCCGCCGATGCGCTGGTCCGCATCGCCGAGCGCGTGCTCGCGCTCGGGGTATAGCGCCCCCGGCGGCCCGCCGGCACGGCTCACCCGAGCCCTCCGCGGGTACTGGCCCCCCATGATCGCTCCCTCCCGCACCCTCGCCGACACGGTGCTCGTCGCCATGTCCGGCGGCGTCGACTCGTCGCTCTCCGCGGCGCGCCTCGTCCGCGAGGGCCGCCGGGTCATCGGCGTCACGATGAAGACGTTCTGCTATTCCGGCGTGGAGGGGCCCGGCCGCACGTGCTGCGGGCTCGAGGGGATCGCCGACGCGAAGTCGGTCGCGGCGCAGCTCGACATGGCGCACTTCGTGTACGACGTGGAGGAGGACTTCACCCGCGACGTGATCGAGGACTTCGTGGCGGAGTACGCCGCGGGCCGCACGCCGATCCCCTGCGTGCGCTGCAACTCCTTCACGAAGTTCCGCGACCTCGTGTCGCGCGCCGACGACCTCGGGTGCGGATGGATCGCGACCGGCCACTACGCCCGCGTGCGGCGCGATGGGAACGGCGCGGCGCGTCTGTCCCGGGCGACCGACGATCGCAAGGACCAGACGTATTTCCTGTGGGGCATCCCGGCGACGGTCCTCGAGCGGCTGCTCCTCCCCGTGGGCGAGATGACCAAGCCCGAGGTTCGGGCGGCGGCGCGGCGTCTCGGACTCGACACGGCCGAGAAGCCCGAGTCGTTCGAGATCTGCTTCGTGCCCGACAACGACTACGCGGGGGTCCTCAGGCGGTACCTGCCCCGCGACCACCCGGCCCTGAGCCCCGGGACGTTCCGGCTCGCGGACGGGACCGAGGCGGGCCGGCACCCCGGATACGCCCACTTCACCGTGGGGCAGCGGAAGGGCCTCCCGGGCGGGTTCGCGGAGCCCATGTTCGTGCTCGAGATCCGGCCCGAGACGCGCGACGTCGTCATCGGGCCCCGGGAGGCGCTGGCCACGACGCGCGTGCGGTCCGGGGCGGCGAACTGGCTCGCCGAGCGGCCCGAGCCGGGCGAGCGGGTCGGCGTGCGGATCCGGCACGGGGCTCCCATCGTCGACGCGGTCGTGCGAACGGCGTCGGACGACGCGTTCGAGGTGGAGATGGCGCGCCCGCAGGCGGCGGTGACGCCGGGACAGAGCGCGGTGCTCTATCGGGAGGACATCGTGGTGGGCGGGGGGGTGATCCGGTAGGACGCGCGCCACGCGCTCCCCCGCCGCGCTCCCGGCAGGCTACGGCCCGCGTCACGCGACCCCGCTCGAGTCTGTCGGCAGCCTGTCAGTGCCTCAGGCCCTCCTGCTCGGCGAGCTGTTCCATCGTCTGCCGCCCCTCCTCCGACAGCTCCGGGGTCGTCACGTTCACGCGGACGAGCTGGTCGCCCCGGTGCTCGCCCTTCTGCACGCCCTGGCCGCGGATCCGGAACGTCGTGCCGCCCTGGGTCCCCGGCGGGATCTTGAGCACGACGCTCTTCGCGTCGATCGTCTTCACCTTGATCTTCGAGCCCAGGATGGCCTGCGCCACGTTGATGGGAACGTCGCACACGAGGTTGAGCCCCTCGCGGGTGAAGAAGCGGTGCGGCGTGACGCGAAACTTGATGATCAGGTCGCCCGTGCGGCCGCCCCCCGGACCGCGCTCACCCTGACCGGAGAGGCGGAGCTTCGACCCGTTCTCCACTCCGGAGGGGACCCGGACGCTCAGCTTCTTGTGCGTCCTCACCTGTCCGCGGCCGCCGCAGGTGGCGCACGGCGTCTGCGGCACCTTCCCCCGCCCCAGACAGGCCGGACATGGACGGGTCACCGAGAAGCCGCCCTGTCCGAACGTGACCTCCCCCTTCCCCTTGCACTCGGGGCAGTCCTTGAGCGCCGTGCCGGGTGCCGCGCCGTTCCCGCCGCAGGTCGCGCACTCCTCGGTGATGGGGACGGTCACGCGGACCTTTCCGCCCCGCGCGGCCACCTTGAGCGGGATCTCGACGAGGTACTCGACGTTCCGCCCGCGCGTGGGGCCGGCGCGGCGCGTCTGCTTCTTCGCCCCGCGGTCGAAGATCGACGAAAAGATGTCGCCGAGCCCGCCGAGGTCGGAGAGGTCCTCGAAGCGGAACCCGCGGCCGTCGCCCGCCTGCCCGGCCCCCGGGCGGCCGGAGCTCGTGAAAGCCCCCAGACCGCCGTACTTCCGGACCTGGTCGTACTTCTTCCGCTTTTCCGGATCCGAAAGGACGCGGTGGGCCTCCGAGACCTCCTTGAACCTGTCGGCGGCCTGCGGATTCCCCGGGTTGGCGTCGGGGTGATACTGCTTGGCGAGCTTCCGATACGCCTTCTTGATCTCGTCCGCGGTCGCGTTCTCGGCGACTCCGAGGATCTCGTAATAATCCTTCGCCCTCGTCGCCATCGGCTACGATTCGGCCTCGGGCTCGTAGCGGAACACGGCCACCTGGGCCGGCCTCAGCAGGCGGTCGCCGATGCGGTAGCCGGTGAGGAGGACCTGCGAGACGGTCTCATCCGCCTCCGGATCGTCGGTGGCGGTGACCACGAGGGCTTCGTGATAGTTCGGGTCGAAGCGCTCGCCCGCCGGATCGATGATCTCCATGCCCACGTCTCCGAGCGCCTTCAGGAGCTTGCGCGCGATGAGCCCCACACCCTGGTGAAGCGCCTCGTGCGCCTCGGGATCGCACGGCATGTCGGACACCCTGAGGAGGTCGTCGACGATCTCGAGCAGCCGGCGCGCGAGATCCGCCCGGGCCGCCTCGCCCGCCTCGAGGATCTCGCGTCGCGTGCGCCGACGGTAGTTGTCGAATTCCGCGGCCAGACGCAGGTGACGGTCGCGGAGCTGCTCCAGCTCCTCCTCGGGCCCGAGCGCCTCCTCCCTGACGGCGACTTCGTCGACGTGCCCGGGCGTCTCGGCGGCGACATCCGGATCTCTCCCCGTCGCGGCTTCGGCCGCCCGCGGATCGCTCTCGCCCCCGTCCTCGCCCTCCGTCTCCAGCTCTATGTCCTCGCCGTCGGCGAAGGCCGTCTCGGCGTCCTCTTGCCCGTGCGGATCTTCACTCATCGCTCGCTCGCTCACCGTCTCCAGAAGATACACGTTCGCTCAGCCAGTCCAGCGCGGCGAGCACCGTGGCCCGGCGCACCTCGTCCCGCCCGCCCTCGAACCGGAACACGCGCGCCTCCGGCCGCGGCCCGTCGATCGCGATCCAAACGGTCCCGACCGGCTTCCCGGGCGATCCGCCCGACGGCCCCGCGATCCCGGTCACCGAGACCGCCCAGTCCGTCGCGCCGCGGGTCCGGATGCCGCGCGCCATCTCGAGAGCCACCTCGCGCGACACCGCGCCGTGCGCGGCCAGCGACTCGGCGGCCACGCCCAGGAGCTCGCGCTTGGCGCCGTCATCGTAGCTGATGACACCGCCCCAGAACACCTCGGAAGACCCCGGGACCGCGGTGAGCGCGCCCCCCAGGAGCCCGCCGGTACAACTCTCGGCCACGGAGACCGTTTCCCCCCGGGCCCGGAGCCGCTCCACGAGCCGTTCGGCGGCGGTCACGGAGACCTCACCGCCGGCTCGCGCCCGCGGCGCCGCCCGCGCGACGCTCGGAGACGGGGATGACCCATGTCCAGGAGGTCCTACGGGTGCTCCCGCGCGAGGATTCGCGAGAACGTGTTCAGGTAGAGGGCGGCCGACACGATGGTGAGGATCAGGGCGGCCGCGAGGAAGGTGGTGGTGAACCACCCGTGGAACTCGGAGAACAGCGTCCAGGCCCGATCCCTCGGCTGCCCGAAGCCCGGTGTACGGAACGCGACCCAGAGGATGGCGGCACCGATGAAGATGTTCTGGACGAGCGCCTTCCGCTTGCCGAGCCCCCGCGCGGCCACGACCCGTCCCCGGCGCGCCGCGATGAAGCGCAGCGTGGTGATGAGGAGCTCGCGGCCGAGCAGGATGATCACGACCCACAGCGGGATCGCGTCGAACAGCGGCAGACCGGCGAGCTCGAGCCGGTTCGACATCACCACGTAGAGCGGCACCAGCGTCGACACGAGGAGCAGCTTGTCGGCGAGCGGGTCCACGATCTTCCCGAACACGGTCACCTGGTCCCGGCTGCGCGCCAGGTGCCCGTCCCACAGGTCCGACAAGGCGGCGACCAGGAAGAGGACGAAGGCGAGGATGCGGAGACCCGGACGTGGTTGCAGCAGGAGCACCGTCACGAGCGGGGCCGCGACGATCCGTCCGGAGGTGATGAGGTTCGGCAGGTTCACGGTGATCCCCCGCCTCCCGGACCGCGTCCGACCGCCGCGGGCGCGCTCACGCCCGTTCGGCGCCCTCTCGCTCCTGGGAGCCGGAGAGCGCGTCCTCGAGCCCTCGGAGGATGGCCGTAGCCCGCTTGCGGAGAAGCGGACGCTCCTCCCATGCCAGGTAGTCCCTGAGCAGCGGCATGTCATCGACGGACGGGTTCGCCTTCAGGTATCCGAGCGCCGCCAGACGCCGCAGCGGATGGGGGCTGAACAGATCCCGCCGATGCCGGTGCATCTGGTCGCGGGCCAGGAAGATCCCGATGCCGACCGCGGCGGCCAGCCCCAGCAGGGCCGCGCCCGCGACCCGCCAGGCCGTGTCGTTGCGGCCATCGTCATCAAAGGCGATTCGCACGCTCATCCTTCACATCTCCCGGCGGCCCGAGAAGGCCTCCGCGATGGTGACACCGTCGGCGTACTCCAGATCTCCGCCCACCGGCAGCCCCCGGGCGAGCCGCGTGACCCTGAACTCGCCCGTGGATGCCAGCAAACGGTGCAAATACGTTGCCGTGGCTTCCCCCTCCACGCTGGGGTTGGTGGCGATGATCACTTCGCGCACCCCATCACGTAAACGCTCGAGCAGGGGCTTCACGTTCAAATCGTCCGGTCCGACCCCGTCCAGCGGCGACAGCCGGCCGCCGAGCACGTGGTACAGGCCCCCGAAATTCCCCGACTTCTCGATCGCGGCGATGTCCGACGCCTCCTCGACCACGCACACCAGCGCCCGGTCGCGCCGGGGGCTCGAGCAGTACTCGCAGGGGTCCAGGTCGCTCAGGTTTCCGCACGACCCGCACACCCGGACCTCCTCGGCCACGCGCTCGATGGCGCGCGCGAGGCGGCGCG
>Ga0299913_10003151_pt1 | contig 13390 bp, 13 predicted proteins | sample RVTome_9_FD_201360 | JGI IMG/M metagenome (GOLD analysis project Ga0299913, IMG submission 201360) | Soil microbial communities from uranium-contaminated site in the Upper Colorado River Basin, Wyoming, United States - RVT155D38 (version 2) ... | reverse complement strand
GTCTCGGGTGCGTTCGCCGAGAGCCAGGTCGTCGCCGAGATGTACGCCCAGGTGCTCGAGAACGCCGGCTACACCGTGAACCGCGAGCTCAACCTCGACAGCCGCGACGTCGGCAACGCCGCGTTGGAGGAGGGCGAGATCGATCTGAAGCCCGAGTACCTCGCGTTCGAGCTTCCGACGCTCGACCCCGAGGCCGACACCACGGGAACGCCCGACGAGGTCGCGGCGCGGCTGCAGGAGGCCGCGGTAGCGAACGGCCTCACGACCTACGCGTTCTCGCCAGCGAACAGCACGAACGCCTTCGTCGTCACCGCCGAGACGGCGGAAGACCTCGGGGTCACGACGCTCAGCGACCTGGCGCCCGTGTCCGGCGACCTCGTGCTCGGCGGCCCGCCCGACTGCCCGAAGCGGGAGTTCTGCATCAAGGGCCTGTCGGACGTGTACGGGATCGAGTTCGCGGAGTTCCGCGCGCTCGACTTCGGCGGTCCGAACACGGTGCAGGCGTTGCAGGCCGACGCGATCGACGTGGGATTGCTGTTCTCGCTCGACCCGACGATCTACTCCGAGGGTTGGGTGATCCTGCAGGACGACCAAGGGCTGCAGCCGGCGGGCAACTTCGTGCCTCTCGTCCGGCAGGAGGTCGACAGCGAGGAGCTCCGCGCGCTGCTCGATCCCGTGACCGAGTCGTTGACCGACGAGAACATGCTCGACCTCGTCGGCCGGATCGTGGTGGACGAAGAGGACATCGGCGACGTCGCGACGTCGCACCTCGAGAGCGCCGGACTCCTCGGCTGAGACCCGGATCGCGAACGCAACGGCAAGGGCGGGCCGCGACGGTCCGCCCTTCCGGTGTTCACCAGCCTCTCGTGCCCGCCTCGCCCTTGAACGGGCCGACGACGTCGTCGGTGATCCAGCCGCCGTAGAAGCCGCCCGGCTGAGGACGAACGACCTCGCCGTCGACCGTGACCCGATCCACTCGTCCCGCGTAGACGGCGACGTGGTCCTTGAGCGCCGCGTACCGCGGTGACGGCTCCGGGTAGTGCCAGGCGGCATCGAGCGCCTCTCTGTCGCCGACCACGACGTCGAAGTACGCCGCGCGACCCTTCCACTCGCAGGAGGAGCCGCCCATCCCGGGCCGCAGCAGATCCCTCCGGACATCGTCGAGCGGCAGGTACCAGGTCGGTGGATGGCTCGTCTCGAGGATCCGGAGCGCTCGTCGCGTATCGGCGATCTGCTGTCCGGCGAACGTGACGACGACCCGGCGCCCATCCGGCGAGATGGCCGGGGGTCTGGGGTAGTCCCACACCGACTCCCGGCTCGGGCTCGGCTCGATCGGGTCGACCTTCATGCCTCCATGATGGACGTCCGGGCGGGCGAGGCGGTGTGGGAAGCTACGCGTCGTGTCCGACCAGGGGAGCCAGCCGCCGGAGTTCCGGATCGAGCGGAGCGAGCTGCTCCTGGGCGAGAACGAGTACGACGAGTTCCCCGACTTCGAGCTCCCGGCGCACGTCGGATCGACGTCGTTCCAGAAGCTGCCGTGGGTGCCCGACGACGACGATCTCGCGGCGATCGCGCCCGACGTGGCGATCGTCGGGGCGCCGATCGACGACGGCGCGTCGAACCGCGTCGGTGCCCGGTTCGGACCGCGGGCGATCCGCACGGCGTCGTACCACTCCGGCGACCTCTGGTCGATCCAGCTCGGCACGAGCGTGCTCGACAAGATCACGGCGGTCGACGCGGGCGACGCGCCGGTGGTCCCTTCGCGGCTCGCCCGTGGACTCCGCGTGATCCACGAGAAGGTCTGGCGCGCTGCGAAGACGGGCGCGATCCCGATCGTGCTGGGGGGCGACCACTCCATCACCTATCCGAGCGCAGCCGCGGTCGCGCGAGCGCAGCACCCCCGGCGCGTGGGCATCCTGCACTTCGATGCCCACGCCGACACGGGCAACGAGGTTTGGGGATCGCTGATCAGCCACGGCGCGCCGATGCGTCGCCTGATCGAGGAGGGATGGATCGCGGGTCCGAACTTCGTCCAGGTCGGTCTCCGCGGCTACTGGCCCGAGGAGGAGACCTTCGACTGGATGCGCGAGCAGGGCCTGCGTTGGCACCGGATGGTCGAGATCGAGGAGCGGGGGAGCGAGGCGGTGATCGCCGACGCGATCGCGGAAGCCCTCGACGGCCCGGACCGTATCTACCTCTCGGTCGACATCGATGTCGTCGACCCTGGGAGCGCCCCGGGGACGGGCACCCCTGAGCCTGGCGGCATGCTGCCGCGGGAGCTGTTGCGCGCGATCCGCCAGGTCGTCGGATCGGTGGAGCTGGTGGGCATGGACGTCGTCGAGGTGTCGCCGCCGTACGACCAGGCAGACGTGACGGCTGCGCTCGCGCATCGTTGTGTCCTCGAGGCCATGAGCGCGCTCGCCGCGAAGCGGACGTAGGTCACGGTCGACGCGACCGCGCACGAGGTACCGCGCGGGACCGTCGCCGCCGGCCGCTGAGCCGCGGCAGAGCGATGGCTGAGCGGCGGTGTGGGTCCTGCTCAAGCGTTCTGGCGGTTCGGTCGAAGCCTTTCCCGTGATCGAGCCCGAGCCCGCGCGTTCCGACGCGACGGCAGTCTTCCGCCGGCTCGTCGACAACGTCCGGCTCGTGATCGCCGGCAACGACGAGGCGGTCGAGATGGCGGCCGTCTGCCTCCTCGCCGAGGGCAACCTCCTGCTCGAGGGGGTCCCCGGGGTCGGGAAGACGACGCTCGCCCGAGCGCTCGCCACGTCGCTGGGCGGACGGTTCTCGCGTGTCCAGGCGACGCCCGACCTCCTGCCCAGCGACCTCACCGGGATCAGTGTCTACGACCAGGCACACGGGGAGTTCCGGTTCGTGGCGGGGCCGGTGTTCGCCAACGTGGTGCTCGTCGACGAGATCAACCGGACACCGCCGCGGACCCAGTCGGCACTCCTGGAACCGATGGAGGAGCGGCAGGTGACCGTCGACGGCGTCACCCACGCGCTCCCGGCGCCGTACCTCGTGATCGCGACGGAGAACCCGATCGAGCAGCACGGGACCTACCCGCTGCCGGAAGGCCAGCTCGACCGTTTCGCGCTCTCGGTGCGTGTCGACTATCCGGATGACGCGGGCGCGACCGCGTTGGTCCACCGGCAGCTCCGTCGCCACCCGCTGCGCGATCTCGGCGCGGTGCTCGAGCCCGAGCAGGTGGTCGCGGCGCAGCACGTCGTCCGTGACGTGCACGTGGACGAGAAGATCGTCTCCTACGCGGTCGCGCTGGCAACCGCCACGCGCCACGCTCCCGACCTCGCGCTCGGCGCGTCGCCGCGGGCGAGCGTGTGGCTGGTGCGGTGCGCCCAGGCGCGAGCGATCGGCTCGGGGCGCGACTTCGTGCTCCCCGACGACGTGAAGGTGCTCGCGGAGCCCGTGCTCGCGCATCGGCTCGTGCCCAAGGTTCGGGCGAGCGCCGCGGTGGCGCGCCAGGTCGTCGGCCGCGTCGTCGACGAGGTTGCGGTTCCGCTACACGCGACGGTGGGGTGAGCCCGGTGCGCCTCCGCAAGCGTGCGGCGGGTCTGCTCTTCGGCGCCGGCGTCGTCTTCCTGATGGGCACGAACGCCCAGGCCGGCTGGCTCCTCGTGATCGCCGCGCTGCTCGTCGGGGCCGTGCTGGCCGGGACGCTGCTCCCGTTCGCCGGGCTCCGGAACCTGCGGGCCGAGCTCGTCGCGCCAGACGAGGCGACGCAGGGCGAGGCGGCATACGTCGACATCCGCCTCTGGCACGCCGGTCGAGGCGTGCGCTGGGGGATCCGGGTGGCGGACGACCATCTCGCACCGACCGACGCGTACGTCGACGCCGTGCGTCCGGGGGAGCGGATCGAGATCACGACCGCGCGCACGCCGGTGCGGCGTGGACGACGACGTGCCACGCATGCCGTGGTCCGCACCGCCGCCCCCTTCGGGGTCGCCGAGCGACGCAGGCAGCTCACGGTCGACGGGGAGACGCTCGTCCTTCCCTCGGTGGTGCCGCTCGGGCCGCTCCCGTTCGTCGACCCGGTCGGAACCGCCGGATCGGCGATCCATCCTGCCCCGCGGCGTGGCTACGGCCCCGAGTACCTCGGGATCCGGGAGTACCGCACCGGCGACTCGATGCGGCACGTGCACTGGGCGTCGACCGCACGTCACGGCGCCGTGATGGTCCGGGAGTTCGAGGAAGAGCAGACCCGCCGGCTCCTGATCGTCGTCGACACCGAGCATGACGCCGAGCCGGATGGCGACGAGCCGACCTCCCTCGATCGCTGCTGCACCGTGGCGGCGTCGCTCGCGGCGGCGGCCCTCGCACACGGCCACGGATCGCGGCTCGCGGCGGCCACGGCCGACGGGCTGCAGCTCATCGCGCGCAGCGACGAGGCAGCGGTCCTGCGATGGCTGGCAGAGCTGGCTCCTTCGGGGGTTCCGTTCGCCACGGCGGCCTCAGAGGTCCCGTTCGACGTGATCCGAGGCGCCGAGACCGTCGTGCTCATCGCCCCGGCATGGGACGACGGCCGCTCGGTCGTCCGCGCGGTCGAGGCCTTCGCGGACACCGTGCCCCGCGTCGTCTGCGTCGCGGTGGGAAGCGGTCCCGACCGCGATGATCCGGCGCTGCACGCGACCGGTGCAGCCCTCGTCGCCGCCGGGGCCGAGGTCTACCCGTGGCCGGTCGGCGGCGATCTCGCCGCTCTCCTCGGAGCCGCTCCGTGAGCGCGCTCGCGGGCCGGGCCGAGGTCGCCAGCCGGCGCCGTCCCAAGGCGTCGCCCGAGGACGGCGTGGCGCTCCGGATCGTCGTGGCGTGTGCGGTGGAGGTCGGCATCGTCGCGTTGCTCGCCCAGGGGGCGGTGGGTCCCACGACCGGGCTGGCCGCCCTGCTCCTGGCGCCCCTCGGCTACTGGTTCTCGTACCGGCGGCGCCACGACTCGGCGGTCCTGATCAAGGTCCTGATCTCGATCGCGCTGCTCGCGGCGCTCGGACAGTTCCTGAGGGAGGTGCGCGACGCGACGTCCGTCGATCAGGTCCGCGAACCGCTCGCGACGTTGTTCCTGTGGGTGCAGGTCCTGCACGCGTTCGACGTCCCTCGACGGCGCGACCTCGCGTTCTCGATGGTGTCGAGCACGACATTGATCGCCGCCGCCGGCTCGGTCGCCCTCGCCACGTCGTTCGTGTGGTACCTGCTCGCGTGGGCCGTGTTGGCTGCGGCGTGGCTGTGGCTCTCGACCCGCCCCCGGTCCGACGAGGTCACGGCACCGGTGTCGGTGCGACGGGTGGCGCCTTCCGGACGCGGCTCCAGGGCACCGGGTGCGCGGTCGGTGGCGGCAGCCGGGCTCGCCGCGCTCGTCCTCGCCGCGGGCGTCTTCCTGGTGACGCCTCGCCTGCCCGGCAACGTCGTGCGTGCGTTGCCGTTCTCGTTGGGCGGCGATGAGACCGCCACGCCGGCCCAAGACGTCTACGACAACCCGAACGCGCCGGCGCCCGACGGTGACGGCGTCGTCGACTTCGCGCCGCTCGCGTACCCGGGGTTCGGCCAGCGGATGGACCTCCGAGCGCGCGGCCGGCTCTCCGACGAGATCGCGTTCCGCGTGCGAGCCGACCGTGCGTCGCTGTGGCGAGGTGAGGTCTTCGACACGTTCGACGGCACGGGGTGGACCTCGTCGAGCGAGGAGCGGATCGGCCTCAGCCGGCTCTGGGACGGTGATGCCCTGCGGGTCCCGCCCGAACCCGTGCCGTCGCGCTCGACCGAGGAACGCATCACCCAGACGTTCGCGATGGCGGTCGATCAGCCGAACGTGCTGCTCACCGCCTACGCCGCGGAACGGGTCTACTTCCCGGCGGGTGGGCTCGTCGTCGACGCCGACGGCGCGATCCGATCGCCGATCACACTCGACGAAGGACTCGTGTACTCCGTGATCTCGGCGCCCCCGATCACCGACCCTGCGGTCCTGCGGTCGGCGCCCCACCTCGATCCCGCGCCCCCCGAGCTCGCGCGGTTCCTGCAGCTGCCGGACGACACGACGGATCGCGTTCGGACCCTGGCCGCGGAGATCTCGGAGGGTCGAACGTCGCAGCTCGACGTCGTCGAGGCGACGGAGTCGTGGCTCCGGGGGAACACGACGTACGACCTCGAGGTGCCGCGCGAGCCCGCCGGCGTCGACGCCGTCGATCACTTCCTGTTCGAGACGCGGCGCGGCTTCTGCGAGCACATCGCGAGCGCGATGGCGATCCTGCTCCGCGCGAACGGCATCCCGACGCGCCTGGTCGCGGGTTTCGGACCGGGCAGCCGCAACCCGCTCACCGGCTACTACGAGGTGCGGTTCGCCGACGCCCACGCGTGGGTCGAGGTCTACTACGCGGGCGTCGGCTGGGTCCCGTACGACCCGACGTTCGGGGTTCCGCCCGCCGATCCGTCGTGGACGACGCGGTTCGCCGCCCCCGAGGTCCTGGGCGCCGTCGGTCGCGCGATCGGGACGGCGGTGCCCAGGCCGGTGAAGGAGATCGTCGGCGCCGCGGGCCGGGCGGTCTCGGATCTCGCGGGTGCGGCGCTGGCCGCGTGGCCGATCGCCCTCGTGCTCGTCGGTGGCACCGCCGCGGCGATCGCGGCGTACCGACGCCGGCGTGTGCGACGACGACACCCGCCGACCGACCCGATCGGCCTCGCGTTCGAGGACCTCGTCGACGCGCTCGCAGCGTCGGGCCACGAGCGTCCGGCCGCGCGCACGCCGACGGAGTTCCTCGCCGAGGTGGCGGCGGACCGCGACCTGGAGGTGGAGGTCCGCGTGTTCACCGACATGGTCGTCCGCACGTTCGAGGCGCGCCGGTTCGCGCCGCCGACCGAACGGCCGAACGACGTCGAGGTGATGCGCGCCCGCGCCGCCGCCGCACGGGTTCGCGATCTCGTCGGGCGCTGAACGGAGCGGGAGCGGGGCCCTGGAGGCATGTGCGCGCCGGCGCGCTACCGTGGGCGCATGTGCCGATCGATCAAGAGGCTCCGAGGTCCGTACGGCGAGGGACGCGCGACCGAGGAGGAGGTCCGCGAGGCCGCGCTCCAGTACGTCCGGAAGGTCAGCGGGTACCGCGAACCCTCCGGGAAGAACCGCGAGGCGTTCGAGGCGGCGGTCGCGGAGATCACCGCGGCGTCGTCCCGGCTCCTCGACGCCGTCACGGCCAGGGAACCTGCGTGAACGGCCTGCCGCTGGACCCCGCGCCCGCGGACATGCGGGCGATGGGCGAGGCGGTGGTCGAGTACCTCGTCGGGTTCATCGGCGGGCTGGACGACGCGCCGGCTGCGGCCACCGAAGGCGCGACCGAGCTCGCGTCGGAGCTGCGCCAGCCGCCTCCCGAGCACGGCGGCGGATTCGACGCTCTGCTTGGGGACGTGCGCGACGCGATCGCCCACACGTTCGAGTACGCGGGACCGGGCTACCTCGCGTACATCCCCGGCGGCGGCCTCTACTCGGCCGCGCTCGCCGACTTCATCGCGCAGGGCGTCAACCGCTACGTCGGGTTGTGGATGCCGAGCCCGGCGGTCGTGCAGCTCGAAGAGAACGTGACGCGTTGGCTGTGCGAGCTGTACGGGATGGGCGACCGGTCACAAGGCGTCCTCACGAGCGGCGGATCGACGGCGAACCTGTCAGCGGTGGTCACCGCGCGCCACGCGAAGCTCGGTGACGACTTCACCGACGGCACCTACTACGTGAGCGAGCAGGCGCATGCGAGTGTCACGAAGGCCGCGACGATCGCGGGCTTCAGCCGCAAGAACGTACGGATCGTGCCGACCGACGCCGAGCTCCGGATGGACCCCGCGGCGCTCGGCGACATGATCGCGGAGGACCGCGCGGCCGGCATGCATCCGTTCCTCGTCGTGCCGAGCGCCGGGACGACGAACACCGGCGCGATCGACCCGCTCGACGAGATCGCCGACGTCGCGGCCGGGCAGGAGCTCTGGCTGCACGTCGATGCCGCGTACGGCGGGTTCTTCCAACTGACGGAGCGCGGGAAGGAGCGGTTCGCAGGGATCGAGCGAGCCGACAGCGTCACGGTGGATCCGCACAAGGGTTTGTTCCTGCCGTACGGCACGGGGGCGCTCGTCGTGCGCGACGGCGCGGCGCTGCGGGACGCCCACTACGAGGGCGCGGCGTACCTGCAGGACCTCCCGCCGTCGGGCGAGCTCCCGAACTACAGCGAGTACTCGACCGAGCTCTCGCGCGACTGGCGCGGGTTGCGGGTCTGGATGCCGCTGAAGCTGCACGGGGTCGCGGCGTTCCGGGAGGCGTTGGACGAGAAGCTCGACCTGGCCGAGGAGCTCGACGTCGCGTTCCGGGCCGATCCGAACCTCGAGCTCCCCTGGGCGACGCAGCTGACGGTGACGCCGTTCCGGCTCAGGGACGGCGACGACGCAGCGAACGAGGAGCTCCTGCGCCGGATCAACGCGTCGAAGCGCGTGTTCCTGTCGAGCACTCGTGTGCACGGCAGGTTCACGCTGCGCGTCTGCATCGTGAGCCACCGCACCCATCGCGACCGGATCGACGAGTGCATCGCGATCGTCCGTGACGCAACGCGGAGCCTCCGCGGCACCGGCTGAAGCTCTGCGCAATCCGCGCGGGAACCTATGCACGTGGGCCGGAACGAGGGATGACCCGTCCGTGGACGGGGTACCTCTCGCGTCGGGACGATACCGAAGGCAGAGGGAGGGAAACAGACATGCGGACCATCGACATCGCTGCGATCGCGCTCGTCGTGATCGGAGCGCTCAACTGGGGGCTCGTGGCCATCGCGGAGTTCGACCTCGTGGCCACGATCGTGGGCCTCGAGTTCGGTGAGACGAACGCGCTCAGCCGGATCATCTACGGCCTGGTGGGCCTGGCCGGCCTGTGGCTCGCCGGACGCGCCGCCACCTTGCTGCGCGGCGAGAGCCGTCAGCACGCGCTCGCCTGAGACGGCGCGCGACGCACACCGCAGCCGACGGCCCGGGGCTCCGCCCCGGGCCGTAGGCTTGTCCACGTGCCGGAGATCCCCGAGATCCGTGCGCTCGCCGAACGCCTCGACGAGGTCGTCGCCGGGGCGACGTTCCGCGGCGCCGACGCGCTCCAGTTCTCGTCGCTCAAGACGTTCGCCCCCCGGCCGGACGAGCTCGTCGGTGCCACGCTCGAGGGCGTCGGGTCGCGGGGGAAATACGTGGTCTTCGGGTTCGCCGACCGGCGGCGGCTGCTGCTGCACCTGTCGCAGGGTGGTCGGGTCGACGTCGAGGCTCCACCGAAGACGACGAAGCCGCGTGGCGCGGTCGTCCGGTTGCGGCTCGAGGACCGGCCGTCGATCCTCGTGAAGGAGTTCGGCACCCAGCGGAAGGCCGGCTGGTGGGTGCTCGCCGACGGCGACGAGGGGCCGCTCGCGAAGCTTGGGCCCGAGGCCGACTCCGACGAGGCCGCCGAGCTGCTGCGGACCACCGACGACGGCCGCCGGGTCCACACGATCCTCCGGGATCAGCGCACGGTCGCGGGCGTCGGCCGCGGGTACGCCGACGACGCGATGCATCGCGCGAAGCTCTCCCCGACGGCGCAGCTCGCGAAGCTGGCGCCGGAACGCCGCGAGTCGCTGATCGCGGCGCTCCGAACGACGCTCGAGGAGGCGACCGACGTCGAGCGGAAGCGGGTGGGCGGCCTCCCCACGAAGATGGGTGACCACTTCTCGGTGCACAACCGGTACGGCGAGCCCTGCCCGGTCTGCGGCGACGACCTCCGGCGCGTGTCGCACGAGTCCTACGAGATCACGTACTGCCCGACGTGCCAGACGGACGGGAAGGTGCTCGCCGACCGACGGTTGTCGCGTCTCGTGCGCTGAGCCCTCGGCGGACCTCACGTGAGTCGGAACGCGACGTACTCGACCCGCACCCCGTCCCGCTCGACCTCGGCCCGGCCGACGACCTCCTCGGTGAAGCGCGCGGCGGCCGCGAGCGCGCGCAGGTAGCCGAGGTCTCCCGACGTCGCGAAGGAGACGAGCATCCGGCCGCGGGCTCGCAGATGCGAGCGTGCCTCGCGGAAGAACCGCGTCAACGCCTCGTAGTTCTCGTCGGTCATCGCCGCTTCGAGCGCATCACGCGGCGTGAACCATCGGTACGGCGGATCGAAGACGATGAGGTCGAAGGCCTCGGGGACCGCGACGAACAGGTCGCTCCGCCGGATCTCGATCGCGTGCCCGACGTCGTTGCGGTCGGCGTTCTCGCGCGCGGCTTCCAGCGCGACCTCGCTCACGTCGACGGCCACGACGTCGGCGCCGCCACGGGCCGCGAGGATCGCGTTGACGCCGCTCCCGGTCCCCATGTCGAGCACCGACTCACCATGGCTGACCTCGGCGCGGACGGCGTCCCCGAGCACGTACGACATCGACGTGATCGGCATCACGCCCGCCGGTACGCGGATCGTCGTCCCAAGGTAGCCGAACGTGCGGGTCGTTCCGAAGTCCTCCCGTGCGTCCTCGTAGGCCTGTTCGTGCCATCGGCGGATCCGCTCGGCATCGGCGGGAGGCATCGTCGGACGGTAGCCACCCGGCGATACGGGGTCGGACGCGCCGGTCATCCCGCGATTCAGAGGTACCGGGCCACGGCCATCGCGACGACCGCGATGGCGATCAGCGACAGCGAAGCGGTGCTCATCGTCTTCTGTCGCTGCTGGATCGCCTCGAGCGCCGCTGCCTGCGACGGCGACGGCGGGCCGCCCGACGCCGCGACCTCGCGCCCGATCGCGAGCATCCGATCCACCGCAGGTCGCGTGGCGAACAGCCCGATCAGGAACGCGACGATCGCGGCGACCGCCCCGACGGTCAGGGCGAGCCCGAAGTCGGAACCGAGCCAGTCACCGAAGCTCCCGGCGGCGTCCCAGTCCTTCCAATAGAGGTAGGCGCCGGCCACGATCGTGACGGCGGCGAAGCCGAGCAGCCAGTGGACGAGCCTCCGCTTGCCGAGGAGCTCCGCCATGAACGGCGCGCCGGCCGGCGCGATCGCCGCGGCGCTCGGACGGACGAACATCACGAACAGGAACACCGACCCCGTCCACATCACCCCCGCTGTGATGTGCAGGATGCGGAACACGAGCACGTCCACGTCGGCTGCCAGCATGCGAGCTCCTCTCGTCGAGGTGGTTCTATCACCCGGCTCGCAGGGCCCGCTCGGCCGTCGCCCTCCGTCGCCGGGGCGGGTCCGGTAGGGTCGCCGCGTTCGCCGCCGCCGCAACAGGAGGTCGCCGTGGGCATCGTCGCCTTGGACGGAACGCCGTACTGATCCTGGTCTACCTGCACACATCATCGCCTCGATGGTGTGGCTCGGTGGTGGCTTCTACTTCCATCACAGGTTCACGACGCTCCGACGCGCGAACGACGTCGCGTCGATGGTGGCCGTCGGCAAAGTCGATGGTGGCCGTCGGCAAAGAGGTCGAGGCGACCGGCAACAAGGTCTTCGCGCCCGCCTCGGGCATCGTGCTGTTGATGGGCATCGCGATGGTCGCCTTCGGCCCGTACGGGTTCGACCTGTGGATCGTCCTCGCGCTGATCGGGTTCGTCGTGACCTTCCTGACGGGCATCCTGTTCATCGGGCCCACCTCGTCGAAGGTCGCGGCCGCCGTGGAGGCCGAGGGCGTCGATCCGCCGGAGGTCGCGGCGCAGATGGACCGGCTGCTGACGATCGCTCGGATCGACTACGTCGTGCTGCTGCTGATCGTGCTCGACATGGTGTTCAAGCCCGGCCTGGACTGACCCGCGTCAGCGCGTGGGCACGGGCTCGCCGGGCAGACGCTCGGATGCCCGCAGCGCCGATCGACCCGGGATGAAGCGGTTCGCGACGAAGGCTGCGGCGAGGAGGATCGACGCGGCAACGGCCACCGCCACGTGGAACCCGTTCATGTACGCCTCGCGGAAGGCCTCGATCACCTCGAGCCCCTGCGTGGGGGACAGGCGGAGCGGCGCGAGCTGTTCCGCGCCGGGGACGCCGTGGCGGGCGATCTCGACGACGGCGTCCTGCTGCGAACGGCTGAGTGACGTCTGCGCGAGCAGCGGCTCGATCGCCGACGACAACCGTGTGAACAGGATCGTGCCGAGCAGTGCGATCCCGAGGACGCCGCCCACCTCGCGGCTCGTGTTCGTCGTCGCCGATCCGAGGCCGGCGCGTTCGCGACCGACGGAGTTCATCACCGCCGCCGTCATCGGAGCCATCGTCGACCCGATGCCGTGACCCATGATCGCGAAGAAGATGGCGAGGAACCAGTAGGGGGTGTCGGCGTCGATCGTGGTCATCGCGAGCAGGCCGCCGCCGACGAGCAACAGCCCGTACGTCATCGGCGCCCGTGAGCCGATCGTGGACGCGACCCGCCCCGCGTTTGGCGCGGTGACGATGATCATCAGCGTCATCGGCAAGAAGCGGAGCCCCGCCTGGAAGGCGGAGTAGTCGCGGACCAGCTGCATGTAGAGGCTGAAGAACAGGAAGATCGAGAACATGCCGAGCGACACGCTGAACGCGACGGTGTTGCCCGCCGCGAACGACGGGATCCGGAAGAACGACAGCGGCAGCATCGCGTGTGGGTTCCGCGCCTCCCACCAGAGGAAGGCGCCGAACAGCGCCGCTGCGCCGCCGAGCGCCCCGAGGATCGCCGGATCGCTCCATCCGCGCGTGTTCGCCTCGATCAGGCCGTAGGTGAGCGTCAGCAGGCCGGTCGTGCCCAGCAGCAGGCCGGGGAGATCGAGGGAACGAGCGTGTTCCGAGCGGGACTCGCGGACCGTGCGGGTCGCGATGAAGAAGGCCAGGATGCCGATCGGCACGTTCAGGAAGAACACCGACTCCCAGCCGATGCGCTCGACCATGTAGCCACCGACCGTCGGCCCGAGCGCGAGCGCGAGCCCCGACACGCCCGCCCACAGGCCGATCGCTTTCGCGCGTTCCTCGGGCGGGAACGTCACGGTGATGATCGAGAGGGTGCCCGGCATCAGGAAGGCGGCGCCGACCCCCTGCAGGGCTCGCGCGAGGATCAGCTGCGAGCTCGACTGCGAGAGCCCGCACAGGAGCGAGGCGATCGTGAAGACCGTGAGCCCGAAGAGGAAGACCTTCTTCCGGCCGTAACGGTCGCCGGTGATGCCGCCGGTCAGCAGCAGCGAGGCGAAGGCGAGGACGTAGCCATCGATGATCCACTGGATCTCGCTGACGCCCGCCGAGAGCTCCCGCGTGATCGTGGGGATCGCGACGTTGACGACGGTGTTGTCGAGCATCGCCATGGCGAGCGCGAAGCACATCGTGAGCAGGACGGCGACCTTCTCGCGGGCGTCTTCACCTCCGAACCCCAGCAACGGCGCGGATCAGCTCCTTCCCAAGATGTGGCGCCCCTCGA
>Ga0299913_10003150_pt1 | contig 13391 bp, 14 predicted proteins | sample RVTome_9_FD_201360 | JGI IMG/M metagenome (GOLD analysis project Ga0299913, IMG submission 201360) | Soil microbial communities from uranium-contaminated site in the Upper Colorado River Basin, Wyoming, United States - RVT155D38 (version 2) ... | reverse complement strand
TCCTCTTCACATCGAATTCGGACATGATCTGGCGGCATCTGCCACACGGGTAGGCGCCCTCGATGTCCCCGGCGTCGACACATGCCACGGCGACGGTGTCGATGTCACGGATCCCCCGGGCCGCCGCGGTGGCGATCGCGGTCGCCTCGGCACAGTTGGAAGCGGGATAGGCCGCGTTCTCTATGTTTGCCCCGGTGATGATCTCACCTCCGGAGCCGACCACGACGGCGCCAACCCGAAATCCCGAGTAGGGCGAGTATGAGCCCTGCGCCGCCGCCCGGGCGGCCTCGGCAAGTTCGCTGGTGTTCACGACTCCTCCAGTAGCTCGTCGACAAAGCTATCGGGATCGAATGGCTCGAGATCGTCGAGTGCCTCCCCGAGACCGACGAACTTGACCGGGATGTCGAGCTGCCGCTCAACGGCGACCACGATCCCACCCCGAGCCGTCCCGTCGAGTTTGGTCAACACCACTCCGGTCAGCGGGACCGCCTTGGCGAACTCCGAGACCTGAGTGAGGCCGTTCTGGCCCGCGGTCGCGTCCAGGACGAGCAGGACTTCGGCCACGCCCCCCTCCCCGCCCGACACGCGATGGATCTTCTCCAACTCGGCCATGAGGTTCTTCTTGCCGTGGAGACGACCCGCGGTGTCCACGATCAAGACGTCATCGGAGCCGGCCCTGGCGGACTCCAGAGCGTCGTAGACGACGGATGCCGGGTCGCCACCTTCATGGCCAACGACGACATTCACCCCGACACGGCCGGCCCAGGTCTTGAGCTGCTCCCCGGCCCCGGCCCGAAATGTGTCGGCGCCGGCCAAGATCACCCTTCTCCCCTCACCGATGAGACGACTTGCCAGTTTGGCGATCGTGGTCGTCTTTCCGGTGCCGTTGACACCGACCACCAGGACCACGGCGGGCCTGCCTCGTAGCGAGAGAGACCGGTCCTTGCCGCCGAAGAACGACTTGAGCTGGCCTGCGAGCAGGCGTCGCGCTTCCCCGGCGTCGTTCGGGTTCTCCCTGCGGACTGCGGCGGTGATCTCAGACGCCGAAGTGGCCCCGACGTCGGCCGCGATCAGAGCCTCCTCGATGCGATCCCAGGCCGAGTCGTCCAGCCCCGGCCCCCATGCTCGACGCAGGGCAGCTCCGAGCGTCGATGCCGTCTTGTCCAACATGCCGGCGGTGGGCTGCGGTCCGGTGCGGCTCGCGCGCCGGAGAACCAGGAACAAGACCAGAGCCAGCACCAGGACTGCGGTGAAGGCGATGACGATCGTCGAGATGTCCACGATCAGAGGATGTGGGGACCGAGGCTCTTATGCAACCTGATTCACATCGGCCCGGCCGAAGCCGACATTCGCCATGTCCTTGCGCACTGCCTGAGAAGCACCACCTGGCTCCATGGTGATCCCGTAGAGGACATCGGCGGCCTCCATGGTCTGTTGCTGATGGGTGACGATGAGAAGCTGGGCGCGCGATCGGAACTCGTCGACGATGCGCAGGAATCGGTTGAGGTTGGAATCGTCGAGCGCTGCCTCGACCTCGTCGAGAACGTAGAACGGGCTTGGGCGGGCTTCGAAAATGGCGAAAAGGAACGCCAGGGCAGCCAAGGAACGCTCACCTCCGGACAGGAGCGTCAGGGTGCTGACCTTCTTGCCCATCGGCTGGGCATCGATGGTCAGACCCGCAACCGAATCGTCATCTTCGGTGGGACGGATGCGGCCGCGGCCACCAGGGAACAACAGTGAGAAGTAGCGCTGGTAGGCCTCGGCGACCTCGGTGAACGCTTCCTGGAATCGCTCGTCGATTTCAGCTTCCAGTGCTCTTATCACTTTTCGCAGCTCGGCCCGTGAGGACTCGACATCGGCCAGTTGTGCCACGAGAAAGTCGTGTCGCTTCTCCAATTCGGCGTATTCCGCAGCCGCCAGCGGGTTGATCGGGCCGAGCCTGCGGAGCTGAGCCGATTTCTCCTCGAGTATCGAATCCAGGTCGGCATCGTCCGGATAGTCGGGCCGATCGGCATCGAGGGCGTCGTCGATTCCGGCGTCGGCATCCCTGCGGACTCGCTCGACGACGTTTTCCGTCTTGAAGCCCAGCTCCGTCAGCTGGATCTCCACGGCGCCCAAGCGCTCCCTGTCGACTTCGAGGCGGGATCGGGTGGTCTCGTGGATCGCTCGTGACCCCTCCAGGTCGGCCAGAACCGTTTGATTCCTCTTGCGCAGATCTGCCTGGCGCCCGCGGAGCACCTCGAGTTTGGCCGCGATGAGTGACACCGCCTCCCGCGATCGCCGCTCCACCTCCTCCAGCGATGAGGTGTCGATTGATGTGAAGTGACCGGCCGAGATCCGGGAGAGGTCGGCCTCGATTCGTGCCTTGCGATCCTCGAGGAGCCGGGCACGCTCGATGAGGGAAGTGGCCGTGGCAGCCGCGTCCTGCCAAGAGGCCCTCGCCGTCTCGCGATTCGCAGCGAGTTCCACCCTGCGCGCTTCCATCTCCTGCCACATCCGGGCTCGGACCGCCTCTTCCCCTTCCAGGGCGGTGATGCGCTCCTCGAGCCTCCCGATCTGGCGGGCGCGATCCTCTGCGCCCTCCGCCAAGGAGGATCGCCGGTTCGACAGCCTCGTCTGCTCCTGGCTGAGCACGTCCACCGACTTCTGGAGCCGGGCCATCGCTTCGGTCTTCCCGGCGAGTGAGGCCTCGGTGGCCTCGACCGTTTCCAAGGCCGCCCGCTCTGCCTCACGGCTCTTGTCAAAATCGCGTTTCGCAGTGGCATGGATCGACTCCGCCCGGGCCAGTCCCGTGCGCGCCCGGTCTAGCTCGTCCTCGGCCGCCTCGAGCATCGCCGGCCCGGCGCCGTCCGGGTGGGCGACCTGGACCCCGCTGGCCGATATCAGATCCCCTTCGGGTGTGACCGCTCTCAACCGGGGATGCTTCCTCACCAACGACCACGCGGTCGACCAACCCTCCACGAGGATCACGTCACCGAGGAGAGCAGTCGCCAGTGCCCGATCGTGGCCGGCTCCCAGATGCTGTACCAGTGTCTCCAGGCCAGCGGCGGCGGCGACCACCGATGCCGTGCCCTCAGCGTCACCGGAGCCCGCCACCACCGGCACGCCCCCTCGTCCCGCGGCCTTGACCGTCTCCACCGCCGTCTCCAGACGAGCCGAGTCACTGAAGGCAATCGCGCCCGCCCAGGTCCCCAGGGCCGACTCGACGGCCCGCTCGAGGCCCGGCGGAACTTCGAGACGCGAGATCAACGACCCGATGGCGCCGGCCGAGCTCTCGACCTGACGTCTCGCCTCGACGTCGAAGGTCCCTTTGATGGCCGCGGTGATCGCTTCTGCCCGGGCCCGAGCAGAGGCCTCGGCGAGCCGGGCGGACGTCAGAGTCTCCTCTGCCTCCGTCCAGGCCACTTGATCCGCGTCTCGCGCCCGTCGTGCCGAGTCATAGGCGGCAGACAGCCCGGAAAGCGTCTTGTCCGCCTGACGGATCTCCTCGTTTATCCCTGAGATCTCGGTGGTCTCATCGATCAGCTGGGCATCGACGACCTCGAGGCGTCTCACGATCGCCGCCATCTCCTGGTCTTCCCGGAGGCCGGCGGCCTCCAGGACGCTCAACTCACCCCGCGCCGCAGCGACCGCCCCTTCTGGCGACAATGACGCTTGCGTGGCTATCGCCCTCTCCTCATCCTCGAGACGGCGGAACTCCTCCTCGCGGACGGTGGCGAGATGATCGGCCCCTTCGACCTCGGCCCTTATCCGCTCCAGATCACCGAGGATCGATTGCATCTCAGCTTCCAGATCTGACCTTCTCTCGATCTCGACGGCGTGCTTGCCCAGAGCCGCCCGGGCTCGCTCATGGGCCACGGAGCCGATCCGTTTGAGACGCTCGATCGTGGTCTCGAGACGGGCCGCGGCCGCCGTGTCGCGGTCCAGATCCGAGCCAACCCGCCGGGCGAGCTCGGTGAGCTCCTGGAGGTGCCGGGAGGTATCGGACAAGACCTTCTCATCCGAGGCGATGCGCCCCGTCAGCTGGACCCGCTCCGACTCGAGGTTGGCCGTTTCTGCCCGATACCGATCCAAACCCATCCTGGCCAGATACAGCGTCAGCCGGACGACCTCCGCCTTGAGATCGTCGTAGCGCCCGGCGGCCCGAGCCTGGCGCTTGAGCGGGCGCATCTGCCGCTCGATCTCGGTCACCAGGTCTTGAAGCCGGCCCAGGTCGTCATCGGTGCGCTCCAGGCGGCGTTCCGATTTCTCCTTGCGCCGACGATGCTTGAGGATCCCGGCAGCGTCCTCGATTATCGACCGGTGCTCCTCAGGTGATGCGTTCAGCACCTTGTCGACCTCGCCCTGGCCGATGATCACATGCTGGTTGCGACCGACCCCCGAGTCACTGAGCAGCTCCTGGATGTCGAGAAGGCGGCACCCGACACCGTTGATCTCATAGTCGCTGGATCCATCCCGATAGAGACGTCTCGTGATGGAGACCTCGTCGAGGTCGAGGGGGAGCTTCCGCTGGCCGTTGTCGATCACGAGGGTGGCCTCGGCACGGTTGAGGGCGGGCCGGGTTGCGGTGCCGGCGAACACCACATCCTCCATTTTCCCGGTCCTGAGGGCCTTGGTCGACTGGGTTCCCATCACCCACGCGAGCGCGTCCACCAGATTCGACTTCCCCGACCCGTTGGGGCCGACGACGACGGTGACGCCCGGGCGGAATTCGAGATGGGTCCTGTCGGCAAAGGACTTGAAACCCACGAGCTTCAATGACTTCAAATACACAAATGGTTCCTGGCAAATAACACGGATGTGATTCGGCAAAAGGCTAACAGCCCTCGGCGGATCAGTGGTTCTTCCCCGGGTTGGGGTAGATGAAGAAGTCCTTGAGGGTTTGGTCCGGTGCCACGTTGTCCGACTCGACCCCGGTGACGACCGCGGCCGAGGGCCCCGACCACATCCAGTTGACCAGCGTGTCGACAGCCTGGTCTTCTCCTTGCGCCAGGACTTCGACGGTGCCGTCGTCGAGATTCCGAACCCACCCGACCAGATCGAGAGATCGGGCCGTCTGCCGGCAAGCCTGGCGGTAGCCGACCTGCTGAACCCTCCCTGTCACGGTGGCACGAACCGTTTTCCGGCTCATTGCCTCTCTGCCTGACATGTCGGGCAGAAGTGTGTCGACCGTGATCTGACACTCACCTGCTGTATCGGTGTCCCGCATTCGAGACAGGGTTGGTCGGTGCGTCCGTAGACATGGAGTTGTCCCAGGTTCTCCCCGGCCCGCCCATCGGGCAGGAGATAGGCCCGATCGTCGAGACTTGTCCCCCCGTTGTGGATCGCCGAGACGAGCACGTTGGAGATGGCCTCGAGAAGATCCTCGATCTCGGTCATGGTCAGGGTCCCGCCCGGACGCAGCGGGTGGATCGCGGCGCCATGGAGCGCCTCGTCGGCGTAGATATTCCCCAGACCCGAGATCAAACCCTGATCGAGCAGAAGAGCCTTGATCGGCGCGGTTCGGCCCCGGAGAGCCGCGGCCAGCTCCGCCGCGCCTGGGGGCGTGAGCCAGGCATCGGCGCCAAGTCGGGCCAGACCGGGAGCCGACGATGGAGCGTCGTAGACCGCGACGAAGCCAAACGTCCTCGGGTCTATGAAGCGAACCAGGTGGCCGTTGTCGAGCAGGAGTCGGAGATGTGTGTGCGGCTCATCATCTCCATCCACGGTGAAGCGCCCTGTCATCCCGAGATGTGCGACCAAGAGCTGGCCGTCGTCGAGATCAGAGTGGAGAAACTTCCCGGTGCGGTCGAGCGAGACGATCCGCCGGCCGGTGAGACGCTCCTCCACCTCGTCCGGGCCCGAATTGTGCCGTGCGGTTCGTTCGTGGGTCACGGTCACGTCGACCATCGTCGCTCCGTCGACGACGGCGGCCAGTTGGCGGCGCGTGATCTCTACTTCAGGTAGCTCTGGCATGAGGTTGATGTCAGCCCGGTCGGCGTTACCGTACCGGCGCCCATGGAGATACAGATTCGAGCCTTCTCAGAGCTCCTCACGGTCGGCTTGGACATGTTGCAGAAGACCTGGCGTCCGATGCTTGCCCCTGCCTTGGGCGCCTCACTGGTATTCGGGTTCACCAGCGTCGTCATCCTCGGTGCCGCCGGGGCCCTGGAATTCTTCGACGTCGTGTTCAACGACCCGGAGTCCCTGGACCTGATGACGACGGACGAGTTCTGGGATCTGGTGACGCCCGTGCTCGGCGGCCTGGCCATCATGACCGTCGCCCAGACCGTGATCTACTCGTTCATCGCCCTCGTCGCCCATCGACTGGTGGCCTCGACGATCGGCGGCGAGCCATACACGGGCGCCCAGGCGACTCGATTCGCCATGGGGCGGCTCCCGACGCTGCTTCTCGGATACCTGGTGGCGGGGGTGCTCGCCGTCATCGGCCTGGTGCTGTTCGTCGTTCCCGGGCTCTGGGTGATCGGTTCGATCAGCATGCTTGCGCCGGTCGTCGCCATCGAGCGGGTGAGGTCTGTCGAAGGGATACGTCGCAGCTTCAACCTGGTCAGAGGACGATGGTGGCCGACTGTCGGGTACGTGCTCCTCGTCGGCCTTGTTTCTGCCTTCGCCATCCAGATCGTACAGCTCGCGGCGGTGCCGTTGCTCATTGTTGGGACCCCCGGAATCGCCCTTGGCGCGGCCTATGTGTTCGGTGTCCTGATTCAGGGCCTCGTCGCTGCGGCGGTGGCGACCATGGTCACGATCTGGTATGTCGACCTGCGTGCCCGTCACGAGGTCGTATCGACTGCGAATCTGAGGTCAGACGCTCCAGAGCTTGTTTAGCGGCTCCCTGTTCGGCTTCCTTCTTCGACTTCCCGAGGCCCTCGCCCAATGTGGCGTCATCGACCAACACGAGTGATTGGAACTTCCTCGCGTGATCAGGGCCCGAGCCCACGGTCCGATACACAGGCCGGGAGTTGTTGACCGCCAGGATCTCCTGAAGTCGGGTCTTGTAGTCCTTGACACCTGGTCGCTTGGCCCGCTCGGCGATACGGTCGCCCCACAGCCGGAGGATCATGTCCCGGGCGGGATCAAGCCCGCCGTCGAGGAACACGGCGCCGATCACGGCCTCCATGGCGTCCGCGAGGATGGAATCTTTGTCACGCCCGCCGGATCGCTCCTCCGCCGGTGCCACCTCCAGCAGCCCTCCGAGGTCGATCGACCTCGCAACCTCGGCCAGCGTCGGACGGCTGACCACTGCGGCGCGGACCTTGGCCATCTTTCCCTCGGCCAGGTGAGGGAAAGACTCGTAGAGATTGCGGGTGACGACCAACTGGAGGACGGCATCGCCGAGGAACTCGAGGCGCTCGTTGTCGTTTCGAGACGGGTCCTCCGAGCTGACAGAACGATGGGTTAGGGCAAGACGGGCCAGGTCCGGATCAGCGAACCGGTATCCGACGACAGCTTCGATTCTCACAACTCCGCGATTCGGACGGCCATCTCCCCGGGAAGGTCCTTCTCGGCTCCCTCGGCGGCCAGGGTCAACGCATTGCGAATCGAAGTCCTCGTGGAGCTCCCGTGGCAAATGACCACCGTCCCCTTCACTCCAAGGAGGTGGGCACCGCCATAAGTCTCGTAGTCGAGACGATCGCCGACCCGCTGCAGCAGGGGGGCGATCGCCTCCTGTGTCTCCGCATCCAACAGTCTGATCTCCTCGCCCATGTACGACGCAATCAGGTCGGCCATGCCCTCCATCGCCTTGAGCAGGATGTTGCCGGTGAAGCCGTCGGTCACGATCACATCGGCGATATCGACCGCGATGTCCCTGCTCTCCACATTCCCGATGAACTCGAGCGAGCTTGCCTCGAGGAGGTCGTAGGCCGCCCGTTCCAGGTCTCTGCCTTTGCCCTTCTCTTCGCCATTCGAGAGCAGTCCGACCCGAGGTGAGTCGATTTCGAGCAGCAGCTTCGACATGAGCGAGCCCATCACGGCGAATTGCAGGAGCTGGGCCGGTTTGACGTCGGGGTTCGCCCCCACGTCGAGGATGACCGTCGGCGAGCCGGGGGTCGGTATCACCGAGGCGATCGGGGGCCGGGAGACACCTGGGACCCTTCCGACCACGATGGCTGCCGCCGCCATCGCCGCACCGGTGGACCCGGCTGAGACGAATCCCGATGCCTCTCCTCGGGCCACGAGGCCGGCCGCCACCACGATGGACGCCTCCGGCTTCTCTCTGAGGGCACGGGCAGGATCGTCCCCCATGCCGATCACGTCGGAGGCGTCGACGATCGGAAGGGTCACCTCATGTTCGGCGAGCTCCGCCTCGATCTCGGCGGCACGGCCCACGAGGACGACCTCGACACCCCCTGCGGCGGCTTCAACGGCACCTGCAACTGTCTCGGCGGGGGCGTGGTCACCCCCCATCGCGTCGAGAGCGATTCGGGCCAAGCTCAGTTGGCCTCGACTACCTCACGGCCGCTGTAGGTCCCGCATTCTCTGCAGGCACGGTGCGGCAGCTTGGGTTTGCCACATTGCTCACAGGACACCATCGTCGGCCTCTCCAGCTTCCACGCGGCCTTACGTTGCCGGGTCCGTGAGCGCGACATCTTCTTCTTGGGCACCGCCATCGGGGGGCACTCCTTGGTTGGTCAGGAATCGAACAGATCTTTGAGGACGGAAAAGGGTGAGGCAGATTCCTCCCCGTGACCGTCGCAAGGGTCAGTATTCAAGTCGGTTCCGCACGTTGGGCAAAGTCCAAGGCAGTCGGGACGGCACAGTGGCACTGCCGGCAGGGCCAGGGCAAGTTCGTCCTGAGCGGGCTTGCCGACATCGACGGAGCCGTCGACGATCATGTAGCCGTCCTCATCGGGCGTCTTTCCGAAGAACTGCTCGCCCTCCGCCTCCACCGGTCCATCCCACTCGGTAGTGCACCTGGTACAGGACAAATGCGCCGTCGCGGTGGCGCGGAACTCCGCTTTCACCGCATCCTGGAGACCGCTGACCACGCCGAAAACCGTCATCGGGCCGTCGATCGTCGTCTCACCTAGGCGGAGCCGGACATTGCGCCGGCCCGAGAACCGACGCTCCTTGCCCGGGGATCCGATCAGGTCGCGAACAGGGACGACCAGCTCATCGCCCACGCTGCGAGGGGTCACGCTCAGATCGGTACGTCGGGCGCCTTGGGGCGTGCTTGATGAAACTCGCTGCGGGCGGCCTGGGTTTGGGCGACGGTCTCGGCGAGAATGGTCTCGACCCGTTGCAGTTTCTTCTCGATCTCGTCCTCGGTCTCCAGACGAAGCCGCCTCACCTCGCCCTCGGCCCGCCGGACCAAGACATTGGCCTCCTCGACCGCCTCCGCCACGATGTTGGAGTCGGAGACCATTTGGTCGGCCTCCTTGCGAGCCCGGTCCACTATCTCCCTCGCCTTCTCGTTGGTCCGGGCGATGAACGCCTCCCGTTCCCTGACCATCCAGCGGGCGGCGCGCAACTCGTCGGGCAGGTCCGCCCGAATCGTCTCCAGCGTGCTCAGAAACTTGTCGCGGTCCACCATCGCATTGTTGGACAAGGGAACCGATTTGGCCTCGTGGAGATGGACGATCAGATCATCGACCATGTCCTGAAGATCGGCCACATCAGCTCGCGGCGACTCGAGATCCGGTGCCTCGGGCTGCAAGACCTCGTTCTCGCCGCCTTGCAGATCTTCTTCGGCTCTTTTTGCATCGTCATTCATTGCAAACGCTCCTTCAGGGCGTTCTCGACCACATCCGGGACGAGACCTCCCACCTGACCCCCGAGTTTGGCAACTTCTCTCACCAGGGACGACGAAACGTAACTCCATTCGGGCTTGGTCGCCATGAACACGGTCTCCATCCCCGACAATTGCCGGTTCATCTGCGCCATCTGGAGCTCATAGTCGTAATCGTCGGCGGTCCTCAACCCCTTGACCACGACATCGGCTCCGATCTCACGGGCGTAGTCGACGAGGAGACCCGAGAAGGTGCTGATTTGCACCCGGTCCCCAAAGATCGCCTCGAGCAGCGAGACCCGATCCTCGGTGGTAAAGAACCCCTCTTTCGACGGGTTCTCGATCACGGCGACATGGACCTGGTCGAAAGCGGCAATGGCCCTCTCGATCACGTCGACATGGCCGTTGGTGGGAGGGTCGAAACTCCCCGGGCACATTGCGGTGGTCATGAGTCTTCGGACACTTTCTCGTACCAGACGATTCTTGTATCTCCGTAGCGTCTATCGGTGGCAACTTGCCAGGTTTCCGGTGTGCGTGGGTTCGTATCACTGTGCCGTCGGGAGATGATGACGGTCGCTGATGCTGCCAGGAGAGGCTCGAGATCCGACATCTGCTGCTCCATCGTGCTCTGAGTGAGGTCCCAGGGCGGATCGAGGAAGACGAGGTCGAAGGTCTCCGGATCGCGGGTCAGGAAGCCCTCGACGCTGGTCGCGACGACGCGTCCGCCCAACCCGCAAGTTTCGACGTTGTGCTTGAGGGCGACGAGGGCGCTGCGCCCATTCTCGACGAAAGTCGCCGTGGCCGCCCCTCGAGACAGCGCCTCCAGACCGAACGACCCGGTTCCGGCATAGAGATCGAGGACCCGGGCGTCCTCGATCTTGCCGCCGATCATCGAGAACACCGCTTCTCTCACCCTGTCGGTGGCGGGCCGGGTGCCCTTGCTGTCCGGGGCCTTGAGCCGGCGACCCTTGGCTGATCCCGCGATGATGCGCATTTCCCGAGGCAAGGTAGTGAGCGTGTGCAAATACGAACGGGAAACGGACGTCCGTGCACACGCATCGACGGTCAGCTCTTGAACAGCCACTCGACCCGCTCGCCGAGCATGGCTCGGACCTCTTCGCGCAACTCGGGATGCTCCGACAGATCAGGGTCTTGGTCCACGATCTGAAATGCGTCGTGTCTCGCCTCGACGAGAATCTCAAAGTCCTCGAGGATGTTGGCCAGTCTCAAGTCGGTGACTCCCGACTGTTGGGTCCCAAACACGGTTCCTTGGCCCCGAATCCGGAGGTCTTCCTCGGCCAGCCGGAAACCATCGGTGGTCGCGACCATGGCGGCCAGCCGTTCTGTGCTCTCGTCCGTGCCCGGGTCCGCAAGCAGCACGCAGACCCCAGGATGCTCTCCCCTCCCCACCCGACCCCGTAGCTGGTGGAGCTGGCTGAGCCCGAACCGGTCCGCATCCTCGATGACCATCACGGTGGCGTTGGGGACGTCGATGCCCACTTCGATCACGGTGGTCGACACCAGGACGTCGATCCGGCCGGCGCGGTACTCACCCATGACCGCCTCCTTCTCGGCGGATCGGAGCTGGCCGTGAATCAGCCCCAGCTTCAGTTGCGGCATGACGCCGGAAAGCCTCTCGAACTCAGCAGTCGCCGAGGCTGCCTCGACCTTCGGGCTGTCCTCGACGAGGGGGCACACGACGAACGCCTGACGTCCCTCCATCACCTGGGTCTGGATCATGTCCCATGCCACCTGCTCGCCGGCCCTGGGGATATGCCGGGTCTCGACCGGGGTCCGGCCCGGCGGCATCTCGTCGATCATGGACACGTCGAGGTCGCCGTAGAGGGTCATGGAGAGCGTTCGCGGGATCGGTGTCGCCGTCATTATCAAGAGATCGGGGTCGGCGTCCGCCGCCTTCTCCTTGAGCTCGACTCGCTGCGCCACCCCGAACCGATGCTGCTCGTCGACCACCGCCACCCCGAGTCTGGCGAAGTCGACTCCCTCCTGGATCAGGGCGTGGGTCCCGACCAGGAGATCGACCTGACCCGAGGCCACATCGGCCAGCAACTCATCGCGGCCCATGTCAGCCTTGTAGTTGGTGGTCGCCTTCGAGCCGGTCAGAAGCGCCAAATGAACCGCCGGCCCGTCACCACCGAACAGACTCTTCATTCCAAGCTCGGAGTCGACGGACAGGAGATCAGGCGACATCTCAGCCTCCGCGAGCAGGATCGACACCCCGAGAAAGTGCTGCTCGGCGAGAACCTCCGTCGGCGCCATGATCGCCCCCTGCCATCCCCCCTCGATCCCGGCCAAAAGCGTCGCCACCGCCACCACCGTCTTCCCGGAGCCCACTTCACCCTGCAACAGCCGGTGCATCGGGTGGGGAGATCTGAGATCGGCCCCGATCTCTTCGAGCACCCTGCTCTGGGCACCAGTCAGCTCGTAGGGCAGGCCGTTGAGGAAACGCTTGGTCAGCTGCCCGGTAGGCTCGTGGGAAATCCCCCGGGCGTCGGTCACCTGCCGTCTCTTCTGGAGGGCGAGGGCGAGCTCGAGTCGAAAGAGCTCGTCGTAGACCAACCGGGTCCGAGCCGGGCCGACTTCTGCCATGGAATCCGGGAAGTGGATGTCGCCGAACGCCCGGTCGCGGGATATCAGGCCGCGAAGCTCGACGATGCTGGAAGGCAAAGGATCGTCGATCGGCCGGGACCGTGCCAGTGCGTTATGGATCGCCCGACGCAGAATCCCCGGGGAGATCTTGGCGATCGAGGGGTGGATCGGAACGACCCGACCGACGTTCAACGACTCGGTCGGCGAGCTGAGCACGTCGACATCAGGTGACTTCATCTGGAGACTGCCCCGAAACGACTCGACCTTGCCCGACAGGGCGACTTGTGCCCCATCGGTGAGTTGGCGGAGTCGAAACTGCTGGTTGAACCAGACGGCCTTGATCCGGGCGGTGTCGTCGGCGACGAGAGCCTCGATGATGACCAGGTTGCGTCGGGGGCGCCGGGTCTTGACCTCCGAGACCTCACCGATCACCGTGACCTCCTGGTCCAGGGGTATGCGAGCGATCGAGGTCTTCGCCGAACGGTCGATATAGCGACGGGGCACATGGTGGAGGAAGTCGGCGACGTGCCGGACCCCTGATTCGGCCAGGTCATGGGCGCGCTTCGGTCCGAGAAGCTGCACCTCGGAGGTGCTCACCCCGGTCAGGCGGGTCAGACTGGCCACGATGGCACGGTACATCCTGGCTGGGACTTGAACCGGGACACAGCTATCCTTTCGCCGGTCCGTGCGGAAGCCGATTGGCCCGCCGGGCCCTTCGAGCCTTCCAGGAGTCTTCTCAATGTCTTATCGATGCGAAATCTGCGGCAAGGAGCCTGGCTACGGCAAGACCGTCAGCTTCTCGCACAAGCGCAGCAACCGCCGCTGGCTGCCCAACATCCAGCGCATCAGGATCCAGCACGGATCCAATACCCGTCGCGCCCGGGTGTGCACCTCGTGCATACGAGCCGGCAAAGTGGTCAAGGCCTGATCATGCTCCAAGGCGTGGTGAAGACCTATGACCCCGTCACCGGCGCCGGGATCGTCGTGCGTGATGACGACCGATCCGAGGTTTACCTCCGCCCCGGCTCACTGAAGGGTTCGATCTTCAGGACACTCC
>Ga0299913_10003149_pt1 | contig 13393 bp, 12 predicted proteins | sample RVTome_9_FD_201360 | JGI IMG/M metagenome (GOLD analysis project Ga0299913, IMG submission 201360) | Soil microbial communities from uranium-contaminated site in the Upper Colorado River Basin, Wyoming, United States - RVT155D38 (version 2) ... | reverse complement strand
AGTATCTGCCCATTCCTGCCCGTGGGCGTGACCTGGGAAAGGTCGATACCCCTTCGCTTTGCCTCGGCACGCACCGCTGGCGCCGCCTTGATCCTGTCTTTGCCGCGCCGCCGGCTGCCGCCCGCGACTGCCGTGTCCTGCAGCACCTCGTCGCCGCTCAGCACGTTACCGACCACTGTGCCGGCGTCGGCGCGCGGCGCCTGTTCTTCTTCCACCTGCTGATCCGACTCTCCGTCCCCTGCCGGCGCAGGCTTGCGCTCCGTTGACCCTCCTTCATCGAAGTCGACCAGCGGTGCGCCGGTTGCGACGACGTCGCCCGCTTTGGCGTGCAAGCGGGCCACTACGCCGGTGTAGGGGGAGGGAACCTCGACGACAGCTTTGGCAGTTTCCACCGACACCAGCAGGTCATCCGCCTTGATCGAATCGCCTTCTGCAACGTGCCAGGCGACAATCTCGGCTTCCGGCAATCCTTCACCCAGATCTGGAAGATTGAAGGTCGTCATAGTCTCGGCTCCACTGCTGCGTTCACGGCCGCGGAACGGCCTGTTCAGTCGTTGAGAGTTTCCCGGATCGTATCGGTGATCTTGGCAACGCTCGGCATGTAGTCCATTTCCCGGCGAAAAAGCGGCATAACCACGTCATACCCGGTAACCCGCCTTATTGGAGCCTGCAAATCGTACATTCCCTTCTCGGCAACGATCGCGGCGATCTCGGCGCCGACGCCTGCCGTCCTTGCGGCTTCGTGGATGATGACCAGCCGCCCGGTTTTTTCCACAGATTCGAGAATTGTCTCGTAATCGATCGGGCTTATTGTGGCGAGGTCGATAACCTCGGCGCTCACGCCGCTTTTGGCAAGCTGATCCGCTGCTTTGAGCGTCTCATAAGTCATTGCGCCCCAGGTGACGAGCGTAACGTCGCTGCCTTCGCGCAATATATAACAGACGTCGAGCGGAAAAGCCTTGCCGTTGTCTTCCACGCTCTGCTTATTCAGGCGATAAATCCTCTTCGGCTCCAGAAAAACCACCGGGTCCGGATCCCGGATGGCAGCAAGAAGAAGGCCGTATGCTCGTGCCGGTGAGGACGGAATTACGACGCGGATGCCGGGCATATGCGTGAAGAAGGCTTCGGTGCTTTCGGAATGATGCTCGGGCGCGTGTATGCCGCCGCCGAAAGGCGCCCTCAAAACCATTGGGCAACTCAGGCGGCCGCGGGTCCGGTTTCGCATCCGGCCGGCGTGACTGATCATCTGGTCGACTGTGGGATAGATGAAACCCATGAACTGTATCTCGGCAACCGGCCGCATTCCCTGCGCCGCAAGCCCTATAGACACGCCCGCAATCATTCCTTCTGCCAGCGGGGTGTCCTGGACCCGATCGGCGCCGAAGCGTTTTTGCAGCCCGGCAGTCGCCCGGAAGACGCCGCCGTTGACTCCGACGTCTTCGCCGAGGATCAACACGCGCGGGTCGTGTTCCAGTTCCCACGCCATCGCCATCGTCAACGCGTCAATGAGCGTTACGTCAGCCATGACCGTCACCTTCGCTGTACCGCCGGGCGTGCTCGCGCTGCTCTTCCAGAAACTCCGGAAGATCTTCGTACATATAGTCGAATATCGATTCAACCGGCGCTTTCGGTGTATTGAGATATTTCTCGACTGCCTGGTCGACTTTTTCCGCGGACTGTTCCAGGAGTTCCCGTTCCCTGTCCTCGTCCCATACTCCGAGGTCGGTGAGGTACGTGCGCATCCTTATGAGCGGTTCCAACCTTCGTGCTGCGTCGACTTCCTCTTTTTTTCGATAGCGGCTGGCATCGTCGGCCGTCGTATGGTCGCTCAGCCGATACGTGACGGCTTCGATCAGGGTCGCGCCTTCGCCCTTGCGTGCGCGCGCAAGCGCCCGCTCGACCCAGTGGCGGACGGCGATAACGTCATTGCCGTCCACCTGTATTCCGGGAATTCCCGCTGCAACGGCTTTTTGTGCGAGCGTCTTGGACGCCGTTTGCAGTTCGATAGGGACCGATATCGCCCACTTGTTGTTGACCACGACGAAAACGACGGGCAGTTTGCGCGCGCCTGCAATATTCATTGCCTCGTAGAACGCACCTTCGGAAGTACCTCCGTCACCGTTCATTGACACCGCGCATCGGGATTCACCGCGAAGCTGGAACGCCATTGCGGCGCCCGCGGCATGCAGGCATTGCGTGGCTATCGGTACGCAAAAGGGGAAGTCGGATCTGGGTCCTTCGAAGTCGCTGCCGCGCTCGTCGCCGCCCCAGTAAAGCAACACTTCAGACATTGTGACGCCGCGATAAAACATTGTGCCGTACTCGCGATAGCTCGGCGCGAGGACATCGTCCTCGTGCATCGCGGCCGCGACGCCGATATGCGTTGCTTCATGTCCGAGGCATGAAGCGTATGTTCCGAGTTTGCCGGTGCGCTGCAGATTGACCGCCTTGGTATCGAACACGCGCGTTTCAGTCATGCGGCGGTACATGTCCACCAGCTCGTCGGTATCGCGAGCGAGTGCGGGTATGTCCCGGCTTGCCTTGCCCTCCGGATCCAGGAACTGAGTGTACTGAATCTCGAAATCCGCGATGGTTTCCAAGTACTGCTCCAAGGTTCAGATGTGGCAGAAAATGTTATGGTTTTCGACGGCTTTCTCCACGCACCCGATGCCCGAGGCGAAGGCCACTTCTTGCCGAGGCAGGCGATGGGTGATTTGCAAAAAGCCTGTGGCGCGGCACGCGGCCGGCGGCGCCTCATGGCTGACGGCTGCATGGTTTTCGGCGGCGGAATTATACATGAAGGGGGTAGGGTATCCGAGCCGCTTCATACTGATATTGTGGTAGATCGCCTCATCCGTCAGTAGCAGCAATTCGTTGCTTTCGACACGGGCTGGATTAAGCCTACAATGCAGGCAATCTTTTCAGGCGGCATTTGTCATGACCAGGCGCAAGCTTGAATCCTCCATTCATACCCGGCTCGAGCCCGACAGCGACTACACCGCGTACCTGCAGCTGGACAAACTGCTCGATGCGCAGCGACCGCTGAGCGATCCGCCACACCACGACGAGATGTTGTTCATCATTCAACATCAGGTCGCAGAACTGTGGATCAAGCTGATCATTCACGAACTCGAGGCGGCGATGCGGAAGATTGCCAACGACGATCTTCCCCCGGCGGTCAAGCATCTGGCGCGCATAAAGCACATACAAAACCAGATTTACAACCAGTGGATGGTGCTGGACACGCTGACACCGAGCGAATATGCGCAGTTTCGCCATGTGTTCGGCAAGGCTTCCGGATTTCAGTCGCCGCAATACCGGCTGCTCGAGTTTCTTCTAGGGAACAAGAGCGTCTCTACACTGCGCGTCTATGAACATCAGGAGGTCTGGCACCGGCGCCTCGAGCAAGCGCTGTACGCGCCGGGGCTTTTCGACGAGTTTCTGATGTATCTCGCGCGGCAGGGTTTTCCGGTGCCCGAGGCCGCTTTGGACCGTGACTTCAGCCGCGCTCGGGACGAAGATCCCGGCGTGGTCGCCGTGCTGAAGGACATATACGAAAGACCGAGGGAGAACTGGGCCGCGTATGAGACCTGCGAGGCGCTCATGGACGTGTCGAACAACTTTCAGTTCTGGCGTTTTCACCATATGAAGACGGTCGAGCGCATCATCGGGCACAAGAAAGGCACCGGCGGATCGTCCGGGGTGGCATTTCTGCGCAAGGCGCTCGACGTGGAGTTCTTCCCCGAGCTGATACGGGTGCGCACCGAGATCGGCGCCACCTGAGACGCGAACGGCCCTATCAGTGCTGCGGCGAACCGATAAGGCGCGCGCGCGCCAGAAGCCGTTCCATCATTACGTTGAGCGACCGGATTTCCTCCTCGGTCAGCCCGTGCAGCAGGTCTTCTTCAAACTTCAGGGCCATGGGCGCGATCTCGTCATGTACCTTTCGTCCCTCGTCGGACAGGTTGAGAATCGAACGGCGACGGTCGGCATCCGCGAACTGGCGGTCGATGCGCCCGCTCTTGATGAGCCTGGAAACGGCGCGGCTTACCGCCACTTTGTCCATCAGGGTCCGTTCCGCTACCTCGACCGCGGACAGTCCCGGAAAACGGCCGAGAACGGCGATGATCCGCCACTCCGGAATGGTCAGGTCAAAGCGTTTGTCGTAGGTGCTGGCGATCGTGCTGCTCACGGTGTTCGAAAGAATCGACAGGCGGTACGGCAGGAAATCTTCCAGTACCAATTCCTTTTTCGGCTCGTTGCTCGTATTCACTTTCGCTCATCTCCAGCCGCAAATGCACAACGGCAGCGGCAACAGTACCGAAACTCAGGCTTTCAGGAAAGATGCGCCGAGTGCAGATAATCCTTCGTCTGCATCTCTGTCAGACGGCTGGCTGTCCGATCGAACTCGAATGCCAGGCGCGTTCCCGAGTATATCGAGGGAATGTTCGTCGCCGCCGACACGATCAGCTTCACGCGTCGGTCATAGAACTCATCGACCAGAGAAACGAAGCGCCGCGCCGCATTTTCCCGTTCTGCCGTCAGCCGCGGAATGTCGGAAACAATTACAGCCGGATAGCAGCGCGAGATCTCGATGTAATCCTGCTGGCTTCGCGGTCCATCGCAAAGCGCTGCGAAATCGAACCAGACTATATCCCTGGCCTGTTTCCGCGCGGCTATGGCGCGACCCAGCACCATCACCGGATCGTTTTCCGCGATGTCGCCGGATGCCATTTCCTTAAAAAACCGGTCCAGTCTCGTGTTTGCGTCCTGATGTGACGAGCAAAGAAATGTTCCGGCTCTTTGCAACAGCCGCAGACGGTAATCGGTGTCGCCTGCCATGTGCAGCACCAGCGTTTTCTTTTCCAGCAGTTCGATTGCCGGCAGGAACCGCTCCCGCTGCAGCCCACCCCGGTACAGATCGCGCGGAGCAGAGTTGGACGTTGCGACCAGCACGATCCCGCGTTGAAAAAGGCCTCGCAGCAGCCGTCCAAGGATCATCGCGTCGCCGATATCAGCGACGAAAAATTCGTCGAAGCAAAGGACCTTCGTTTCCCCTGCGATCGCGCCCGCCACCCGGTCCAGCGGATCTTCGACATCACCGGCTTCCCTGAGCCGGGAATGGACCTCGCTCATCAGGCGATGAAAATGCACCCGCCGTTTGCTCTCGACAGGCAGAGTTCTGAAGAACAGGTCCATCAGGAACGTCTTGCCGCGTCCGACTCCGCCCCACAGATACAGGCCAGAACCGTGGTCGCGCTCTGCGCTTGGGTGCAAGACGCGCAGGATGCGCCGGAGCGGCGTTGTGTGAGCGATGATCCGCTCCTGCAGGTCTTGCATCGAATCGACGATTCGCAGTTGTGCCGCATCGTTCGACAGGCCGAGTTGCTCGAGCTTTATTCTGTAGGCTTGTTTGATCAGCATTGATGAGGAATCGTTTCGCGCCAATATAGGACAGGGCATGGCGGCTGTCAGCCACAACTTTCGAGCCTGAGTCACTCTGCTAGAATGTTCGACTCCATGCGGAAAAGCACAAGGGCCGGCTGATGACCGAAACAATCGAGCGAGAGTCGATGGAATTCGACGTCGTCATCGTCGGCGGCGGACCAGCTGGTCTGTCGGCAGCGTGTCGTCTGGCTCAGCTGGCACAGGGGAAGGGCGAGGAACTCAATGTCGCGGTCGTGGAAAAAGGCTCCGAGATCGGAGCGCACATCCTGTCGGGCAACGTGTTCGAACCTCGCGGGCTCGACGAGCTTTTTCCCGACTGGCGCGATCGCGGCGCTCCTGTCCGGACGGCGGTCACGGGAGACGCGGTTTACTACCTCATCGGCGAGAGCAGCTCGGCGAAAATACCCGGGATGTTCGTGCCGCGACCGATGCACAACCGCGGCAACTTCATCATAAGCCTGGGCAGGCTTTGCCAGTGGCTTGCGGAGCAGGCGGAAGAGCTGGGGGTCAATGTATTCCCCGGCTTCGCAGCAGCCGATGTGTTGTACGACGGTGCGGGCAGTGTGTGCGGCATCGTCACGAGCGACATGGGCGTTGGCAGGAACGGCGAACACAAGGGCAGTTACCAACCGGGTTACGAGCTGCTTGGCAAGTACACGATATTCGCCGAAGGATGTCACGGTAATCTCGGCAAAAAGCTGATGCAGAAATTCGACCTGCGGGATCGCGCGGACCCCCAACACTACGGTATCGGCCTGAAGGAAATATGGGAAATCGAACCGGCACGCCACGAGGAGGGGCTGGTCGTGCACACCCTGGGATGGCCGCTGGACAATCGTACGGAAGGCGGAGGCTTTCTTTATCACGCATCGAACAACCAGGTTTACCTCGGTCTGATCGTGGCGCTCGATTACCAGAACCCTCATCTGTCGCCGTTTCACGAATTCCAGCGCTGGAAGCTGCATCCGCGAATCCGCCATTACCTCGAGGGCGGCAAGAGAATTTCCTATGGCGCGCGCGCGGTGAACAAAGGCGGACTGCAATCGCTGCCGAAGCTGTCCTTTCCCGGCGGCCTGCTGGTCGGCTGCGACGCGGGTTTCTTGAACGGCGTGAAGATCAAGGGCACACATACGGCTATCAAGACAGGAATGCTCGCGGCCGATTGCATCCACGCGGCCTTCGGCGAAACTGACCAGGATAACGACGAACTGAATGTCTTCGACCGCGCGTTTCGCGAATCCTGGGTCTATGACGAACTCTATCGTGCACGAAACTTCGAACCGGCGCTGCAAAAGCTGGGCACTTTCGCCGGCGCCGCTTTCACGTTCGTCGATCAGAATATTTTTAGCGGCAAACTGCCCTTTACCTTGCGCAACCGCCGTGCAGATCATGAAACCCTGCAGGTTGCCAGCGAAGCATCGAAGATCGATTATCCGAAACCCGACGGCGTCATTACCTTCGATCTGCTGTCATCGGTGTTCCTGTCCGGCACCAATCACGAAGAAGATCAGCCCGACCATCTGGTGCTGAAGGACCCGAAGATACCGGTCGACCACAATCTGCCGAAGTACGACGAGCCTGCGCAGCGTTATTGTCCCGCGGCCGTGTACGAAGTCGTGATGGAAAACGATCAGGCGAGGTTTCAGATCAACGCGCAGAACTGCGTGCACTGCAAAACCTGCGACATCAAGGATCCCCGCCAGAATATTGTGTGGGAAGTACCGGAAGGGGGCGGCGGCCCGAATTACCAGGGCATGTAATGTAGCCCCTATTTGGGCTGCATCCGGATCGCGCCGTCCAAGCGAATGGTCTCGCCGTTGATCATTGCGTTGCCATAGATGCTCGCGACAAGTTCGGCGTACTCATCCGGGCGTCCCAGCCTCGGCGGAAAGGGTACCTGCCGCCCCAGCGATTCCTGAACGTCCTGGGGAAGGCCGGCCATCATCGGCGTGAGGAAAATACCGGGGGCTATGGTGTTGACGCGAATGCCGAAGCGAGCGAGTTCCCTGGCAGCGGGCAGGGTCATGCCGACCACGCCGCCTTTGGAGGCGGAATAGCCGGCCTGGCCGATCTGGCCTTCGAACGCCGCAACCGAAGCGGTGTTGACAACGACGCCGCGTTCGCCTTCGTCATTCGGCTCGTTGCGCTGCATGACCATTGCCGCTTCCTTCAGCAGGATAAATGAGCCGAGAAGGTTGACTCTGAGCGAGCGATGGAAGAGTTCCGCAGCCATGGGTCCGTCTTTTCCCAGGATGCGGGCCGGCAACAGGATTCCCGCGCAGTTGACGGCGAGGGTAATGCCCCCCATGAAAGCGGCTGCGGCATCCACCGCAGAACGGACCTGTTCCTCGGACGAGATATCCGCGGCGAGGAATCTTGCACGCTCGCCTAGCGCTTCGGCGCTTCGACTTCCCTGCTCCTCGTTGATGTCCAGCAACACGGCGCGCCCACCCGCGTCCAGAATTTTCCTCGCCGTTGCGAGACCGAGCCCCGACGCGCCGCCGGAGATGACAGCGGTGGCTTCCTCGAGAATCATGAAACCTCCCGGGTGCTCTGAGCCGGAACTTCTATGCCGATGGCCGTTGCTTCACCCCCGCCGATACATAGTGAAGCCACGCCGCGCCCGCCCCCTTTCGCCCGCAGGGCATGAATGAGGGTTACGACTATTCTTGCGCCGGAGGCACCGATCGGGTGACCGAGCGCGCAGGCGCCGCCGTTCATGTTGACCTTGGCGTGGTCGATACCGAGATCCTGCATTGCCGCCATCGTCACGCAGGCGAACGCCTCATTGATCTCGTACGCGTCGACGGTCTCCGGGCTCCAGCCGAGTTTCTCATGCAGTGCCTTCACGGCAAAAACGGGCGAGGTCGTGAACCACTCCGGCTCCTGCGCAAATACCGAATGACCGCATATTCTGGCCAGTACCGGCATGCCGCGCCGCTCGGCTTCGCTCTGCTTCATCAGGATCAGGGAAGCGGCGCCATCCGATATGGACGACGAACTCGCCGCCGTGACCGTGCCGTCCTTTTTGAATGCGGGCCGCAACTGCGGAATCCTCTCCATGTCCTGGCGCGCCGGGCCCTCGTCTTCACTGATCTCCATTTCGCCTTTGCGGGTTTTCACCGTCACCGCGGCCACTTCGTCGCCGAATCGTCCCTCGGCAATCGCGCTTCTGGCGCGCTTCAGTGACTCGATAGCGAACGCGTCCTGCTGCTCCCGCGTAAATCCGTATTTTTCGGCAGTCACTTCGGCAAAGTGCCCCATCATGTTGCCGTCCGCGGGGTTCTGCAGGCCGTCCAGAAACATATGATCAAGTACTTCCTGATGACCCATGCGGTAACCTGCCCGGGCCTTCGGCAACAGGTAGGGAGCGTTGCTCATGGACTCCATGCCGCCGCACAGAACGATCGCGGCACTTCCCGCCGCTATGAGATCGCTGCCGAGCATGGCCGCTTTCATCCCGGATCCGCAGACCTTGTTGATGGTCGTGCAGGTCGTGCCTGCGGACAGACCTGCGCGGAGCGCAGCTTGACGTGCCGGTGCCTGTCCGAGCCCCGCCGGCAGCACGCAGCCGAGAATGACCTCGTCGATGGTGGAAGACTCCAGTCCGCAATCCTCGAGGCAGGCAGCCGTTGCAGCGGCCGACAGCTCCGGGGCGGTCACGGGGCTCAGCACGCCCTGGAACTCGCCCAGCGGCGTACGGCGTGCGGCTACGATGACGACAGGATCCGAATGAAGGTCTTTGTTCATGGCAGGCTATTGTGTCAGGAATTCCGGGGGCGATGCCATGCCGGAAGTCGGCCCGGCAGACGATTCTCCCGGATGTGGCGCGTGGCAGACGATGTTTCAAGCCCCCGATCAGGCGAACGCGCTGCTTTGCGCCTTCCGTGCCCGTGCAGCATCAAGGCGGCGTTACCTTTTTGTGTTTCGCCCTGCGTGCTGCCGCGAGATCGGGTTCGTCGAGCACCGTGAGGATGCGCTGACGGGCACATTCGGCGAGAGCGTGGCTGTCGCTGAATGCCGGGTCCGCGGGACCGACCGCCTCGAGCACGTCGATATCGAGGCGACCGTGACGCGGCATGACGCGCCGCGCCGGCAGGATATGCCGTGAGCCGCGAATCGCTATCGGCACGACCGGCAGGTCCGCCTTGATCGCGGCTGCAAACGCGCCCAGGCGAAATCGATGCAGGCCTCGCTCGGGATGAAATGTGCCCTCGGGAAATACGGCCAGCGACTCACCGGCTGCTGCAGCGCGGAGCAGGTTGCGGGCGTCTCGCGCGCTTGCCGCCGCGACGAACCGGTCGACGAATCTCGCACCGATGCGTCGCAGCAGGTAATGAACGAGCGGAACCTTCTGCATTTCTCCCTTGATCACGAACGAGAATCGCGGGGGCAAAAACGCCTGAAGAATCAAGCCGTCGAGATAGCTCGCGTGATTGGCGACCACTATGCAATGGCCCGCCGGTATGTTGCCGATACCGTTTACGCGGCTACGAATACCCGCGATGGACAGCCAGCCGCGAGCCGCTCCGGAGACGAACCGTCGCCGCCGCTGCAGTCCTGGAACGAGAACTGCAAAAGCGATGGCAGCCGAGACACAAACGAAGAAAGTCAGCCATGCGTACGCGCCGAAGAGCAGTTCGGCGGCGCGGCCACCGAAGCTGGTCGGTTCCTCCATTCTGCAGGCCTTGACGTCTTTCAGAGAGCTTGGTCCTCGTCGGCTGTTAATAAACCGCGCATAATAAACCGCGCGCGTCGCGCTCTTCGTGGCGCCGTGAACCCACACTGACGATGCGCAGGTCGCGCCGCAGCCTGTGACGCAGGTCGCTTTATGTTAATGCGCTTGCGAATCTGTGACTCTGATCACGCCGGTCAATGCGCGACCTCATCATACTCAAAACCTTGAAAAATCCGTTGCTTGGCATTCCGCTTGTCAGGTCACGCGAGGACGGCCCAAGGCGTCTGACGCTCATTGTTGGTGGGCGTATGCTACCAGTCAGGATGCGTCTATGACTGAAGTTGGCGCAAGGCAAGGATGGCCTTACAGTCAGATGGAAACCATGGCGAGCACTCAGCAGATTAAATCCGCAGCGAATTCCCCCACCAGCTCGGAACAACTGGTCGACAGGTTTCTCGATGCGATATGGGTAGAACGGGGCCTTTCCGCAAACACGCTGGGCGCCTATCGAGCCGATTTGATGACGTTGTGGCGCGGTCTGTCGGAGCGGAATATTGCCATTGAACGGGCCGAGAAAGCGGATCTTCTGGATTTCATCGCGACGCGCGTCAAGAGCGGAGCCAAGCCGCGATCGACAGCGCGGCAGCTGTCCAGTTTCCGCCGCTTTTTTCGCTATATCATGCGTGAAGGTCTGCGCGACACCGATCCCACCGCCGATATCGACATGCCGCGCATCGGCCGAACGCTTCCGAAGACGCTGACAGAGGACGAAGTCGACGCGTTGCTCCGCGCGCCGCACACAGACGAACCGCTGGGGCACCGTGACCGCGCCATGCTGGAGCTTTTATATGCTACCGGCCTCCGGGTGTCGGAGCTGATCAGCCTCAAGCAGTCTCAGGTGAATTTCAACCAGGGCGTCCTGCGCATCGTCGGTAAGGGCGACCGTGAACGCCTGATCCCGCTCGGCGATGAAGCGCAACGATGGTTGAGAAACTTCATCGACGGACCGCGCATGGAGATTCTGCTGGAACGGCAGACCGATTATCTGTTTCCAACGCGTCGCGGGGATCGAATGACTCGCCAGGCGTTCTGGCACATTATCAAACGCTACGCGCAAAAAGCAGGCATCGGCAAGAAGCTCTCGCCACACAGCCTGCGACACGCATTTGCAACCCATCTCCTGAACCGCGGCGCCGACCTCCGGGTGGTGCAACTCCTCCTCGGGCACAGCGACCTCTCCACTACGCAGATTTACACCCACGTCGCCAGGGAGCGCCTCAAGGAGCTGCACGGTCAGCATCACCCGAGAGGCTGAGCTGCAGAGAGGCTTCTGTTGCGCGCCCGCCGCCAGGTGCTCGCGCAATGACAGTCCCCGGGGGCTTGGCCTATACTCTCCAGCCGAAGCCCGGAACCGGCGTTCAGGAGCACAGTCCAATAGCACTCGAGCTTCGGACGCCTGGCGGTCTGATTCTTTGGCCAGAACTGGAAAAACCTGCATGAACAGAACCGCGACCCGACTTTTTTCATCCCTTCTGCTGCTCGCATTTCCGCTCGCTTTCGCGATCGCGGAAGATGACGCAGCCGAACTAGAACAGGTCAGAACCAGGGTGTCCGGGATCTTCGAAGAAATCGAGCCGCAGCACGTGAGGCCGAGCCCGGTAGACGGCTGGTATACGATCCGCAAGGGCGCCATCATCGCGTATATCTCGGCGGATGCCCGCTACCTGCTGCAAGGCGATCTCATCGACCTGGATGAGGAAGTCAATCTCAGCGAGCAAACGCGGAACGAAGCGCGACTGGAGATGCTTGCCACGATACCGAAAGAGAAAATGATCGTGTTCTCGCCCGAGGCACCCAAATTTGCGGTAACGGTCTTTACCGATATCGACTGTACGTTTTGCCGTCGCTTTCACAGCCAGATCGACGAGTACCTGGCGCAGGGCATCGAAGTCCGCTACCTCCTGTATCCGCGCAACGGTCCGGCGGCCGAGTCATGGACCAAGGCGGAGCAGGTATGGTGCGCCGACGACCGCAACCAGGCTCTGACGCTCGCAAAGCTCGATCAGAAATTCGACACTCGAAGCTGCGACGCCTCGGTTGTCGATGCGCACTACGCTCTGGGGCAGGACGTGGGGCTGCGCGGTACTCCCGCAATCGTATTGCAGGACGGAACGCTCGTCAGCGGCTATCTGCCGCCGCTCGAGTTGACGCAGGCGCTGGCATCGGTCAAACCCTAGCGAATAGCTGACCGGCCTCATCCACGAACGTTCGAGGGTCGTCGCAGGCTGCGCCTCCAGACGGGGGAAGGGACTTTCAGGAACGCCGTGAACCCATCCCTGGGGGCTCCGCGGAAAACATCCTGTTTTCCGACGGTCCTGAAAGCCCCTTCCCCCGACTGCAGGCGCTGCTCCGACCGTCTGCGGTTCGTGGATGAGGCCGGTCAGCTATTCGCCGCGGAGTACGCGGTGCATGTGGACGCCGTTGTTGCGGCCCGCGTCCTGCAGAAACTTCTGCAGGGCGTAGGTGCCGCTCAGGAATGCGATTTCCTGCCAGGGAATGTCTTCCTTGCGGAAAAGAGCTGTTTCGAGAGTTTCTTCCCCGACACCGTGGCCACCGATCAATCTCGCCGTAAAGAACAGATGCACCTGCCCGGCCTCGACTACGTCGACCGAGGCAAAAAGATGTCCCAGCTCGACTTCTGCACAGGCTTCTTCGCGGGTTTCCCGCACGGCCCCTTCGCCCAGCGTCTCGCCGAGTTCCATGAAACCGGCGGGAACGGTCCAGAATCCGCGCCGCGGCTCGATCGCGCGCCGGCACAGCAGGATGCGTCCGTCCTGTTCCGGAACGCAGCCAACCACTATTTTCGGGTTCTGATAATGAACCTCGCTGCAGCTCTCGCATGTCCATCGCAGGCGGTTGTCGCCTTGCGGGACTTTTTGGGAGACGGTGCTGCCGCACTTCGCACAATATTTCATCTGATCAAGGGTAAGGGCCGCGAAGGCGGCTGGTGAAAGTCTTTTTCTGAGAATGCATGTTGCTTGGTGCCGGGAGCGAGAATCGAACTCGCACTCTGTTTCCAGAACCGGATTTTGAGTCCGGCGCGTCTACCAGTTCCGCCATCCCGGCCGAAAGGCGCCAAGTATAGGCTCTGCGCGCCAAATTGCACGACAATGGATGCTGCCCTTCTCTCGGTTGCCGACGCAAACAGGAAATACGGACTCTGCGACGCTTTTTCAACGGCTCGCATCTAACATCCATGGTATGAGC
>Ga0299913_10003148_pt1 | contig 13394 bp, 12 predicted proteins | sample RVTome_9_FD_201360 | JGI IMG/M metagenome (GOLD analysis project Ga0299913, IMG submission 201360) | Soil microbial communities from uranium-contaminated site in the Upper Colorado River Basin, Wyoming, United States - RVT155D38 (version 2) ... | reverse complement strand
CCTGTCTCGGGAAGCGCCTGGTTGTGCCGCTTAAGCCACTCAATAAAGGTCACCACATCGGTATTGCGCCACATCCAGAGGGGAAAGCGCTTGAAGCTGCCCAGCGCGTCGCCAGGGTGCTTATCGCGGCCCCAACCGCGCACGAAGCGATTGACACGATAGGCATCCGGCCAATCGGCCTCCACGGCCACGGCGTTAAAGCCCTTTTCCTCGATAAGCCGCCGGGTGATCTCGGCCCGGGCCTGATAGAACTCATGGGTGCCGTGGGTGGCCTCGCCGAGTAGCACAAACCGGGCATTCCCGATCAACTCCAGCAAGGGGTCGTAATCTTCGTTCGTTCCCGTCAGTTGCCAGGCGGCGCTTTGGATTGCCTCGCTGAGTGCCGCCGAATTGCTACTGCCCATAGCGTGCCTCCTTTACGTTCGTTGCCTTGCAAGGATCTAGACCGCGCGTTAGGCCTGAGTATCCCCAGGGCGTTCCCAAGCCTCTGCCAATAACGCGCGGACCTCGGCATCACTGGTCTGGGAAAAATCCTGATACCACCGTCCGACTCCCAAAAAGGGGGTTGGCGTTGCTAGGCAGACGACTTCATCTACGCTTTTCTGGAAGTCCACTATGGTCTCGGGTGGCGCCACCGGTACCGCGATGACGATACGGGCCGGGTCCTGCTGGCGCAATGCCGCTACTGCTGCACGCATAGTGGCACCGGTGGCCACGCCATCGTCAATAAGAATGACGCAGCGCTCACGCATCGCGGGCATTGGATGGTCTCCGCGATAGGCTTGCTCGCGACGCCGTAACTCCCGGCGTTCCTTCTGTGCCACGGCCTCGATGACATCACTGGAGATGGCCAAGTGCCGAATAAGGTCCTCATTGAGGACCTGGCTACCGCCGGTAGCAATCGCACCCATCGCCAGTTCTTCATGACCAGGCGTTCCCAGCTTGCGCACCAGCATCAGGTCCAGGGTGACGCCAAGCTCTTTAGCTACCTCAGCGGCAACCGGTACGCCCCCTCGCGGCAGCGCCAACACCAGCACATCTGTTCGTCCGCCATAATGCTTAAGCGCCGTTGCCAACAGGCGACCCGCCTCGGCCCGATCTTTGTATGGCAGCCGCATCATTACCCTCTCAATCTTTAGTCATGCACTATTGCTTTTTGCCCTTATCTTCCTTGGGGTGGTGGTCGGGTGAACCCGGATGGGTAACAGGCGTCCAGGAAGGCGCGTCACTCGCGGGGAAGGATTCTTCCGAAGTCTCTTCCACGAGATCATGGTCTTCTGTCCACGCGCTCTCTTTCTCTTTATCGGGTTTATTATTCATAGCAATTTCTCCAGTTTTCGAGTTCTGAATTTATCAATGACCCATCATTAAATCTAACTTACTTTAGGGATATGACAAGCCTTCCGCGGACAGATATAGGGTTTACCTTAGGATCATACGGGAGTTGCCAATTTATAAGGTATTCCCGTCCTCCTACACTATTTTCCGATCCCGCCATTTACGTTTAGCCGTCTAGACAGTTAGGAAGAGCGCACTCTTGGTCAGCGCTCTCTAAAAATTATAGATGAATGTATACCTGCCGGATCTTGATTCTGGCATTTGCTTCTCAACCGGATATACCAACCCGAGCGAGGAAAAGATCGTGATCGACAATAGATATGGAAACGAGGCAGAACCGACACCAGGACCGGGCGTTTATGACCGCTCGACGACCTATCAGATGGGTACGGTACCCGAGACTATCAAGCGTATCTCATGGGGCGCCATTCTGGCAGGCACCGTGGTAGCGCTGGTTATCCAGTTAGCCCTAGGCTTACTGGGGCTCGCGATTGGTCTTGGGATCATTGATCCAGCCACCGAGCAGGACCCGCTTAGCGGTCTGGGGATCGGAGCCGGAATCTGGCTGGCCATCAGCAGCCTGATAGCGTTATTCGCGGGCGGCTGGACGGCTGGCCGCCTTGCAGGTATACCCCGCTCCCTCGATGGTATTCTGCACGGGGTAGTCACCTGGGGCCTGGTAACGTTGTTGACGTTTTATCTAATGACTACCGCAGTTGGCCAGCTGGTAAGCGGCGCCGCGGGGATAATCGGGGAGGGGTTCTCCCTGGCCGGTCAGGGCCTTGCCGCCGTCGCGCCCGAGGTGGCAGATACAGTGCAGCAGGCACTCGAAGAACAGGGAATTACCTTGGAATCGATCAAGGAAGAGGCACAAGAGCTGCTCCAGCAGACGGGCAAACCTGAACTTCAGCCAGAGGCCTTGGAGGATCAAGCCGAGCAGGCAGTAGGAGAGGCTACTGAGGCTACCCGTGAGGACATCGCTACCTCGCCCGGGGATACAGGAGAGGACCTAAGCCAGATTCTTGATCGGATGTTGAGCCAAGCTGGGGAAACGATCGAGGCCGCCGACCGAGAGGCCGCCGTCAACGTGCTTGTGGCGCGGACCGAGATGAACCGCGAGGAGGCCCAACAGACGGTGGACCGATGGATACAGCAGTATCAACAGGCTACCCAGCAGTTCCAGGAACTCCAGGCTGAGGCCAAGCAGACCGCTGTTGAGATAAGCGACAAAGCGGCTGAAAACCTGTCCCAGGCGGCGCTATGGGCATTTATTGCCCTGGTGGTTGGTGCCATCGCTGCTGCAATCGGCGGTAGAATAGGCATTCCTAAAGACCTGGTTACCAACGTGGCCATGCGCTCGCGCGCCTAGTAAGTTTCCTCCCCGCAACGTACCAAAATCTCCCTCCCCCTCGATGGGGGAAGGGCAGAAGGGGGTGAAAACAGTGGTCCGATTCCTGGACCACCGTGTTTTTTATCCCTCGTCTCAACTTTTCCCCCCAAGTCTAAAACGCCCTCTCAAGCTGGTGGGCTATACTAAAAATAATATATTACATATCCAAGCGGAGTAAGCCGATGGGTAAGAATGTAGCCAAGAAGTTGATTGAGAATCATCTGGTTGAAGGGCGAATAGAACCAGGTGAAGAAATAGGCCTAAAAATAGATCAAACCTTGACTCAGGATGCTACGGGGACCCTGGTGATGCTGGAATTCGAGGCCATGCAGATCCCACGCGTCAAGACTGAGCTTTCCGCTCAGTATATTGACCATAATCTTATCCAGGAGGACTTTAAGAACCCGGACGACCACCTGTTTCTGCGCAGCGCCTGTAAAAAATTCGGTCTTTGGTACAGCCGGCCAGGCAATGGCGTAAGCCACCCTGTCCATATGGAGCGCTTCGGCGTGCCCGGAAAGACCCTGTTGGGTTCGGACAGCCATACCTGTGCCGCCGGTTCGCTGGGCATGCTGGCGATCGGGGCAGGTGGACTCGAAGTCGCCATGGCCCTGGCCGGTGAGCCATTTTATGTAAAGATGCCGAAGATATGGGGCGTTAAGCTGACCGGTACGCTTCCCGACTGGGTGAGCGCCAAAGACGTGATCCTGGAGATGCTGCGCCGCCATGACGTGGATAGCGGGACCGGCAAGATCGTTGAATATTACGGGCCGGGGCTAAAGGGCCTGACGGCCATGGACCGGCATGTGATTGCCAATATGGGCGCTGAGCTCGGCGTCACTACCACGGTGTTTCCCTCGGATGAAAGGGTAAGAGACTTTTTAAAGACCCAGGGCCGGGAAGCGGTTTGGATGGAGCTCGTCGCCGACGCTGATGCCGACTATGATGAACACGAGGAGATTAACCTCTCTGAACTGGAGCCCCTGATTGCCTGTCCCAGCAGTCCGGGCAATGTGGTTCCGGTGCGCGAGGTGGCCGGCCGGGAGATCTATCAGGCCTATATCGGTTCTTCCGCCAATCCGGGGTTGCGGGATTTTGCCATGGCCGCCTTGATCGTGGCCGGCAAACAAACCCAGGATCGGGTGTCTCTCGATGTTAATCCCACCTCGCGGCAGATCCTGGAAAACCTGATCTCGCTGGGGCTCTTGGAAAAGCTCATTCAAGCAGGTGCCCGCCTGCACCAGGCAGGTTGCAATGGCTGTATCGGTATGGGTCAGGCGCCGGCTACGGGACGCATCAGCCTGCGCACCGTGCCAAGAAACTTTCCCGGCCGCTCGGGCACCAAGGAAGATCAGGTCTATCTGTGCAGCCCGGAGACGGCGGCCACCTCGGCGCTGATGGGGGTGATTACCGACCCCCGTACCTTGGGCATGGCCTATCCACGTTTCGAAGAGCCCAGGACCATCCATATCAACACCGCTATGCTGTCCCCACCCGCTCCAGAGGGCGAGCAAAGGGAGCTTGAAAAAGGTCCTAATATCCAACCATTGCCGTCCCTGGAACCACTGCCAGACCAGCTGGAAGGTCCGGTTCTCTTAAAGGTCGGCGATGATATATCCACGGACGAGATCATGCCCGCCGGGGCCAAGGTACTGCCGTTTCGCAGCAATATCCCGAAGATCAGCACCTTTGTCTTTAGCCAGATCGATGAGACCTATGCCGAGCGGGCCATGGAGTATCAACAACAGGGCTCTTTTGTGGTCGGCGGCGAAAACTATGGCCAGGGCTCGAGCCGGGAACATGCGGCCCTGGCGCCGCGCTATCTAGGACTTAAGGCGGTGATTGCCAAGGATTTTGCCCGGATTCACTGGCAGAACCTGGTCAACTTCGGCATTCTGCCCTTGACGTTCGCCAATCCCGATGACTGGGAAAAGATCGATCAGGGCGACAGGCTGACCCTTGCCGATGCCCGCAACGCTCTGCTAAAGGGAAAGAAACTAACGGTCACCAATACGACCAAGAATGAAGCCTACGAAGTCGAACATGCCATGACCGATCGCCAGATAGCCATGATCCTGGAAGGGAGCCTTATCAATGTGGTTCGAAAGAAACAACAACACCGCTGAGTATTACACACCCCTCTATCAGGCAGCACAGACTGCGCTTCGATCCCAGCAGGACATCCCGCCGGAGATCCCCCCCGGCGTGCCCCCGGAGATGCCGCCGACCGAGGTACCGCCGGGTATTCCCCCCGAAGGGCCGCCGGAGGGCGTGCCGGAACCGCCACCGGAGCTGCCGCCGGGCACGCCCCCGGAAGTCCCCCCGCCACCTGCTGAACAACCATAATTACGGCTTATTATGACGGCAAATAATCCACTGGAATTGGAGGGCCTAAGCTTTGCGGACTTATTTCAGCCGGCAGGGCTTAAGCAGTTGGATGAGCGATTTCTGGATTATCTCGGCGCTCAGAAAGATCCCGCACTGCAATCCAGATTGTTGGCCTATCGCGAGGCCCCCCAGCCCCTACCGCCTTTGGAGACCAGCGAACTGCTGCTGGCGGTGGCGCCCTGCCTGGAGGCGTTTATCGCCCGGCTGTTCGGCATTGAGCAGGAACTCACCGCCTCCCGGGTGGCGACGCTTAGCCATGATGTAGTCTTGGCCTTTAAGAAGGAATTCGTGCTGCGCCGGGGGCGCCGTTATCGCCAAACCATCGATCAGCCGTTTACTAAGCTTGATAGCTGGCTTACTGAGCAACTGGCCCATCTTGGTCAGGAAGGCGACCGGGAATACGCCATCGCCCGGTTCGCCGAATACCTACTAACAGACGAGCAGGCCCATGCCGAGGCCATAGAGAAGCTGACGCAGTGGTGCGCTCTTGCCCTTAATGATCCCACAGGACAGGCGGCGGTGGCCGGGTGGACCAGCTTTAAGCTGCCGCAAAAGGTCGATCATGCCCGGCTGGTGCCGCTACAACGGGTCGATACCGATCGTAGCCACCGCCTGCAGGCCGATCCGAACCGGTTTCGCAAGCGCGATGGTTTTACCCTCACCGATCCGCGGATGTCCCCCCGCGCCGTGCAGGGCGAGGTGCACTATTGTATCTATTGCCACGATCACGACGGCGATTTCTGCTCCAAGGGCTTTCCGGAAAAAAAGGGACAGCCGACCCTGGGGTTTAAAGTCGACCCGCTAGGGGTAACCCTGACCGGCTGTCCGCTCGAGGAAAAGATCTCCGAGATGGATTTGCTTAAGCGTGACGGCCGGACCATCGCCGCGCTCGCCGTGGCGATGGTCGACAACCCCATGGTGCCGGCCACCGGCCATCGGATCTGCAACGACTGTATGAAGGGCTGCATCTACCAGAAACAGGACCCGGTGGATGTCCCGCAGATCGAGACCGGAGTGCTGACCGATGTGCTGGCGCTGCCCTGGGGCGTGGAGGTCTATGACCTATTGACCCGTTGGAACCCGCTGCGCCAGCGCCAATATCGGCTGCAGTCCTATAATGGCCATAAGGTATTGATCGCTGGGATGGGGCCAGCGGGTTTTACCATGGCCCATCATCTCACCATGGAAGGCTGCGCGGTGGTGGGCTTCGATGGCCTGAAAATCGAGCCGCTGCCACAGGAGCTGTTAGAACGACCGGTGCGCCAGTGGTCGGAACTGACCGAATCGCTGGACGAACGTATCCTGCTCGGTTTTGGTGGGGTGGCCGAATACGGGATCACGGTGCGCTGGGATAAGAATTTTCTGAAGCTGATCTATCTGACCCTGGCGCGCCGGCCGACCTTTCAGGTCTTCGGCGGGGTGCGCTTAGGCGGTACCTTGACCGTAGAGAACGCCTGGGAACTGGGCTTTGATCACGTCTGTATCGCCACCGGCACCGGCCTGCCGCGGGTAATTCCCATCGGCAATAGCCTGGCCCGGGGCATGCGCCAGGCCAATGACTTTTTGATGGCCCTGCAACTGACCGGGGCCGGCAAGGAGAGCAGTCTCGCCAACCTGCAGGTACGGCTGCCAGCGGTGGTGATCGGCGGTGGGCTGACTGCCGTCGATACCGCTACCGAGGTACAGGCCTACTATATCAAGCAGGTGGAGAAGGCCTTGGCGCGCCATGAAAAACTCGTCGAGGTCCATGGCGAGGCGGGGGTCCGCGCCGGGCTCAATGCAGAGGACCTGGAGGTGCTGGAGGCGTTTCTGGACCATGGCCGGATGGTGCGCGCCGAACGCGAGCGGGCGGCAGCGGCCGGCGGGCTGCCTGATTTTACCCCTCTGCTACGCCGCTGGGGCGGGGTTACCCTGGCCTATCGCAAGGGTATCAATACCTCCCCCGCTTATGTCCGCAACCACGAAGAGATTATCAAGGCCATGGAAGAGGGTATCTACTATGCCCAGGGCCTGGACCCGTTGCGTGTCGAACTGGATCGCTACGACCATGTCGAGGCCGTGGTATTTCGGCGGATGAGGAGCGCCCAGGGTCGCTGGCTGGCCACCGACGAGGAGGTCACCCTGCCGGCGCGCGCGGTGTTCGTCGCCGCCGGTGCCTTACCGAATACCATCTATGAACAGGAACACCCGGGCACCTTCGAGCTGGAGGGCGATCATTTTCTTCCTCATGTCGACCACCCGGATGGCCTGCAACCGGTGCAGGTGGCCGAGCATTGTAAGATTCCGGAGTTCGGTCCCTTTACCTCGTACGAAGGCCAAGGCCGCACCATCAGCTTTATCGGCGATACCAATCCGGTGTTTCATGGCAGCGTCGTCAAGGCCATCGCCTCGGCCAAGCGCAGCTACCCGCTGGTGATGGCGGCGCTGGCTCAGCGCCCACCCGCGCCTGAAGAACGCTTGTCCTATCCGGCCTTCCGAGAGCAGATGGCGGGGCTGTTAAGCCCGCGGGTGGCCGAGGTCAAGCGCGCCAATCCGGCGCTGGTGGAACTGTGGATACAGGCCCCGATGGCGGCCCGTAACTTCCGTCCTGGACAGTTCTACCGCTTACAAACCTTTGAATCCTCAAGCCCGGTGGTAGCAGGCACCCGCTTGCAGGTCCCCTTGCTGACCGTCAGCGGCACCGGCGTCAAGGACGATAAGGTGAGATTAATGGTGCTGCAATGGGGGGCCGGCCCACGCCTGGTCGGCCGGCTTAAGCCAGGTGACCGGCTGGTGTTGATGGGGCCGACGGGAGCACCTATTGACATCCCCACCGGCAAGACGGTGATGGTGGTGGCCGGACGCTGGGGGGCGGCGGTGATGCTTGATATCGGCCATGCCCTGCGTGCCGCGGGCAACCGGGTGCTCTATGTGGCCGCCTTCACTAAGGCCAGTGAAGTGGACCACCAGGACGAACTGGAGGCCGGCACCGATCAGATCATTTGGTGCACGGCCTCGGAACCCAGGATCAGGGCACGCCGACCGCAGGATATGAGCGTGGTGATGACGGACATTGTCGACCTGGTGCGGCGCTACGGTGAAGGTGAGATCCGTCCCCCTGACGGCGCCGATCTTATCCTCCTTAATCAAGTAGACCGCATTATGGTCATGGGCTCCACGGGCCTGCTGCGCGGCTATCAGGCAGCCCTGGAGGGAACGCTAAAAAACCACTTCCGGTCCGATGTGCAGGCCGTCGGCACGGTGGGCAGCCCGATGCAGTGCATGCTCAAGGGGGTATGCGCCCAATGCCTGCAGTGGCAGATAGACCCTGAGACCGGCCAGCGCACCCGGGCGGTGTTCTCCTGCGCCGAACAGGATCAGCCGCTGGCCTGGATCGATCTGGACAATCTGGCGGCCCGCCAGAGCCAGAACCGCTTGTCCGATCGCCTAACGGCCCTATGGCTGGATTATGTGCTTTCTCAACAGTAAACGAGGTCTGGTAATATGCCCTACCACAGCTTAGCTGAGCTACCCGATTCGGTTAAGGACCACCTGCCAAAGCACGCCCAGGAGATCTATAAGGAGGCCTATAACAGCGCCTGGGAGGAGTATGCCGATCCCGACAAGCGCCGCGGCGACGCCTCACGCGAGGAGGTCGCCCATAAGGTCGCCTGGTCGGCCGTCAAGCAGAAATACGAGAAAAAAGGAGACCATTGGGTCGCCAAGCAGGATTGATGTTGTCCTGAGCGGTCTTCCCAAGGCGCTGGGTCGTCAATAGACCACTGAGCGGCCTTCGATCTCGGCCTTGCGGCGTTCGTATTCCTCGCGGCTGATTTCGCCTGCCTGGTATGCCTCCTCAAGCTGATCCATCGCCTGCTTGTTTTGATATTCATAGGCCCCGCCGGCGGCCGCTGCCCCAACGGCAGCGCCACCCCATAGGGATCTATTGCCACACCCGCCCAACAGCAATGCGCCGATAACCAAAATGATAAACGGTAGCTTTTTATAAGCGCCCATAAGTTGCCCCTCGTTAAAACCCAGATTGGATGATTCAAATATTAGACCCTGCCAGGCCTTAAAAGCTCTTGATAGGGTGCTAAATTTTCCGCAAAGATACCGGTGGAGAAGCAGGACAAATCACGCTAAGCTGTCTATCGACAGTCATTCAAGCTAACTAGGAAAGTCACCATGTGGGTCAAACTGATCGAGATCATCGAAACACAGTGGGATAAAAATCAGCAGCCCCGGCACCGTGCCGCCAAGGCGGTCAATACGCTGTATGGCGCCATGCATAATTGCTATGTGGCATTCGCCCGCCATGAAGACGTGCGGACCGAGACCAGTTTTGCTAATTTTGTCCTGGCTATCGATGCGCTGATCTCCACCCTGCAAAACTTAAATCCGCAGCTAGCGCTCTTCGATCCTGCACTTGCCGACCGGCTGGAGCATTACGCGCTTGGGGAGGCTCGGACCACTACCATAGCGCAGCCGCGCGAGACGGTTAAAACTCAGCTTAGGCTGCTAAGAGAACTGGTCGATATAGAGTCGGACACCATCGCCCTGCCCACAGAGGAATTCGGCAGTTTTAGCGATGCGATCGCGCATCTGGGACGGTTTATCGAAAACACGTTTACTCTAGACGAGCTATTTGGCACTCAAGGCGGTGTTGCTACATAAACTGATCGGCCGCCCGCCCCTGGCTGGTGGGCGCAGCCCACCCTACCTATGTCGCCGAGGGCTGATTCCCAATGAGGCGGGCCATGCCCGCCAATTAGGGGGTGGGCACAGCCCACCCTACTGTTAGGGCTTTAGAGATAAAGATCAAATCAGGCGGCTTTTTTCTTGGAGGATCGTTCACGGCTGGATTTTCCCGCCCGGGATGGCGGTTGTTTCGCCCCCTCTGGCCCTTCTTTCGGCAAGCTGGCAAGTTGTGCCTCTATGGCCCGGCGAAAGGCCTCCTCCCAGCCTTCCACGGCCCACTTAAGGCTCTGTTGCCAAAGGTCCATGGCTTCCGTGGCACCAAGTCGCCTGCTGAGTTCAGCAAAACTATTGATCACCGCTTTATTGAGCTTGGCACCGTTCTTGGCAAGTTGCTGGATCTGCTGCATCCAATCATCCATGAGCGTCGGCGGGTATTTCCAGGGATCGAGATGACTCAGCCCATGCTGAATCCACACCCGCTGGGCATTAAAAACGGCGATCATCTGAGCATCCATTAGCCGTTCCAGCTGATACTCCCAAACCTGGGTAGGTACTTCGCCAAGCCGGCCCCAACATGTGTTGTCCGGTACGCGCGACTGATAATCCTGCATTATCTCTGCCCAGCTGTCCCACATCCGTTGGCGGGCTTGCGCGTAACCGTCGATCATTTCTTTTATATATTCTTCATAGTTCACGGCAGCACCTCCTCCGCATTCTAGTTATATCGCCTTTAGGCATGTAATTTTTATTTTAGGCCTGTGAAAGCTATTGGAAAATTAGTGCTGGCCACGATAATTTCCGGGTTTCCCCTAGTACTTGCCTCCACACCGCTCAGGGTCCAAGCTGCAGCAGATTGAGGACCCAATGACAATGATGTCATGGCCAGTCATAAGCGCCCTCTTCAGATTGGGTAGCGCCCATGTGGGTATCAATGAGCAAGGTAAACCGGAAGGTAACGCCTTGTTGAGGGTTTGGCGTCGCCCATAACCGCCCGCCATGGGCCTCGACGATCATCCGGTTGATCTCCAGGCCCATACCTATGCCATTTTCTTTGGTGGTATAGAAGGGTTCGAACACGGATCTAAAGGCGTCATTGGGGATGCCTCGACCGGTGTCGGTTACCGCGACTTCAATGGTATTATCCTGGCGCTTGGCAGTGCGGATAATAATCTCGCGTTGCTCACAGCCTTCCAAGGCCTCAAGGGCATTGTTGAGCAGGTTAAGCAGGACCTGCTGAATCTGAATAATATCGACCACGATGGGGGGCAGTCCGGTAGCCAATTCCTGACGGATACTCACCATCTGTTTACGCGCCTGCCAGTCGATAAAGGCGGCCACCTCGGCGATTAGGGCATTGATAGCCACTCTCTCCCGGTGGCCTGCCTTCCTGGTCCGCACCAGCTTTCTCATCCGGCGAATGATCTCGCCCGCCCGTTTACCCTGGGCAACGATCTCCTCCAGGGCTTCGCCCAGGTCCTTGAGTTGTACGGCGCCGGATTGCAGTAGATAAAGGCTGGTTTGTCCGTAACTGACGATGGCGGTGAGCGGTTGATTGAGTTCATGGGCAAGCCCCGTTGCCATCCCGCCCAGGGTGTTTAGGCGATCTACGTGCGCCAATTCAGTCTGCAACCGCCGCAGTTTCTCGATGATGTGTTTGGAGGCGGTGATATCCAAGGCAACGCCAATACAACCGCTAATCCTACCTTCGGTGTCCCGTAGGGATTCGACACAGGCATGAAAGCCTCTTTGCTCGAGCTGGAACTCATAGCTTGCCGTCCTGCCGTGCAGGGCCTGCTGGTGGGCGGCAATTCCTGAAGGTTCCACCGCCTTGGTTTCCAATAATTCAAATAGGTTCTTCCCCACATAGCTGGCGAGCAGGTTGCGATCCCTAGACCCAAGGCCGGCGCCGATAACCTGCTGCAGGCAAAGCTGGTCATCGGTGGTCCAGACGATAGAAGGCATCTGCGCGGTCAGCAGCCGCAGTTCGGCCTCGCTGGTACGCAATGCCATCTCCATGCGCTGGTGTTCGGTTATATCGCGCAACAGCCAGCGCAGGGTATCCGGCTGCTCGTTAGCGCCCGTGGAGGCGGCAACCGTAACCGCCATCGTAAGCGGCTCAGTCATCCGGGTAGGAAGCAGGCGTAACTCCAGCTTGCAGATCCCCTGCTTGCCTCGCAGGCAATCCAGTTTCCTGCGTAACAAGTCCCGGTCTTCAGCCACTACAAAGTTGATCAGCGGTTTGCCGGGCAGAAACGGTTGCTTCCGGTTAAGCAGGACGGCCGCGGCCTGGTTGGCCTCCTGGATGATCCCCCCCCGATCAGTGACCAGATAACCGTCAGGGGCGAGTTCGAATAGTTCCTGGTAACGGCGGCGTTCTTTCTGGATTACTTCATGGGCCGCCTGGAGTTGCGTATTACGCTCGACCAACTCCTCGGTGGTGGCATTGAGTTCCCCCAGGGAGATGGACAGCTCCTCCAGGGCCTCGGCCATCAACTCTCCTTCCTTCGTGCCTTCGGATAGCAGCACGTCGGCCCGTTGTCGTAACCGATCCAGGCGCCGCTGCGCGGCCTCGAGTTGCGCTAGCAGGGCATTCTCCAGCATTACTCCATCTCCTTCATCAATTAAGATGACTCCTAGCTGACAAAGGATTGTCCATTCGGTTCGTCGGCGCATACCTCCCAAAGTCCTGGGCCTTGAGATTCCAGACCAAGATCTTGTCCTTATGGTCTACTACCACCACGCCAGCGCGCAGGCTGCTCAGCATGGCTTGCAAAAAGGTATTGAGTTCGTCGGTACGCTGGCGCAGTTCCATATTGATAGTCTCCAGTTTCTCATTATTGATGATGTCGTGACGGCCAAACAGCTCGGATAATACATTGCTGATGACATTTAGCCCACCGGCCAAGGCGGTGATGGCGACGATATCAAAGGCATGGTCACTGTGAGAATAACTCATGTTGCAGAATCATTTGTAAAGCGGAATAATTTGTGCTAGTTCCATTTTAAGCATAGTACAATTTGGCTACGCTAAGCCATGGCAATGATGGAGCGGTGTACCGTTATTTAGGATGATGATAGCGGCGCTAGCGCAAGTCCCGGTTGATGAGTCCAAAAGAACTAATCTCTAAGACTCGTTTGCTGCCCTAAATCCTCTATAAGAGTTATTGTCCATGCCCAATGTGCTTCCGGTAATACCCAGGCCGTACGAGCCTACTGTATTTATCGTGGATGATGATCAAGCCGTACGCAGCGCCTTACACTACACCCTCAAATCCGCTGGGCTAAAGGTGGAGCTATACTGCAATGCCCAGGAATTCCTCACTACCTACGATCTCAGCAAACCGGGCTGCGTGATCATCGACGTCCGAATGCCAGGGATGAGCGGCCTGGATCTGCATAAGAGTCTGGAGGAGCGCAACATCCTGCTGCCGGCCATCTTTCTCACCGGCCATGGCGATGTGCCCATGGCCGTGCGGGCGATGAAACAAGGGGCCTTTGAGTTTTTAGAAAAACCCTTCGACAATGAACAGCTGTTGGCACGCATCCGGCACGCCATTGCCCTGGATAGGGAAGAGCGCCACCGCGACAGCTGGTGCCG
>Ga0299913_10003147_pt1 | contig 13395 bp, 11 predicted proteins | sample RVTome_9_FD_201360 | JGI IMG/M metagenome (GOLD analysis project Ga0299913, IMG submission 201360) | Soil microbial communities from uranium-contaminated site in the Upper Colorado River Basin, Wyoming, United States - RVT155D38 (version 2) ... | reverse complement strand
CAATGGGTAGGAGAGCCATCGTTCTTCTAGTGGCCTTGATATTGGCCGGTCTGGCGGCATGGGCCGTCTGGAACTTCATGCAGAACGTTCGTGGAGAAGCGGAGGCCGGCCAAGAGCAGGTCACCGTTTTCCGCGCCGGCACCGGCGGCATCGCCGAGGGCACTGAGGGCAACATCCTCATCTCCGATTTCGACGGAGGCGGAGCGTTGATCGTCCCCGGCGTCGATGAAGTCGAAGATGTTCCTCTCGACGCCGTCCAGAGCGAAGAGGAGCTTCGTCAGGTCCTCACCAATCGGATCGCCGCGGGGCCGATCTCGGAGCAGGGCATCATCACCCGCTCCCAGTGGGCCGACGTCTCTGTGGACATCCAGCCGCTTGCCGAGCAGATCGCTTCGGGGAACCAGGCGATCACGATCTCGACGAGCGACATCCAGGGCATCAACGGATTCGTGGAGGCCGGTGACCGGATCAACATGATCATTTCCCTCGACATCGAGTTCGACCTGATCCCGATCGAGGGCGCACCGACCCTCCCGCCTGCCGAGGGCGAGGAGCCCGTCGAGGGCGAGGAGGTGGAGGAGGCCGTCACGGTCACCTACACCCGCTACGTGCTGCAGGGTCTCAACGTTCTCGCCGCGGGTCGCGACATCCGGGAGGAGGAGGATGAGGACCTCACCGGACAGATCGAGGCCGACACCGATCCCGCCGGCACCGGGGCGGAACCCGCCACCGGCACCGAGGTGCCGGAAGAGGAACAGGGCAACTCGACGGTCTTCACCCTCGAGGTGACACCTGATCAGGCCGAGCGGATCGTGTTCGCCTTCGAGAACGGCTCGATTTGGCTTACCCTTGTCCCTGAGGATTTCGTGGAAGTCGAGACCGACGGAGTCACGATCGACAACCTCTTTGGAGGCGATCTCCAAGATGCCATCTTCGGTGAAAACTAAAGGCTGATCCCATGTCCATGGCTGAGAACAACCTCCTGGTGGTCGACCAGGATGACGACTTCGTCGCCAGCGCCAAACAGCTGTTCGACGGCAGTCTCCCGGTTGCGCGCACGCTCGAGGAAGCCAGTCAGACGGTTTCGTCGGGTGACGTCCGGATGGTCCTCGTCGGGCCCTCCTTCACCAATGACGCCGCCATGGACCAGATACGCGAGCTTCACAATCAGGACCCGTCTCTGGTCTTGATGCTGGTTGCCGAAGAGGTTACCGCCGACCTGCTGCGCAAGGGCATGCGGGCTGGGGTCTCAGACGTGATCGAGGCTCCATTGGACGAGGCGAAGATCGAGGCAGCCATCGAGCAGTTCGCCAACGACGTCCTCAGACGGCGCGCTCCTGTGACTACTGCGCCGGTCGAGGACATCGGACAGAGCCAGCAAGGTCGGATCATCACCGTGACTTCCGCCAAAGGGGGCAGTGGGAAGACGGTCCTGGCGACCAACCTCGCTCTGGTCCTCAACCGCATCCCGGACACCAAGGTGTGCCTGGTCGACGCCGATCTCCAGTTCGGCGACGTATGTCTCGTGCTCCAGCTCGAGCCGAGATTCACCATGGTCAACGCGGCCCACGAGCTCCACCACCTCGACGGCGAGCTTCTCGACTCTCTGCTCACCGAGCATCCCACCGGTCTCAAGGTGCTGGCGGCGCCACTGGAGCCGGCCTTCGCCGACGACATCACCACCGCCGGCCTCATGCAGATGCTCGACGTGCTCAGAGAGAGTTACGACTACGTCATCGTCGACACGGCGGCGATGCTCGACGAGCTCATCCTCTCTCTCATCGAGAAGTCCGACGACATCCTGATGCTCGTGGACATGGACCTCCCGTCGGTCAAGAACGCCAAGCTCGCTCTGGAGACCCTGAGACTCCTCAAATTCTCGACCTCGAACGTTCAACTGGTCCTGAACCGCTCCAACTCCAAGGCCAAGCTCGACAACAAGGAGATCGAAGGCGCCTTGAAGATGGCGATTGCTGCCTCGATTCCGTCCGACGCCGTTGTCGCCGCATCCGTCAACGAGGGACGCCCGGTTGTCGAGACCGATCCAAAGTCGAAAGTAGCCAAGGGCTTCGAATCCGTTGCCGAGCTCATCGCCGGCAAGATCCCCGAGGCACAGGTCAAGTCCGGTCTATTCGGACGCAAGTAGGGAAGAAGGGGGCCACCGTTGCCATCACTATCCGAGAGAGTCGCACAAGCACGACAGACCGAGACGACCGACACCACGGTCAACCGGACCGACGCCTTGAGCGAGTTGAGAGGTCGTCTCCACTTCAAGGTCGTGGAGGAGCTCGGCCCGACGCTGTACGACCGCGGCATGTCGGATGCCGAGCTACGTCTCCGCGTCCTCGAGATGCTCGAATGGGCGGTCGACCAGGAGCAGGGTTTGCCGCTGACATCCGCCGACCGTCGCTCCTTGCTCAACGAGATCGCCTCCGACGTCCTCGGATACGGTCCCATCGACCCGCTGCTCAACGACCCCGATGTCACTGAGGTCATGGCCAACGGCCCCTACGACATCTACATGGAGAAAGCGGGCCGCATCACGAAGTCAGACGTGCGATTCGTCGACGAAGTGCACCTGCGGAGGATCATCGACAAGATCGTCGGTCAGATCGGTCGTCGTGTCGACGAGGCGACGCCCATGGTCGACGCCCGCCTCCCCGATGGCTCTCGTGTCAACGCCATCATCGCCCCGCTGGCGATCGGTGGCCCGTTCCTGACGATTCGTAAGTTCGCGGTCGACCCCTACCAGGAGGCCGACCTCATCAGCTTCGGCACGCTCACCCAGCGTGTCGCCGACTTCCTCAGGGCCTGTGTCCGGGGTCGCCTCAACATCCTGATCTCCGGCGGAACAGGTTCAGGCAAGACCACGACCCTCAACGTGGTGTCGGCCTACATCCCCGGTGACGAGCGCATCATCACCGTCGAGGACGCCGCCGAGCTCCAGCTCCACCAGGAGCACGTGCTCACCCTGGAGTCACGCCCGGCCAACATCGAGGGGCAGGGTGCGGTGGCCATCCGCGACCTGGTCAAGAACACCCTGCGCATGCGGCCCGACCGCATCGTCGTCGGTGAGGTTCGTGACGCCGCCGCCCTCGACATGCTCCAGGCGATGAACACCGGTCACGACGGGTCGCTGACCACGGTCCACTCCAACGGTCCCCGTGACACGCTTTCCCGCATCGAGACGATGGTGCTGATGGCCGGATTCGACCTGCCGGTTCGCGCCATCCGTGAGCAGGTCGCCTCGGCGGTCGATCTCATCGTCCACGTCGCCCGTCTCAAGGACGGGACCCGCCGGGTCACCCACGTCACCGAGGTCGAGGGCATGGAAGGTGAGATCATCACACTCCAGGATCTCTTCCTCTTCGATTACGGCATGGGTGTCGACGACGACGGTAAGTACAAAGGCCGTCTCAAGGCGACCGGGATCCGGCCCACCTTCTCCGAGGAGTTGGAGAACCAGGGCATCCGGCTGCCTGCAGACCTGTTCGACCCGGAGCCGTTCGCCCGGAGAGGAAATTGAGGAGACTACTGGCGGTCGTCGCCGCCCTATTGCTGATCGCGCTCCCTGCCTGGGCTCAGACAGAAGCCGAGGAGATCGAGATCGTAGACATCAACGGCTCTCGCTATCCCGAGGGTGGCCATACCCAGATGGTGATCGAGTTCCGCAACTTCGGCCAGGAGCCCGATGCCGCCGCCGTGGAGGTGACTGCGAACGGTGAGCCGGTCTCTGATCTCGTGGTCGAGCCCGTTGGGTCATCGGCGGTGCCCGTGGGTGTCGTGCTGGTGATCGACACCTCCGGCTCGATGGAAGGCGCCCCGATGGCTGCGGCCATCAGCGCCGCGCAGAGTTTCGTCGACCAGGCTCGCTCCGAGGATCGTATCGCCATCGTGACCTTCTCCGACGGGGCGCAGGTCGTATCGGGCTTCACCAACAACAAGGAGTCCCTGAACGCCACCCTGGCCGGTCTGACGGCGGCCGGTGAGACCGCGTTCAACGATGCCGTGATACAGGGCCTGGCCATGTTCGACGAACCCGGCGCGCGCGATCTCTTGCCAAACATGATCGTGCTGACCGATGGCGAGGACACCTCCTCGGAGGCGACGGTCGAAGAAGCGCTTGCAGCCGTCGAGGCCAATGATGTCCGCACCTTCGGCGTGGCGCTGGAAGGCTCCGAGTTCAACCCCGACGCCGTCCAACAGGTCGCCACCGCAGGCGCCGGCTTGTTCCTGTCCACGCCCGATCCTGAGGCGTTGTCGCAGCTCTACTCACAGATCAACACCGAGATCAGCAACACTCTGGTGGCTCGGTTCGTCTCGCCGGTCTCTACACCGGGGGAGGTCGACTTCGCGGTCGGATACCAGGGTCTGAGCTCGGAACAGACCTTCGCTGTCTCCGGTTACGCGGTCACGACGACCACACAAGCCGGTGCCACCACCACCACGACTCTGGCTACCTTGACCACGTCTGTTGTCGAGGGCGGGGCTGCGCTCCCGCTCGACACCCTGATTCTGATGGGGGCGGCCGGGCTCGGGCTCACATTGTTCTTGTTCCTCATCATCCTCTTCGGCCGTGAGGAGAACGACGACCCAGGTCGCTTCCAGAAGCGGCTGCAGGCATACGGTCGCCGGGGCGCGACCCCGAGAGAAGAGGAGGGTAGGTCCTTCCTCGAGCGCATCCCCCTGCTCAACCGCTTCAGCCAGGCCGCCGAGGAAGAGGTCAGGAAGCGAGGGTTGCTCTCTGGGGTCAACTCGGCGTTGGAGCAGGCCAACATCCCGATTTCCCCCGGAGAGGCGGTCCTGGGCATGTTCGGTCTCGCCGCCGTCGGCGGCATACTCGTGGCCATTTTCAACGGGCCGATTACGGGCGTTATCGCCTTTGGCGTCTTTCTCGTGCTCGTCATCTTCCTGATTCGATTTGCCGGCAACAGGGAGAAGCGAAAGTTCGAGAACCAGCTCCCCGACACGTTGACGTTGATGTCGACGTCGCTCCGGGCCGGCTACTCCCTGCTACAAGCGACTGAGGCGGTTTCCTCGGAAGCTCCGAATCCGACCGCCCGCGAGTTCGGCAGAGCAATCGCGGAGGCGCGGCTCGGGCGAAGTGTCACAGAGGCGCTCGCCGGCATCGTGGACAGGACGAAGTCATCCGACTTCGAGTGGGCAGTGATGGCGATCGAGATCCAGCGCGAGGTGGGCGGCAACCTCGCTGAGGTTCTTCAGACTGTCGGCGATACCATGCGGGCGCGCAACCGTCTCAAGGGAGAGATCCGAGCCCTCACCGCAGAGGGCCGCATCTCCGCCTTTGTCCTGGGCTCACTTCCCTTCTTCATGTTTCTGTTCCTATGGAGTTCCAACCGTGAGTATCTCCTCCCGCTGCTCGAGAGCGGATTTGGACGCATCGCCATCGGTACCGGGGTACTGCTGATGGCAGGCGGCATTTTCTGGCTCAAGAAGATCGTGGACATCGAGATATGAGTGCGTTCGATCCAATCCTCCTGGCAGTCTCAGCCGTCTTTGTCCTTGTCCTGTTCGTCGTCGTCTGGGTAGGCATAGGCGTGAGTCGGGCACGTGAAGACATGGCCAATCGTCTCGAGCTCTATGGGCGCGAAACCATCGCCGCCGCTCGTGAAGAGGAGCTGGCCAAACCCCTGGCGCAGCGAACTATTGGCCCGGTGGTCATCCGATTCGGGACTTTTCTCAAGCGATTCACACCGGTCGGCTATCTGGAGAAGAAAGAGCGCAAGCTGATGCTCGCCGGGCATCCGGGCAATCTCGATGCCCCGGCCTTCATCGTCATCAAGCTCCTGGCGACGGTCTTCGGCCTTCTGGCTGCGTTCGTCGTCGACGATTATGGCAATGACTCCCTCCAGCGAACCATTCTCTTCTTCCTTCCGATCGTCCTCGGGTTCTTTGGGCCCGACGCATGGCTGGAGCGCAAGGTGGACGAACGGCGTCAGGCGATGCTCAGGGCTCTCCCCGATGTCCTCGATCTGCTCGTCATCTCGGTGGAAGCGGGTCTGGGATTCGACTCGGCGCTCGCTCGTGTGGTGGGCACCGTGCCGGGACCGCTCTCCGAGGAGTTCTTCCGGATGCTCCAAGAGACCAGGGTCGGTGTGAGCCGTCGTGATGCCATGCGTCACCTCATGGAGCGCACCGACCTCGACGAGTTGCGCTCTTTCCTACTGGCGATGATCCAGGCAGAAGCCTTCGGTGTGACCATCGCCCGCGTGCTGCGGGTCCAGGCCGACGAGATGAGAGTCAAGCGGCGTCAACGCGCCCAGGAGAAGGCCTTCGCCGCTCCTGTCAAGCTGGTGTTTCCTCTGGTGTTCTGCATCTTCCCCTCGTTGTTCATCGTTCTTCTCGGCCCGGCGGCTCTCCAAATTGCGGGCGCATTCGCCGGCACATGACCGAGGCTGCGGGGCCGCAGCGTCGCCGTCTCTCCATAGCCCATATGGTGCTTCTAGTGCCGTGGGTGGCGTTGGTCATCGATGCCTGGGACCCAATAGTCGACAACTCGTTTCTGTGGCACATTCGGGCGGGAACGGTTCAGGCTGATCTCGGCGCTGTACTAACTACTGACCCGTTCTCGTTCACGATGATGGGTGAGCCGTGGCTAACGCAGAGTTGGCTCGTGGAACTGCTCTACGGCTGGGCCGAGAGTCTGACGGATCTCGGCTTTGTGCCCTACATGATCCTGCTCGTCACCGGGCTGACCTTCGTGGCCATCGGCTTGGTCGCCTACCGCAGGTCCATGAGCGTCCCGGCGACCGGGTTCGTGCTGATCCTGAGTGTTCTTGCGCTGATCAGCTTCTTGGTGCCGAGGCCGGTCATTTTCTCATACCTGCTCATGACACTTGTCGTTCTGGCATGGGATCGACCAAGGGCACGATGGATGTTGCCGTTCCTGTTCTGGATATGGGCGGCCGTGCATGCCAGCTTCGTCATCGGTCTCATGTACATCGGCCTGTCGCTGATCGTGAAGCGGGAATGGCGCAGACTCCCCACGATCGTCGTGGCGGGTCTCGCCACGCTGGCGACAGCTCATGGGCTCGGCGTCGTGAGGTTCCTTCTCGACTTTGCAGAGAGCAGTGATGCGCTTCGTTACCTGACCGAGTGGCGGCGACCCGAATTGTTCGAGCCCGTATTCGTGCCATTCCTGGGCGGGGTCGTGTTCATCGTGATCGGTGCTTTTCGCAACCGCATATATCCAATTCACCTTTGGCTGATCGTCCCGTTCGTTCTCGTGGGAATGAACTCCGTTCGAGCAATTCCCCCGGCATGGCTCGCCCTGGCTCCAATCGTGGCTCTATCTCTCTCGGGTCTCGAGATCGGGTCGCGTAGCGGTCTTCGACGGCGGCTCGCTGCGGTTTTCGCCGTAGTCGTATTGGTTCTCCCGTTCCTCGTGGCGGCTGACGGCACGCTGGCCGAAGAGCGTTTTCCGCTCGACGCGGTGGCGTTTCTCGATGATTCCCCCACGCTGCACAGTGACGTCGTTGGCGGTTTCCTGATCTGGGCGGAAGGGCCCGATCGCAAGGTCTACATCGACGATCGAGCCGAGCTCTATGGCGATCGCCTGGGAGAGTTCGTGGGAGTGCGAAGTGGTCGTGTCGACTGGGAACCGGTGTTCCAGCGGGATGGAATCGAACAGGCGCTACTCGCCGGCAACGAGCATCTGGTCTCGGAACTGTCAGATGCAGGGTGGGTCACGGCCCATGAAGACGAGCACTTCATCGTTCTCCGCTCAGAATCAGGGAGCGGGGGACAATAGAGAAAAGGACCCGGAGGCCGGGTCCTTTCTCGTTTGTATAGATGGTCTGGATCAGGCCTGGTTCAGACCAGAGGCGATGTCGCTGAATGTCTCCGACACCTCGTCACCGGCAAGTGCCACGGCGACGAGAGCGATGATCGCGATTAGAACCACGAGAAGTGCGTACTCCACCATGGAAGCACCCTTCTCTTCCTTGATCCAAGTTGTTACCTTGGTCCACAGAGCAAGCATTTAACCCTCCTTGGGTCGTCTTACTGGGCTTGCAAGTGGGCAAATTAGCCCACGCCAGTCCGGAGGCAATGGGTCTCCGGAACCACATCTCTACAACGGTCAGACAGAGCCCACACTTGAGGTGATGTTCTGCCAATCTCGATGCTGGCGGGTGACACCGGTCATGTGGGTGACCAGGGCCAACGGACTGGCCAGCTCCGCCGTCGATGCGTCTGTCACTGTCCCGGAACAAAAGAGAAAGGACCCGGAAGCCGGGTCCTTTCTCGTTTGTATAGATGGTCTGGATCAGGCCTGGTTCAGGCCAGAGGCGATGTCGCTGAATGTCTCCGACACCTCGTCACCGGCAAGTGCGATGGCGACGAGAGCGATGATCGCGATTAGAACCACGAGAAGTGCGTACTCCACCATGGAAGCACCCTTCTCTTCCTTGATCCAAGTTGTTACCTTGGTCCATAGAGCCAGCATTGAAACCCCTCCTTTGGGTCGGCTTACTGTGCATGCAGTAGTAGGCAACCTAGCCCACGCCCGTCCGGAGACAATAGGTCTCCGGAACCACATCAAGACAAACGGTCAGGCAGACCCCACGTTCGAGGCGATATCTGAATAGGTCGCAGAAAGCTCGGTGCCCGCCAGCGTTACCGCTACCAAGGCGACCAAGGCGATCAATACGACCAGCAGGGCGTACTCCACCATCGAAGCACCCTTGTCGTCCAGTCGCATCTTCTGTATGAGTCCGCTCATGTCCCACCTGTTTGACTGTCATCCAGCGTAAGAGCGGGAGCCTTCGGTCCCGATAGGTCGCAGGGCTTATTGGTCGAATGCGCTGGTGTCAGCCAGGTCGTGCGATGCCCAGTCGGATCGCCTCGATGGCGGCCTGGGTGCGATCACTCACCGCCAGTTTCTGAAATATCGAGGCGAGGTGGTTCTTGACGGTCTTTTGGGAGATGTAGAGCCGATCTGCAAGCTCGTCGGTGGCGGAAACACCGACTGCTAGGAGCTGCAGAATCTCCTTTTCACGAGGTGTCAAGGAGGCTGCACCCGGATCGAGTTGTGCCTCCCGGTACGTCTCCAACAGGTCATCGCGATCCTCGTCGGTCAGATCCATCAAGTTGTTTCCATCGGCAACGGCTCGTACTGCGGCGGCGAGCGTGGTCAGGGGGACGCCTTTGGAGAAGAACCCAACGGCTCCGGCCTTGGCGGCGCGTTGTCGCTGATCGTCCGAGGCATGCATCGAGACGACGATCGCTTTGGATCTGCGGCCCAGGCGGGCGATGGTTTCGATTCCATCTCCTCCTGGCATTTCGATGTCCACGATCGACACTTCGGCCGGTTGAGTCAGGAGAGATTCGTCGAGGTCGGGACCAGAGTTGACCACTCCGACGACTCGGGTGTCAGGCAGGCTGCCCAGGGCCTGGCTCAGACCTTCAGCGAAGAGCTGGTGATCGTCAGCGATCATTACACGGATCATCGCGGCCCCCATTCAACCGTCACCGCAGTGCCGACGCCCGGCTTTGAGTCGAATTTGATCGTTGCACCGATCTTGGCCGCCCGTTCCCTCATACCGGTGAGGCCAAAGTGTCCCTCCGGCTCGTGTGCAGGGTCGAATCCGACCCCGTCATCGACGACCGAACAGCGTCCGTACGTTCGGTCCACCTGACCGGACACCACGATCATCGACGCCTTTGAGTGGGCATGCGCGTTGCGCGCTGCTTCGGTGACGATTGAGGTGAGATCTCCGATCTGTGCCGGGCGTGGTGGGCGTCGCTCGTCGAGGTCGATCACGACCTGAGGGTCTCCCTCGAGTTCGGATGTGGACTGGAGGATGCGCGCGGTGAGCGTGGGGCCCGGTGCGTTTCGTAGGTCGGCGACCGAGGCTCGAACGTCTTCGACGAGTTTGGTGACGTTGGAGCGGAGAACCTGGAGGTCAGATGCAATTTCGGGGTTGTCCGTCTGCTGCATGGCCGTCATGTCGAGCGCAAGGCCGAGCGAAGCCAGAGACGGCCCGATCTCGTCATGCATCTCCCGAGCGAGACGAGTCCTTTCTTCTGCCACCGCTGAGCCGACGATGTCCTGAAGGAGCTGGAGGTTGGCGAAGGCAACGCTGACCGGGCGGATGATTGCCGCCACTTCGGCGAGCTGACTTGTTGACATCGGCTCCGACGTGGTGAGCTCGAGATTTCCCACTTCGCTGTCAGAGGTCGATAGCGGAAGGTCGTAGACATGCCCGTTCTCTTGTGGAATTCCTCGGGCAGCAAGCACGACGAGCCCACCTTCACCTTGTACGGCCAACTTGCCTGCCGAGCCGGGAAAGCGCTCCAGAATCGTGTCGAGTGTGTCAGCCCCGACCTCGGTTGCGTTGAGACGTCCGGTGGAGACATCTTCGGAGAGCTTGAGAAGAGCGATGTGCGTTTCCTCGAGGCGCTCCAATCTCAGAGTCGCTGACTCTTTCTCGTGGGCCAACGTGGTGGCCTGGAGGTGGATGTCATCGAGCAGACGTCTGATGACACCCACCAGGAGAACGAATATCAGGTAGAGAGCCATTGCCGGGGCGACTTCGATGATCGGCTGGCCCTGGGCCAACGTGACCAGGACGAGCAGCGAGCCGGACAACGCACCGGTGGTGACGCCGGCCCGGAAGCCGCTGTACAGGGTGGCGAACACAGGAGGCCCCATCGATAAGAGCAAATAGGGGCTACCCGCCCCCCCAGTCAGCGTGAGGGCTACGAGGACGGAGATTGCGCCCGTCAAGGCGATGCTCTCAGCACCGAACCGCATGCGAAATCGGGACTCCGAGATCAAGGTCGACGCGATGACGTATCCCGCCGCAAATGCAATGGCGAGGAGCGAGACGGCGGACCCGCCCGCCGCCACCAGAGAAGAGAAGATCCCCACTGTGAGAGCCACCCATTGCCCACCCACAACGGTTCTATGGACCCGTGACTCCCATGGGGCTGGCGTAGTCTCCATGATCAAAGGCTACCGTCGAGCGCCGTGACAGAGGGCAAGAGCCGTTGGGTACTGAGCGGGGGCCTGGCTTCCGGCAAGAGCAAGGTGCGAGAGTTTCTCGAGGGTGAAGGGTTCCTGACCATCGACGCCGACAGCATCGGCCATGCGGTTCTCCGGCCCGAGGGCCCCGCCTTCACCCAGGTAGCTGATCGCTGGCCCGACGCGGTGCGAGAAGGTGAGATCCATCGACCGTCTCTGGCCTCGATCGTGTTCAACGACCGAGACGAGTTGGCTGCCCTCGAGGCGATCACCCATCCACATATCTTCGACACCATCAACGCCCAGGTGGAGGGGGTTGAGTCCACGGTGGTCGTCGAGGTCCCGGTTCTCAGCCACGGACTCGGAGACGATTGGAGACGTATCGTCGTCGATTGCCGGGACGATATCCGGTTACTCAGGGCTATCGACCGGGGCATGAGCGAGGACGACGCCAGGTCGCGAATCGCCGCCCAGCCTGGACGCGCGGAATGGCTCGCACTCGCTGATCTCGTGATCCCAAATCACCGTTCGGAGCAGGAACTCAACGAAGCGGCGATGTCGGCTGCCACCATCATCAGCCGGTAGCCGGCTCAAGTTCGCCTCGAGTCGCCAGGTCCTTGATCTTGTCCATACGCGACGGCTCCACGAAGACCGGGTTGCTGGCGCCGAGCACGTACCTACCGTTGTGAGTCGGAAGATCCATGTCTACGGCGCAAGCCATTATCGAACGCATGGCTTCTATGTTCGAGTCGGTCTCTGGCTGTTGGCAACCACTCGGCATCTTGTAGGCGAGAAGCACTCCCAGCCTCTCGGCGATGTCAGCATCACTCCACTCGGTCGGTCGCTTGGGCATCTGCCCATTGCTTCCCGGCCCGTGGTCACCTGTGATCAAAACGGCCGTGCGATTGCCGATCACGTCGATCGCTTGCGAAAGGAGAGTGTCGACACATGCCATCTGTGGGCCGAGCGAGCTTCTTGACTCAGGCTCCGATTCCATAGGGTCTAGAACCCCGGCCGCCTCGGTGAGGTGTTGATCCACCTCACATTTCTCGTTTACCACGATGGGGGCGTGAGGCAGGAGCAGGTGAGCGAAGACATAGTCTTTCGTGCCGTCGTCGAACCGGTGTTCGAGCTCGAGGAGGCTGGAGATGGTGTGCTTGGTGCCCGGCACGGACGTGTTTCCATATCGTGAGAGCAACCAGGGGGCGACGGCACTTGGGGACAGGAGAAGCCAGGTGGTCTCTCTGAACCAGGGGGCGATCGCACAGTCGTCGACTTTGTGTCCGCATTGGCCGCCGTCCCAACCGCTCTCGATGTGGGTATACCGGAAGCCCGCAGATTGCAGAGTCGTTGCGACGAGATTGTCGCCGCGGATCAACCGATATGTCGAGCGCCGATTTCCCCAGGAGTTGCCGATGTCAGGTCCCACGATCGGCTGGAGCTCCAGGAGGCTCGGTATCGCCAGGTGGGTGAATGTGTGGTGCGACCAACCCGCGGCGGGTGTGGTCAACCCCTTTTCTCTGAATCTGGACAAGAGGATCTCGGGATCGTGCTCGAACCAATCCCGGGCGATCCGCGCTGAGGGGTAAGAGTCGACGACCACGACGAGTACGTCTTCGACCGCACCGGTGGCGTTGGCGGCTATACGCGGTGCCAGCTCCACGATGGGATACTCTTCCGCACTCTGGACGTGAGCAATCGCGACCTGCAGGGAAGGGGCAATCGTCAGGACGGCCGCGGTGACCGTGGCGATCACGCCTAGCCATCTTGCCCGCGCTTTGGCATGGACCATTGTGGCCGAGATGACCAGGAGCAGGAGCCACCCCGAGGGTGGAAGCAACGGTGTTCGTCTCCAGAACAGGATCACCAGGCTGGACCCTGCCACCGCAACGACGGCGGCCAGATCCTGGACTCCCAGGGCAACGAGCACCAGAAAGATCGTCAGCTGTATGACAATTGCTGCGGCGCTATAGAGAAAGAGTTCCTGTGGTGCGGCGAGATCCCATGGATTTTGGCTCCACAACACGAGCGGCCGGTACATGGCCACCGAGGCCATGACGATCGTCGCCAGGATCAGTCGCCTGGGAGGAACAACGAAGTTCATCGTGTCATCTGGTGAGCCGATAACAGGATCGATGCACGATGGAACTCTCGTCGTGAGGGATACCCTGTCGCCTGAGGTCGGATCGCGGATCACATCTCTCTACAGGACGCCACGACTTTCGGCTCGCGCAGCTCGGCTGCTCGAGTCGCGGGTCTCGTGCCGCTGTCGTACCGCCTTCGCCGATCAAAGTCGATTCGATGGGTGACGCCACCTTGACGAGTGCAGACGAGTCAGTTTCGTCCGATCGAGAGGACCGAGGGCAGATGACGAAGCGGAGACTCACGTGGCCTCGGTGGCGCGGCCT
>Ga0299913_10003146_pt1 | contig 13396 bp, 14 predicted proteins | sample RVTome_9_FD_201360 | JGI IMG/M metagenome (GOLD analysis project Ga0299913, IMG submission 201360) | Soil microbial communities from uranium-contaminated site in the Upper Colorado River Basin, Wyoming, United States - RVT155D38 (version 2) ... | reverse complement strand
GTGCTGCCGGCGAAGGTCGAGCGGGTGACGTTCAACGCCATCACCAAATCCGCCGTCACCGCGGCGATGGCGAAGCCGCGCGCGCTCGACGAGGATCTGATCGACGCCTATCGCGCGCGCCGGGCGCTCGATTATCTGGTCGGCTTCACGCTGTCGCCGGTGCTGTGGCGCAAGCTTCCCGGGGCGAAGTCGGCGGGACGGGTCCAGTCGGTGGCGCTGCGCCTCATCGTCGACCGCGAGCGCGAGATCGAGATCTTCCGCGCCCAGGAATATTGGAGCGTGACCGCGACGATGGAGGCGGACGGCACCGATTTCCTTGCCCGGCTGGTGCGCTTCGACGGGGCGAAGATCGAGCGGCTGACGATCGGCGACGAGGGCACGGCGATGCGGGCCAAAGCGGCGGTCGAGCAGGGCCGCTTCACCGTCGCCTCGGTCGAGACCAAGCCGTTCGTTCGCAACCCGCCGCCGCCCTTCACCACCTCGACGCTGCAGCAGGAGGCGGCGCGCAAGCTCGGGTTCGCGGCGAGCCGGACGATGCGCCTCGCTCAGGATCTCTACGAGGACGGCGCCATCACCTACATGCGCACCGACGGCGTCCAGATGGCGCCCGAAGCGGTGTCGGCGGCGCGCCGCGCGGTCGTCGACCGCTACGATCCGGGCTACGTTCCCGACCGGCCGCGCCATTACGAGACCAAGGCCAAGAACGCGCAGGAGGCGCACGAGGCGATCCGGCCGACCGAGTTCGGGCGCGAGCGCGCCGGCTCGGGCGACCATGGCCGCCTCTACGAGCTGATCTGGAAGCGCGCGCTCGCCAGCCAGATGGCGTCGGCGCGGCTCGAGCGCACCACCGCCGAGCTGGTCGACGGGACCGGCCGCCACGCGCTGCGCGCCACCGGCCAGGTCGTCCTCTTTCCCGGCTTCCTCGCCCTCTACGAGGAGGGCCGCGACGAGGAAGGCGACGAGGAATCGCGCCGGCTGCCGCGGCTCGGCGAGGGCGACCGCCCGCACAGGAAGGGCGTCGCTGCCGAGCGGCACTTCACCCAGCCGCCGCCGCGCTATTCCGAGGCGAGCCTGGTCAAGAAGATGGAGGAGCTCGGCATCGGCCGCCCCTCGACCTACGCCTCGACGCTGCAGACGCTGAAGGACCGCGACTATGTGCGGGCCGAGAAGAACCGGCTGGTGCCGGAGGAGAGCGGGCGGCTGCTGACCGCTTTCCTCGAGCGCTTCTTCGAACGCTACGTCTCCTACGATTTCACCGCCCACCTCGAGGACGAGCTCGACGACATTTCCGGCGGCCGCATGAAGTGGCGCGACGTGCTCGAGGAGTTCTGGCGCGACTTCAAGCCGAAGACCGCCGAGGTGATGGAGCAGAAGCCGTCCGAGATCACCGCCGCGATCGACGATTTCCTCGCGCCCTGGCTGTTCCCGGACAAGGGCGACGGCGCCGATCCGCGGGTGTGCCCGGCCTGCGGCGAGGGCCGGCTGGCGTTGCGCGGCGGCCGCTTCGGCGCCTTCGTCGCCTGCTCCAACTATCCCGAGTGCCGCTACACCCGCCGCTTCGGCGCCGAGGGCGGCGAGGAGGATGCCGGCCCGCGGGCGCTCGGCAGCGATCCCGAAACCGGGCAGGAAGTGACGCTGCGCAGTGGCCGTTTCGGCCCCTACGTCCAGCTCGGCGAGGGCAAGGAGGCCAAGCGCGCCTCGCTGCCGAAGGATCTGGCGCCGGCCGAGCTCGACTTCGGGATCGCGCTCAGGCTGCTGTCGCTGCCGCGCACCGTCGGCGCGCATCCCGAGACGGGCGAGCCGATCACGGCCAGCCTCGGCCGCTACGGGCCCTATCTCGCCCATCAGGGCAAATATGCGAAGCTCGGCGCCACCGCCGAGATCTTCGAGATCGGCATGAACGCCGCCGTCGCCAGGCTCGCCGACGCCGCTCGCGGCGGCGGCCGCGGCCGCGGCGCGCGCGAGCCTCTGAAGCTGCTCGGGCCGCATCCCCGCACCGAGGCCGAGCTCAGGCTGATGGAAGGGCGCTACGGCCCCTACGTGACCGACGGCACCACCAACGCCACGCTGCCCAAGACGGTGGCGCCGGATCAGCTGACGCTGGAGGAAGCGGCGCAGCTGATCGACGACCGCGCCGCCAAGGGACCGGCGAAGCGAAAAGGGCGCCGGGCCCCGGCCAAGGGCGGGGCGCGCGGGAAGAAGGGCTGAGGCAGCCGTGGTTGACGCCGCGTTCACCTTGCTCGGTGCGCGGGGATTTACCGCCGCCGGGCTAGGACCTGGCCATGCGTACCGGCAAGCTCGCCATCAGCCGCGGCCACGCGATCGTCGGAGAGCCGGCGCCGGCCCCGCGTTTGTCGCTGGTGCCGGCCGCGGCGCCCCGGGCGCCGGCCGCGCCGGCGGCCGGGATCGTCGCCGCGCCGCCGACGGCCACCGAATATCATGCCGTCCACGACCGCCTCGCCGCGCTCGAGCGGCTGGCGCGATTGTTCGAGCAGGGCGCGCTGACCCCCGACGAATACGCCGCCGAGAAGGCGTTCGTCCGCGGCCGGCCGCACGAATCGCCGGCGTCGGAAGCCTCGGTCGCGGCCGCGCCCCGGCCGTCGCTGCTCGGCCGCCTGCTCGACTGGCGGCTGATCCCGTTCGGCCTCGCCACCGGCCTCGCTTTCTCGTTCGCCGCCCAGCCGCAGGAGACGACGCGCTTCGTGGACGAAGCGCTGCGGCTGCTCGGCGCCTGATGTCAGCCGCCGCAGCCGCGGCAGGCGGGATCCTTGACGATCCGCACCGTCCGCAGCGCCGGCTTGAGCCCGTCGAGGACGTGGAGCTTGCCGGCGGCGTCCTCGCCGAAGCCGGCCAGCTGCCGGATCGCTTCCAGCGCCGCCCAGCTGCCGGCGACCCCGGCCATCGCGCCGAGCACGCCCAGCTGCGAGCAGCTGTCGCAATCGTCGGCGTCGAAGGCGTCGCCGACGAAGCAGCGATAGCAGGGCTGGTCCGGCTCCCAGCCGCGGAACGTCCCGATCTGCGCCTGGAACCGGCCGATCGCGGCCGCGACGAGCGGGATCCGGGCCGCCGTGCAACGGTCGGAGACGACGAGGCGGGTCGCGAAATTGTCGCTGCCGTCGAGGACGAGGTCGCAGCCTTCGAGCAGCGGCCCGGCATTGGCGGGCGCCAGCCGCTCGCGACGGCCGTCGAAGCGCGTGTCGGGATTGAGCCGCGCCGCCGCCTCGGCGGCGACCTCGGTCTTCGCCCGGCCCACGTCGGCCGTTCCGAACAGGACCTGGCGCTGGAGATTGTCGAGGCTGACCGCATCGTCGTCGATCACGCGCAGCCGGCCGACGCCCGCCGCCGCCAGATACTGGATCGCCGGCGCGCCGATGCCGCCGGCGCCGACAACCGCGACGGTCGCCGCGAGCAGCCGCCGCTGGCCGGCGCCGCCGATCTCCTTGAGGACGATATGGCGGGCGTAGCGGTCGAGCTGCTCGTCGGTGAGGCTCATCGCCCGGTCGAGCCGAAGCCGCCGGCGCCGCGCGCGGTCGCGTCCAGGTCCTCGACCTCCTCGAAGCGCGCCCGCTGCACCGGCGCCGGCACGAGCTGGGCGACGCGCTCGCCGCGCACCACCTCGAACGGCTCGGCGCCGAGATTGGCGAGGATCACCTTGACCTCGCCGCGAAAGTCGCTGTCGATCGTTCCCGGCGTGTTGAGGACCGAGATGCCGTGCTTCAGCGCCAGCCCGGAGCGGGGGCGCACCTGCACCTCCCAGCCGTGCGGGATCGCCATCGCGAAGCCGGTGGCGACGGCGCGCCGCTCGCCCGGTGCCAGCGTCAGGCTCTCGGCCGCGACGACGTCGAGGCCGGCGGCATGCTCGGAGCCGTATGAGGGCAGCGGCAGCCCCTCGCCGTGCGGCAGGCGCCTGAGCCGGATCGCGATCTCAGGCGAGCGCATCGGCGATCCTCGCCGCCAGCCGCCGCGCGACTTCGGCCTTGCTCATCGGCGGCCACGCTTCGGCGCCGTCGCCGGTGATCAGGTGGACCTGATTCGCATCCGATCCCATCACGTCTCCCGACACGTCGTTGGCGACGATCCAGTCGCAACCTTTGCGCTCGCGCTTGGCGCGCGCGGCGGCCTCGACCGCCTCGGTCTCGGCGGCGAAGCCGACCAGCAGCCGCGGCCGCTCGGGGCTCTGCGCGAGGCCGGCGAGGATGTCCGGATTGGCCGCCCAGTCGAGCTTCGGCGGCCCCTCGGCCTTCTTGAGCTTCGCCGGCGCCGGCTCGACCCGCCAGTCCGCCACCGCCGCGACCAGCACCGCCGCGTCGGCGGGGAGCGCGCCGCGCACCGCCTCGTCCATCTCCCGCGCGGTCTCGACGTCGATGCGCCCGACCCCGGCGGGGGTCGGCAGCGCCACCGGCCCCGCGACGAGGGTGACCCGCGCCCCCAGCGCCGCCAGCGCGCCGGCGATGGCGAAGCCCTGCTTGCCCGAGGAGCGGTTGGCGATCACCCGCACCGGGTCGATCGGCTCGTGCGTCGGCCCCGCCGTGACGATGACGTGCTTGCCCCGCAGCGGCGATTCCTCCCCGCGACGGGTACCAGCCGAAGGTTGATGAAGGGGGCTCGCCTCTTCGCCGCTGCGACGCCGGGCCCCCTCCACCGCGCCGCTTCGCGACGCGGTCCCGCTTCCCGTTCCGGGGAGGAGCTTTTCGAGCCAGCCCAGGATCGCCTCCGGCTCGGGCAGCCGGCCCGGACCATATTCCCCGCAGGCCATCTCGCCCTCCTCGGGCTCCAGAATGGCGACGCCGTCCTCCCGCAACCGCTCGACGTTGCGCCGCGTCGCCGCATGCTCCCACATCCGCACGTTCATCGCCGGCGCCGCCAGGACCGGCTTGTCGGTGGCCAGCAGCAGGGTCGTGGCGAGATCGTCGGCGATGCCCGCCGCCATCCTGGCGAGCAGGTCGGCGGTGGCCGGGCAGACCAGCACCAGGTCGGCTTCGCGCGAGAGCTGGATATGGCCCATCTCGACCTCGTCCTTGAGGTCGAAGAGGCTGGTATGGACCGGCTGCTCGGACAGCGCCGCCAGCGTCATCGGCGTTACGAACTCGGCCCCGGCCCTGGTCAGCACGCAGCGCACGCTGCCGCCGCCCTTGCGGATCAGCCGCACCAGCTCGCACGCCTTGTAGGCCGCGATCCCGCCGCCGACGATGAGGAGGATGCGAGCGCCGTTCATCCGCCCAGCCGGTCCAGCTCGGAGCGGCAGGCTTCGTCCAGCGGATCCAGCGCCTCCGTCGCGACTTGCCAGAGTATTCGATAGTTCAGCTGACGGTAGCGATGGGCCACGATGTTCCGCAGGCCGTAGATTCGGTGCCATGCCATGGCAGGATGTCGCTTCCGCAACTCGTTCGAAAGTTTATGGCTGGCTTCGCCGATGGCGCCCAGACGAAGCGCCGTGGCGTCGCCCTTGGTGCGGTCGAGCAGGAAGTCGGCCTCATCCGTGCCAGCAAGGCTGTCCCGAATCAGCTGGATCAGCTCCACGATCTGATCGAGATACAGGGCATCCGCTTCCGGTCCGGCATTCATCAGTAGATCTCGACCATCTCGTTTTCGACGCGCGGGCGGATGCGCCGATGCAAGAGCTGCCTGTCGATCAGGTCTACGCGCGTGCCGAGAACATCTTCCAGCCGATTCCACGCGTCGGTAAGCTCGTAGAACCCTGGCCGAAGTATGCCCTCGGCCTCGTACAGCAAGTCCACATCGCGGGCGCCGGGATCGGAGCGGGCGGCCGACCCGAACAGATAAAGCTTCGCGAAGCCGAGCCGCTTGAGCTCGGCTTCGCACGCCTTCAGGCGCCGGAGGATTTCTTCGCGCGTCATCGCTTCAAAATAGGATCCAGACCGCCGCGGCGCCAGCCGCCGCGGAGAGCAGGGCGGTCAGCAGCACCAGACCGTAGCGATGCGGTCGCACGATCGCGATCGCCGGCAGCGGCGGGGCCGGAGGGGCGGCGCCGGGCGGCGGGTAGTAATGATCCAGCCTCCGGAGGAGGTCGGGCAGCTTCTTCAGCAGCCGGACGTTGCGGACGATCTCGTCGGCGAGGCGGGCCTCGGGGCCGAGCTCGCTGCGCACCCATTCCTTGAGGAACGGCTCGGCGGTCTGCCACATGTTGATGTCCGGGTCGAGCGCGGTGGCGACGCCTTCCTCCATCACCATCGTCTTTTGCAGCAACAGCAGATGGGGCTGGGTCGGCATGTCGAAATCGCGCGTGATCTTGAACAGGCTGTCGAGCATCTGCGCCACGGATATGTCCTTGACCGGCAGGCCGCGGATCGGCTCGCCGGCGGCGCGCAGCGCGGTCGCGAACTCATCGAGATTATGGTGAGGGGGCACGTATTGCGCCTCGAAATGGATTTCGGCGACGCGCCGGTAATTGCCGGTGATCAGGCCGTAAAGGATTTCGGCGAGCCACACCCGCGCCTGCCGGTCGATCCGGCCCATGATGCCGAAGTCGATCGCCGCCAGCCGCCCGTCCGGGAGCGCGAACAGATTGCCCTGGTGGAGGTCGGCGTGGAAGAAGCCGTCGACGACCGCCTGCCTGAGGAAGGCGCGGACCAGGGTGGCGGCGAGCGCCCTGAGGTCGTGGCCGGCCGCGACCAGCGCCTCGCGGTCGGTGAGCTTGATGCCGTCGATCCATTCCAGCGTCAGCACCCGGCGCGAGGTGCGCGTCCAGTCGATCCGCGGCACGAAGAAGCCGCTCTCCGCTTCGAGATTCTCGCGCAGCTCCGAGGCGGACGCCGCCTCCTGCCTGAGGTCGAGCTCGCGGTGGGTCCACTGCCGGAAGGTGGCGACCACCAGCCGCGGGCGCAGCCGCGCGGCCTCGCCGCCCATGCTCTCGACCTGCGCGGCCGCCCATTCGTAGGTTTCGATCGCGCGCGCGAATTGCTCCTCGATGCTCGGCCGCAGCACCTTGATCGCCACCAGCCGGCCTTCGGTCGTGACGGCGCGGTGGACCTGCGCGATCGAGGCGGCGCCGACCGGCTCCTCGTCGATATGGGAGAAGATCCGGTCGACCGGCCGCCCGAGCCCGTCCTCGATCGCCGCCCGGATCGCCGCGAACGGCGCCGGCGGCAGCCGGTCCTGCAGCATCTGAAGGTCGCGCGCGGCCTCCTCGCCGACCAGGTCGGGGCGGGTCGCGAGCGCCTGGCCGAGCTTGATCGCGGCCGGGCCGATCTCCCGGAACGCCTCGGCATAGGTCGGCACCGGTGGCACGCGCGCGCCGAGGCGGGCGAGGCGCGCGAGCCGGCGGACCGGCGGCGGCGTGTTGACGTCGCGTTCGATGCCTCGCAACGCCCCGTGCCGCGCCAGCACCCGGCCCCATTTGAGCAGGCGCCAGATATGGACGGCGGGGTGGGTCATGGCGCCGACTCCGTCATGCTGAACTTGTTTCAGCATCCATGGACACGGCCCGGCGCAATCCGGGCACGGCGGTGTTCATGGACCCTGAAACGAGTTCAGGGTGACGGGAGTGGGCGGCGCCCACTAGACCTTCCAGCCGCTGTGGATGGCGACGAGGCCGCCCAGGATCGGCTCGGCGCGCACCCGCCGGAAGCCGGCCTGCCCGATCATCGCGGCGAAGCGCGCCATGTCGGGAAATCGCTCGATCGATTCGATCAGATAGCGGTAGCTGTCGGCGTCGCCGGCGACGAGCCGCCCGAGCCGCGGCACCAGCAGGCGGCTGTAGCCGCGATAGGCCTCGCGAAAGCCCGGCCAGCGCGTCTGCGAGAATTCGAGGCAGAAGAAGCGCCCGCCGCGCTTCAGCACGCGATGCGCCTCGGCCAAAGCGGCGGCGATGTCGGTCACGTTGCGGATGCCGAAAGCGATGGTGCAGGCATCGAAGCTGGCGTCGGGGAACGACAGTCGCTCGGCATTCTCCTCGGCCCAGGCGAGGCCGTCGAGCCCCCGCTTTCTCGCCCGCTCGATGCCGATGGCGAGCATGTCGGGATTGACGTCGGCGACCGTCACCTGCGCGCCGCGGCGGGCGAGGCGGAAGGCGACGTCGCCGGTGCCGCCCGCAACGTCGAGGATCCGCTCGCCGCTGCGCGGCCGCGCGCGGCGCACCAACGCGTCCTTCCACAACCGATGCTGGCCGGCCGACATGAGGTCGTTCATCAGGTCGTAGCGCGCGGCCACGCTCGAGAAGACGCCGCGCACCCGCCGCGTTTTTTCGGCCGGCTCGACGTCCTCGTGCCCGAATGCCACCTTGTCCATCGGCAGCGCCTCTAGCAGGGGAGGGGGGAAATGTGCACGTCCCGATTCGTCGCCGGTCATGCCTGAGCTGCCCGAAGTCGAGACGACGGTGCGCGGCCTCGCGTCGGTGCTGGAAGGGCGCCGGATCGCGTCAGTCGAGCTGCGCCGCGCGGACCTGCGCCGGCCGTTCCCGCCGGAGCTGCGCCAGCGGCTGACCGGCGCGCGGGTCGCGGGCCTGCGCCGCCGCGCCAAATACGGCCTGATCGACACCGATCGCGGCGACACTCTCGTCTTTCATCTCGGCATGTCGGGCTGCTGGCGGATCGATCCGGTCGCGCTCGGGCCGCACGATCATTTTCTCCTCGGGACCGATCAAGGCCGGCGGCTCGCGCTCAACGATCCGCGCCGCTTCGGGTCGCTCGATCTCGTCGCCACCGATCGCCTCGAGACGTCGGAACCGTTCGCGCGGATGGGGCCGGAGCCGCTCGGTGAATCGTTCGACGGCCGCTGGCTGGCGCGGGCGCTGGCCGGGCGGAGGGCGCCGATCAAGGCGCTGCTGCTCGACCAGCATATCGTCGCCGGGCTCGGCAACATCTATGTCTGCGAGGCGCTGCACCGCGCCGGAATCGCGCCGGGGCGGGCCGGCGGGCAGATCGCTCATGCCCGGCTCGAGCGGCTGGCGGGGGCGGTGAAATCGGTGCTGCGCGCGGCGGTCGAGGCCGGCGGTTCGTCGCTGCGCAACTATGCCCGGCCGGATGGCGAGCTCGGCTACTTTTCGGCCGAGTGGCGTGTCTACGGGCGCGAGGGCGAAGCCTGCCCCGGCTGCGGCGCGCCGATTCGCCGCCGCGCGGAAGGCGGCCGATCCACCTTCTTCTGCCCGAAATGCCAGCGCTAAGCCGGTTGACCGGCGCCGCGGCAGCGCCTAGAGCGGCGGCCGAGCGGGTGCGGGTCGAACCGCGCCCTTTTCATTTCATCTTGCGAGGCACAGACGATGGCGAACACGCCGCAAGCGAGGAAACGAATCCGCCGCAACGACCGGCGCGCCGACATCAACCGCACCCGGCTCAGCCGCATCCGCACGTTCGTGAAGCAGGCCGAGTCGGCGATCGCCGCCGGCGACAAGGACCAGGCAAGGGCGGCGCTGCAGCGGGTCCAGCCGGAGCTGGCGCGCGGCGTCGCCAAGGGCGTGCTGCACAAGAATATGGCGGCGCGCAAATTGTCGCGGCTGACGCGCCGTCTCATTGCGCTCGGCTAAGCGCTTCTGATGGTTCGAAAGCCTCGCCGGCGGCGATTCCGGCGGGGCTTTTTCGTGCCTGCGAAACGGCCGCCGCGAATCTCCAGCTTTTCCCGCGATTCGCGCGATGGTGCAGGGCGGCAACCAGCGTAAGCGACTGAAGTTTCTGATCTTATTTTCCAAGGCCGCGGAGTTCCGCGGTTTTTCTCATGTCAACAGCCTTTATTTGCTGTGAGATCTTTTTTACCCCTTGATCGGACTCAGACGGGGTTTCTAAAACAGTCTTTCCGGCCGGGCGAATCTCCCTGCCGGACGCAATGGCAAAGCGACGATGAGAAGCGGCGGCCGGGGGCCGATTTCGCCGCGCGGGGAAGTTGTGCGCTGGACGAAGCCGTGCCCGCCCACGGGTCGGCGCAAGGGAGAAGGGGGTGCTCGCGAGGTGCAGACGCCGGCCGGAAACACAGCCCTGAAGGCGGAACAGCGGACCGCCGATTCGATCGCCACGGCCTGGGAATCGATTCGCGCGAGCCTGCGCCGCGACTGCGGAGCTCGAACCTTCGACGGCTGGCTGCGCCCGATCGCGCTGGGCGGCTTCGATCCCGACGTCGGCTCGCTGCGGCTCGAGCTGCCCTCGCAGTTCATGGCCGACTGGGTCCAGACCCATTTTTCCGAACGGCTGTCGCTCGCCTGGAAGCAGCGCCTGCCCGAGGTGCGGCAGATCCGCATCGGCGTCGGTCCGGCCGCGCCGCGCACCGCCGCGGTGGTGGAGATTCCCTGCTCGAGCGACCAGCCGGAGCCCGAGGCGGCGAAGCAGGCGGCCGGCCTCTACTCGGTGGCGCTGGAGCCGCGCTACCGGTTCGAGAGCTTCGTCGTCGGCAAGGCCAATGAGGTCGCGTTCAACGCGGCGCGAACGCTGGCGACCGCTGACAACGTCGCCTTCAACCCGCTGTTCATCCATGGCGGGACCGGACGCGGCAAGACCCACCTGCTGCACGCCATCGGCCACGAATTCCACCGCCTCAGGCCACGGGCGAAGATCATCTACATGTCGGCCGAGAAGTTCATGGTCGAGTTCGTCGCGGCGCTGCGCGCCAACGAGACGATCCAGTTCAAGCAGCAGCTGCGCTCCGCCGACCTCTTGATGATCGACGACGTCCAGTTCATCGCCGGCAAGGAATCGACCCAGGAAGAATTCTTCCACACGATGAACGAGATCATCTCGGCCGGGCGCAGGCTCGCGATCAGCTCCGACCGCGCGCCGCAGGACCTGGACGGGATCGAGCCCCGAATCCTGTCGCGCCTGTCCTGGGGCCTGGTCGCCGACATCAACGCCGCCGACCTCGAGCTGCGGCTCAGCATCATTCACAAGAAGCTCGAGCAGCTGCCCGACGTGCGGGTGCCCGAGGACGTGGTGATGTTCCTCGCCAAGCGGATCAGCTCGAACGTGCGCGAGCTCGAGGGCGCGCTCAACCGCATCGCCGCTTATGCCACGATGCAGAACCGGGCGATCGACCTCGAGTTCGTCGGCGAGGTGCTGGCCAACCTGCTGCGCGCCAACCAGCGCCGCATCTCGATCGACGAGATCCAGACCCGGGTTTCCGACCATTACCGCATCCGCAAGGCGGAGATGACCAGCGCCAGGCGCGCGCGCGAGGTGGCGCGGCCGCGGCAGGTGGCGATGTACCTGTCGAAGCAGCTGACGCCGCGCTCGCTCCCCGAGATCGGCCGCCGCTTCGGCGGGCGCGACCATACGACGGTGATCCACGCGGTGCGCCAGATCGAGAAGCTGCGGGCCCAGGATCCCGAGCTCGATTCGGACATCCGCCTGCTGACGCGGCAGCTGGAGAGCTGATCGCCTCAGCGGCGGTAGTCGCCTGCCTCCTGCCGCCACAGCGCGAAGCCCCCGCGCCGCTCGACGTGGAGCGTGCCCCAGCTCGCCACCGCACGGCCGCCGCGGCGCGCCGGCGCGAACCGTAGCCGCCGCGCCGATCCGAGAAGGGCCGAGTCCTTGGCCCCGTCGCCGCTTCCCTGCGCCAGCCAGGCATCGGCCACGCCGCCTCCGGCCGCGATGCGCAGGCACAGGATCGGATCGCTTGCGGCATCGAGCCAGGCGAACGGCCGTCCCGTCGCGAACAGCGGAAAGAGCGGACGCGCCGGCCGGTCGAGCCCGGCGGTCGCCGGACAGGGCGCCAGCGCGAGCCTGTCGGGAGAAACGCCGCGGAGAGGAAGGTCGAACAACAGGCCGCCCCAGCCGTCGCCGCCGCGCCGCCCCTCCACGTATGAGCCCCCACCGACCGGTCCGGGGGGGCTCTCCACCAGCGACGCCGCCAGGCCGTGGAGACACAGCGATGCGCCGAGCGCGCGCCAGTCGAGAGCGCGGGACATGAGCAGATGATACACTATCACACCAAGTTGCGGGACCAAAAAGAAAGGGCCGGCGAACCGACCCTCTCCGTTGGCTCGAGAGGGGATGAGGCGGGGAGCCCGCGACAGTCGCCTTGCGTCAGCGCCGCTCCCGTTCCGGAGCGACCGTGATCCGCACGGTCTCGCCCGAATTGCCGGGGAAGCCGGTGAACATCGCCTCGATCAGGTTCGGCACCAGCACCGGCAGCTCGTTCGACCGCGACCGCGCCTGGGCGAGACCCTCGAACAGCGCCTGGCCGTCCGCCCTGCGGCGGATGTCGAGATCGAGGAAACTGGTATAGACGGTGTAGCTGTCGATGTCGTAGCCGCGGCCCCACGGGCCGAACAGGAACGGATCGTTCCAGCCCCAGTAGAAGGGCGAGCGGCGCCGGCCGAAATAGCCGAAGCGGCTGTAGAACGGCCGGTGATAGCCGAAGCCGTAGCCGAACGGGTCGGGCCGGGCGACGACGCGCTCGCGGCCGTCGTCGATGCCGTAATCGAGGCTGACGACGAAAGTGGCGGCATCCGCCGAGGGCGCCTCGCCATAACCGAGCGCGATCAGGTGGCCGCGGACATGGTCGGCATATTGGGCGAATTCGAGGCTGCCGGCCTTGTCGGCGTCGGCGGGCTGGACGACGAAGCTCTGCCCGGCCGGCGCGGGCATCGCCTGGAAACGCTGGACCTGGGCCGGAAAGCCGGTGGCGCAGGCGGAGAGCGCAAGCAAAGCGGCGGGTGCGGCAAGCGCCAGCATCTTCTTCCGAAAAGACATCGTGACAGGCCTTTCTACGCGAGCGACTCGCCCCGGTGGAGCGAAGCTTTGTCCCGTATATAGAACAACTTGGCCAGTTTCGCAAAGGTTCGGTGAACGGCCGGTGAAGGCGTTGATTCAGCGCGGAAGTCCGACCGCGCGATAGGCGCCCTCCAGGGTCGGCGCGGCGAGCTCGCCGGCTCTGGCGGAGCCTTGCGCAAGGACGCGGCCGAGCGCTCCCGGATCGGCTTCCAGCTCGGCGAGCCGGGTGCGGATCGGCGCCAGCGTCTGGATCAGGAGCTCGGCCAGCGCCGGCTTGAACGCGCCGAAGCCCTTGCCGGCATGCTCCTCGACCACCGATTGCGGCGTCCGGTCGGTCAGCGCCGCGTAGATGGTCACGAGGTTCGCCGCCTCCGGCCGCCCCGCGAGCGCGGCGAAGTCGTCGGGCAGCGGCGCCGGATCGGTCTTGGCCTTGCGGACCTTGAGCGCAATCGCGTCGTCGTCGTCGTTGAGGTTGATGCGGCTCATGTCGGACGGGTCGGACTTGGACATTTTCGCAGTGCCGTCGCGCAGCGACATGATCCGCGAGCCGGTCTCGCCGATCAGCGGCTCGGGCAGGGTGAACAGCTCGACGCCGTAATCGGTGTTGAACTTGGCGGCGATGTCGCGCGCCAGCTCGAGATGCTGCTTCTGGTCCTCGCCGACCGGCACGTGCGTCGCCTGGTAGAGCAGCACGTCGGCCGCCTGCAGCACCGGATAGGCGAACAGGCCGACGCTGGAGCCCT
>Ga0299913_10003144_pt1 | contig 13398 bp, 9 predicted proteins | sample RVTome_9_FD_201360 | JGI IMG/M metagenome (GOLD analysis project Ga0299913, IMG submission 201360) | Soil microbial communities from uranium-contaminated site in the Upper Colorado River Basin, Wyoming, United States - RVT155D38 (version 2) ... | reverse complement strand
GGTCTGGGCTGGCCGTGGTGGGCGGGAGTGATTGGCGGGGGTATGGTCGCGGCGATCCTGGGAGTTGCCATCGGTCCGGCCGCGGTCAGGCTCAGGGGCCTCTATCTCTCATTGGTGACCCTGGCCCTTGTCTTTTTAGGGGAATGGCTGTTCACCGCCCCAGCCCTCGAGTCGGTGACGGGCGCGGTGAGGGGACGACCCTCGAAGTCGATCTCCTTCAACATCCTCGGTCTCGGTGACAGGCTCTCCGCCAACCAGTCGCTCTACTTCGCAGCTTTGATCGTGGCGGTGGTGGCGTTTCTGGTCGGAAAGAACATCGCACGGAGTCGAGTGGGCCGTGCCTTTCAGGCAACACGTGATCGAGACATTGCTGCCGAGGTGACCGGGGTCAATGTGACCTGGGCAAAGCTCACGGCCTTCGGAATCAGTTCGTTCATGGCCGGGGCCGCCGGCTACCTCCTCGGGGTATTCCAGAGCAATCCTTTGGGCGCCAGCTATGGGGGAGCGCCCGGGTTGCTGATCTCGATCCAGTACATCGCGATGATCGTGATCGGTGGAATCGGAACTGTCCTCGGATCTGCTCTGGGCGCGATCTTCGTGGTGGCCATGCCCGAGATCGTCTCGTACCTCACCCAGCAGGGCTGGCTGCCCTTCGTCGCCTCCACGGGGACAGGGAGCCTCGACGAAGCTGCCTTCAGCACCATTCTCTTCGGTCTCTTCATCGTCGTCTTCCTCATATTCGAGCCCTTGGGGTTGGTTGGCCTGTGGGTGAGGGTTCGAAACTATTGGAAAGGATGGCCATTCACGTATTGAGTGCCACCGCGGCGTGTGGATTACATGGGTAACGTTCAAGTGCGGTTGTCGTGTGACAACCGTCCTGAAGAGGAGGAAGAAACCAAATGACATCAGCTAGACCCCTGGTGCTGGTCGCGGCCATCGCACTTGTCGTGGCGGCGTGTGGGACCGGTACGGGTGGCGACACCACCGCCACCACCGCAGCTACTGCCACGACTGAGTCTCCCGACACCACGGAGGCTCCCGACACGACCGAAGGCGAGATGGCCGAACTGACCTTCGACTTCGGTTTCGACGAGGAGACCGGGACCATCAAGGTCGGTGCCCTCGCCGCCATCACGGGACCGATCCCCGGGATCGGCCAGTCCCTGTTGGATGGTCACCTCCTGTACTGGGACGCGTTGAATGCCGAGGGCGGCGTGGCCGGCCAATACCCCGTGGAAGTGGTCGTCAGGGACAACGAATACAACCCTTCCGTCAACCCGGTCGTCTATGCCGAGATCAAGGACGAGGTCCTCGGCTTCTCCAGCGCCATCGGCACTCCCACCACGGCCACCATCTTCGAGGCCGCCGCGACGGAGAACATCATCGTCGCCGCAGGGTCGCTGGCCTCGCAGTGGGCCCTCACCGAGAACGTGCCGTTGAACCTCGCCGCAGGCACCTACTTCGCCCAGTTCGCCAATGCGCTCTTTTGGGCGTCACAGATGGCTGATCCGGCGGTCATCACCGAAGACAGTGTCATCGGGATCATCTATCAGTCAGACGACTACGGCCAGGACTGTAAGAACGGGTACGACTTCGGTCTGGCGAACACGGGATTCACGAGCTCGTACGAGGCGACATACGCCGCCACGGACTCCGATTTCAGCGCCCAGATCGGTGGTGCGCAGGCAGCGGGCGTCGATGTGCTCTTCGTATGCACTCTGCCCTCGGCACTTGCAGGCATGCTGGGCACTGCGGCCCAAATCCAGTACTCACCGGCGGTGCTGGGATCCAGCCCGTCTTACAACCCTGCACTTCCCGCCGCGCTCGGTGGTGAGGGTGGCGAGGAGGCAGGTCTCCAGCTCTTCTCCTCGTTCCCGTACTACGCGCTCGGCGCCGGTCCTGCATTCGAGGATGAAACTCCCGGCATGCAGCAGCTGCGTGAGAACCTCGAAGAGTTCGGCTCGGACATACCGCCCGAGGAGATCAACGCGTTCTTCTGGTTCGGGTACACCCAGGCCCAGACATTTCACGAGATCCTCGAGGCCGCCGTCGCGAATGGCGACATCAGCAGAGCTGGACTTCTCGCTGCGATCCAAGACATCCAGGGTGCCGACTTCGGATTCGGAGGCGACCCCACCGGATACGGGGCGACGCCGCAGGAGAAGATACCGACCAACGAGGACAACATTGGGGTCCCTGTCTCGGTCGGCGAGTGGCGATTCGGGCTGCAGCCGATCACCGACTTCTACGTCGCGCCATACATGGCCGATTGGGATCCAGCCGGATGAGTTGAGGCTCTAGCGGATCCAACAAGACGCATCTATCGGTGGGGATGGCCCAACTTGGGTCATCCCCACTGCGCTGGGCTCAGCCGCTGGGCCCTGGCCGACGGGCGGGACCCCGGCTCGATATAGGCACCCGAGAGGTACCGTCCCACCGGTGACTTCTGCTCAAACTGAGCGATCATCCATCTGGCCCCTGTTCCTCATCGCGGGCCTGGTGGTGACCGGGATCCTGGCATTCGTGGCCTGGAGCTACGAGCTGCCTTATCTGGCCTACTCGGCGGGTCCGGTGGCGGATGCCGCAGACTCGATCGTGGTCGAGGAGATGGAGGTATACCCCCCGGAAGGCGAGTTGCTGATGCTCACCATCCTCTCCCAGGACGTGAATCTCTTCGATGCGCTGATCGCAGGTGCCGACCCTTCCATCGACCTGATCCGCAAAGAGCGGGTGCGTCGTCCCGACGAGACCGACGAGGATTATCGCAACCGTGTGTTGCAGCAGATGGAGGACTCCAACTTCGTCTCCATCGCAGTGGCTCTAGACCACCTCGGGTACGAATTGGTGCCCTCTGAGGTGGTCATCAACGAGATCGTGCCCGGTGTCCCCGCCGAGGACTCCCTCCAGCTCGGAGACACCATCCTCGCGGTCGACGGGGTCGAGATCGACGCCATCAACGAGGTCGTGCTGCTCATCGAGGTCCACGAGCCGGGTGACATCATCGAGCTTCGGGTGGAGCGGGGGGGTGAACAGCTGGTCATCGAGGTCGAGTTGGCCGAGCAGGAGGATGAGCCGGGAGTGCCCATGGTCGGGGTTTTCCTCGGTGAGCTCACCCATCCGCCTTTTCCCCTCTCCATCGAGGAGGGCGACGTCGGCGGCCCGTCTGCGGGAATGATGCACGCCCTGGCCATCATCGACATCCTCACCGAGGGCGAGCTGACTAAAGGCAACGTCATCGCGGGCACGGGGACAGTGAGCTTCGACGGGACTGTCGGGGCGATCGGCGGGATCAGACAGAAGGTGGTGGCTGCGGAGGCCGCCGGCGCCAGCCACATCCTCGTTCCGCGCGGCAACTACGACACCGCCCTCACCGCGCCGAGACGGAAGATCGAAATCGTGCCGGTGGCCACGATCGACGAGGCCCTGGCCTTCCTCGACTCCCTCGACCCGACCTGATGCCGTCACAGGGGTTGCCGCTCGGTATCTTGTAACAGGGATGGGACCGGAGATCACCCCCGAGGACCTGCGCCAGGCCGAGTTCAAGACGGTTCTGCGCGGCGCCGACCGCGACGAGGTAGCCGCGACGCTCGAAACGGCAGCTGAGCGTCTGGAGGCCATGGAGAAGCAGATCGCCAACCTTCAGGAACGGCTCAGCCAGGCCGATGTGCCCGATCTGCAATCGGAGTTCGAGGCCGTGGGTGGCGAGGTGACCGGAATCCTGCAGGCCGCTCGGGAAGCCGCCAACTCGATGCGAGAGCGCGCCAGTGCGGATACCACCCGTTGGCGCTCCGAGGCCATGTCCGAGGTGGAGGAGAGCAGACGATCGGCGGCCGCCGACGCCGAAGCACTGCGACGGGACGCCTGGGTGACGGGGACCGAGTTGCTGGAGCAGGCTCAGCGGCTCGCCAAGGCCATGAGGGACCAGGCCGAGCGTGACATCCTCACCATCCAGGGCGAGGCGGAACGGGAGGCGCACCGGCTCACCTCGGGGGCGAGACGAGAGGCCGAGGACATGGTGCGCACAGCGGCCATGGATGTGGAGAAGATGGTGGTCGACGCCACCAGGCGGCGCGACGACATCATCGCCCAGGCCAACCGTCAGGCTTCCGCCGCCCAAGAGCGGACCCGGGCCCTGGAGCAGCGTCGTGACGAGCTCCTCGAGGAGCTGGAGAGTGTGCGTGCCACCTTGACCCGGCTCGAGGGGGGCCTTGAGGAGAGGAAGGACCGGTTGGACGTCACCAACGAGCCGTCCTCGGTGAAGGTGGTTCATCCAGGCCCCGCCGACGCCGCAAAGTTTGACCAATGGGCCCTGGGTGAGACGGTTCGTGTGGTGCCGCCCGAAGACCGACCCCGTTACCCGCTCTCACCTTTGGAAGACATCGAGCTCGAGTCCGAACCTCAGCGCCACCCCGAGACACCCGTCGATGAGCCCCGGTCCGAGCCCGAGCCGTCAGCCGGGATAGAGGAGGCCGACGCAGAGCGGGTTGACGAACCCGAGGTCGAAGACGACGTGGAGTCGCTGTTCGCCTCCCTGCGCCACACCGGGGAAGACGCTGTAGAGGATGGCGAGGCGGCCGGCGCCGCGGAGGAGCCCGTCGGTGACGACCCCGATGCCGGTCACGATTGGATCGACGAGCGTGACTCCCGGCTCCTCCCCATCACCAACCGGGCGCTGCGCGGCGTCAAGAAGGCGATGACCGAGATGCAGAACATCGCCCTCGACGGGCTACGCACCGACGACGAGTGGCGCCCCGCCGAGGAGCCGATCGCCGATGCGGTGCGCGCCGACCTCATCGCACTGTGGACCGAGAGCTACGCCGCCGGTCATTCCGTCGCCGAGCTCATGACGGGCTCCAAGCTGAAGCGGCCGGCGACTCCCCATGCCGAGACCCCGGTCGAGTTCGCAGCCGCCGTCGGAGACGCGGTGAACGCGGCCATTCAGGGCGCGGGCCCCGGGCAACGGGAGCGTCAGTCCGCAGCGGCGCGGGTCTTCAGACTGTGGAGGTCCGACGAAGCCGACCGTTGGATGCGGGAGACGGCAATCCTCGCCTACGAACTGGGAATCGAGGACTCCCTGTCGGTCTCGGCCTCCACCGACGCCGACTGACCCCCGGTCGGTTGCCGACCCCGGGCCTTAAACTCATTTCCGATGTTCACCAGGGTTCCCACCGACTACCGGCAGGATCGGCGCCGCCCTCTCACCGTCATACTCCTGATCGCGGCTGCGATCTACTTGTTGCTCACCGCGGCGGGGACTCTGTGGACCGACTTCCTCTGGTTCGACTCCCTTGGCTACCGGGGTGTCTGGCTTCGCAACTGGAGCCTCTCTCTGTTGCTGGGCTCGCTCGGCGTCGGCGCTGCCTTCCTCGTGTTGTGGGCCAGCCTCAAACTCGTCGACCAATTCTCCCCGAGGTGGGCTCCCTTCGACCTGACCGAGGAGGAGGAGCTCATCGAGCGGTTCCGGGAGTGGATCGAGCCCCGGGTCAGGCAGATCAGGATCCTGGTCACCGCGTCGCTGGCGGTGATTCTCGGTCTCGCCGTGGCCACCTGGCGAGAGAGCGTTTTTCTCTTCATGGGAGGCCGGGATTTCGGGGCCGCCGACCCAATCTTCGGCCTCGACGTCGGGTTCTACATGTTCCGGCTCCCGTTGTGGGAGACGGCCGTCGACTGGGCGTTCAACCTGTTGGTCCTGACCACGGTGGTGGTGGCGGTCGCCCATTACTTGAACGGAGGGGTCCGGTTTGACGGTAGGCGGGTCTCGACCACGAGAGCCGCCAAGATCCACCTGTCGGTGATGTTCGCCTTGATCTCACTGGCGCGGGCTGCGTCGTACCGGCTCGACATGTACGAGTTGCTCTTTGCCGACAATGCGGAGAAGTTCTTCGGCCCCGGCTTCACCGACATCAACGCCCGGCTTCCCGCCCTCCGACTGCTCTTCCTCATCGCCCTCATCGCCGCGACTCTCTTCATCTTCAACATCTTCAGGAGGGGCTGGACGCTGGCTGCGGTCTCCGTAGGCGCCTGGGTGGTGGTGGCCATCGCCGCCGGGTCGATCTACCCGGCGATCATCCAGAGGTTCAACGTCCTCCCCAACCAGCTGCAGAAGGAGACGCCGTACATCACCAACAATCTCGATGCGACCAAGCGGGCGTACGGGCTCGACGAGGTCGAGGTGCGCCCCTTCGATGCGTCCGACGACCTGACCGCCAATGAGATCGAGGCCAATCGTCTCACCATCGACAACCTGAGGATCTGGACCACCGCGGTGCTCCCCAAGACCTATCAGAACTTCCAGGAGCTCGAGCCCTACTACGGCCTGAACTTGGTCGACACCGACCGGTACCTCGACGAGGGCGTTCCCAGACAGGTGATGGTCGCGGTGCGCGAGCTGGAGGAGCGGAACGAGGTGATCCCGGACGACTGGCAAAACACCCGTCTCTTCTACACGCATGGATTCGGGGCGGTGGTCAACCAGGCCAACCTGGTACAACCCGATGGCCAGCCGGTCTTCCTCCTCAAGGACGTGCCCCCGGTCGCCTCGGTGCCTGCGCTCGAACTGGACCAGCCCCGGGTGTACTTCGGGGAGACCTATCAGCCCGGCCGGCCGGTGATCGTGCGCACCGGATCGGCGCCACAGGAGATCGACCGGCCCCTCCCCGACGGGGTCCAATACAACGAATACGACGGGAGCGCCGGGGTGGTCATAGACAACATTTGGAAGCGCGCCGCCTTCGCCTTCAGGTACCGCGACCTCAACCTGCTGATCTCAGGAGAGATCCGCTCCGATAGCCGGGTGCTGGTGGAGCGCAACATTCGCGCCCGGGTGGACAGCGTCACTCCGTTCCTCGAGTCTGACGCCGACCCCTATCCGGTGGTCCTCAACGGGAGGATCCTCTGGGTGATCGACCTCTACACGCATTCCTCCTACTACCCCTACTCACAGCCCGTGGGGGTCGGCGCCTGGGAGCGGCTCGCCGGAAGCTCGGGGCTGCGGCGGGGCACGAACTACTTGCGCAACTCGGTGAAGGCGGTGGTCGACGCATACGACGGGGAGGTCACCTACTACCTCTTCGAACCGGACGATCCGTTGGCCCAGGCCTGGGCGCAGACCTACCCGGGGCTCTTCAGGGACGCGTCCGAGATGCCCGAGGGTCTGGAGAACCATCTCCGCTATCCCCAGGACCTGTTCCGGGTGCAGAGCGAGATCTACCTCAACTATCACGTGACCACCGAGAACCAGCTGTTCAGCGGGGACGATGCCTGGTCCTTCCCGGGCGATCCCTCCACGATCAGCCGTGCCGAGCCACTGAACGGCGAGGCTGTCCTCGGGGCGGAGCCACTCCGCCAGATCCTCCCCTACTACCTCCTCACCGAGCTCCCCGGTGAGAACGACCTCTCCTACCTGCTTCTCCAGCCCTTCAACCCCTTAGCGAAGCGAAACATGGTGGGGTTCTTGGTCGCCGACTCCACCCCGGGCCGGTTCGGCCGTCTCATCGACTTCCGCATGCCCCAGGGCGAGCTGGTGGACGGTACCGAGCAGGCTGGGCAACGCATCGAACAGGACGCCGAGATCTCCCAACAGCTCAGTCTGTGGCGGGGCGACGGCTCGAGCGTGATCAAGGGCGACCTCCTCGTCGTGCCCATCGAGAACGCCGTCCTCTACGTGCAGCCGATATTCCTCGAGGAGGCGGGTGGATCGTTCCCCGAGTTCAGGAGGGTGGCCGTCGTGTACGCCGACCGCGTCGAATGGGCCGACTCCCTCGACGGCGCGCTGGCCCTCGTCTTCGGCGACGACATCGAGGATGAGGGGGCTGAACCGCCTCCCCCTTACACCGAGGCCACACTCGAGGAACTGGTGTTCCAGGCAAACGCCGCTTTCAGCCGGGCCAACGACGCGCTGCGGGCTGGCGATCTGGCCGAGTACCAGCGGTGGGTGGAGGAGGCCGAGCGCATCCTCGGCCAGATAGAGGAGTTGCTGGGAGGCTCCCCGGACGCCGCGGGTCCGGTACACCCCTCCTAGCCTCGGGGAATGTCCTAGGGTGGACAGGAGTTTCCACCCTTCTCTGTCGGAGACTGGTCCAATCTGGTCCAACCCCGACGCGGAAAGAAACGGCGAGAGTTTTGGCCAAAGACGAAGACGAATACATCCGGATGCGGGGCACCGTGACCAAGATGCTCCCCGACTCCACCTTCGAGGTGAAGTTGGAGAGCGGCTTCGAGCTGCTCGCCAAGCCGTCGGGCCGGATGCGCCGGGGGCGGGGGATCAGGGTCCTTCCCGGGGACACCGTCGATGTGGAGGTCTCTACCTATGACCCGACCCGGGGTCGGATCGTCTGGCGTTACCGCTGATCGGCCGACAGACGCATGAAGGTTTCCCGAATCATCCTTCGCGTAGCCGATCTGGACCGAGCCCGCTCATTCTGGGCCGACACGGTCGGGCTGCCCGTCAAGGGAAGCTCGGGAGAGTTCTTGTTCCTCGACGCCGGGCCTGTCGAGTTGATCCTCAACCTGGACACTTCGGGCCCCGGTCGTTCGATGACCGAGATCGTCTTCGAGTCCGAGGATGTGATGGCCGTCTACGAGTCGCTCCGCGAGCGGGGCGTCGAGTTCCTGGTCGAGCCTCGACCCGTCACCTCCGACGGCGACCGCGACCTGCTGGCCACCCACTTCCGGGATCCAGACGGGCATCTGGCCAGCATCACCGGCTGGGCCGAGCGGCGTTAGACGGCGTGTCGGCCCGGCAGGGGGCAGTCTTGGTTGGTTAGGATCGTCTTCTAATGGGTATTAGCGAAACTCCGCGCTACCTGCGTCTATAGGAGGAGATACATGGAGTCTCTAGAGAGAGCATGGGACAACGTCGTAGATGTCTTGCCCCAGATCGCCTTGTTCTTGGTGATCCTCATCGTCGGCTGGATCATTGCCAGCGCGGTGGCTCGACTACTCGACACCCTGCTGGACAAGGTCGGATTCGACCGCATGGTCGAACGAGGAGGGATCAAGAGAGCGCTGGCTCGCAGCGAATACGACGCCAGCGACCTGCTCTCCAAGATCGTCTTCTACGGACTGATCCTGGTGGTTCTGCAGTTGGCGTTCGGTGTCTTCGGGGATAACCCGGTCAGCGAGCTGATCGATGGTCTGATTGCGTATCTGCCCAATGTCTTCGTGGCCATCGTCATCATCGTCATCGCGGCGTATGTCGCCGCGGCGGTGCGTGATATCGCCCGGGCATCGTTGGGCAGCCTCGAGTACGGCAGCCTGCTCGCCAACATCGCTTACTGGGCGATCCTGTTGGTGGGTATCTTCGCTGCCCTCGACCAGCTCCAGATCGCACCGACCATCGTCAACGGCCTGTTCTACTTCATGCTCGCTGTGGTGGGTGGTTCGCTGATCATCGCCCTCGGCGGTGGTGGCATCGCCCCGATGCGGCAACGTTGGGACCGCTGGCTGGAGAGAGCCGAGCGTGAGGCGCCCCGGATCGCCAGAGAAGCCGGCTCGGACGAAGGGGCCACGGTCCGGTCGGTTGACGAGGACATGTAGTCCACTTCAACTCCGATCGAAAGGGCCCGGGTTGTGGTTCGGCCACTACCCGGGCCCTTTTCCTTCGCTTGCGGCTTGACGTCCCGCATTCTGTGACCAGACTTCACGGAGAGACCTTGGATCGAAGAGGGGGATCGACATGAAGCGCCCGACCTCGCTGACGGTTGCCGCGGTCGTAGCCATGATCGTTTCGCTGACGATTCCGGCGGGCGCAGCAGACGAGGCGCCTTCACCGAGAGAAGCCACTCCCCCTCCCCATGCCGACGCCGACGGCGACGGTTTGAGCCGCGCACTCGAGGTCCGGCTGGACAGAGCTGGTGCCCAGGAGCCCATGGAGGTCATCGTGAGCTGGGACGGGCGGCCCGATGTTGCAGCCGCCCGGGCGGCGGCGGGGCCCTTCGCGGTCCTCCAGCAGTTCACCATCATCGACGCCTTCGTGGCTACGGTGACGCCGGGTCAGGCACGAGCCCTCGCCAGGGTGCAAGGTGTCTCCCGCGTCGATGAGAACTTCGAGGTCCTGGCCACCAACGAAGAGACCGATCAGGACTACGGGACCGAACGCGCCCGCATCGAGTTCGGGTTCGACGGTTCCGGCATCAACGTCTGTGTGATCGACACCGGGGCCGATCCCAACCACGAGCAGCTCGACTCCCAGATCCGCGGCTTCTTCGACGCCATCAACGGACGAACCGACCCTTACGACGATCAGGGCCACGGCACCCATGTTGCGGCCACTATCGGAGGCGATGGTGAGGGTGGGTCCTCCAACGCCGCCCGATATCAGGGAATCGCTCCTGGTGCCGGCCTGTACATCGCCAAGGTCCTCAGTAGCAGCGGCTCGGGCACGGCTCAGCAGATCATCAACGGGATCGAGTGGTGTGTGGCCCAGCCTGGGGTGCGCGTTATGTCGGCGAGTCTCGGCACCGCAAGCGGATCCGACGGCCACGACCCGCTATCAGAGGCTGTGAACAATGCTGTCCAGAACCATGGAGTCGTCGCCACGATCGCCGCCGGCAACTCCGGGGATGGCCCCGAGTCGGTCGGCTCGCCAGGCGCCGCCGAGCACGCGCTCACCGTGGGCGCGGTCTCCAAGTTCGGAGCCGGCCTCCACCTGGCGGCGTTCTCCAGCCGAGGCCCGAACCTGGCCGGGATCCTCAAGCCGGAGGTGGTCTCTCCAGGTGTGGCCGTCGTCTCCGCAGACGCTGGAACCACGTCAGGCTACGTCGCCGCCTCGGGGACCTCGATGGCCACCCCGTTCACTGCGGGGGCCGTGGCGCTCGCTCTCGACGCCGACCCCTCGTTGACACCGTCGGCGGTTAAGAATCTGGTTGCCTCGACGGCTCGTGACGCAGGCGATCCCGGGGCGGATAACAATTGGGGCCACGGGCTCATCGATGGCTATCGGCTGGTGTCCGCCGCGCTCGGCGGGTCGGCGACGGGATCGCTCCCGGCCCACCAGCTCCTCTCCGATAGCGTCCCCAACAACGGTCTGTCCTCTCATCCCATCGAGATCAGCGGAGACGACATCGGTCAGCCGTTGGGCATCACCATCCTCATCAACGGTCAGCTCGATTGCTCCCTCTTCTTCTTCGGGGTCTGCTTCGCCTACGAGTGGTCACCTGATCTGGACGCCAGGCTTATCGCTCCCGACGGCGCCATAACCGACAGCCGCTGTCCCCTGGAAGGAAACTGTGGGGCCGTGGGGGTGCAGGAGACCTTCAATGTCGGCTCGGCTTTGGCCGGCATCTACACGCTGGAGATCTACCCCTACGACGGCAGCCCCAACAATGGTCAGGGCGGCTCGTTCGAGATCGACGTCTTCACGGGCAGCTCAGGTGCCGCCCCACCGCCAACCAACATTTCCCCCACGGCAGACGCTGGTCCCGATCAGACGGTGGCGGACAGCGACGGGGTCGATGGTGAGAGTGTGACCCTGAACGGGTCGGCATCCTCGGACTCCGACGGCACCATCCTCGCCTATTCGTGGACCGAGGACGGCGTCGAGATCGCCAACGCTGTCAGTCCGACGGTGGATCTCGGTGACGGCACCCACACGATCACACTCACTGTGACTGACGATCTGGGAGCGACCGGCAGCGACGAAGTCCTGATAACCGTGGAGGCGCCCACGGCACCCAACGCCCCGCCCAACGCGGACGCCGGTCCCGATCAGACGGTGGCCGACAGTGACGGGGCCGGTGGTGAGAGTGTGGCTCTGGACGGGTCGGCATCCTCCGACTCCGACGGCAGCATCGTCTCCTACTCGTGGACCGAGGGCGGCGTCGAGATCGCCTCCGCGGCGACCCCGACGGTGGATCTCGCCGACGGCCCGCACACCATCACCCTCACCGTCACCGATGATGACGGCGCGATCGATACGGACACAGTCACGATCACGGTGACCGGACCGCCGTCCGACCCGGGCAGCGTGCATGTCCACGATCTCGACGATCTCAGCCAGAAGCTGGCCAAGGGAGCCTGGAAGGGCGTGGTGAATGTCGTGGTTCGAGACTCGACCGAAGACTCCGTCACCGGCTTCACCGTCACGGGAACGTTCAGCCAGAACGGCTGGAGCGCGAGCTATACCTGCATCGACGGTGGGTCCTCGGACGCTGACGGGTTGGTGAATGGCGTCTGCAGATTCGACTCCGGACAGTTCCCGAGCAACAACGGAAATGCGAGCTTCACCGTCATGAGCGTGACCGTCGACGGTTACACCTATGACAACTCGTCCAACCACGACCCCGACGGGGACAGCGACGGCACCACCATTCAGCTGAGCAAGTGATCCCGCTCTAGACGGCAACACGAGCGGCGAGGGGGTGGCTTTCCTGCCGCACCACCCGGGAGGCGAGTCACGGAGGGTCAGGCATGTCATGGGCTTCTCTGCCTGTGTGGGGCGGAACCAAGTTCACCCTCCACTCATCCCGCTCCAGGAAGTAGGCGCCGAGTGTGGCCGCCAACGTCGCGAAGACCACCACCGAGAAGGCCGCCAATCCGACCTCCAGAGCCTTGGCGAATCCATCCGGTCTCGCCAGTGGTTCCCCGGTTATGGCGGCCAGGGCCGCGGCATGCAGCGCATCGCCGTAGTTGTCGTAGATCTCGAACTCGAAGAGGAGCTGGCTGCTCCCCAGGATGGTGATTGCCGAGACCATCGCCAGCCAGCCCACCCTGCTGCCGAGAACGCGACCAGCGGATCGCGACGATCGCACCGCCGACGAGAGAACTCGCCCGGTGCGGAGGACCCTCGCCACCCGGATCAACCTGAAGATCCTGAGGAAGGGAAGTACCAGGAACAGAACCTGCCACCAATTCTTCTTGAAGAATGCGCGGGTGTCGGGGGCGATCACCACCCGAGCGACGAACTCGGCCACGAAGGCTGCCCACAAGACCCAGCCGGCGATGGTGAGGACGGTGCTCAGCGTTGTGCCCGACTCGGCCAGAGTCTCTCCAAAGACCACGAGCACGAAGAGCACCGCCAGGGCGCTCATCACCGGAGTCAGCCGATCGAGCAACTCGTCGGCCCAAATCTGTCGGCTTTCGGTTGAGGAGTAGGCAGGGGTCATTCGGTTGAGGCATTGTGCATCGAAGAGGGAGCCATTGTGCATTGGCAATGTCGGCTCCTAAAATGAGTCATCCACCGACGCGGGGTGGAGCAGTCTGGTAGCTCGTCGGGCTCATAACCCGAAGGTCGCGGGTTCAAATCCCGCCCCCGCTACTATCGAAGGCCCTGGTCAGAGCAATTTCTGACCGGGCCCTTTTGCGTCTGTCGCCGATCTTCTAACGGATCTTCTAACGAGTGGGCAGTGCTGCTGACAGTGCTGACCATGGGACCATGGTGCGAATCGTGCGGTACAGGTC
>Ga0299913_10003143_pt1 | contig 13399 bp, 9 predicted proteins | sample RVTome_9_FD_201360 | JGI IMG/M metagenome (GOLD analysis project Ga0299913, IMG submission 201360) | Soil microbial communities from uranium-contaminated site in the Upper Colorado River Basin, Wyoming, United States - RVT155D38 (version 2) ... | reverse complement strand
GACGGCAGCACCGACGGGACCGCGGACACCATCGAGGAGAAGGACGGTGTCCGAGTCCTGCGCCTGCCTCACGCCGGCAAGGGCGCTGCGCTACGCGCCGGGATGGCAGCGGCGACCGGTGACATTCGCGGCTTCACCGATGCCGACCTGCCCTACGGCCTGGAGCCCATACCACTCGCCATCACCTACATTCGCGAGCGCCGCTTTCACGCCGTGATCGGCGACCGCACCCTGCCCGGGTCGGCGTACGAGGATGCCGGATTGCTGCGCGGCATCGTGTCGAACCTGGCCAGTTTCGCGTTCCGCACATTGGTCACGGGGGGCATCTACGACACCCAGTGTGGTTTCAAGGTCTTCCGCGGCGACGTGGCCGCAGAGGTGTTTCGCCTGGCATCCACGAATGGGTTCGCGATAGACGTCGAGATTATCTACCTGCTTCTGAAGTACCGGCTCGACCTCAAGAGGATCCCCGTCAACCTTGAACGCAATGCGGCGAGCTCCGTGAGGGTCGTTCACGACTCGGCCCAGGCTCTGGCGGACATCGCACGCATGCGCCTGCGCTGGGCCACGGGCCGCTACCGTTCGCCGATGTTGGTCGACCTCTTGGAGGCTGACGTTCGAGCCGACCTGGAGTCGGCCGCGAGCGCGGCCGGGAGTCTCACCTCCCCGCCAGGTCCGATCTGATCCACAGAACGGTTCGAACGCCCGGTCGCAGCGGGTACTCGGTTCCGCGCACGTAGCGATCCCCGTAATCAGTGGTGATTGCCTCGTCCTGATTGACGTTGGCGACGATGACGGCCTCGTCGGTCGAGGGGATGATGCTTCCCCAGAACAGGGCGTTCGCCCGGTCGCGCCAATACCACGGCAGGGGCCAGTACTCGGGCAGGAAAACCGAGATGCCGTTGCGCTCGCCACCGGCGAGCGCCGACACCCTCTCCGCCTCTGCCATCAGGTCGTAGACGTCGCGCACGGTGTGGACGATCACGTAGCCGTACGTCTCGTCGTCGCCGTGGTGAAAGCTGAGGTCGACCGTCTGGTATGCGCCCGCCGCGACCAACCCCACCACTCCGGTCGCGGCGAGGACCTTGAGTCGCATGGATCGCAGGTTGAGGACGAGGAACTGGACGAAGATGCCGCCCAGGATCGCCAGCGGCACGATCATGTTCACGGCGACCCAAGGCGTCTTGTAGCTGATCAGCGAGTAGGCCATGGTGATGCCCAGCGCCCAGAGCCCGATGAACACCGCAATCCGATCGCGACCCTGCCGGGCCACGAGCAGTCCGCCGAGCGTGCCCAGAACGAGTATGTGAATCTCTGGCCGCGCCATCCAGGCCAGGTACTGGTAGATCGGCTGCGTCTGGGTCTCTGCGCTCGTTTGGGTCCAGATGGCAAACGTCGCGAACGAGTCGACGAGGCCTTGCAGGTTCGAGCCGAACGACGTGAACAGCACGATGTGGACGACGGCGAATACGAGGCTTGCGGTGATCAGACGCTCGGGTGTGAAGCGGCTCTCCCACATCGATCGCCAGCCTTGTTGGGCGTCTACCGCGTTGCGTCGTCTGCGGCGGCCCGTCGAGGGTGGCTGTTGTTCAGCGACCCGCAGCTTCACGTACTGATCGGCGACGACCAGCGCGATGGCCAGCACGATGAGGCTGATCACACCGGTTTCCTTCGTCGCAAAGACGCCGGCGAGCGAGGCTGCGGAAACGAGGAGGAATCGTTCCCGGCCGTCGCGCACGTACCACAGCAGTGACACGACGATGGCCAGCGTGAAGAAGACCAGCAGCATCTCGTGGATGAAGTACCGCGAGATGTAGGTCATGCCCGGCGACAGCGCCAGGAGCGCCGCGGCGACGAGCGAGGAAATGGCACCGACAAACGGGCGTAGCGCGAGGGCGAGGGCGACTGTGGCTATGCCGAATAGCGCAGGCACCAGCCGCATCGCCTCGGTGGTCAATCCAAAGACGATCTCCGCTGCCAGCGCCAGATAGAAAAGCGTCGGGCCGTGATAGTTGGCCGGGTCGTAGGTCCACGCTCCGTTCCGCACCAGCTGGGTGACGAAGTGCCCATTCACGCCTTCGTCGCTGTGCATGGGAGTAGCGCCCAGGTCGAACAACCGAAGCAGGGCCGCGACAGCGACGATGACGAGGCCGATCAGCAGGTAGTGGCGCTCGAGGAACGCGACCCAGGCCAAACGGTCCGCAGACTGCAGCTCGGCCCGCGGCGCACCGGGTGGCGCATCGCCGTCCGCCGCGCCGGCCGGCGCGCCCTCATTCGATGGGGTAGCTGATTCTGCCGGTTCCGTGATCCCGATCGACTTCGCGCGGCCGGTCGCTCGACGCCGGCGACGCGTCATCTGGATCGCGTCCTGGTGCAGCCCGGCACGGCCGAGCCCGCCGACACGACCCGGACCTACCCTTTCGGCTCGACGGCGACCGTAACCTCGGGTGTCAGGCCCGGGTAGACCTTGATCGCCACCTTGTACGTGCCGAGCAACTTCAGGGGCTCCTCGAGATCGACCTTGTGGCGGTCGATGACGATGCCGCGGCGGCCGAGGGCATCGGCGATGTCCTTGGCAGTGATCGATCCGTACAACTTGCCGCCCTCACCGACCTTGACGCCCATCGTGAGGGTTGTCGAACCGATGCGCTGCGCGGCGACCTCTGCTTCCTCCCGCTCACGCTGGCGCTTCTCCTCGCGGCTGGCGATGTCGTGCTGCCAGGCACGGTAGGCGCCGCCGGTGGCCGGAACCGCGAGCTTGCGTGGCAGGAGGAAGTTGCGTGCGAATCCCTCGGCGACTTCCTTCAGCTCACCGCTCCGGCCGAGCTTTTCGACGTCTTGGGTGAGGATGACTTTCACGTGGCCGTCTCCGCAGCCGTCTCGGCCGCCGTCTCCCGGATGTGACTCTGCAGGCGCTCGACAGCCTCCGGAATGCGCTCGACCAGCGCCCGCACCGGGCGCGGCACCAGCTTCCTGACGCGCGCCAGGTCCGATTCGAGCTCGGACGGCGCGATGCCGAGCTGCACCAACTTTTCTGCCACCAGTCCCTCCGGCAATCCCTCGAGGAAAACGTCGACGGCGAGGATCATGACGGCCACGTCGTCGAGCGCACCCAGTAGGGGAATGCCCTCGGGGATGATGTCGAAGGGGCTGACGATGTAAAGGCCGGCCACGCCGAGGAGTGCCTTGCGCGACATTGGGACTCGTGGATCGGCAAGCAGCGCCCATAGTAGCCGGCCATACAGCGGCGCCCGGCCGGCAAGCGGCAGGAACGGCAGCAGGTTGAGGACGCGGAGCATGCCGCGGCCGCGTCGGCGCTTGGATCGGGCCATCGGAGCCCGGAGTATAGCGATCCCGGCGGGCACCCTTCGGATGCCCCCGCGGCTTGACAATCGAACAGGCGTTCGGTTATGGTCGCCGCGGAAGGAGGCGCCGGGTGACCAAGCACGACGCCGCACGCAAACAGCGGATCATCGACTTCATCGCCGCGACGACGCGGCAGCGTGGTTATCCGCCGTCGGTGCGCGAGATCGCCCAGGCGGTCGACCTGGCGTCCACATCGGCAGTCCATCACCACCTGCAGGCCCTCGAGCGCGACGGGCTCCTGGAGCGGGGCGGGAGTCACTCGCGGGCTATCAGGCTCACTCCCCTGGCGACGCTGCGGACGGGACCTGTCAGCGCCTATCCCGCCCAGGTCACAGCCATCGACTCGCATGCCCTGCCGATCATCGGCGAGATCGCCGCCGGAGGTCCCATCGAGGCCTACCAGGATGCGAGCGAGACGCTGGCCGTGCCGGAATCGGTTTCATCGGCGACCGATGATGCGTATGTCCTGCGCGTCCGCGGCGATTCGATGATTGACGCCCACATCACAGACGGCGACTTCGTTGTCATCCGGCCGCAACAGACAGCACACGATGGCGACATCGTCGTCGCTCAGGTGGAGGAGAACGCGGTCACGCTGAAGCGCTTCTACAAGGAAAAGGATCGGATCCGCCTGCAGCCGGCCAATGCCGAGTACCCCCCACAGTTCTATGACGCAGTGCGGATCCAGGGGAAGCTGATTGGCGTGATTCGTCGCGTCGACTAGGTAGCGCCCGCCCTTCTCTCCACACAATCCACAGTCGCTCGCGAAAACGGGGATGCAACTCGTCCATAAGCCCGTTGTCGGCACCCGCAGGCAAGGTCGAGCATTGACTACGCCACCCGACAGAGCCAGTGCCGGAGAACACCGTCGTGTCCATTGACCGCCTTCCGCCGCAGTCGATCGAGGCCGAGCAGTCGATTCTGGGCGCATTGCTGATCGATCGCGACGCGGTCATCGAGGTGGCTGACTTCCTGCGTCCGGTCGATTTCTACCGGCAGGCCAACGCGACGGTCTATGACGCCATCCTCGAGCTCTACGACCGTCGCGAGCCGGTTGACATCGTCACCGTCTCCGAGGTCCTGGAGCGCCGCGACGCTCTGGAGCAGGTTGGCGGCTCGGCTTACCTAACCAGCCTCATCAACCTCACGCCGACGGCGGTGAACGCCGTCCACTACGCGCGCATAGTCGAGCGCAAGGCCGTGCTTCGCAACTTGATCGGCGCTGCCGGAAAGATCGCCGCGATCGGTTATGACGACTCGGCCGACGTCAGCGAGGCCATTGACCGCGCCGAGCAAGAGCTGTTCTCGGTCAGCGAGCGCCGCGTTGAGAGTGGCTTCTCGCCGCTCAAGACACTGCTGCACTCGGCGTACGACAGGCTCGACTACCTCCACCAGCACAAGGGCGAGATCAGCGGCATCCGAACTGGCTTCGCCGATCTGGATGCCCTGACCAGCGGCTTGCAGAAATCGGACCTGATCGTTCTCGCGGCGCGACCAAGCATCGGCAAGACCAGCCTGGCGTTGAACTTCGCCGAGCACGCCGCCGTGGGCGAGGGCAAGACGGTAGGGGTGTTCAGCCTGGAGATGAGCAAGGAACAGCTGGTCCTTCGGCTCCTGAGCTCAGTCGCCAACATCGACTCGCAACGCCTGCGAACGGGATTCCTGGAGGAGATGGATTTCACTCGCCTGGCGCCGGCCATGAACGCTCTCGCCGAGGCGCCCGTGTTCATCGACGACACACCCAACATCAGCACCATGGAGCTGCGCACCAAGGCACGCCGACTGCAGGCCGAGTCGGGGCTTGACATGATCATCGTCGACTACCTGCAACTGATGCAGTCGACTATCGCTTCACGCGATGCCAATCGAGTGCAGGAGGTTTCGGAAATCACCCGCGGCCTGAAGGCCCTGGCGCGCGAGCTGCAGGTGCCGGTCGTGGCGCTGTCGCAGCTTTCCCGTCAGGCGGAAATGCGCGAGAACAAGGAGCCGCGCCTCTCAGACCTTCGCGAATCGGGATCCATTGAGCAGGACAGCGACCTGGTCCTCTTTCTGTGGCGTGAGAAGGAACGCGGCGAAGAGGAAGACCCCGACGGGGAGATCATCAACCTACGTCTCGCCAAGCACCGCAACGGGCCCACCGGTGAGACAAAGCTGTACTTCCGAAAGCGTCAAACGCGGTTCGTGTCGTACGCCGACGAGTCGCGCTACGCCGGGGCGTACAACTAGAGTTCCAACGCGGCCAATTCGTCGGGGAAGAGGGGCCGCACGGCCAACTGGACCGAGCTTCCGTCCGGTGCCGTCACCCAGACGCCGATGTGGCCGCCGCTGGGCACTTCGGTCAGCTCCGATACGTGCTCGCGATCGAGGTGCCGGATCCGGTTGCCTGGCTCCTCGCCCACGGGAAAACCGTCGATGCCAATGTCATCCCACGGCCAGTCGATGGGCTGCTCTGCGGGCTCGCCGGCCTGATCGAAGAGGACCACGCGGTAAGCCTCGGGGTCGTACGCCTCCAGGTGGTCGACGGCGCCCGACTCTGCCTCGGTCCTGAAATTCGTCAGCAGATTGGCGAGCTCGAAGAAGCCCCGACGGTCGGCTGCATCGGGACCGGGTTCCGTAAGCTCCGAAAGGGCATCGATCGTGACGACCTTCTCGAGACCGGCGGCATTCAGGACGAAGATGGTCGTCCCGCAGTCTGCACACATGTCCTGGCCGTAGAAGTCACGCGCCGCATAGAGCCGTCCGGTGCCCAACGCAAACTGGAGCAGGGCCTGAACGCCGTCCTCGGTCAACGTGCCAGTGAGGAAGCGCGGCATGGCGCCCGGGGCCATCAGGCGCGTGGTCTCGGCGAGATCCTCGATCGGTCGAAAGATGACGCGGCCGTCACCGTAGAGCGTGAAGGTGGGTGCCTGGGTGGCAAACCAACCGAAGGGCACGAACCCACCCCCCTGCTCCATGCGTAGGACTATCTCCGCTGAACCGGTTGGGTGCGGGATCAGATCGGGGCTCAGCGTGGGGCTCGGCATCGGCGCGGGCGAATCGGTCGGCTGCGGAGAAGACGCTGGCGTAGGCGAAGTGCCCGGCGTTCCGGAGCACGCTGCCAGTAGCGCGACAACGCCGAGGATGTGGACGAAATGTGGACGGCGCGCACGCGCGAAGAAGGAGGTGAGGCTCGACATGGCGGCTCTGACGCGCGCTTCGTGCGGGCGGTTCCAAAGGCGGCGTCTGTAACCGGACGCGGTCGGGCGCGTAGACTCTGCGCCCAATAGTCGAGTGGCCAGCAAGGGAGTGCCGCAATGGGCGTCGTCATCATCCGCGAGTTGGTCGGTTCGAGCCCGCGATCGTGGAGTGACGCAGCTCGTCAAGCCGTAGCGACCGCGGCCAGAACGGTGCGCAACATCCGGGAGATCGAGGTCGTGAAGTCGACCGCGCGCGTCGAGAACGGCGAGATCGTCGAGTACCGCGTCGAACTGAAGCTGCATTTCGAGTACGAGGGCGGTTAGGTCGGGCTAGGGGGAGTTTTCCACGCTCAGGCGATAAGCGGCGGGTAAGGCGTGGTAGCGATCATGCGGCCATGGTCCGCCAGGTCGCGGTCGTGTCACGCATGACCGATCCACAGCGCAACGCGAAGACCGCCGATACGCTAGTTCACGGCTCGGGCTCGACCAGGGGCGAACAAGAGACCAGCCGCGAGACGAGCGGCGAGGCCCACGCCGAATGGCCCTTCAGGGTCGAGATTGCTCCCGTAATCAGGTCCAAGATCCAGCCACCGGTATTGCGGCCAAGCACCCTGAAGCGGGACAGGCTACTCCAGCGGCTGCACGAGTCGGCCGCGTCGAGAGTGACCCTCGTCGTTGCGGATGCCGGCTACGGCAAGACCACTTTGCTGACCGACTTCTCAGTGCGCAGCGGCGTGCGAACACTGTGGTATCGACTCGACGCGACAGACGCCGACACGGTGACCTGGACCAACTATCTGGTCGCCGCCTGCCGCGAAGTGGAACCCGGCTTCGGGCAGGCGACACTCGCGTTGCTCGGCCACCTGCCCGCCGGAGGTCCGCCCAAATCGGCGTTCATCGCAAGCTTCCTCGGCGAGCTGGCCCGGATGGCCGAAGTCCCGACGGTGCTCGTCCTCGACGACCTCCATGAAGTGGAGGAGAGCCCCGAGGTGCGCGAGATCGTAGGCCGACTCGTAAGCCAGGCACCTCCATGGCTGAGCTTCATCGTCGCCTCCCGCCGGCCGCCATCGGTCGAGTTCGCCCGCCTGGCCGGCATGGGCGAGCTTGCCCATATCACCACCGACGACCTCCGCTTCTCCGCCAGCGAAACCGAGCAGCTCTTCGCCGAGGGTTACGGCCTGCCCCTCGAGACCGAAGTGCTGCGGGACCTGGATCAGCGCACACGCGGCTGGGCGGCGAGCCTGCAGCTTTTCCACGGCTCCATCCGTGGGCGGCCGTCGAGCGCCATTCGAGCTCTGGCCCGCTCGCTGTCAGGCGCCGCCAGTCCGATATACGACTTCCTAGCAGAGGAGGTGCTGGCCAACCTCGGCGAGGACCTCGAGCAGTTCCTTGTTCGCAGCTCGCTGCTCGAGCGCGTAATTGCCGGAAACGTCGTGGCCCTGTTTGCCGACGAGCCCACGCCTCCGACCCTGGAAGCCACGCGACGCTGGATTGACGAGGCCGACCGACTCGGGCTCCTCACGCGAACCAGCGAGTCGAGCGAAGCCCGCCAGCTTCATCCGCTGCTGCGCGATTTCCTGCTGCGTCAACTCCAGCAGCGCTTCTCCGTGGACGAGGTCAGGGAGATGCACCTGCGCGTCGCGCGCGCTGTACGTCGGTCCGATCCGCTGACCGCTTGCCGACACTTCATCGAGGCCGGTGAACAGGAGGAGGCCATGGGCTGCCTGGGCGCATCGGTGATGTTGACCATGGGCTCCGGCCAGTGGGGCGTCGCGTCGGATCTCATCGACCGACTGGAGGGCGTGCCCGCCGATCCGGCCGTCGCCGCAATCCGAGCTCGCCGCCTGATCGAGGAGGGCGACCTGATCGGCGCGGAGCAGCTGCTGCTCGGGCTTGAAATTTCGGACTCGCCACCCGACGTCCGCGCGGTCGTCAGGCATACCAAGCTCTCGCTGGGCTGGCGGACGGGTGACAGTGACCTCCTCTTCGGCACGTTGCGAGACATGCAGGACGATGCCGAGACACCCCCGATCCTGCGCGAGATCGCCCAGATCTGGGTCGACGCCAGCTCAATGTCGTTGTCCCCAGTCGCCTTGCCAGTCCTGGCCGCGAGGCTGCGCCACATGGCCCGCCGTCAGCAAGCAGACGGTCACGACTTCTATAGCGCGATCAGTCTGCACAACGCCAGCATTGCAGCGCTCAACTCCGCTGACTACGAGACGGCCCTTCGGAGCGCGAGCGAGGCCCTCGAGGCCTTCGGGCGGCTCAGTTTTGCGGCGCCAGAGCGCCATTCAACCCATTCGGTAATCGCTCTCTGTCACCTCGAACTCGGCAATGTACGCGAGGCCGAGCAGGAGATCGAAATCGCAACGAAGCATGGCAAGGAATTCGCGGATGTGCCAGCTGAGTTGGCCATCGCCTTCCTGGCTCGCGGAGATCGGCAGAGAGGACTCGAGCTAATTGCTAACGCGGAGGTACTCCAGCGAGACGGACGCTCTGACGCTCTCGGAGTGGCAATAACGCAAGCCGCGACCGCGATGTCACGGCTGCCTACTAACGCCGCGGAGGCTGTGACGATCCTGTCGGCGCCGGGATTCGAGGGCCCTCTAGATCTGGGCCATCCGGTCGCAAGGCAAGCGTTGCTGGCGCTCGCTCATCTGCTGGCCGGCCAACCTGAGATCGCAATATCGGTGGCCAGGACCGCGATAGGAGAGGCACGACTTCGGCGCGCAAGGCGAGCCGAAGTGAGGTTGGCACTCATCATCGCTCTGGCTCAACGCGAAACGGAAAAGATACGGCTAGCCATCTCCGACGCAGCCTCGGCCGGCCAGCTCGGCCTATGCGAGATAGCTGATGCACTCTGCGCTTCGCTGGACTTGCTAAGCACCGTGCCACGCGAACTCGAGAGCGCGATCGAGGCCCACCCATCGAGATGGCGGCCAGCACTCAGGAGACAGCTAGAACGCGGCGACGTCCCAGCGGGCCACGCGGCTGCCCGACTTCTCGATCGGTTCGGAGGCTTCGACGATGTGGTCAGGCTGAGGGCGTATGCGAAGACCTACAAACCGCGTGGTCTTTCACATCGACTTGGAATTGAGCTAGCCCGACGCACAAGCCCAAGGTTGCGCATCCATGACTTGGGCAAGGTGACCATCGCTGTCGACACGCGAGCCATCTCGCTTAGCACTATCAGGCGTAAGCCGGCGACTCTGTTGATGTTCCTAGTCACCCGCCCCTCGTTCACCGCTAACAGAGAGCAGGTCCTCGACGAGTTGTGGCCGGATGCTGATCCATCGAGCTCATCGAATAGCCTCAACCAGTCTCTCTACTTCCTTCGACGAGAGATCGATCCGTGGTACGAGGATGACGTTGCGACGGACTACGTTGCCGTTGAGGGAGACCTAGTGTGGCTGGATGCCAGCCTAGTCAGCGCGGATAGTGTCGACTTCCTTGCTGAGGCTCGTCGCATGAGGGCTGCGGGCAGCCCCGGAGAGATGGCTCTTGATCTAATCGGGAAGTACAGCGGCCACTTCGCTCCGGAGTTTGAGTATGAGGAATGGGCGATCAGCTGGAGGAGCAGGCTTCGGTCGACACTATTGGACACCGCTCACTCAGCCATCGGCGCGTGTATCTCCTCCAATAGATTGGACCTGGCACGGGACGTCGCAATCGCGCTCATTGACGTGGACCCAACAGCTTCGGACATAGAGCGTCGACTAATCTGGCTCTACTGGCGCCTTGGGGCGACGTCGGCAGCCCAAGCGCAGTACGAGCATCTGGCGCGTCGCGATGAGGCCGATGGCGTGGAGCCTACCCCGCTAGCCGAGATCGTCAACGCCCATCGGCCGCATTGACCTGGAATAAGCCTCCATGCTTATTGGCGCCTCCGACCCCTCCTCCTAGGGTCCGGTTATCTGACCGGTACCTCTGTACTAGGTCGGTGGCCGACTGTGGCCTTTGGACCGGGCATGGGTCTTCAAGATCCAATAGAGGAGTGGGCACAATGGAGCCGAATCGCGGCATCAAGTCCTGGTAAGGACAAGCACAAAATGCATCAGCGCGTCATGCGGCTGCTTGCGGTGGCGATGACCATCGCATGTGTGGCCCTTGCCGGTGGAGCAGGCGTCAGGCCGTTCTAAGACCGGCAGGTCAGCTAGTACGAATCGCCTAGTATGGAGGCCCCGGTCGGTGCCTCCATACTGTGCGTGTGTCTGGTGTAGAGCGCGGAGGTTCGCCGCTGCCAGGTAGTTTGCGACTGCTCCTCGCGGTCGTGACCGCCGGGGCGGCTCTCATCGCTGGTATCACGTTCGTCGCGTTTCCAGTTGAGCCCGCGATGGGTGGCGTGTCGGGTCTGGTGCTCTGGACCGCGGTTGTCGCTTTGAGTTCGGCAACGCCAGTCTGGATGCCAGGTGGGCCAGCGGTAAACGTAACCATCGCACCGATGGTCGCGACTGCAGCACTCGGTGGGCCTTCCGCGGCCGTTGCCGTGGCTTTGATTGGCACTCTTGAGTGGCGGGAGATCAAGGGCCTACTGCCGGGAAGACGGGGTGTTCCTTGGTACGGGACGCTCTATAACCACGCCGAGGCAGTCATTCCCGCTGCCATCGCCGGCTACATCTGTTATTTCGGATCCCGCACCTTCGAAGCAACGGCGTGGAACCTGGTGGTTGTCGTGTTCGCCGGAGTCTCTTACTTCGCAATCAACAACGCTTTGGCGGCCGCTCTTACCAGCGTTCGCGACGGCCGCTCGCCGATCGGAGCCTTCATGGCGAATTTGCGGCAGTTTGGTATGAGCCTTGCGGGCCTGGCGCCGCTTTCGTGGCTGATGGCAGCGATGTACGTCGTGGCCGGGCCGATCGGCATCGTGCCCTTCGCGGTGCCGCTGTACGCCACTCGGGCCGGGTACAAGAAGGTCGTCGAGATACGCGACATGTTCACCCAGACCGTGCGCAGTCTTGCCGGTGCGGTGGACGCCAAGGATCCATTCACCGCCGGTCACAGCGAGCGCGTGCAGCGGATCGCCAAGGACCTGGGAGCCGAGATGCGCTGCTCGGAGGCCGAGCTCGAGGCGCTTGAATGGGGAGGGCTGCTCCACGACATCGGCAAGATCGGCATTCCCGACGCCATTCTGCTGAAGCAGGGCGCACTCACCAAGGACGAGCGCACGGTCATGAATACCCATCCGGTCAAGGGTGAGGAGATCATCCGACCGGTCGAGAAGCTGGCGCCCGAGCTACCGATCATCCGCCATCACCACGAGTGGTACAACGGCTCCGGGTATCCGGATCGACTCGTTGGCCACGAGATCCCACGGCTGGCGCGCATCATGCACGTCGCCGACTCGTTCGAGGCAATGACCGCTGCCCGTCCCTACCGCATGACGCCGCTCACCGAGGCGCAGGCGTTGGACGAGCTGCACAAGTTCAGCGGCATCCAGTTCGATCCCGACGTGGTCGCCGCGTTCGACCGGCTCATCGCCCGCCGACCGGAGTGGAGCAAGCCCAACGTGCCCGAACACCTGATCCGGCGTCACATCCCACGCCTGGGTGAGCAGGAGGCGATGCCGGCTTAGTCACGGCGACCGGATTGCCGCCGCCGTGAGCGGCTACGGTGGCCAGGTGCCACATGAGGGAGCAACGCCTGTTGGCATGACCCGGTCTGCGCCGTGATCGTTATCGGGCTCATCGGCGGTCTCGTCGCCGGGCTGCTCGCGGGTGGCCGGCTCACGCGGCTGATCGATGTCCGGCTGCGATGGGTCGGCCTGATCGTGCTGGCCCTCGCGATCCGCGTCGGCACGCAGCTAGCCGTCGCCAACGGGGTCGAGGCGGCAGACGCCCTGCGCCTGCCGTTATACGCCAGCTCGTTCGGCCTGCTCATCGCCGGGCTGTGGATGAACCGCAATCACCCGGGACTGCTGGCCGTAGCCGTGGGCGCGGCTTCGAACGGCCTTGCCATCGTCCTGAATGGCGGCTGGATGCCGGTCTGGCCACCGGCACTCGCAGCGGTCGGAATGACGACCAGCGATCTGAACGTGAGCTTCCACCGCCTGCTGCCCACTGAACTCAACGCCGAGTTCCTACTGCGCGGTGGGCCGATCGCCGACATCATCCCCATACCCCTGCCGCTGCTCACCAACGTCTCGAGCATCGGCGACGCATTCATCGCCGCCGGCCTGGGTTGGTTCGTGTTCGCCACGCTCCTGCGTGGCAAGGAAGATCCACACGGCGGCATCAGCCTGGGAGCGGGCACGCGGCCCGTTGCGGACTCGGGCATCGGCCTCGAACGGCCGATCGTGCTTGGCGGCGGGCGCGGCGCCGGCCTCTCGGCTCCGCTTCCGATCGGCGCCCGGATCCGCGGTCATCCGTACATCCGCCTGGCGCTCGACGCGCGCTTTGCCGCCTACTGGATCGCACAGACGATCAGTCTGTTCGGTGACCGCCTGCACCAAGTGGCATTGGGCGTACTGGTCTACGCACTGACAGATTCACCGCTTCTCACCGGTCTCGTCTTCCTCGCCGCCACGCTGCCGAACATCTTCCTCGGGCCGATCGCCGGAACTTTTGTCGATCGGTGGGAACACAAGCACGTCCTGATCGCGAGTGACGTGATAAGAGCGGTACTTGTACTCATCCTGCCCTTCGCCGCGATGGTCGATGTCGTTCTCGTATACCCGCTTGTCTTCCTCATTACGGCCGTGAGCCTCTTCTTCCGCCCGGCGAAGGTCGCCATCCTGCCGCGCATCGTCCATGCCGACGACCTGCTGGCCGCCAACAGCGCGACGTGGACGGCAGACACACTGGCCGATATAGCGGGATTCCCCATTGCCGGGCTGTTCGTCGCCCTACTTGGCACGGAGG
>Ga0299913_10003142_pt1 | contig 13399 bp, 17 predicted proteins | sample RVTome_9_FD_201360 | JGI IMG/M metagenome (GOLD analysis project Ga0299913, IMG submission 201360) | Soil microbial communities from uranium-contaminated site in the Upper Colorado River Basin, Wyoming, United States - RVT155D38 (version 2) ... | reverse complement strand
GCGACGAGGTGGACTTCTCGGGCTATGACGAGCGCGTCCGCAAGAGCCTGATCGGCGAGGACCTCTACCGCTCGCGCAACATGCGCCAGCCGTTCTCCAAGGGATTCTTCCTGGGCGGGCTGATCGCCGGCGGATTGATGACGCCCACCCGGGGCTTCTTCCCGGGCGGGATCTGGAAGCAGGTGCCCGACGCGGAGGAGCGGATGACCTTCGGCGGCGCCGGCGAGCGCTACCCGAAGCACGACGGCGAGTACATCTTCGACAAGCTCTCCTCGGTGTTCGCCTCGGGCAACGCCACCCGCGACGATGCGCCGAACCACATCCGCGTCCAGACCCGCGTGCCGCGCGAGGTCGCCCAGACCTGGGTCTCGATGTGCCCCGCGCAGGTCTACGAGATCCCCGAGGACCAGCTTGAGTCGGGCGCCGCGGAGGTGGAGGTCAAGATCACGCCGTCGAACTGCGTTCAATGTGGCGCGATCACCGCCAAGGGCGGGCGCCTGACGCCGCCGGAGGGCGGCGACGGCCCGCTCTACCAGGAGGTCTGAACGAACTCGGGGTCGCCCCGGACAGCGCGCGTCGTCTTGCGTGACGGGCGCGTGGCGCTGGTCGCCCCGCTGGAGGCGAGCGACCGCGAGCGCTACCTGGCGGGGCTCGAGCGCGTCAGCCCGGACTCGCTCTTCAAGCGGTTCCTGGCGCCGATCGCGCGCCTGACCGAGTCCCAGCTTCGCTACCTGCTCGAGGTCGACCACTCAGACCACGAGGCGCTCCTCGCGGTCGACGAGGACGGGGGAGAGGCGGTCGGCGTGGCCCGCTTCGTGCGTCTTTCCGAGCGGCCCGAGAGCGCCGAGGCCGCGGTCATCGTGATCGACTCGTGGCAGGGGGTCGGTCTCGGCCGGGCGCTGAGCCTGATGCTGGCCGAACGGGCTCGCGAGCTTGGCCTCGCCCGGTTCGAGGCGACCCTGCTGGTGGAGAACAGGGCGATGATGTCGCTGCTTCGTTCGCTCGGGCCGGTGCGTACCGTGGGCCGGGAGGGCGCCGCGGTGGTGGTGACCGTCGAGCTGCCCGACACCGGGATCGGGGAGCACATGGCGGGCGTACTGCGGGTTGCCGCCGGTGGTGGCGTGGAGGTGGCGCCCGAGACCGCCGAGCTGGGCTTGCCGTAAGGCGCTACGGCTCGACCGCCAGAACCGCGGCCGTCTCCCGCATGAACGCCGCGATCGCCTCCGCCAGCCGCTCGGGCTGGTCGAGCGCGACGAACGTCTTCGCGTCCGGGATCTCGACGATGCGGGCGTCGGGAATGATCTCGGCCAGCCGCTCGGCGTGGTCGAGCTTGAAGAAGCGGTCCTCGGGCGCCCAGGCGAACAGGGTGGGGGAGGAGAACGAGGCCAGCCGCCGCGCCGCCTCGATCGTGTGCCGCTTGTCGATCCCAACGGTGAACTTGCGCAGGTCGCGCCGGATCCGCGGGTCGCCGGCGCCCGGCGCCATCCACGAGGCGCTCAGCTCGTCGGGGATCGCGTGCTTTGAGAACGGCGCGAACGTCGCCCGCCGCACGGCCCCGATCCGCAGCGCCAGCCCCATCGCCGCCATCGCCCCGGGGACGCGAGCGATCGAGGTCAGGAGGCCGAACGGCGGCGGCGGGAAGTGCTCCTGGGTGTCGCAGTTGGTGAGGACCAGGCGGCCGATTCGCTCCGGGTGCGAGGTGACCAGGACCTGCGAGATCGCTCCGCCCGAGTCGTTGCCGGCGATCGTGACCCGGTCGAGGTCGAGCGCCTCGAGGAAGCCGGCGATGATCCGGGCCATGCCCGGCGGCGAGAGGTCGGCGTCGGCGTTCATCGGCTCGGCGTGCGCGCCCATCGGCCAGTCCGCGACGACGCACCTGAACTCGGGCGCCAGCGCCTCGGCCGCCCGCTCCCAGAGCCGGCCGTCGACGAGGTAGCCGTGGACGAACACGATCGCCTCTCCGCCGCCGCCGCTGTCGCGGTAGCGGATCGGCCCCTGGGGCAGCTGGATGGTCTCGCTCATAGTTCTCACCCGCCTTTCATACAGACAGTATGTATCTAACATACAAGCTGTATGGTTGTCAAGCCCGCGCGGGAGGAGCGCTCGGCGGCGACCCGCGCCGAGCTGGTCGCGGTGGCGCGCCGTCTCTTCGGCGAGCGCGGCTACGCCGCCGTCGGCACCGAGGAGATCGTCCGCGCCGCAGGGGTCACCCGCGGCGCCCTCTACCACCACTTCTCCGGCAAGGCTGACCTGCTCGAGGCGACCTACGTCGAGATCGAGGCCGAGCTGACCGAGAAGATCGCCACCGCCGCCCTCTCCGGCTCGGACCCGCTCGAGGCGCTTCGCGCCGGCACCGAGATGTTCCTCGACGCCTGCCTCGAGGCCGAGGTCCAGCGGATCGTCCTGCTCGACGCCCCGGCGGTCCTCGGCTGGGAGCGCTGGCGCGAGATCGCCTCCGACCATGGCCTCGGCCTGGTCGAGGCGGCGCTCGCTGCGGCGATGGACGCCGGAGCGATCGCACGGCAGCCACCCCGGCCCCTCGCCCACGTGCTGATGGGGGCGCTGGACGAGGCCGCGATGGTGGTGGCCCGGGCCGAGGATCGCGAGGCCGCTCGCGCCGAGGTCGGCGCCACGCTCGAGGGATTGATCGAGGCCCTCGGTAAGATCGAGCCACGATGAAGGCCGACATCCATCCCGACTACGCGCTCGCCCACGTCCGCTGCTCGTGCGGGAACGAGTTCTACACCCGGTCGACCGAGTCGGAGCTGCACGTGGAGATCTGCTCCGAGTGCCACCCGTTCTACACGGGCAAGCAGAAGCTCGTCGACACCGGTGGGCGGGTCGAGCGCTTCAAGCGCCGCGCCGCCCGCAGCCGCAAGGGCTGAGCCTCCGGCGGTCGAGGTGAGCGGCCCGAATCTCGCCGAGTCCCGGATGCCGGACGGCCTGCCGATCGCCGGCCGCGACGCGCCGGTCGGGGGTCAGGCGGTCCTCGAAGGGGTGATGATGCGGGGCGTCTCGACCTGGGCTGTCGCGGTGCGAAAGCCCGGCCCGCACGGTCCCGACGGCCCGCCGGGCGAGATCGAGGTCACGTCCGAGCCGCTCGTCTCCTGGGCGAAGCGCCACCGGGCGCTGCGGCTGCCGGTGGTGCGCGGCGTCGTCGCTCTGGGCGAGTCGCTCAAGGTCGGCGTCCGCGCCCTGGCCATCTCCACCAACGCCCAGGTCGAGGCGAACGAGGGTGAGCCGAAGCCGATCGGCGGCGTCACCTGGGGGCTGACCGTGGCCGCCTCGTTCGCGCTCGCGATCGGCCTCTTCTTCGTGGTCCCGGTGAGCCTCACCAGCCTGATCAAGGACGAGCTGGGCTCGGCGCTCGTCTTCTGGTTGGTCGAGGGCCTGCTGCGCACGGCGATCTTCATCGGCTACATCGTCGCGATCAGCCGCCTGCGCGAGCTGCGGCGCGTCTTCGAGTACCACGGCGCCGAGCACAAGACGATCTCGTGCTACGAGGCCGGCGACCGCCTGACACCGGCACGAGCCGAGCACTACTCGCGGCTTCACCCGCGCTGCGGCACCAGCTTCCTGCTGATCGTGATGGTGCTGGCGATCTTCGTCTTCGCGCCGATCGGCCTTCCGGAGTGGTACTGGCTGGTGCTCTCGCGCGTGCTCGGCATCCCGCTGATCGCCGGCCTCTCCTACGAGGTGATCAAGTGGGCGGGCCGCCACCGCCGCAAGGCATGGGTGCGGGCCCTGATGTGGCCGGGCCTGATGCTCCAGAACCTGACCACGCGCGAGCCCGACCGGGATCAGCTCGCGGTTGCGATCGGCGCCCTCGAGGCCGTCCTCGCGGTCGAGAGCCACCGGCCCGAGCCCGAGTCGGAGCCGATCGAGATCGTCGCCTAACGACCCGGCTGTCCTGTCGTACGCGTCTTCGGGACGGCGAGGGCAGGACAGCAGCCGGGAAATTCGTTGCGTCCCCGCGTCACACTATGGGCGTGATCGAGCAGCTCGTAGAGCAGATCGAGGACCGCTTCGCGGATCTGGAGCGGCAGATGTCGGACCCGGAGGTGATCGCCGACCGGGAGCGCTATGCCGCGGTCGGCCGCGAGTACCGCGAGCTGGAGTCGGCGTGCGAGCTGGCGCGCTCGTGGCGGACGCTGCGCGACGACCTCGAGGGCGCGCAAGAGCTGCTGGCCGAGGACGGCGACGACGCCGAGCTGCGCCGGGTCGTGACGGAGGCGCCCGCCAGGATCGCCGAGCTCGAGGACGAGATTCGCCTGGCGATGGTCGAGCGCGATCCCAACGACGCCAAGAACGTCATCATCGAGGTGCGGGCGGGCACCGGCGGGGACGAGGCGGCGCTGTTCGCCGGCGACCTGTTCAAGATGCTTACGCGCTACGCCGAGGAGCGGGGGTTCAGGGTCGAGGTCCTCTCGCAGTCGCCGGCCGAGGTCGGGGGCTTCAAGGAGGTCACCTTCGAGATCCTCGGCGAGGGCGCCCACTCGATCTTCAAGTTCGAGGGCGGGACGCACCGGGTCCAGCGGGTGCCGAAGACCGAGTCGCAGGGCCGGATCCACACCTCGACGGCGACGGTCGCGGTGCTGCCGGAGGCCGAGGACGTCGAGGTCGAGATCGCAGACGGCGACCTCCAGATCGACGTCTACCGCTCGTCCGGCCCCGGGGGCCAGTCGGTGAACACCACCGACTCGGCGGTTCGGATCACCCACAAGCCGACCGGGATCGTCGTCTCGATGCAGGACGAGAAGTCACAGCTCCAGAACCGCGAGAAGGCGATGCGGGTGCTGCGGGCGCGCCTGTATGAGCGGGCGCTGGAGGAGCAGCTGGCGGAGATCTCGGCCGAGCGGCGGGCGCAGGTCGGCAAGGGCGAGCGCTCGGAGAAGATCCGCACCTACAACTACCCGCAGGGCAGGGTCACCGACCATCGGATCAAGCTCACCGCGCATAACCTCGACGAGGTGCTCGGCGGCGACCTTCGTGAGCTCACCGACGCGCTGGCGGCGGAGGAGAAGCGCGCGCGGCTGGAGGCCCAGGCCGCCGGCTCGGCGTGATCGCCGCGGCCAGCGCGCGCGAGGCGCTCGCGGCCGCGGTCGACGCCCTGGCTGCGGCCGGGGTCGACAGCCCGCGCCTCGACGCCGAGCTGCTCCTGGCCGAGGCGACCGGCGACGACCGCGCCCGGCTGGCCGCCGACCCCGAACGCGCGGTGAGCGCGCCCTCCGCCCGTCGCTTCGGCGCGATGGTCCGCCGTCGTCTTGCGCGCGAGCCCGTTGCCTACATCCTCGGACGCAAGGGCTTTCGCCGGCTCGAGCTTGCGGTCGACGGGCGCGCGCTGATCCCGCGGCCCGAGACCGAGCTGTTGGTGGAGCTGGCGCTGGAGCTACGCCCGCGGGTGGTGCTCGACGTCGGCACCGGCTCCGGGGCGGTGGCGCTCGCGATCGCCGCCGAGCTCGAGGGCGTGTCGGTGACGGGCGTCGACACCTCCGCCGCTGCCCTCGAGCTGGCCGGTGAGAACGCCGAGCGGCTCGGCCTTCAGGTGCGGTTCGAGCGATTGGTCAGCTCTGGTCGCAGTAGCGACCACGAACGCCCAATCGGTCGCCGCTACGACCTCGTCGTCGCCAACCTCCCCTACGTGCGCGACGACGAGTGGCCGGCGCTGGCGCCCGAGGTCCGCGAGTTCGAGCCGCCCGAGGCCCTGCTCGGAGGCCCCGACGGCCTGCGGCCGATAGCCGCCCTCCTCGCCGATCCTCCAGATTGCGCCGCGATCGCGCTCGAGGTCGGCGCGGGCCAGGCCGCGGCGGTCGCCGGGCTGGTCCGGCGGGCGGACTTCGACCGGGTTGAGACGCGGGCGGACCTCGCCGGGATCGAGCGGCTGGTGGTCGGGCTCCGGTGAGCGACGCGCCTCGCCTCGAGGAATGCGTGCGCTCGGGAGGGGTGGCGCTGTTCCCGGCCGACACCCTCTACGGCCTCGCCTGCGATCCCTCGAACCCCGGGGCGATCGGCCGGATCCACGCGCTCAAGGGCCGCGACGAGGGCAGGCCGTCGGCAGTGATGTTCTTCGCCCCGCTGGCGGTGCGGGAGGTCCTGTCGATGTCGGGGCCGCGAACCCGCGCCGCGATCGGGGCGCTGCTCCCGGGGCCGGTGACGCTGGTGGTCGCGAACCCGCGGCGGCTCTACCCGCTCGCCTGCCGCGACGACCCGGAACGGCTGGGCGTGCGGCTGATCGAGGGGCCGCTGGCCGGCGCCCGCTGTGCCGTCTTCCAGACCTCGGCCAACCGCTCCGGCGAGCCGCCCGCCTCCCGCTTCGCCGACGTCGATCCCGCGATCCGCGAGGGCGTCGACCTGGCGATCGACGGCGGCGAGCTGGGCGGCGCGCCCTCGACCGTCGTCGACCTGACCGGCTTCGAGCAGGGGCGCTGGTCGCTCCTCCGCGAGGGCGCGCTCAGCCGGCCGGCGCTGGAGCGGGCTCTTCGGGGAGCAGGAACTCGAGCCGGATCATGAGGTCGTCGCGCAGGGTCGCGATCGCGCGCGCCTCCTGCTCGACCTCGATCCCGCTGGTCTGGCCCCGCGCGCGGAGCCTGAACTGGATCAGCACCCGGTCGGGATCGAGCGCCTGGTAGGAGGAGGGCTCGATCGCGACCTCGTCCATGACCTCGTAGAAGGACTCGAACCAGCGTCGGACTCCCTCGCGCCCGCGGTAGGCCTGAGGCTCGGCCGCGATCCCCGGGAGGGTCTCCATCTCGAACTCGGGGTGAACGCGCGCGAGCAGGGCGTCGACGCCGCCCTCGGCAAGCGCCTCGAATCCCTCGCGGACCAGCTCGACCTCGGTTGGCGTCATGCCCGGCAGTATGCTCGGCGACGATGCGGATCGCAGTCGGCTCCGATCACGCCGGTTACGGGCTCAAGGAGCGAGTGCGCCCGCTGCTCGAGGGCGCCGGGCACGAGGTCGTGGACGTCGGCACCGACTCGGAGGAATCGACCGACTACCCGGTTCACGCCGAGGCCGCTGCGCGCCTGGTCGCCGACGGCGAGGCCGAGCGCGCGGTTGTGGTCTGCGGCTCCGGCGTCGGGGTGTCGATCGTGGCCAACAAGGTGGAGGGCGTTCGCGCCGTCAATGCCCACGACCCGGACGAGGCCGAGATGAGCCGCCGCCACAACGACGCCAACGTCCTCGCCCTGGCGGGTCGGCGCCTTGGGGGGGACGATGCGAGGGCGATCGTCGAGCGCTTCCTGGCCACCGAGTTCGAGGGCGGTCGCCACCAACGCCGGGTCGACCAGATCGCCGCCGTCGAGCGCGGCGTCAGCCGCCCAGCGCGCTGACGGCTCCGGCCACGAACAGCTCGCGAGCCTCCCGCAGCGCCGGCGTGTCCCCGCGCTCGATCCACTCCAGCGAGAGCCCCTCGAGGCCTGCGATGACGAGCACGACGGCGGGGCTGTCCTCGCGCCGGCCGAGCAGCTCGGCGAGGGTCCGCCGCCAGCCGGCCTTGACCTCGCGCATCACCCCCCGGACGTCGCTCTCGACGACCGAGACGGCGCTGAGGTCGAAGTAGACGCGGGCGAGGCGCTCGTCGCGGTCGAGCAGCTTCCACATGCCGGCGGCGGCGCCGGCCACCACCTCCTCGACCGAGCCGGCGCCGTCGAGGCCGGCGAGGATCTCGTCGCTGATCGTCTGCCCCAAATCGCGCCCGGCCGCTGCGACGAGGCCCTGCTTCGACCCGAAGTGGTAGCTGACCAGGGCCTTGTTCTCGCCGGCCCGTGCGGCGACCTTGGCGATCGAGAGGCCGGCGTAGCCCTCGGCCTTGAGCACCTCGAGGCAGGCCTGGAGGATGCGCTCACGCGCGCCCGTCGACGGCCTGCCTCGCCTGCTCGGCTGCGTCGCGGCCGGGCTGCCGCCTGCGCTCAAGCTGGCGCGCCTTCGCCGAGCATCGCCGGGTCGAGCCCCATCGCCGCCAGCTTCTTCGACAGCGACTTCGCCGCGTACTCGAAGATCTCGGACGAGTGGTAGAAGGGCGTCTGGAAGTCGTAGGGGTCGTCCACCCACGGCGGCACGAACACCAGCGGCGCGACCGGCAGGCACTCCTTCAGCGTGCCCTCGACGATCCTCGCGTTGGCGACGTCGTCCTTGATCGCGTCGGCGAGGAACTTGACGCCGAAGCCGACGTGCCGCGACTCGTCGCGGTTGACGGCCGTAAAGCCCTGGACGAAGCCGGGAAACCAGCCCTGCTCCTTCAGCGACTTGATCATGAACCGCGCCGCGGTCAGGGCGAGCATGCCCTCGATCACGACCATGTACACGGTCACCCCGCGCACCAGCGCCGGGAAGTCCGAGGGGTCCTTGCGCAGGTCCTCGGCGCACTCGTGGAGGATGCCGTCGAACATCGTCTCCCAGTCCTTGTTGACGACGTGGCGGTGCTGCTCGAGCTGCGCCGAGATCCCGGCGGCGTCGGAGCCGAAGACCTCGCGGTAGAAGCGGTCCCAGAAGACGACGTGCTTGGCCTCGTCCGAGATCTGGGTGGTGAGGAAGAGCTGGGCCTCCTTCTTCGGCGCCGCCAGCGCGAACGGCAGCAGCTCGACCGTGACTCGGTCCTCGGCGATGAAGAACTCGGAGAAGCCGAAGGTGAGGAACTTGCGCTCCTCCTCGGTGAACAGGTTCTCCCTGTCGGCCCACTGGCGGGTGTCCTCGGTGAAGTCGAAGTCCTCGGTCGACCAGTGCTGGCGCTGCCAGCGCATGAACAGCTTCTCGTAGGACGGGGCGGCCTCGACGATGCGGTCGAGGCCGGACATCACCTTGTCGATGTCGCCGTCCATGAGGACGCTGAGCGCCTCGTCCTCGGTATGCAGCTCGCCGTTGGTGGTCGCGGTCTCGGTCATCGGATCGGGCCTCCTCGGCCGGGTTCGGTGGGCGGGTCCGCGTATTCTTAACCGATTGACCAATAAATGTCAAGTGTCGGCCGTGGCGCGTAACGTGTCAACCTCACTTCGAACCGCGAGGAGCCTGACTTGACCGACCTGCCCGACGACTTCCAGACCGCCTCGCTGGCCGAGGTCGATCCCGAGATCGCCCGCGTGCTCGAGCGCGAGCTTCAGCGCCAGCAGTCGACCCTGGAGATGATCGCCTCGGAGAACTTCGTGCCGCAGGCGGTGCTCGAGGCCGCAGGGTCGGTGCTCACCAACAAGTACGCCGAGGGCTACCCCGGCCGCCGCTACTACGGCGGCTGCGAGGAGGTCGACGTCGCCGAGCAGCTCGCGATCGACCGCGCCCTGGAGCTGTTCGGCGCCGAGCACGCGAACGTCCAGGCGCACGCGGGCGCGCAGGCCAACAACGCCGCCTACATGGCGATGCTCGAGCCGGGCGACACGATCATGGGGATGGCGCTCGACCACGGCGGCCACCTCACCCACGGGATGAAGCTGAACGTCTCGGGCAAGCTCTACGAGGTGGTCGCCTACCACGTCCGCCGCGAGGACCTGCTCTGCGACATGGACGAGGTCGAGCGGCTCGCGGCCGAGCACCGGCCGAAGGTGATCGTCGCCGGCTGGTCGGCCTACTCGCGCCAGCTCGACTTCGCCGCCTTCCGCGAGATCGCCGACTCGGTCGGCGCCCGGCTGATGGTGGACATGGCCCACTTCGCCGGGCTGGTCGCAGCCGGCGAGCACCCCAGTCCGGTGCCGCACGCCGACATCGTGACCACCACCGTCCACAAGACCCTGTGCGGCCCGCGCAGCGGGCTCATCCTCTGCCGCGAGGAGCTTCAGCAGGACATCGACCGCTCGATCTTCCCCGGCCAGCAGGGCGGCCCGCTGATGCACATCATCGCCGCCAAGGCGGTGGCGCTGGGCATCGCGAGGTCGGAGCCGTTCCGGGCTCGCCAGCGCCAGACGGTGGCGAACGCGCGGGCGCTGGCGCAGGGGCTGGTCGAGAGCGGGATCGAGGTGCTCACCGGGGGCACCGACGTCCACCTGGTGCTCGTCGACCTCGGCCCCGCCGGCCTCGACGGCAAGGAGGGCGAGCAGCGCCTGGAGGAGGTCGGGATCACCGTCAACCGCAACGCGATCCCGTTCGACGAGCGCCCGCCGATGAACCCCTCCGGCCTTCGCATCGGCACCCCGGCCCTGACCACGCGCGGGCTGGGGGAGGACGACATGCGCGAGATCGCGGCGGTTATCGGCGTCGCGCTCTCCGACCGGTTCGAGAACGAGCGCGACGCCCTGCGCGAACGCACCCAGGCGCTGATCGACCGCTACCCGCTCTACCCCCAGCTCTCCGCGGCGGCGGTCTAGACGGCCGAGACCGAATCCCCACGCACGCGGATGACCCCGCAGGCCGTCTGACCTGAGAGCATCCCGGCCCGATGCGCGTCTGGGCCGACATGACCGCGGCCGCCCATCCGCTGGTGCTGCGGCCGATCATCGGGTGCCTCGAGGCCGAGGGCCACGAGGTCGAGGTGACCGCGCGCGAGTACGGGCAGACGGTTGGGTTGCTGGAGCGCCTGGGGATCCCCCACACGGTCGTCGGCCGTCACGGCGGCGCCTCGACGGGCGCGAAGGGGCTGGCGCTGGCGCGCCGCAGCGCCGCGCTCGCGCGGTGGGCGCGGGGCCGGGGCTTCGGCCTGGCGCTCGGGCACGGCTCGGTCGACCTCGCGGTCGTCTCGACCCTGCTTCGCATCCCCTCGGCGCAGATGCAGGACTACGAGCACGCGGGCCTCCAGCGCAAGCTCGCCTTCCGCGCCGCCCGGGTCGTGCTCGCCCCCGACGCGATCCCGGCCGAGGCGATGCGGCGGGCCGGCGCGGCGCCCGGAAAGCTGTTCCGCTATCCGGGTCTCAAGGAGGACTACTACCTTGCCGGGTTCGAGCCCGACCCCTCCGTGCTCGACGAGCTTGGCCTCGACCGCGAACGGGTTCTGGCGGTGGTGCGCCCGCCGCCTGAGACCTCGGCCTACCACGCGGAGAACCCGCTCTACGAGGGCGTGCTCGAGCGGATCGCGGCCGACCCGCAGGCGGTGGCGATCGTGATCCCGCGCACCGAGGGCCAGGGCGAGGCCGTCCGCCGCCGCCGCGACCCTTCGCTGATCGTGCCCGCCGGTGCGGTCGACGCCCAGAGCCTGATCGCCCTCGCCGACCTGGTGGTGAGCGCAGGGGGAACCATGAACCGCGAGGCGGTGGCGCTCGGGACGCCCGTGTACACGATCTTCAGCGGCGAGATGGGCGCGGTCGACGAGCGCCTGGTGGAGGCAGGCCTGCTGCGCGAGCTGAACGATCCGGCGACGCTGGCGCTGAGCAGGCGCACCGAGCCCGCGGGCGTCCGCAACCCGCGCGACCCGGGGGTGCTGGCGGCTGCCGTCCTCAAGGCTGCGGGCAATGATAAGTAAGTGATACTGCTAGCATACTCATACCATGAGTAAGCGCCTCCAGGTGCTCTTCGACGAGGCCGAGCTGCGCGAGCTGCGGGCCGCGGCCGAGCGCCAGGGCGTTCCCGTCTCGGAGTGGGTGCGGCGGGCGCTGCGCGAGGCGCGCCGGCGCGAGCCGCAGGGCGACCTCGAGAGCAAGCTGCGCGCGGTCCGCGGCGCCGCCCGCCACGAGTTCCCCACCGCGGACATCGACGAGATGCTCGCCCAGATCGAGCGCGGCTACGTGGGCGACGAGCGCCGGTGATCCTGGTCGACTCCAACATCCCGATGTACCTCGTCGGGGCGGCGCACCCGCACAAGCTCGACGCCCAGCGGCTGCTGGAGTCGGCGCTGTCCGCGGGCGAGCGGCTGGTGACCGACGCCGAGGTGCTCCAGGAGATCACCCACCATTACGCGGCGATCGGGCGTCGCGACGCGGTGCAGCCCGCGTTCGACGCGATCCTCGGGGTCGTCGACGACGTCCTGCCGATCGACCGCGACGACGCCGTGGCGGCGAAGGACGTCCTGCTGCGCTACGACTCCCTCTCGGCCCGGGACGCCGTCCACGCCGCGGTGATGCGGCGCCATCGGATCGAGCGGATCATGACCTTCGACCGCGGCTTCGACTCCCTGCCCGGAGTGGAGCGGCTGGACTGACGCGCCCGTGCTGGTAGACGGCCGCCCCGAGCCGATCCTCGCCGTCTACGCGTTCGCGGTGGCGGCGGCGCTGGCGCTGGCGCTGGTGCCGCTGGCCGAGCGCGTCGCCTGGCGGATCGGTGCAATCGACCGCCCGAATGAGCGCAGCCTGCACAGCGAGCCGACGCCGAAGCTCGGCGGGCTCGCGATCCTGCTCGGGATCTTGGTCTCGGCACTGCTGTTCATGCCGCTGGGGCCGGAGACGCGCGCGATCCTGATCGGGGCGACGCTGATCGCGGGAGTCGGCGTCGTCGACGACGTCGTCGCCCTCGGGGCGCTCCCGAAGCTGCTGGGCCAGGTCGTGGCGGCCTCGGTCGCGGTGTTCAGCGGCGTCCGCCTGACGGCATTCACCCTCCCCTTCATCGGCGGCGTCGACCCGACGACGGTCGAGCTGGTGACCCTGCCGCTCGTCGACACGGTCGACCTCGGCGAGCTTTTGTCGGTGATCGGGATCGTCGCCGCAGTCAACGTCATCAACCTGATCGACGGGGTCGACGGGCTCGCCGCCGGCGTCTGCGTGATCGCCGCCGCCACCCTGTCGGTGATCGCGCTCTCGCTCGGGCGCGAGACGGCCGGAGTGCTGGCGGCTCTCACCGCCGGCGCCTCGCTCGGGTTCCTCCGCCACGGATTTCCGCCGGCGTCGAGCTTCATGGGCGACACCGGGTCGAACCTGCTCGGCTACATGCTGGCGGTGATCGCGATCCAGGGAGCGCTGAAGACGAACGCCGTGGTCGCCCTGTTCTTCCCCCTGCTGGTGCTCGCGGTGCCGATCCTCGACACCGGCTTCGTCGTCGCCAAGCGGGTCAAGTACCGCGCCCCGATCTACCGGGCGGATCGCTGGCACTTCCACCACCGGATGGCGAACATCGGCTTCTCCCAGCGGCGCACCCTCGCCTACCTCTACGGATGGACGGCGGTGATGGCGGTGCTGGCGCTGGCGCTTCGCTTCGTCCCCTACTCCGACGACCGCGGGAACTTCGACCCGGTGTGGACGGCGGTGATGGTGGCCTGCTTCGTGGTCGTGCTCGGGGCGAGCTTCTACCTCGTGATGACGCTCGAGATCCTGAAGCTGCGGCGGTTCCGCGCCGAGGCGCCGGGCGTCGCGACGCTGCCCGCGGAGGTCGTCGACCAGGGGGTCAAGCGCGAGCTCGAGACCGGGAGCTTCGAGGTCGTCAACCCCGAGACCGGCGAGTTCGAGGCGCTCGATCCCGAGACCGGCGAGTTCGAGGCGATCGACCCCGAGGCCCGCTAGGCCGCTGGCGGCCGCGATCGCGATCGCCCCGATCAGCCAGAGGTCGTCGATGAGG
>Ga0299913_10003141_pt1 | contig 13402 bp, 14 predicted proteins | sample RVTome_9_FD_201360 | JGI IMG/M metagenome (GOLD analysis project Ga0299913, IMG submission 201360) | Soil microbial communities from uranium-contaminated site in the Upper Colorado River Basin, Wyoming, United States - RVT155D38 (version 2) ... | reverse complement strand
TAACGGGCAAGCTGGTTTGAGGCATTCCCGAGGCCAAGAATGGCCATACCTGCGAGCAGTAGCGTGAGTGATGAGTTCACAACCGCGGCCACGGCTACCCCGGCCCCGACTGCACCGAAGGCATAGCCCGCTACCAAGCCGGGTCGACGTCCCCGCTCGGCAACCCGGAGGGTGAGAAGAGAGGTGCCCAGCGCAGTCCCAGCGATTGCCACTGCGCCGGGAAGACCGGCGAAGGTTGCCCGTCCGGTGATCTCCTCGACGGCCAGTCCAGCGACCGTCGCTGCTGCGATGTAACCCGTGGTCCCGAGGGCCGCCCCGCCGAAGAGGGTGAGGGTAAGTCGTCGGCGAGTGGACATCGGCAAAATCGTACCGCTGTCGCGGAGCCTTTCCGGAAACCGTCTTCAGCCCGTGGGCAAACAATGCGAACCGTTGGTTTATTTGTTGCGTATTGACGGGTAACTCGCGATGTCAAAGAAAGGAACGACATTGAGACGAATTACAGTGCTCGTCACAGTCCTGGCATTGCTGGCGTTCTCTGCAGCGCCAGCCCTTGCCGATAGAGAAATGAGCAAGCAGTTCACGGCGGAGTTGAGCGGCGCGAACGAGGTTCCGGCAGTGGAGAGCGAGGGTGAGGGTGTGGCAATTGTCAACCTCTCCCGGGACGGCATCCGGTACAAGTTGGCGGCCGGGAACATCGATGAGGTCACCCAAGCCCACATCCATCTCGGCGCGCCGGGGGAGAATGGCCCAGTAGTTGCGTTTCTCTTCGGATTCGTTGAGGGCGGGGTGACGGCTGACGGAGTTCTCGCAAGAGGCACCATCACCGAGGCCGACCTGGTCGGTCCTCTCGCTGGTCAGCCGTTGTCGGCATTGGCGGAGGCGATAAGAAGCGGTAATGCCTATGTCAATGTCCACACCGTGGATCATCCTGGAGGCGAAATCAGGGGTCAGCTCGGCTAGGAGACCTTTCCCTCCGGGACAAAAGACCCCGGAGGTCCCTGTCACGTTGGCTCCGGCGCGGCTGAACCACGTCTCCCATAGACCCGACAGCATCGAGGCGGCCCCCCAAGCTGCCCGTGCCGGGGCCAGCTGACAACGATACGCGGCCTGTCTTGACATTTGCCTATATAGGCATATGATGGCCAGATGGCAAGAGCTGCCACCACATCGGATGCGTTCAATGCAATCGCCGAGCCCCAGAGACGAACCATTCTCTGGTTGCTTCGGGATGCCGAGCAGCCGGTCGCGGGAGTCGCCGCGGCACTTGGAATCACCCAGCCCAACGCTTCCAAGCATCTTCGTGTCTTGCGTGAGGTTGGACTCGTTCACGCCCGCCAGGAGGGCAAGCAACGGCTCTACACCCTGGATGCGCGCGGGCTGATGCCAATCCACGAGTGGGTGGGTGGCTTCGAGCAGTTCTGGAGTCAGAGCTTTGATCGTCTGAATGAATACGTCAGGGAACTTGGAATGGAGCATCCGTCAGATGAAAACGCCAGTTGACCAGAGAGACGAGGCTGAGCGCGAGATAGTTGTGTCGCGCGCCATAGAGGGACCACGGCTACTCGTCTTCGAGGCATGCTCCGACGCCAGGCACCTCGACCGCTGGTGGGGGCCCGATGGATTTAGCACGACAACACATTCGTTCGAGTTCCGGCGGGGCGGCATTTGGGACTTCACGATGCACGGGCCCGACGGGACTGACTATCCGAATTGGGTCAAATGGATCGAGATCGATCCTCCAGAACGTTTGGTCTTACTGCACGGCGCCACCGAAGACGATCCCGGGGCCTTCGTATCCACATTGACACTCGTCGAGCAGGGAGAGCAGACACTGGTCACTCTGCGGTCCGTGTTCGACACCAAGGAGCAGCGGGACAGAGTGGTTGAGGAGTACCACGCGATCGACGCCGCGATGCAGACTCTCGGCGCGCTTGCAACTTATGTGACCACACAGACCGGGCAGACTTCGGAGGGAGCGTCCTGATATGGAGAAAGTGTTTTTCAGCGTGGGGATGTCCCTAGATGGTTTTATCGCGCCTGAAGGAATGGACCTCACCCATGCCGACGACCCGGGATATAAGAATTGGATGAGCCTTTGGATGGAGCTTCAGAATTGGGCTTTCGAACAGCAGTTCCTCCGCGAGAACCTGAAGCTCGGCGAGGGGGGCCAGACCGGTGGCGACAACGCGATGCTCGAGGAGACGTTCAGCCGGACGGGGGTGAGCATCATGGGAAAACGGATGTTCGACGGCGGTGAACGCTTCTGGCCCGAGGAAGCGCCATTCCACACCCCGGTATTCGTGGTCACTCACGAGGAGCGAGAGCCATGGGAGCGGCCGGGCGGAACCACCTTCTTCTTCGTGAATGGCGGCATCGCAGACGCACTGGGCCGGGCCCGCGAAGTTGCTTCTGGCAGGGACATCCGCATCGCCGGAGGAGCTGATGTCATCCAACAATATCTGCGCGCGGGGCTCGTTGATGAGTTCTCGATCGAGCTGGCGCCGGTGCTATTCGGCGCAGGAACGAGACTCTTCGAAGGGATCGATGCGGGAGTCTTGCCGGTGGAGATCGTCGAAGCGATCCACTCGCCCCTGGTAACGCATCTCAATTACAGGAGTCTGTTGGATGATGCCGTTGCCCAGATTGGCGGCCAGGCGCGCTAATCGCAAGGCCGAGGTTTCGTCACTCCTCGGGTTGGAATGGCGGGGCCGAGAACGCAGCGAGTGGTGATGCATGGTCGTCAAGATGGGTGACATGCATTATTCAACAGGCTCCTATGTTGCCGGCACCGCGTCGAGTTCGACCTAGACCCACTGCCTCCCCAGGGAGGGAGTCCGCTTTTTTGTGTTGGGGTGTAAGTCCTGTGTGAGTCGCCCATCTCTCTTGTGTCCGGACAAGCCGGGCTGAAGGACTCAAGGAGGAGACCTCATGGAAACCAACAACACTCCCGATGCAGAAGACACGGCAGCCTCGTTCGAGAAGCCTGCCCGTCGATACGGCCTTTTGGCGGGGTTCGCCGCCATGGCACTTGCTGCGGGTATGGCAGGTGGTTATGCGCTGAGCGGTGGGGGCGAAACCGCCCTGGCCGTCGACACAACCACCACCAACGCCTCTGCGGGCGATTTCGACGAAGAAGCGTCCGAAGCCGCTGGAACTGATACAGAACCTTTCGAGGTCGACTTCTCGGAGGACAACGGGGAAGAAACAGACAAGGAGACGCCTGCTCAGGCTGATGATGGCAAAGGTAGTGAGGAGCCTGCTCCGAAGCCGGAGCCTGAACCCAAGCCAGATCCGGATCCCGCCGAGCTTGCCGTGGACGACACGGTCGATGTGGGCAACGGAGATGAAGGATCTTTCACCATTCACAATCTCGGGGACGAAGATCTGGACATCGATTCCGTCAGTGGCCCCGCGACCCTTAGCTTCGACGATGTTCCGGCGATTATCGGTGGCGGCGACTCAGTTGAGATCGGGCTGACCGTGGACACTTCCGGGCTTGCCTTCGGGGCATACGAAATGGAGTTCGTGGTGAAGTCGTCTGCTGGATCGGAGACGGTCAAAGTCACCGGTACAAAGGAGGCCGTCATCGTCCTGCCCCCGCCAAGTCCGGACATCGATGTCCAGGACCAGGTTGTCGTGCCACACCTGACGCCCGTGGCCCCGATCAAGATCTGGAACAACGAGGACGAGTCGGTAAAGGTCACGCTCGAGTCCCTGCACCCCAGGCTGACTCTGCCCGCCGAGGCCAATCTTGCACCCGGCCTGAACGTGATCCTCGGAACCATCACTCCGTACGCCGTCCAGCCGGCAAACGCGATGGCTCTCAACTTCGAGGTCAGCTGGTGGCTCGGCTCCGAAGAGGCGACCGTGCTCAAGATCGGCCAGTAGAACACCCGGATGGGGGATGAGAGGGGACGGGCGCGGGCGCCCGTCCCCTCTCCACGTTTATGCTCGGCCCGAGGGTCGGACTGAATGCTTTCAAGGCCGGCCTGTGGCCGTGGGGTGCATGGGTAGGTGGCTGCTTTCCCCGGCATTGATCCATCTCGGGTCCCTCGCTTCAGAACCATGCCATTCGATCCGATGAATATGGGATGAAATCGGACCGCCCCCAACTGCTCTCTGTTGCTCGGGCCTCTTCGGGTGGAAGGGGGCTTTGCCCTGCCTGAGATAGCTGCGGCGGCCATGACAGTCCGCACCAGGATGGCTGATACGCTTATCGGGGTTGCGATCCGAGCCGGAGGAGGCATAGCGCTCGCGGTGCTGTCCGCTGCCGCTCTCACTTGGCGTGTCGACCTTCTCGCCTTTGGCTTGCTGGTTGCGGCTCTAGCGGGTATCGCTGTCTTTCAGAGGCTGGGAGGCAGGAGCGAGCTCGCGGTTTTCCTCGTCGTCGCCTCATCCGGACTTGCCGTTGTGATTCCTCTCGTCGATCGTGCAGTCGGCCTCGTCGTCTATCCCGCATTCACCATGCTTATCGTCATTGGGGTACTGATGCTCACCAAGAAGTGGGCAGCTCGGTTCGCAGTGTGGAACGGCTTCTTGGCGGCGGTGTCTCTTCGATGGCTCATCCCCGAGCCAACGGTCATGGAAACCTTCATCGCCGCGATGTTGCTTGGCGGTGTCGGCTGGGTGGCGTGGCGGCTCGTGAGTACGGCCAGCGACCTGATGATCCACGAACAGCACAGCCATCGACTTCTCTTTGATTCCTCGCCGGTGGCCACACTCAAGGAGGACTTCTCCGCCGTGGCTTCTGCACTGGGCGAGCTCCGTCATCAAGGGATAACTGACTTGACGGGTTATCTGAGGGGGCGGCCCAATGAGGTCCGTGAGTTGATTTCGCTGATCAAGATCCGGCGGGCCAACCCCGCAGCGGTCCGGATGATCGGGGCAGAGTCCGAGGAAGAGCTCTACAGGTCTCTCGAGACCATTTATAGAAGTGATAGTGAGCTGGAACCGTTTATCGCGCAATTCGCTGCGATCTGGGAGGGCCGGAACGAGGTTGCTCTCGACCTGGGGGGTTTGACCATCGAAGGCGCGCCCCTCGAAGCGGTGCTCCATTGGTCGGTTCCGACCGTTCGAGGAATGGCCGATCTGTCGAGGGTGATTGTGACCATCTCCGATATTGCGCCGCGGCGAGTCGTGGAAGACCAGCTTGCAGCCGCCCTGGAAGAGAACCAGCGGCTCCTTGATTTCGAGCACGCCCTCGCTTCATGCTCGCGCGCACTCCTTCTCGGCAAGGGCGAAGGCGCCATCGATATCGCGCTCGAAACACTGAGAGAGGCCATCGGGTCGGAGCGCGCCTACCTCACCGTGAATGTGACCGATCCCGAGCATGGACTCTGTTTCCATGTGGTCAACTCGACCAGTGTGCCCGAACACTCCGAGGACGCCTGGGAGCATGCCGTCGTTCCCTGGACCAAATACCCGATGGCGCACGGACCGAGCTCGAGAGGGGAGGCTTTCCAACACGTGGCATCTGAGGGCGATGAGCCTGGTTGGAGTCGCTCGTTGCTCAGCGTTCCCATCTTCGTCGGTGACAATTGGATAGGGAATGTTGGTTTCGTGGACATCACCCGCCGCACGCAGTGGAGCGAGGAAGCAATTCGGATGCTCCAGGTGGCGGCCCCGATGTTGGGAAACTACTGGGAGAGAGATGTCACCAGACGGCGTCTCGAAGAACTCGTTCGCTCGAAGGATCGGTTTGTCGCCAGCGTCTCTCATGAGCTCAGAACCCCTCTGGCCGCCGTTCTCGGGTTTGCAGAGGAGCTAAGGGATAGTGCCGATAGCTTCCAGCCCCAGGAGCTGACTGGAATGTTGGAGTTGATCGCTGATCAAAGCCAGGAGATGGCGAACATGGTCGAGGACCTTCTTGTCTCGGCGCGTGCCGACATCGGGACCATCTCGATCGTGGGCCAAGAGGTGTATCTGCGGTCACAGGCGGAAGCAACACTTGCCGGTCTCGGCTCGATCGGAGCCCGGACTATCCATGTTGTAGGCGGACCGGGGAAGGTGTGGGCCGATCCGTCACGCACCCGACAGATCATCAGGAACCTCATGACCAACGCAGTTCGCTACGGCGGGCCCGAAGTGATCGTCGAGGCCACAGAACTTGGTGGGCGGACGGTGTTGTCTATCAGGGACAACGGGCCGGGTTTGCCCGAGACGGAGTGGGAGAGGATCTTCGAACCCTATGAGCGGGCCCATGACACCCCGACCCAGCCGGCGTCGATCGGTCTCGGGCTCACCGTCTCACGGCAGCTGGCCCGCCTGATGGGCGGCGACCTGATTTACCGCGCCGACGAGTCGGCCAGTATGTTCGAGCTCACTCTCCCGTCGTGCGAAGAGGCAGCGGAGCGTTCAGGCGAGTCGCGTGATGTAGGTACCCGCCAGATGTCTGTTACCCCGCCAACATGACTTAAGCCGACTGAGTGTCGGGACGAGGTTGCTTTAACGTTTCGGGCATGATTGAAACCAAGCCCATTGGTGTGCTGCTGGTTCAGTTGGGAACACCAGACTCGACCAAAGTGTCCGATGTGAGGTCCTATCTCAGAGAGTTCCTCTCCGACCCGCGTGTTATCGACCTCCCTTCCGTCGCCCGTGCCGTCCTGCTCAACGCGGTGATCCTCCCATTCCGCCCCCGCCGCTCGGCCGAGCAATATGAGAAGATCTGGACCAAAGAAGGCTCGCCGCTTGCGATCCACACCAGATCGCTGGCTCAAGAGGTCCAGAAGGCACTTGGCGAGGATTACAGGGTTACGTTCGGGATGCGGTACAAGAACCCGCCGATCGATCTCGCAGTCGAGGAATTGGTTGCTGCGGGCTGTGAGCGAATCATCGTCCTGCCGGTGTTCCCGCAGTACGCTTCGGCTTCGACCGGGTCAGCCCTGGAGGAGGCACTCCGGGTTATCGGTGAGCGCTGGAACGTCCCTGGCTTGGTGACAGTCGGTGACTTCTTCGACGATCCCGGATTCATCGGCTCGGTTGCGACGGTGGCTCGGCCCCATCTTGAGTCGTTCCAACCAGATCACGTCATCCTCAGCTACCACGGTCTCCCGGAGAAACAGATCAGAAAAAGCGATCCGAGCGGACAGTGGTGCCTCTCCAGCGAATCCTGTTGCGACAGGATCGTTCAAACGAACCGATATTGCTACCGGGCACAGTGTTTCGCCACCAGCAGGGCATTGGCGACCGAGTTGGAGCTCATCCCTGGTCGTTACTCGACTACGTTCCAGTCGCGTCTTGCGGGTCAGAAATGGATCGAACCGTATACAGACGTCGAGCTTGGCGCGCTCTACGCCTCAGGGGTCCGCCGACTCGCGGTGCTCACACCGTCGTTCACAGCAGACTGCCTCGAGACCCTCGAGGAGATCGGGATCCGGCTGCGCGAACAGTGGGAAGGAATGGGAGGGGAGGACTTTTTGTTGATCCCGTGCGTTAACGCAGAGCCCGTGTGGGTTTCCGCCGTCACGGGATTGGTCGAAAGGGCGGCCTCGGGATGAACCGGTCCGAGATCGAAGGCTCGTACCGGGTTATCCAGGATCACTTCTGCAGCCTCCTTGAGGCCCTCGATGGGCAGTCGACGTTCGGTACGGACCGATGGGACCGGCCCGGCGGCGGCGGTGGGGTCACCCGCATCCTCACCGGACCCGGCCACATCGAAAAGGCAGCCGTGAATTTCTCAGCAGTATTTGGTTCCACGCCGTCAGGGCTTTCAGAGAGCGTGGCCGCCGGAAGCTCGGAGTTCTACGCGACGGGAGTGTCGATAATTGTCCACCCGTCCAATCCTTTTGCGCCGACATTCCACGCAAATGTCAGGTATTTCGAGACGGACAACGGCGATCGGTGGTTCGGTGGCGGTGCCGACCTCACTCCCTACTATTTGTTCGAGGACGATGCGAGACACTTTCACGCAGTGCTAAAGCAGATTTGCGACTCCCACCCGGTGAGCAACTACCGGTCTTGGAAGAAGGCGTGTGACAGCTACTTCTACCTACCGCACCGTGCGGAGGCCAGGGGAGTGGGCGGTCTCTTCTTCGATCATCTCGCCACTGACCTCGGTGCCGTTTGGCGGTTCCAGCAGGAGTTTGGCCGCGAGATCGCCCGCGCTTACCTTCCGATTCTCGAACGCCGGATCGACATGGTCTACGGCGAAGCAGAGAAGCGGTGGCATGGGATCCGGAGAGGCCGTTACGCCGAGTTCAACCTGGTTTGGGATCGGGGTACCCGATTTGGCCTGGAGACGGGTGGCCGAGTCGAATCGATCCTGGCATCCCTGCCTCCGACGGCACGTTGGGAATACATAAATGAGCCGCCTCCGGGTAGCCGGGAAAGCGTTCTACTGCGGATGGTCCGGTCCGAGCCCCGCGACTGGTTGTAAGTCCTTTCAGCAGAGGTTTTCCGACTCTCTGTCGGGCTGGTGGCTGATTAGCCTCGACTCACCGCCCGCAAACAGGAACACAGTCCTTGGAAGTCTCTGCAGCAAGTTTTGCCTACCCCCAGCATGAAGGTGCTCTCCGCGCCAGAATCGCGGAGCGCATTGCAGGTCAGGAGAATCTCCGTGAGGGTTTCCTGATTTCGACCTGCCTTCGGGTTGAGATCGCAGTCCCGGGACCCGAGGCGTTGCTCGAGGAGACGCTTCACCGGTTTTTTGGTGAACTGCTAAACGGCGATGTGCGACCCAGGATTCGGCTCGGTGAGGATGCCGTTGCCCACCTCTACCGGGTTGCCTCCGGGTTGGAGTCGCCGATCCTCGGGGAGCACGAGATCCTCACCCAGTTCCGTCAGGGCCTCATCGAGGCCGAAGACGCTGGCCAGGTCGACGGCGTGTTTGCCCGCCTATTGGAGACAGCCGTCGCGACCGGGCGGCAGGCGAGGGAGCTGTTGCCCGGCTCACCCCACAACTCCATGGCGGCTGTTGCCGCGCAGGCGGTGGGAACATCGAATCGCGTCGCCGTTCTGGGGACGGGCATCATGGCCACTGCTGTCGTCGAGGGATTGATGCTGTTGCCTGCACCTCCCCGGATCACGGTCGTTGCGAGGAATCCCGAGAAAGTAGCCGACCGCGCCGACATCGAGATCCTTCCGTTCGACAGGGCAGAAGAAACGCTCCGAGAATTCCCCGCAATCATCTCGGCAACATCGGCCAAACACCGACTCATCGACGACGAGGCTCTCGCCGGAGCGGTTGCCGACAGGGACGAGCCTCTGCTGCTCATCGACATGGCGATGCCACCCGACTTCAAGTCCCCAGTGGGAACGACGATTACCTACCTCGACATCGACGACCTGGCACGAATGGCCGAAAGGAGATCCCGTTCCGAAGAAGCAGACACCTTTGTTGCCGCGGCGGCGGCGGATGCTTACAGGCAATTCCGTGATCATCACGAGATTGGCCCTCTCATGTCCGGCCTTCTGGGCAGTGCTGATCTTCTGGTTGACGAGACTGTCCGTCGGTTCGCCGGGAGGCTGCGCAATCAGGAGGATGTGACAACACTCCGTCAGGCGGCGCACACCGTGGCCCGTAAGCTGCTCGCGGGACCGATTTCGTATCTGAAGAAAGAAGACCGTTCTGCAGAGGCGATCGATGTGATCGCTGATGCATTTGGTGTCGACGGTGAGTGACCTGAGGATCGCCACACGTGGTTCCCGTCTCGCGTTAGCGCAGGCAAGAGCGGTGGCCGCCTCACTATGCGCGGCCCACACCGGGCTCGACGTCTCCCTCGTCGAGATCACAAGCACCGGCGACGTCGACAAGACGACCCCGGTATCGACCCTTACCGAGGTCGGCGCCTTTGTCCGCTCGATTCAGCTGGCCGTTCTCGACGGGGCCGCCGACATCGCGGTGCACTCCTGCAAGGATCTTCCGGTGTCGGGCCCACCCGGGCTAGTTGCGTTCTATCCCGAGAGGGAGGAGCCGTGGGATGTTCTGTGCGGCCACGACCTGGAATCACTTCCTGATCGAGCGAAAGTGGGTACAGGCAGTCCCCGGCGAGCTGCTCAGTTGAGGATTTTGCGTCCCGATGTCGATGTTGTCGAGATCAGGGGAAATGTCGACACCAGGTTGGAGAAAATGCGGTCAGGGGAATACGACGCCATTGTTCTCGCCGAATCCGGCCTGCTCAGGCTGGGGATCCAGGATGAAGTGGGCCATCGATTCTCGGTCACGGAGATGGTTCCCGCCCCGGGACAAGCCGCGATCGCGGTAGAAGCACCAACCGGCAGCCGGGCGGCCGAGCTCGCCCAGGCCATCGATCACCGGACGACGAGGTTGGCAGTGGAGTCCGAGCGGGCGCTACTGGAGAACACTGCTTCCGGATGCCGTTCAGCATTGGGAGCACTCGCCGTCGTATCCGATACGGGCCTACACCTGACCGGGTTCGTCGCCGATGGGAACGGTCCTCGTTTCGGTGTGGGTGAGGGGCCGGACGTGCACTCCGCGGCGAACAATCTGCAATCGGTCCTCGGCCTGTGATGCCACGCGTGGCTCTCACCACGAGTGCCGACCGGGCACCCGACCTGGCTGCCATCGCGGTGGCGCATGGCCTCCAGCCTGTCACCCTTCCATGCATCGAAGTCGTGCCGGCTCCGGGAGCCGTTCTCGAGGCGGCGCGCCGGTCGGTTGCTGAGGCCGATTGGCTGATGGTCACATCTGCCCGTACGGTCGGCTGCCTGTGGCCGCAAGGGGGCCTACCCGGGATCGAGGTGGCGGCAGTTGGACCCCGGACGGCGGCCGCCGTGGCCCGGGCAGGAGGAGAAGTCACCCTCTTGGGGGGTTTCGACGGGGCGTCAATGATATCTGAGCTCTCCGAACTCGTGGAAGGCAAATTTGTGAGCTTCCCTCATGGGCGCGGATCCGACCTGACAAAAGTGAGCGTGCTGGAGAGGGCCGCGAGAAGTGTGTCGACGTGGGAGGTCTACTCCGCCAGGCCGATCCCTCCCGCCCTCAATCCGGTCGAGGCTGTGGCATTTGGTTCACCCTCCTCCGTCGAAGGCTGGTTCCAGTCGCGAGGTTTACAAGACATTGTGGTTGGGGCAATCGGCGACACGACGGGTGCGGCCCTAAGCGAGCATGGCCAACATGCTTACGTCGTCCCCGAGCGACCTGACTATGCGGAGCTTCTGGAGCGACTGTCCGCCAAAGTGAGAGAGAGGGACGAGGTGTGAGCGAATACCCGGTAGCCCGGAGCAGGCGGCTCCGCCGGAGCGCAGCCCTGCGACGGCACGTGGCCGAGACCCGGCTCGACCCCGCGTCGTTTGTTCTGCCTCTCTTCGTTGTCCCGGGGACAGGCGTATCCAACCCGATTCCCTCCATGCCAGGGCATTCCCAGCTGTCGGTGGACGAATTGATCCCTGTTGTCAAAGACGCGGCCTCGGCAGGGGTCGGCGGTGTGATGCTCTTCGGGATTCCTTCGGACAAGGACGAAACTGGTTCGGGCGCATGGGATCCCGACGGTTCGGTGCCGATTGCGATTGCGGCAATCAAGAATGAAGTCGACAGTGTCGTTGTCTGGGCAGACGTTTGTCTCTGCGAATACACCAGTCACGGTCACTGCGGTGTCTTGGAAGGAGAGTCGGTCGACAATGACCGCACGCTGCCTCTCCTGGCCCGGGCTGCCGTGACCTATGCAGATGCAGGCGCGGACATAATCGCTCCATCGGACATGATGGACGGAAGGGTGGCTGCGATCCGGGAGGCCCTCGACTCTGGCGGTCACCCTGAGTTGGCTATCTGTTCGTATTCGGCCAAGTACGCAAGTGCTTACTACGGCCCGTTCCGCGAAGCTGCAGAGTCGGCGCCCGCCTTTGGTGATCGCCGGACGCATCAGATGGACCCTCCGAATCGCAGAGAGGCATTGGTCGAAGTGACACTCGACTTGGCTGAGGGGGCGGACATGGTGATGGTGAAGCCGGCAGGCCCCTATCTCGATGTGATCTCGGCGGTGCGGGCCGTGACAGATGTACCGGTGGCGGCATATCAAGTATCCGGCGAGTACTCGATGATCGAGGCTGCCGCCGAGAATGGATGGATTGACGGTGATAGGTTGATGATCGAGTCGCTCACAGCCATTGCGCGGGCGGGCGCCGGGATAACTCTCACCTACTTCGCGACACGGGCAGCCCGCGCTCTGGCCGACAGCTGATTCGTGGAAGCGAAACCGATGCCCCAGTCGTCTCAGTGGTATTCACGCGCTGCCGCAGTCATGCCGGGCGGGGTCAATTCCCCGGTTCGCGCCTTCAAGGCCGTGGGAGGCGCCCCTCCCTTCATCGTCTCGGGCAGAGGCGCCCGGCTGACCACGGTGGACGGCGATGAGCTGATCGACTTCATCGCCTCGTGGGGTGCGCTGATCATCGGTCATGCTGAGCCTGTGGTCGTCGAAGCGGTGGAAGCCGCCGCCCGCCGCGGAACGTCCTTCGGGGTCTCGACCACCGCTGAAGTTGAATTGGCTGAGTTGGTGACGGCTCAGATCCCGTCGATCGAGTTAGTGCGGATGGTCAACTCCGGCACAGAGGCGACGTCATCGGCGATCAGAGTTGCCCGGGCGGCCACCGGCAAACCGGGGATCATCAAGTTCGAAGGTTGCTATCACGGCCACGCCGACCCGTTTCTGGTCAAGGCGGGGAGTGGAGCCGCCACCCTGGGTGAGCCGGACAGCCCTGGTGTGCCCGGTGGGACCGTCTCTGACACCCGGGTGGCTCGTTTCAATGATCTCGTGTCGGTTGAACGCGCTTTTGCGGGAGGCGACATCGCGGCCATCATCGTGGAGCCGGTCGCCGGGAATATGGGTGTTATCCCGCCGTCAGCGGGATTTCTCGAGGGATTGCGCAAACTGTGCGACCGGAACGGCGCAGTCCTCATCTTCGATGAGGTCATGACGGGATTCAGGGTCGCACCGGGCGGGGCACAGGCGTTATACGGAATCGAGCCGGATCTGACATGCCTCGGAAAAGTCGTCTCGGGGGGGACGCCATCGGCGATGTATGGCGGCAGGGAAGACCTGATGCGCCAGGTCGCACCGGACGGCCCGGTTTATCAGGCAGGGACACTCGCCGGCAACCCTCTCGCCGTCGCCGCCGGATTGGCCACACTCAGGCACCTCGCCGAGAATCCCGCGATTTACGACGAAGTCGAACTCGTCGGTGCCGGGCTGGAAAGCGCATTGACCCGGGCTCTGACGGACAACGGAATCGACGGATGCGTCCAGCGCGTGGGGTCGATGATGACGCTCTTCTTCGGGCCCCGGCAGGTGAAGTCTTGGGATGAAGCGGCCACGGTCGACCGGGAAAGGTTCGCGCGCTTCTTCCGCGCTGCATATGCAGGGGGGGTGCTGGTGCCTCCGTCGCAGTTCGAGGCAATGTTCTTGATGAGTTCTCACAGGGGTGTAGTTGACGAAGCCATCGCGGTCCT
>Ga0299913_10003140_pt1 | contig 13404 bp, 9 predicted proteins | sample RVTome_9_FD_201360 | JGI IMG/M metagenome (GOLD analysis project Ga0299913, IMG submission 201360) | Soil microbial communities from uranium-contaminated site in the Upper Colorado River Basin, Wyoming, United States - RVT155D38 (version 2) ... | reverse complement strand
CCGGTGCCGTAGCTGCTGGCCCCGGCGCCGCCGCCGGAGGCGCGCCGCTGTGCGCGACACGCGGAGCAGCGCTTCGGAGCGGACGCGAAGCCCTTCTCCGCAAAGAACTCCTGCTCGGACACGGAGAAGACGAAGTCGATTCCGCAGTCACTACAGGTGATCACCTGATCGGTGTAGGTCACGAAGACCCCTCCCACAAAGAGTGTTGAACGATCGCCGGTCCCGTCCGCGGAGGCGCCGGCCCGGGATCTTGCCGCTGCCCCGCGGCCGACGATTGGACGTGGTGGAGGGGAGAGGAAGGGAAAGGCTGGTGGCGCCGCTCATCGTGCGGCCCGACGCGGAGAGTATTGCGCGGAGGCCCGGCGCTCCGCAAGAGCCGATCGCACGGTACGATCGGCGACATGCGCACGATCGCGATCGTGCTCGGCGTCCTCATGATCGGCACCGGGCTGGTGTTCATCGCCCAGGGTCTTGACCTGCCGTTCGCGCCGCGCAGCTCCATGACCGCTGACCGTGCCTGGGTCTTCATCGGTGCGGTCGTGGCTTTGGCCGGCGGCGTGCTCATCGGCTGGGCCCGCCAGCGTGGCGGGACGTAGCGAACGCGCCAACGCCGGCGGGCGACCGTCGCCCGGACGAGCCGCCCGCCGGCGCACCAAACCGGACAACGGCGGGCTGGCCGCCCCACGCGGGCAGGACGACCAGGCCGTCAGCAACCGGAGCGGATCAGTCGGCCTTTCCCTTCGGAGCGTCCGACGCCGGGGGGATGACCGGCTTGACTGCCGCGGCGCCGCTCGCTTCGGCGGACTTCCCTCCGACGAAGGCGCTGATGAGGTCCATCGGCAGCGGGAAGATGATCGTCCGGGTCTGGTCGGAGCTGATGTCGCCGAGGGTCTGCAGGTAGCGCAGCTGGAGGGCGCTCGGCGCCGAGCTGATGATGTTCGCCGCCTCCGAGAGCTGCTGCGCGGCGAGGAACTCGCCTTCGGCGTGGATGACCTTGGCGCGCTTGTCACGCTCGGCCTCCGCCTGGCGGGCCATGGCGCGCTTCATCTCCTGTGGCAGCTCGACGTCCTTGACCTCGACGATGCTGACCTTGATGCCCCACGGCGCGGTCTGCTCGTCGATGATCTCCTGGAGCCGCTGGTTGATCTCCTCGCGGTTGCTGAGCAGCTCGTCGAGCTCCGACTGACCGAGCACGGAGCGCATCGTGGTCTGCGCGATCTGCATGGTGGCGAGCATGTAGTTCTCGACCTTCACCACGGCCGCCTCAGGATCGGTCACCCGGAAGTAGGCGACGGCGTTCACACGGACGGTGACGTTGTCCTTGGTGATCGCCTCCTGGCTCGGGATGTCGAGCGTGACGGTCCGGAGGTCGATCTTCACCATTCGATCGATGAACGGAATGATGAAGAAGAGGCCCGGCCCCCTCGCTCCGACCAGGCGCCCGAGGCGGAAGATGACACCCCGCTCGTACTCCTGGACCACCTTCACCGCGGCCCCGACGAGGCTGGTGATGATCAGGGCGGCAACTGCCAGGACCGGCAGCAGGCCGATGAGATCCTCCACGATTTACGACTCCTTCGATTCGATTGCTGATGCCTCGCCGGCTCCATCGAGCGGCTCGACGATGAGTGTCATGCCTTCGCGGCCGATGATTCGCACCCTGCCGGTCTCCGGCAGCGTGGCTCCCTGGGTGGCCCGGGCCGTCCACAGCTCGCCATCCACGTAGACCGATCCCGGCCCGCGGCGCACCGCGACCTGGCCGACCATGTCGTAGCCGCCGATGGCCACCGGCCGCCGGCGCGTCCGCATCACGGCGCGGACGGCCACGATGCTGAACAGCACGAGCGCCAGCGTGATCCCGTAGATGAGCGGCCGGCTGACCTCCAGGAACGGTGCCTGGGTGTCGTCGATGAGCAGCGAGGCGCCAAGGAGGAAGGCGATGGCCCCGCCGATGCCGAGCACGCCGCCCGACACCACCCAGATCTCGGCTCCCATGAGCGCCAGGCCGAGCAGCAGGAGCACGAGCCCCGCGTAGTTGACCGGCAGGGTGCCGACGCTGAACAGGCCGAGGATCAGGGCGATGGCCCCCGCGATACCCGGGAAGAACGAGCCCGGGGCGCTGAGCTCGAAATAGATCCCGAGCGAGCCGAGGCTGAGCAGGATGACCGCGATGTTCGGATCGCTCAGGGCCATGAGCACGTCCTCGAACGGCGACATCGGCAGGTCGACCACCGGCGCGTCGGCCGTCTCGAGGGTGAGCTCGCCAGTGACAACGGTGACGGTCGTTCCGTCGATGGCCTCCAGCAGCTCCGTGCGGTCCTCCGCGATGAGGTCGACCGCGTCGATCTCGACGGCCTCACTGGCGCCCACGACGTCAGCCTCTCGGACGGCATCCTCCGCCCAGTCCGCGTTTCGGTCGCGGGCCTCGGCGATGCTGCGGGCGTACTCCGCGGTGTCGTTGAGAATCTTGCGCGCCAGGTCCTCGGGGATCTCGGCGCCATCCCCGCTCACCGGTGTCGCGGCACCGATCCGGGTGCTCGGGGCCATGGCGGCGACGTGGCCGGCCATCGTGATGAACACCCCGGCCGACGCGGCGTGCGTGCCCGGTGGCGTCACGTACACGATCACCGGCACCCGAGCGCTGAGCATGGTCGAGGTGAGATCCTGCGTCGCCTCCAGCAGGCCGCCCGGCGTACTGAGCTCGATGAGCACTGCCGCGGCGCCCTCGTCCTCGGCGGCGTGGATGCCCCGCTCCAGGTAGCGGACTGAGATCGGGTTGATGATGTCGTCGAGCGTCAGGAGGTGGACGTCACCTGCGCCCGCCCGGACCGGGCCGGCGCCGGCCAGACCGATGACGCCCGCGACGACGCACAGCGCGGCAAGCCAGCGCAGGATGGGTCGCATCGGTGACGGCATCGGTACTCCTGTCAGACGGAAAAGAGACCGCCGGCCTTGGTGCCAACAGTCTCCTCCTTTGCGCCCGGATCAGGGAAGGGCGCGTTCCCGGCGGGCAAGCCCGCGTTGTGCTTCTTGTGCGTGCACGATGGGGCCACGACGATGCGGCGTCAAGCGAGGGTGACGCCCGCTTCCGCCATCTCGGTGAGCGCGCGGTCGCCGTCGCCGGGCTCGAGATCCACCGCCGCGATCGCCGACGCGAGCAGGGTCACCGCGAATCCGAGCCTCGCCGCGTCGAGCGCGGTCGCCTTCACGCAGTAATCGGTCGCCAGTCCGCACACCACCACGCGCTCGATGCCTCGATCCCGAAGGAGGCGCTCGAGCTCGGTCGGGATCTCCTCCTCTGTCGTCGGGTCCCGCATCGTGAAGCCGGAGTAGCCGTCCTCTCCGTTCGTCCCCTTGCGGACGCGAGGTGCGGCAGCCGCCAGCTCGACCGCCGGGTGGATCTCCGCGCCCCAGGTGCCGCCGACGCAGTGAACCGGCCAGGTCCCGCCGTCCTTCGCGAAGTGCGGCGTGGTCTCGGGGTGCCAGTCCTGGGTGGCGACCACCAGGGCCTCGGTGGCGGTCGCCTCGCGGATCGCGTCGTTGACGGCCGGCACGATCGCGTCGCCGCCGTTCACCGCCAGCCCACCGGCCGGATCGGCGAAGTCATTCTGCAGGTCCACCACCACGAGGGCGGTGCGCGCGTCGTATCGGCTCATGGCTCCGATGGTAGCCGCGCTATCGTCCGCGCGTGGACGCCCGCCTCCTCAGCGCCGACGACCTGCGCCTCCGTCCCGGACGCGGCGAGCGCGCGCCGTGGCTCCGCGAGGCGCTGGCCGATGAAGCCGACCCGACGCCCGCGCCCGCTCTGGCCGGGACCACCGACGCGGACATCGCGATCATCGGCGGCGGCTACACGGGGCTGTGGACCGCCTTCCAGCTGCTGAGGCGGGACCCGGGCCGGCGGGTCATCGTCCTGGAGGCCGACATCTGCGGTGGCGGACCGTCCGGGCGAAACGGCGGGTTCGTCAACAGCTGGTGGGACGAGGCGTCGGGCCTGGTCGCGGCCTTCGGCGCGGAGGGTGCGCGCGCCTGCCTGGAGGAGGCCGCGGCATCGGTCCACGACATCGGGTCATGGTGCGATCGCCACGGCGTGGACGCGCACTACCGGCTCTCCGGGATGCTCCTCGTCGCGACGACCGCCGCGCACGACGGCCGCTGGGCGGAGGACGTCCGCGCGGCCGCGGCACTTGGCGACGCTGGCGCGTACGGAGCGCTCGGCGCCGCCGATGTCGCCGAACGATGCCGCTCCCCGCGGTTCCGTGCCGGTGCCCTCATGCGCGACGGCGCCACCGTGCACCCGGCTCGCCTCGCCCGCGGGCTGCGTCGCGTGTGCCTGGAGCTCGGGGCACGGATCCACGAGGGCACGCGCGTCATCCGCGTTCGCGACGGACGTGGCGGCCGGCTGCGCGTCGTCACCTCGGGCGGGGAGGTGCGCGCGCGGCGCGTGGTGCTTGCCGTCAACGCCTGGGCGACGGGCTGGGCCCCGGCCCGCAACCGGGTGCTGGCCTGGGGCAGCTACATGGTCCGCTCCGAGCCCGCTCCTGACCTCATCGCCAGCGAGCTCGGCTGGACGGGCGGCGAGTCCATCGTCGACGCGCGCTTCAGCGTCCACTACCTCCACGTGACGCGGGACGGCCGCATCGCGATCGGCGCCGGCGGTGGCCGCCCCGGCTTCGACGGACGCATCGGCCCCAATTTCACCGATGACGTCGCGGCCGCCCGGCGCGCGGCCTTCGCCTTCCGGTGGCTCTTCCCCCAGCTGCGCGAGCTGCGCCTGACCGATGCCTGGGGCGGGCCGATCGACGTCAGCCCGGATCACCTGCCCCACGTCTGGTCGGCCCATGGCGGCCGCATGCTGGTGGCCGCGGGGTTCTCCGGCAACGGAGTGGCGCCGTCGCACCTGCTGGGCCGCATCCTCGCCGCCCGCGCGCTCGACTCCGACGAGCCGATCACCCGGCTGCCGATCGTCGGGCGGCCACGCCCCGCCTTTCCGCCGGAGCCGTTCCGCTACGTCGGCGCGCGAGTCCTGCGCGAGGCGATGATCCGGCGCGAGGACGCGGAGGAGGCGGGTCGGACGCCGCATCGGCTCCTCCGGGAGGTCAGCCGCCTCCCGCGTCGCCTCGGGTACCACCTCGGACCTGACAGCTGATCGATCGTCGGGTCTTGCCACGTCCGGGTGGGGGCTGGGCGAGACGTTCGGCGCCCGGCCCGCCTGACCCAGCCCGGCACGGGGGCGGGGCGAGTTGCACGGGGTGACACTAAAGGCGAAGGAGACGGGGCTGACACGGCGTGGGTTGCATAGGGTGATCCCAGCGCCGAAGGAGAGAGGGCTGGTTCGCCTTTGGTCGCACGGGGTGCAACAGGCGCGGGGGTCGCCGCGGGCGCGAGTTGCACGGGGTGACACTAAAGGCGAAGGAGACGGGGCTGACACGGCGTGGGTTGCATAGGGTGATACCAGTCCCGAAGGAACGGAGGCTCGTTCGCCTTTAGTCGCATGGGGTGCAACAGGCGCGGAGCAGACCCGCCACGTACGCATGCTCGCCACATGCGCCCACGGGTGGAATCCGGAGGTCGTGTGGAGGATGTCGCCTGATGCCGCCTCGAGGTCAGCCTGGAAAGATCCGGCGCAGCCGGCGGTACGCCCGTGATGCGGGAGTTGGCTGGGTGGGCGTGGGGTGCGGCTGCGACGAAGGTGGCGGCGACGCCCATCCCGAGGTGTCCGCTCGCGGCCAGGCCTCTGGCTCCATCTCCTCGACCGGCTCGTCGGGCGCATCCGACGCAGGCTCCCCTCGATTGCGGCCGACGGCGTCGAGAGCGGCGAGGGCCTCGTCGAGCTCCTGCGATCCGGGCATTGCCGCTCGGCGGCCGGAGCCGGCGACCTCCATCTCGCTGGCGCCGTCGTCCGCTCCCTCGTCGACGGGGGGCGGCGCGTTCGCCGGCTCGTCCGCCGGAGGCGCCGCTGGCTGGCGCCCGAACCACAGCATCGTCTCCTCGTCATGTCGGGCGGCCGATGGTGGCGGCTCGGGCTCCGGCGCCGGGGCAGCCGCGCCAAGTTCGAGCGAGTCCGCATCGGCATGGGCGGCCTCAGGCTCGGGCGCGTCGTCGTCGGTAGCCCGCGGCGCGTCATCGTCGGTGGCCCGCGCCTCGTCACGCACCGCGGGGTCGGCCGGCTGCGGCTCCTCGCCCGCGTACCAGTCCGGCTCGACGATGTCGACCGTGTAACGCTCGCGATCCCAGCGAATCGGTTCGGCGGCGTCCGGCTGGTCCGTGACGGACGCGGCATCGGCTGCGACGTTCTCATCGAGCGCCGGCTCGGGCATGCCATCGACCGATGGGGCACCGATTGGTTCGAGGTCCACGTCGACCTCCTCGGCCTCCAGCTCGTCGCCGATGGGTTGCTCGGCCATCTCCGTCTCGACCGCATCGGCCTCACGCTCCGGTTCCGGGGAGACGGCGACGGCTTCGGGAGCTGGCTGATCATCGGGCTCGAGGCCGGGCGATGCCTCGGCCGCGGGCACGGCGGGAACGTCAGCGGTGGCCGCGGGGGGCGGAGTCGGCTCGGCCTCGGGCTCCTCGATCAACGTGACGTCCAGTCCCGATGGGACTTCGGCGACCGGTTCGACGGTAACCCGATCCGGCTCGCCTGCGACGGACTCGGGCTCGGTCGCTGGTTCGGGTTGTTCGACGACCACCGGCTCCGGCTCGACGACCACCGGCTCCGGCTCTGCGGCCACGACCTCGGGTTGTTCAACAACCACCGGCTCCGGCCCTGAGGCCGCGACCTCTGGCTCGGGCTCTGGCTCCGGTTCTGAGGCCGCGACCTCTGGCTCGGGCTCTGGCTCCGGTTCCACGATCGCGACCGGCTCCGGCTCGACGGCCTCGACGTCTGGCTCGGGCTCCGGTTCTACGACGAGCTCGCGTTCGGGCTCGGGTCGTTCGATGGCCACCGGCTCCGGCGCGTCGCCGACGACCTCTGGCTCGGTCTCCGGTGTCTCGACAGCGGCGGGCTCGGGCTCGGCGGGAACCCCAGGCTCGGCCGCTGGTTCCGGTCGCCGAGCGACCTCGGGCTCCAGCTCCGGTCGCTCGACAGCCACCGGCTCCGGCGCGGCGGCGACGACCTCGGGCTCCGACGCTTCGTCGGCAAGCGGCATCGGGTCGGCGGCCGGCAGCTCGCGCGGGAGGACGGCCTCGGTCGCCGAGGCGCCGGCGGCGTGCCCGGGCTCATCCCGCAGGGCCGCCAGGGCCGTGGCCACATCGCTGGCACCGGGGAGCTCCGATCGCGTCGGGTCCTCGGCACGGGCGAGCGCCTCGGCGAACGCCTCGGTCGCCCGCCGCTGGCTGGACCGACGGCGACGAGCCGGTCGATCATGATCCTCCTCGCCCTCTTCGACGCCATGCTCATCGGCCGCCTCCTCTGGGCGCGGGGAGACGGCTCGCTCGGCCGAGGCGGCCGGCCACGGCGAGGACGGGGCCGGCGGCGTGAACCCGGCCATCGGCAGGCGGAGATCCATCCGCGCCTCGAGCAGATCGACTCGGGACCGCAACGTCGCGACCTCGCCGCGCGACTCACCCAGGGCCAGCAGTGCCTGGCCGTACCGCTCGGTCAGGTTCCGAAACTCGGTCAGCAGCTCACGGAACGGTGAGAGCTCGCGCTCCGGCTCCCGGGAATCGGCGTTCCCATTCGCCCGGCCCGGCTCGTTCGCGATCGGTGCCGGCGCCGGTGCGGGGCGAGGCTGGAGGAAGACCCGCATGCCGGCCTCACCCTCCGACACCCCGGCGAGGACGCCGCGCGCCAGCAGCTCCCAGACACGCTCCGTTGGAACGCCGAGAATCGATGCCGCCTCGGTGACCGAATAACCCTCCATCGGCCGCTAAGGGTAGCGCCTCACCTCAAGCGCGGAGGCACCCTCGAGGGCAGGTCAGTGAGCCAGCTCACCGAGCGCCTCGACGAGGCGGTCGACCTCTTCCAGCGTGTTGTAGTGGACGAGGCCGATGCGCAGCAACCCGCCGGCACCGTCGAGGCCGAGCGCGCGCACCAGCTCCCACGCGTAGAAGTCGCCGTCCCACGTGCTGATCCCCCGCGCCGCGAGGTGCTCGGCGATGGCGCGCGGCTGGGTTCCGGTGAGCGTGAACGAAAACGTCGGGACCCGTTCCTCGACGCGTCCCGGATCGCCGATGCCATACAGCTGCAGCCCGGGAACCGATGACAGGCGCTCGAGGGTCCCGATCGACAGGCCCCGCTCGTGGGCGCGGATGGCCGACATGGCGGCCCGCAACCGACCCCGGCGGTCGCCGCGATCCGACGCGCCGCCGTACGCGGCACCGACCCGCTCCAGGTAGCCGAACGTGCCGAGCAGCCCGGCCAGCGCCTCGTGGTTCTGGGTGCCGGTCTCCCACTTCCCGGGGATCGCTTCGCCGGCCGGCCGCACCCGGTAGGCGCTGAGCTGCTCGAGAAGCTCGCGGCGGCCGTAGAGCATGCCGAGGTGCGGGGCGAAGAACTTGTACGGGCTGCACACCAGCAGGTCGGCCTGCAACGCGGCGGCGTCGACGGGGAGATGCGGCGCCGCGTGGACGGCGTCGACGTAGGCGATGGCGCCAACGGCGTGGGCCGCCTCGATGACGCGACCGACGTCGGTGATCGTGCCCAGCGCGTTCGAGGCGAGGCCGATCGCAACGACCCTCGTGCGCGGGCCGAGGGTCGTACCGAGGGCGTCGAGGTCGAGCGTTGCCCGGTCCTCGGCGAGCTCGAGCCAGCGGACCGTCGCGCCGCGGTCCTGCGCCATTGCCAGCCACGGCGCCACGTTGGCGTCGTGGTCCAGGCGGCTGACGACGACCTCGTCGCCCGGACCCAGGTCGCGGCCGATCGCCCGGCTGACCGCGAGAGTGAGGGTCGTCATGTTCGGCCCGAAGACGATCTCGTCGGGGTCGTGCGCGCCGAGGAAGTCGGCCCCTGCGGCATGGACCTCGGCGAGGATCGCATCGGTCTCGACCGAGGCGGTGAAGGCGCCGCCATGGTTGGCGTTGCTGCGCTCCAGGTAGGCCGTCATGGCGGCGATGCACTCGCGCGTGACCTGGGTGCCGCCCGGCCCATCGAGGTAGGCGACCGCGCGCCGATCATCGGTGCGCGCAAGCGACGGGAAATGGTCGCGCAGGGCGGCAGTATCCAGGCCGGACGATTCACGGATCGACGTCATCGGCGTCATGGTACGCGGAGAGGCCGCTATCATCCCCCATCGTGACCACTTCCCTGCGGGTGCCGACCCTTCCCGGCCACGACTTCAACCTCCCCGACGGCCTCGAGGGACTCGGCGAGCTCGCCTACAACCTGTGGTGGAGCTGGACGCCGCGTGCGCAATCGCTGTTCAGCCGCATCCACCCGAGCGCCTGGACGCGCCATCGCAACGCGATCTCCGTGCTCCGCTACGCCGACCACGCCCGGTGGGCCGAGCTGACGTCCGACGAGGACTTCATGGTGGATGCCAGTCGGGTCCTCGACGAGTTCCACCGCTACCTCGCGAATGGTTCGGACTCCTGGTACCCGGCCTCTCCCGAGCGCACCCTGCCGGGGCCGATCGCCTACTTCTGTGCCGAGTTCGGCATCCACGAGTCGATGCAGATCTACTCGGGCGGCCTGGGCATCCTGGCGGGCGACCACTGCAAGTCGGCATCCGATGCGGCGCTGCCGTTCGTCGCCATCGGGCTCCTCTATCGGCGCGGGTACTTCCGCCAGCAGATCGACGCCGATGGCCACCAGGAGCACGCCCAGCCCGATCTCGATCCGTCCCAGCTGCCGCTCCGCCGCGCGCGCGGCCGCGACGGCCAGCCACTCGAGGTGAGCGTCGAGATCGCCGATCGCCAGGTGCATGCCGCCGTCTGGGTCGCGCAGGTCGGCCGCGTCCCGATCCTCCTGCTCGACACCGACATCCCGCGCAACGATGCCGCCGACCGCCCGATCACCCACATCCTCTACGTCCGCGGTCGCGAGATGCGGCTCTGCCAGGAGCTCGTGCTCGGCATCGGCGGTGTCAGGGCTCTCCGGGCGCTGGGGATCGAGCCGGCGGTCTGGCACCTCAACGAGGGGCACTCCGCCTTCCTCCTCCTCGAGCGAGCGCGCGAGCTCGTCCGTGCCGAGCCGGGGCTGGCGGCCGGCGAGGCGCTGCGGCGGGTCGGTCGTGACGCGGTCTTCACCATCCATACGCCGGTCCCGGCCGGGAACGAGGTCTTCGGCCGCGATCAGGTGATCCCGGCGCTGAGCACCTGGTTCGCCGATGCGCACGTCGATCCGGGCGAGCTGCTCGAGCTCGGACGCGGCCGGACCGACGACCCGAACGCCCCGTTCGACATGACGGCCTTCGTCCTGCGTCATGCCGCGGACGTGAACGCCGTCTCGCAGCTGCACGGCGCGACGGCCACCGAGACCTGGCAGGAGCTGGCGGGCCACCCGGTCCAGGCGATCACGAACGGCGTGCACGTCCCGACCTGGCTCGGGCGGCCGGTGCGCCGCCTGGTGCAGCGCGCGACCGGCGTCCCGCTCGGGGTCGACCTCGCCGGGCCAGAGCCGCTCGCCGGCCTCGGTGAGCTCGACGACGCGGAGCTGTGGGGCGCACATGTCCAGCAGAAGCGCGAGATGGCCGGCTTCCTGGTCGGTCGCCTCGCCCGCCAGTTCGCGCGCCACGGGGAGTCGCCTGACGCGCTGCGAGCGTTGCGCGGGGTGCTCGATCCGGATGCGATGACCATCGGCTTCGCTCGCCGCTTCGCCACCTACAAGCGCGCCGCGCTGCTGTTCAGCGACGAGGAGCGCTTGGCCCGCATGCTGTCGTCGAGCGATCGCCCGGTGCAGATCATCATCGCCGGCAAGGCGCACCCGGCCGACCGGCCCGGCCAGCAGGTCATCGAGCACATCTTCGGCCTGTCGCGCTCGGATCGGCTCCGCGGGCGGGTGTTCATCGTCGAGGATTACGACATGCGGATCGCCCGCTTCCTCGTCGGCGGCGTCGACATCTGGCTGAACAACCCGCGCCGACCGATGGAGGCTTCCGGCACCTCGGGCATGAAGGCCGCCATCAACGGGATCCCGAGCGTCTCGATCCTCGACGGCTGGTGGGACGAGGGATTCAATGGCTCCAACGGCTGGGCGATCGGCGACCGCTCACCGGACGGCGACGATGGCGCCCAGGACACCGCCGATGCCGCCGAGCTGTATCGGCTGCTCGAGGAGGAGATCGTCCCGCGCTACTTCGACCGTGGCGGCGATGGCCTCCCGCATGCCTGGCTGTCCACCATGCGCTCCGCCATCGGCTCCGCACTGTGGCAGTTCAGCACTGCCCGAATGCTCACCGAGTACGTCGACCGGCTCTACCTGCCCGCCGTGCGAGCCCCGGTCGAGGCCTGACGAGGCCTCGGTCCCCGGCCTGATCTGCCACGCAATGTGCTCCGTAGCGAGCATTGTCGGACTCGGGTGCCCACGAAGCGGACAACGTGCCTCCAGGCGCACATAGGGTGGGTGTCGACCGGCGATGCCGGGGACCCCACGCTCGGCTCGACCCGCCCGCACACCACGCGGCCACGCAATGCGCGCGCACGAGACCGTTGTCGGAGTCGCGCGCGGCAAGCACATTCCGCCGCGCGACGTGGCCCCGGCACGCTCGCCTGCCCCGTGCTCGCTTGCGGCTCAGGCACGCATCTGAGGACCTGCCTCCAATGCGGGCCGCAGCTCCTCGCGGGCTTGCCGCCGCCGCACACCAGCGCGGAGATCAGAGTCGAAAACCGGAGATACGTGCAGCCGACGCAAGCAGCAGGGGGGAACGGAGGAGAGCGGCCGGATCGCTATGGCAGGTAGGCCCGCGGGTTCTCCCAGACGCCGTTGTGGTTGACCGCGAAGTGGACGTGGCAGCCGGTCGACATGCCGGTCGTCCCCTCGTATCCGATGATGTTCTCGCCGGTGACGATCGTGCCGGGTGAGACGACCACCCGTGGCTGCATGTGCCAGTACCACGTCTGGATGCCGCCACCGTGGTCGACGACCACGCCGAACCCGGAGTCCCACGGCATCAACGGCTGGCCGGAGGCTACCACCACGCCTGCGCCGGCCGAGTAGATCGGCGTTCCGCAGCCGTTGGCGAAGTCGATTCCGGCATGGAAGTGCGGGTAGAAGGTGCCCTTGTACGTGTACGGCGGCTCGAGGGCGAACGAGGTCGGACCCCATTCCTGGGTGATTCGGAACGACCGCTCGGGCCATCGGAATCCGTACGCGGACGTCGCATTCGCCCGAGCGGCGGCGTCTCGTGCGGCCTGGTCCACGGCTGCCTGCTCGGCGGCGCGGCGGGCAGCCTCCGCCTCGGCGGCCGCGCGTCGCTTGGCCTCGGCGATGGCCGCCTCCTGGGCCGCGGCCTGTTGCCGGAGCTGCGCGGCGAGATCGGCGGCGGCCTGCGCGGCCCGCTCGTTGTCGGCGATCTTGGCCTCGACGTTGTCCTCGGCGGCCAGCGAGGCGTTCAGCGCCGCCTCCTGCTCCATGCGCTTCTGATCGGCGGCCGCCTTCAGATCGGCGAGCTGCGCCTCGAGGACGGTGAGCTCCTCGCGCCGGGCCTTGAGGCTCGCCTCTTCGTCGCGCGCCACGGCGCGGGCATCGGCCAGCGCGCGCCGTCCGTCCTGGAGCGTCGCGCGACGGGTCTCGAGCTCGGCGCGGATGGATCGGATGTCATCGGCGAGGGCGGCGTCCTGCTCGGACACCGTCATCAGGTAGCCGACCTGGGTGGTGGCCTCGTCGAGCGAGTCGGCCGACAGGAGGATCTCGAGCAGCGACGTCTGCGAGCGCTCGTACGCCGAGCGCAGATGATCCTCGAGCAGCGCCTCGCGATCGGCGAGGTCGGCGGAACGGCGATGGATGTCGGCGGCGACCCCGATCAGCTCGGCGTCGAGGTCGGCGATCTGCGAGCGCAGCTCGGCGATGCGCGCCTCGATCTCCTCCACCTGCGCGCGAACCTGGGTGAGCAGGCCACTGACGCGGTCGTACTCGGCGGTGACCGCCTCGAGCTCGGCGCGAGCCAGGTCGAGCTGCGAGTCGAGATCGGCCGAGCGACGCTCGAGCTGGGCGAGCTCCGCGCGCTGACGGTCGAGGGTGGCCGCCAGTGACTGCTGCGCCGACTGTGCGTCTGCGAGCTCTGCGCGGGTCTTGGCCAGCTGGGCCTCGGGATCAGCGGCAAGGGCCGAGCCGCTGGGTTGAATTGTGAGGCCGCTCCAGGCGACCGTCAGCAGGGCGACGAACGTGACGGCGAGCCTGGATCGCCGCCTCATCGAGCGGTGATCCGCACTATGCAATTGCCCTTGTGCCCCGTAGCGAGAGATTCGGGGCCGATCGTGACCGATGTCGGACGACACCGGAACGGGGCCGAATGTACTACACCG
>Ga0299913_10003139_pt1 | contig 13405 bp, 14 predicted proteins | sample RVTome_9_FD_201360 | JGI IMG/M metagenome (GOLD analysis project Ga0299913, IMG submission 201360) | Soil microbial communities from uranium-contaminated site in the Upper Colorado River Basin, Wyoming, United States - RVT155D38 (version 2) ... | reverse complement strand
TGGGCTCTCCGGCGAGGAGATCCCCGTCGGGGCGCGGGTGGTGGGTCTCGTGGATGCGTTCTACGCCATGATCCGGGGGCGCCCCTACGCCGACCGCGCGCGCGGCCTGCGCTACGCCTGCGAGGAAATCCGCCGGAACGCGGGGACCCAGTTCGATCCCGAGCTCGCGCGGCGATTCCTCGACGTCGTGGATGCGAACCGGGACATCATCGCGACTCTGGTGGAAGACGCCGAGGCGGACCGCGCCGGCCCGGTGGCGCTGCCCGAGCCGCGGGCGCTCCGCAGCACGGCGCCGACCGACCGTTGAGAGCTGGCCGGTGAGGTGACGCTCAGGGCCTGCGTGGAGCCCGCGCCGACCCTCGTCGTCGCCAAAGCCAGGCCCCCAGCGCGAGCCAGGTCGCGGCGGTCGGCAATCCCGCTTCCACACCGAAGGAGCCGCCGGTCAGCCAGGCGGGACCCGCCAGGATCCCGGCGTGGCACGGAGCCGGGATCGCCAGCCCGCTGACCGGGATCGCCGCTCCCAGGACGATGGCCGCGTTCCAGCCCGCATGCGCCCCTACCGCCACCCAGATGTCGCGCTCGGCGAGGATCCACACCGCGAGCACCGCACCGACCAGCGCGAGGTTGATCATGGCCAGCCAGCCGAACCCGGGATTGGCTTGGTGGCCGAGAGCGAACAGGACCCCGGTCACGATCGCCGCCGTCGGCGCGCCGCCGAGATCGCGCAGGGCGAACAGCCCGTAGCCGCGGAACAATGCCTCCTCGAACAACGCGGCCAGGAGCACGAAGGCTCCCGTCCCCGCCAGGAAGCGGAGCAGCGGCTCGGCCGTGCACGCCCGGGGAGCGACCTCGTAGGCGCCCGTGACCGCGAGCGCGCCCACCACCGGGGCGAGCAGGACCGCACCGATCGCCGCGCCGCGGGCGAACGACGCGCAGGCTCGGCGATCGATCGCCAGCGGCGTTTCCCGCGGACGCCGGTGATCGAGCCAGCGCCACCAGGCGAACGAGATGGCGAGCAGGAGGCCGTCGAGGATCGCATAGCCGGTGACGTTCCCCAGGCCCGCCGACTCGATCGCCGCGGCCGTTAGCGCGAGCGCCACGAAGATGGCCACCAGCCAGGTGGCGAGCCGGAGTAGGGCGCGCGCCCGAGCGCTCACGGCCGGAAGGCGTCCTCGAGGTGTTCGATGAGCGGCGCGCCAGGCCCCCAGGTGACGCAGATCACGTCGAACCGCAGCTCGTTCACCGCACGCCATCGCTCGGCGGCCACCGCTCCCGCGGCCGCCAGCTGACGACGTTTTCTCCAATCGACAGCGGTGGACGGCGGGGCGACGCCTCCCGGCCGGCGCGTCTTGACCTCGACCAGCGCCAGCACCCCGTCGCGCTGGGCGACCAAGTCGATCTCGCGCCCCGCGGCGCGCCAGCCGCGCGCGAGGATCCGCCAGCCATCTGCGGCCAGATGCTCCGCCGCCAGCTCCTCCCCTGCCTTTCCGAGCTCGCGCCGCTCCCGCGTCACAGGTCGATTGCGAGGCCGTCGATCCCGAGATCGATCGGCTCGCGTCCGTACGACTCGCGGATCCTGCGCTCGATTTCCCCCGCGCCGAGCGCGAGCGCGCTGGCATAGAAGTGGGTCGCGACCACCCTCCGCGCGGCCGCCGCCGCCGCGATGCGCCCCACCCCACGCGGGGTCAGATGCCCCGGCACACGGTCTTCGTCCGCCACCGAGCACTCTGCGATCAGGAGCTCGGCGTCGCGTGCCAGCTCGATCGCCTGGGCGCACTCCTCGGTGTCGCCGGTATACGCGACGACGACCTCGCGGCCCGACGCGCCGAGCGTGAGCCGGTATCCCACCGCTTCGGGCGTATGCACGACGGCATGCCCCTCGATCTCGATCCACTGGTCCTCGCGCTCGAGCTCGATCGGCGTGTCCGCCGACTCGCGGACCTCCACTGGAAACCCGGGCTCCACGACCCAGCGGCCGAACACCTCCGCCAGCCGATCGAGATCGCGGCCGAATCCCCCGTAGCCCAGCAGGGTGAGCGGGCGGACCCGTTCGACCCCCGGTGCGTTCCGGAGCGCGAAGAGCAACGGGAGGAGGTCGGCGATGTGGTCCTGATGCCTGTGGGTGACGGCGACCAGGTCGAGCTCCGACCACGAGAGACCGAGCCCGTCCATCCGACGGAGCGTTCCGGAGCCGAGGTCGCAGAGTGCCGTGAGGTCCCCGCACGCGAAGTGGTGGGCGGCGGGACCGCGATCGGCTTCCGGGACCACGGTCCCGCTGCCGACCAGCGTGTAGCGGATCGGCTTCATCAGCCCGGGGCCTGATCGAGGGCGTCGCGCTCGCGGGACCCCGCCTCGTGGAGCAGGTGTGCCGCCCAGAGGTAGCCCGCGGGGTTTCCCGCGTCGACGACCGTCCCCTTCCAGGGGAGTGCGCGGAGGAGCTTCCGCTCCACGAGCCGGCGGTGCACCGCGACGTCGTCCGCCTCGCGTCCGGCCAGCGCGGCGTTGCGCCCCTCCCGCCTGGCCTCCTCGACCCACGGCACCGTTGCGGTATAGCGCGGCAGCAGCCGCCAGCCGCCCTCGGCGGGGGCGCGGAAGGCGCCCCGCTCTCCTCGCTCCTGGAGCTCGCGCACGCGCGCTCCGGCGCCGGCGGGGGCCAGCTCGTCGAGCTCGATCCTGCCGACGTCGGCGAAGAAGTGCCGGCTCTCCGGCCCCACGCGGTGGCAGGCAGCCAGCACGACCCCGCGCCCGGCGGCGTCGGCGAGATGCGCAGCCGTCATCGGCGGCGGACCGGCGATCCGCACGTTGTCGGGCAGGAGCACCGCGACCGCGCCGTCCTCGATCCATTCGTCCGCGGCGAGGACCGCGCCCACGACACCGCTCGGTGCCGCCTGCCGGAACGTCGTCACGCGCACCCCGCGGGCGCGCTGCTCGAGATCCGGCAGCAGCCCGTCGCGCCAGCCGCCTTCGACCAGGTACGACTCGAGCGCGGGCTTGGCCTCCGAAAGGACGATGCCGACCTCCTCGAAGCCGCCTTCGATCGCCTCGGTAAGGCACCACTGGATCATGGGCCGCGTTCCGATCGGCAGGAGCTCCTTGGGGACGAACCGGGTGACCGGGCGCAGGCGGGTCCCGAGCCCCGCCGCCGGGATCACGCACCGCGCCCTCACCATCGATACTCCGAAGGACGTTCAAAACGCCTTAGATGCCAGGCGCGCGAGGAGTGGATTCCGAGGCGTACTGGAAGGTACGCCGCAGGAAGACACGAGGAGCGCAACGCCGCAGATGAGGCGTTTTCAACGTCCTGATTCATCGGAGGAAGCCCATGTACCAGTCCAGCAGCGGGTCGCCGAGATAGAGGGCGAGCGCGGCGCCCACGGCCAGGAACAGGCCGAACGGCACGAGCCTGTCCGACTTCCAGGCGATCGGCACGAATACGAGCGTTCCCGCCAGCGCGCCCAGGAACACGGTCAGGAGCGCGCCCCTCCAGCCGAGGAAGGCGCCGATCATCGTCATCAGCTTGATGTCCCCCCCGCCCATCGCCTCCTTCTTGAAGGCCCAGGTCCCCAGGATCGCGATCAGCCACAGGGCGCCGCCGCCGGCCACCGCGCCGATGGCGGCCTCCTGCAGGGTCGGGCTTCCGGCCAGCAGCGCGAGCGCCACGCCGAGCACCGCGCCCCCGAGCGACAACTCGTCGGGGATGATGTAGAAACGGGCATCGGTCACTGCGATCGCGAGCAGCAACGTCAGGAACGCGATCGCGCGCAGGGCCTCCGGGCCGACTCCGTAGGCCGCCACGTTCCCCGCCCAGATCGCCGCGGTGGCTGCCTCGACGAGCGGATACTGCCAGCCGATCCACGCCCCGCACGAGGCACAGCGGCCGCGCAGCGCGATCCAGGACAGGAGCGGGATGTTGTGGAACCAGCGGAGCGGGGTCTCGCAGGAAGAGCAGCGGGACGGGGGGGACACGATCGACTCCCCGCGCGGGAGGCGGAGGATCACGACGTTCAGGAACGATCCGACCGCCAGGCCCACGAGTCCGCTCAGGATGATCGCGAGACCGTCCACATCGCCTCCGAGGAGTTTTCCACAAGGACGGCACAGGATAGAGTGCGGCGACTGTCAAATCAATGTGGATCGCCGGTGGACGGTGCGGCTCCTTCGCGATCGGCGACGTGCAGCGCTTCGTGGCTTCGGCGCGGATCGAAGTCAGCGCGCTCGATCCCCAGCAGGCGCAGCTTGTAGATCAGGGTCGTGCGGTTGAGGCCCAGGATCCGCGCCGCCCGCGTGACGTTCCCGCGGCACAGTCCGAGCACGCGCAGGACATGGTCCCGGCGCACCGCGTGCCACGAGAGGTCGGCGGCTCCGGCCCCCTCCGCATCGGCGAGTCCCAGCTCCTCGACCCCGATCCGCCTGCCGCCGGCGAGATGAAAGCCCCGATCGAGGACCGCGTTCAGCTCGCGCACGTTGCCGGGCCAGTCGTGGCGGGCGAGCGCCTCCCACGCATCGAGGCGCAGGGTCTTGGCGCGGCCGTATCGCTCATTCAGCCCGGCCAGGCGCAGCTCGGCGAGCGGCATCACGTCTTCCCGACGGTCGCGCAGCGGCGGCAGGTGGACGCGGAACCCGGCGATCCGGTAGAACAGGTCGCGCCGCAGCGCTCCGTCCTCCAGCATGCGGTCGATGTCGCGGTTGGTCGCCGCCATCACCCGGAAGTCCGCGCGCTTTTCGGCCCGCCCGCCCACCGGCCGGTAGCGCTGCTCCTCGATCGTGTAGAGGAGCTTGGCCTGGATCTCGATCGGCATCTCGCCGATCTCGTCGAGGAACAGCGTTCCCCCGTGCGCCTGCTCGACCAGCCCGACCGAATCCCCCACCGCTCCGGTGAACGCGCCGCGAACGTGCCCGAAGAGTTTCGACTCGAACAGGTTCTCTTCGAGATTCGTGCAGTCGACCACCACGAAGGGGGCTTCCTTGCGCCGCGCCTCGGCATGGAGCTGCCGGGCCAGGAACGTCTTCCCGGTTCCCGATTCGCCCTCGATCAGGATCCGCACGTCCGACCCCGTGAGTCGCTGGAGCCGGGTCATGGCGGCGCGGATCGCGGGGCAGCGGGTGAGGAACGCCGGAAACGGATCGGCCGCGCGTCGCCGGGGCGGGCCGTCGAGGACCGCCACCACGCGCGCGTAGTGCGCCGCCAGCGCGCGGATCCCCTCCTCCTCGCCGAAGACCGCGCGGGACAGCGTCTCGTAGCGCTCCTCGGGAAGCCCCCAGCGGCGGGCACAAGCGGCCGCCATCAGGTACACCATCCCGGCGTCGTATCGCAGGTCCCGGGCGTGGAGATCGGCGGCAGCGGCCTCGACGTCGCGCAGAATGCCGCCCTCGCCGCGATGCTCGGCGATCGCCTTCCAGGTGAGCGCCCGCACCTGGACGGTCGGCAGCGGCACCTGTCCGGCCAGGCGCGCCGCGGCTTCCAGCCCCTCGAGCGCGCAGTCGATCTCGCCGGTGGCGAGCTCCGCCTCCGCACGCGCCAGCGCGAGGACGGAGTCCAGCCGCAGGCACGCTCCCCGCTGCGACACATCGCGACACCGCTCGAACAGGTCCAGGGCCTCGTCGTACCGTGCCTGGAGCGTGGCGTGGATTCCCATGTTGCAGAGCACGAGCGCGGCGCTGGCCGCCTCGCCCCGATCCTCCAGCCGGCTCAGCGCGCTGCGGTTGAGCCGGATCGCCTCGCCGGCAAGCCCGATCTCGAAGCGATGCCGCGCGCGGTTGGCCATCGCGTACGCGGTGAAGGGCTCCTCCGGCCGCTCGCGCGACGACTGGAGCGCGAGCCCGAAGTGGGTCTCGGCGGCGCGGAACCGGCACAGCTCCATGAGGACGGTCCCGACCAGGTTGTGGATGCACACCCGGCTCCCGGGCGCCTGCTCCCGCTGCTCGAGCGAGCGCAGGAGGCTCAGCGACTCGCGGGGCGAGCGATACAGCGTGATCCGCGCGAGGTCGAGGGTGGTCGACGCCATGAGCCGCGCGTCCGAGGCCTGGGCCGCGGATCGATGGGCGCCGCGCAGGACCACCTCGCCCTCGGCCAGCCGGCCCTGTCCACAGAGCCGCAGGCCCAGAGAACGCTGCTGGGAAGGCGGCGGCAGTGAGGACGGATCCGCACCTCCCTGTGCCAGCGAATCGAGAAGCTGCCGCGTCTCCGGGTCCAGGCCCGAAGCTTCGTCATGGAGCATGCGTCCTCGGAGGTGGCGGGACGGTGCCCCGCCGTACCGGCTGGGGTGGGCGTGACGGGATTCCCTGTCTTACACGATCTCCGATATGCTTGTCAACGCGGCCTTCATGCAATCGACGAGCCGCGCCGCGCTGCCCCCTTCGGCGGGTCGAAGGCGTGCGTCGAAGTGTCGAATCCCCGACACCCCGGCTGTGGAAAACTCAGGGGAGGGGCAGGCTGGCGTGGACGTCGAAGGCGCCGGGGCGGACCGCCTCGTCCGCCCGCAGCAGAGCGGTGCGGGCGATCATCGCGCCGTTGTCGGTGCAGAGGACGGGGCTGGGCCAGACGACCTCGATCCCTTCCAGGCGCGCCCGCATCGCTTCGCGCAGCGCGCCGTTGGACGCCACGCCTCCGGCCAGGATGGCGGTCGGGACTCCGAGCTCCTCCGCCGCGCGCGCGGTTTTCTCCACCAGCACCTCGACCACGGCGGCCTGGAACGACGCGCAGACATCGGCGCGCCGCGCGCTGCGCGTGGTGGCGGGTGCCTCCTCGTACCACCGAAGGACCGCGGTCTTGAGCCCCGAGAACGAGAAGTCCCGCTCGTCGCGCCCCATCATCGGCCGCGGGAAGGGGATCGCACGCGGGTCTCCGGCCCGCGCCTCGCGCTCGATCGCGGGGCCGCCGGGGAAGCCCAGCCCGAGGAGCTTGGCCACCTTGTCGAACGCCTCCCCCGCCGCGTCGTCCCGCGTGCGGCCGACGACATCATACCGACGCCAGGCGGGAACGTGGACCAGGAGGGTGTGGCCTCCGGACACCACCAGCGCGATCGCGGGCAGCCGCACCTCCCGGTGCTCCAGCAGGATCGCGACGATGTGGGCCTCGAGGTGGTGCACCGGCACGATGCGGCGGTCGAGCGCCAGCGCCAGGCCCTGGGCGAACGCCCCGCCGACCAGCAGAGCCCCGGCCAGGCCCGGGGCGTGGGTGACGCCGATCAGGTCGATCCGGCCCGCCGCGGTGCCGGCCTCCTCCAGCGCCCGCTCGAGGACGGGAAGGACGTTCGACACGTGCGCCCGGCTGGCGAGCTCCGGCACCACCCCGCCGTACGCGGCGTGCACGACCTGGGAGCTGACCACGTTGGCGAGCAGTCGGCTCTCGCCCTCCAGCAACGCGATCGAAGTATCGTCGCAGGAGGTCTCGATCCCGAGGGTCAGCATGCGGCTATTCTTCGTCGGGAGTGGTGTCGCGAACGACCGGAGCGATGTCGGGGAGGGCGCGGCCGCGGATCCGGACGGTGTCGGGTGTGACGGTGACGGTCCTCAGACTCTCCGGGACCGCGATCTCCAGCCGCTCGTCGAAGCTCCCCTCGACGTCGGTCAGCTGGGACAGGTCGAGCGCCAGGGAGCCGATCGGCCGCACCTCCGCGGTCACACCCCGCACGCGCACGCTCTGCGGCGTGACCTCGACGGACTCGATGCGGTACCCGTTCGCCGGCCGCGGCGAGCCGATCGTCTGCAGCGGCACGGTGCGTTCCACGAACCGATCGGTCACCACCGTGACCTGCCGCGGGGTGATCGCGACCGGCGTCACGGCGAGGTTGGCTGGCCTGCGGATGTCGGCCAGATCGAGCGTCACCAGTATCGAATCGTTCTCGCCGCCCCGCACCCGCTCCCGCACGGCCAGATCATCCTTGTCGAGGCGCAGCAGGTCCTTGCCGGTGCCGCTGAAGGCGACCTCGACCTCGGGCGGCAGCTGCTCCTGATTGGTGATGATCATGTCGGCCCCCTCGACGGCGATCTGAAGCGGCACCGGATAGTCGATCACCGTGGTCTCGTCGGAGGTCACGTCGTACCAGAGCAGGAGGGCCAGCACCAGGGCGACGGCCTTGTAGCGGAGGTTGCGGGTGAAGAAGTCGCGGATCGGTGCGGCGAGGGCCAACGGCTACTGTCCGTCGCCCGGAGAGCCGCTCCGCGTGTGCTTGACCGCGCTCATGACCGCGATGCCGAACAGCGCCAGGCAGACCACGAAGATCCACTGCGCGCCGATCCCGATCATGTTCATCCCCATCGCGATCGCGCCGATCAGGACCAGGAAGCCGATGAAGTACACATAGAACCAGTCCACGAAGCCCCTCCCTTCCCCATGTCACGCCTCAGCTTGCGGTCGCTGCGGAATCTAGACCCCGCCCCCTCCCCCGTCTACCGGAACGCTCCGATGCGAGGCCGCTCGCAAACCCGCAGGGGGGCCCTCAGATGTTTTCGGCGATGAACGGGAACAGCGGGAGGAGCCAGCGGTTGAGGTAGGAGGCGAGCACGGCGAAGTAGTTGGTGAAGATCAGGATCCCCACAGCCACCAGCACCATGCCGCTGGCGATCTCGATCGGGCGCATCCACGAGCGCAGCCGCCGGAAGGTGGTCAGGAAGGCGTTGAACCCGACCGCAGCCACGAAGAACGGCAGCCCCAGACCCAGCCCGTACACGACCAGCAGCACGACCCCGGTGCGCAACTCCCCGCTCGAGCCGGCCATCGTCAGGATGGCACCCAGGATCGGTCCGATGCAGGGCGTCCAGCCGGCGCCGAACGCGAACCCGACCACGACCGAGCCGAGCATCCCCGCGGGCCGTTCCTGCAGGTGGATGCGCCGTTCGCGGTGCAGGAAACGCAGGTTGAGGAGCCCCGTGATGTGGAGGCCGAACAGGACGATCACCAGGCCCGCCAGCCGGCGGATCCAGACCTGGTTCGAGCGCATGAACTGCCCCACCGCCGTGGCCGAGGCACCGAGCGCGACGAACACGAGCATGAATCCGAGGATGAAGAGGAGCGAGTGGACGATCGTCTGCCGGCGGATGCGCCCGCGGGCGCCGGCATCGGGATCGGAGAGCTCGTCGAACGTCAGGCCGGTGATGAACGACAGGTAGCTCGGGAAGAGCGGGAGGACGCAGGGGCTCAGGAACGAGACGACGCCGGCGGCGAACGCCACCAGCAGCGATAGCTCACCGACCATCTCCTGCTTCCGCCTGCGGCTCGGCCATGTCGCGCATGAGATCCTCCGCCGCCGGCACGAGCCCGAGCGCGACCTTGACCGGGTACTCGAATTCCTCCCGCGAGCGCGGGCCGATCCACTCCTTGACGATCTTGCCGTCGCGGATGAGGAGCGAGGTGGGGAGCCAGGGGGACAGCTCGTAGGCCTCGAGCATCTTCGGTGTTCCGATGACCGAGGGGTAGCTCATCCCGATCTCGTCGGCGAACTCGCGCGAGTCCCGGGGCAGGTCGTTGACCGTCACTCCCAGGACCATGAACCCCTTCGCCCCGTACGTCTCGTGGAGCGCCATCAGGTCCGGAATCTCGATTTTGCAGGGTCCGCACCACGACGCCCAGAAGTTCATCAGGACCAACGGCACCGAGTCGAGCGACGCGAGCGTCAGCGTCTCGCCACTCAGCGTCTCGAGCTCGAACGGCGGCGCCTCCCGGATCGGCTCGAGCGAGGACGCCTCCGCGCGCTCGACGGCGTCCATGCCCCTCACGCGGGCGTCGCCGTCGCGGCCGCAGGAGAGCACGACGAGGGCGAGGAGGAGCCCGGTCAGAGAGCCTGGCCTGGCGAAAGGAATTGGAAGCATGGGCCGGGAATGTATCATCCCGGAGTGGGAGACGCGAAAATCGGGCCGCCGGCAGGTTCCGGATCAGGTCACTCGATCTCGCCCAGCGCCCAGGCGGCCACTCGGCGGACGCCGGGATCCGCGTCGCCCTCGAGGACGGGGATGAGCAGCGGGATCGCGGTGGGGTCCTCGATCTGCCCCAGCGCCCAGGCCGTGGCCGCGCGCACCTCGGGGCTGGAGTCGTCGAGCGCATCCCCCAGGTCGCCGACGGCGGCGGGGTCCTCGGCGTAGCCCAGCCCTAGCGCGCCCACCGACCGCTGCTCGGCCGCCGGAGCGCGCAGCGCCGCCCTCAGGGCCGCGATCGCGCCGGGCGCGCCGGATCGCCCCAGCTTGAGGGCGGCCATCCGCCGGACGCAGGCGTCGGAGTCGGCGAGGGCGGCTGCTAGCGGCTCGACGGCCGCCGCGTCGTCGGCCTCGTCCGAGTCCACCGCCCAGTGGATCGTCGCGCGCTCGACCGGGGTCAGCTGCGCGCCGACTCCGGCGAGCTCGTCGGCCGTCGAGGACCATCCGTGGCGGCCGTCGACCGCCCGCACGGCCAGCTCGCAGATGACCGGGTCGGCGCCGCGCACGGTCTCGAGCAGAGCGCTCGCCAACGTGTCGGAGGGCACGCGCGCGGGCGCGGCCTCGGCCTGCGACGACGATCCCGCCTCGCCGGCCCCGCAGACCACGACGACGGCGGCCGCCATCGCGGTGACGACGACAGCGGCGGCTCCGCGGTGCGCCATCACATGTCTCCCAGCGCCTGCGCCGCCTGCTTCCGCACCTCGGGATCCTCGTCCTGGAGGAGCTCGACCAGTACGTCGTACACGGCCGGGTCGTCCATCTCGAGAAGCGCCCAGATGGCGGTCTTCCGCACCTCGCCGTCCGGATCGTGGAGGAGCGGGCGGAGCGCGGGGATCGCGGAGGCGTCCTGGATCTCGCCCAGCGCCCAGACCGCCGTCTTCCGCGTCTCGTGGTCGGCGTCGCCGAGCGCCGCGGTGAGTGCCGGCACGGCGCGGGCGTCCTGGATCTCGCCCAGCGCCCAGGCGGATTTCCGTCGTACCTCCACATCCGAGTCCGTCATGCCGACCCGCAGCGCATCGATCCCCGCCGGGCTCTGGATCTCGCCCAGCGCCCACGCGGCGGTGCCGCGGACCTCGGCGTCGGAGTCGCGCATGGCGCTGGACAAGCCGGGGACGGCGGCTGGGCTCTCGATCTCGCCCAGCGCCCACGTCGCCTTGCGCCGAATCTCGACGTCGGCGTCCTGCAGCGCGGGAATCAGCCACTCGACCGCTTTCGCGCTCTCGATCTCCCCCAGCGCCCACACCGCATTGCGGCGCACCTCGACGCTGGAGTCGCGGAGCGCGGCGCCGAGGGCCTCGACCGCCTCCGCGCTCTCGATCTCGCCCAACGCCCAGGCGGCCGTGGCGCGAACCTCGGCGGAGCTGTCGGAGCGCAGGGCCTGGGAGAGACCACCCACCGCGGCCGGGCTCTCGATCTCGCCCAGCGCCCAGGCGGCCATCTTCCGCACGCCGGCGTCGGCGTCGGTGCGGAGCGCCTGCAGCAGCGCCTCGACCGCCCGGGGATCGCCCAGCGAGCCCAGCGCCTGGGCCGCGCTCGCCCGCACCTCGGCGTCGGCGTCGCGGAGCGCGACCGCGAGGGCAGCCACCTTGCGGCCGTTCGCCTCCGATTGCGCCTTCGATTCGTTTTGCGACTGGGTCGGGGAGAACTCGAACGACTCGACGGATCGAATCGGGCCCATCCCGTCGAGCACCGCGCCGATGTCCGCCACCGCGTCGGCACCCGCATCGTGCGCCTTCGGGTCCTCCGGCCACGCCGATGATTCCTCGAGCGCGATCGGGTCGGCGGAATTGCCGCCGAGCTCCGATCCCGGGACGAACCCGGCGCTGGGGCTGCCCGGCTTGGCGGGAGCCATGGCGGCCAGCGGGAGCACGATCAGCGCCAATCCGGCGGCCACTGCGACCTTCTTGCGCCCGGTCAGCGCCTGGCGGGCGACGCCGGGCTGGAGGATCGCCAGCAAGCGGCCCTCGAAGCTCGACTTCTGGGCCATGGGGACGGTCGCCGCGGGCGCGCTCTCGCGTCCCGCGGAGCGCACGATGTCGAGCAGGTGCGTGGCGTACTCGGACGCCCGCGTACCCGCCCCCAGCACGAGATCGTCGCAGGCTCGCTCGCTCTCATGGCGCAGCCGGCGCGCGGCGATCCAGGCCAGCGGATGAAACCAGTACAGCGAGCAGGCGACCCAGGCGATCAGGTGCGTGGCGAGATCACCGCGGCGGACGTGCGCCAGCTCGTGCAGGAGCACCGCCTCCTTGCGCTCCTCGGTCCACGCCTCCGACTCCTCCGGCAGGACGATCGCGGGCCGCAGCACGCCGCAGGTGACCGGCATCGGGGCCGCGCCGCTCCGGACGACCCGCACCGCGGTGCGGAGCCCGAGCCGCTCGGTCACCCGCCCCAGCGGAAGCAGCCAGCTGGGACCCGACAGCGGCTCCGCCCGACGCGCCACTCGCCACATCCACGCCATGCCGATGAGGATCCGCGCGAGGATCAGCGTAGCCACCGCCAGCCAGGTGAAGAGCGCGAATCGCCATGGGTCGCGCGTCACGACCGAGATCAGGCCGCCGCCGTCCGCGGGCGACCCCGGCTCGAACGGTTCCGGCGCGGACTGGATTGCCGCCGAAGGCGGCGGAGAGCCGGCGGGCCCGCCGTCGGGCTCCGCTTCTGCCGTCGAGGGCACCGAGGTCTGTGGCGTGCTCGTCCAGTCGGCCGGCGAGGAGAGCGCCTCCTCCTCGACGACCGCCGAGCCCCAGCCCGAAGGCAGCACGCCGACCTGCCAGGGAATCGCGTTCGAGACGAGCGGGATCGCGATCACGCCGACGAGTGCCGCGCTCCACACCGCGTGCCGCGCCGCCGCCGACGCGCCACGCATCAGGGCGGTCACACCGAAGGCGACGAGGAGGACCAGCGTGCTTTTGAGGATCGAGCCCACGAGCAGCGATTCCATGACTACCTGCCTTCCTTTCGCGCCTCTTCGATCCGCGCGGCGAGCCGCTCGAGCTCTGCCTGCGCGAGACCGGTGTCGGACATCCGGAGAAGCGCGACCGCCGCCTGCTCGGCGGAGCCGCCAAAGAACGTCTTCACGATGTGCTGGAGCGCGCTCTTGCGCGCGCGCTCCGGCGCCACCGCGGGATGGTACACGTACTTGCGCCCCTCCTCCTTGTGGCGGAGCCGGCCCTTCTCCTCCAGCACCCGCATCGTCGCCCGGACCGCGGAATAGCTGGGAGGGTCGGGCATCTCCTCGAGGACTTCCTGAACGGTAGCGCTGCCCCGCCGATACACGACGTCCATGATCTGGCGTTCGCGTGGGCTGAGGCCGATGGGGGGCTTGTCGCTCATGATTCCTCCAGTGGAGGTCGGGGACGCGGCTGTCGCCGCCGGACTGCTAGAATACTAGCACACGGCATCCGACCGTGTCAAGCCGCCCGCTTGACCGGTTCGCCGGGCCGGTGGTAGGCTGACGGCTCTTCCGTCTTCGACAGGAGGGATCGTGCGCAGCGCA
>Ga0299913_10003138_pt1 | contig 13406 bp, 14 predicted proteins | sample RVTome_9_FD_201360 | JGI IMG/M metagenome (GOLD analysis project Ga0299913, IMG submission 201360) | Soil microbial communities from uranium-contaminated site in the Upper Colorado River Basin, Wyoming, United States - RVT155D38 (version 2) ... | reverse complement strand
CGCCGCTGGACAGACGTTCAGCGACCCCGCCCCCGATCGCCCCGGCGGCGACTAAGAAGAAGGCGGTCACGATCAGGATCGGGACGCGCCGGCGGACGGTGAAACGACCGAGTCTCTCGAACACATGCGCTCCTTGCACGGGGCTAACGACGTTAGCCTAACGACATTAACCCAGCGACGTTAGCACCGTTAGGTTAACGCTGTAAAGAGCGTAGATCCCGGCTCTAGGCGGTAACCGCGGCGACCGTTTCTTCGAGCTGGCGCAGGTGCGCGATGTCGTGACCCGCGAGCAGGCGAACCGCGAGGTCGAAGCTCTCCTCACCGCGTTCTTCGTGGATCGCGGCCTTGTTCCACTCGCTGGTCGGGGTCTCTTCGATCAGCTCGACGTTTGCCCGGCGCAGGGACGCGAACGCGGCGAGGAGATCAGGATAGGACGGGAGCGGGAGCGCGGCCCACTTCTCCTGGTCGTATCCCGGATACCGGGTTCCCGGTTGGGTCAGCGTGAGGCGCCAGCGGAACGAGTACACGATCTCAGCCGTGAAGTAGTGGGCGAGCAGCTCCTCCACCGACCACTCTCCCGGTTCCGGTGGTTTCTTGAGCTGCTCGGGGCTGAGGTCCCCGGCGAGCTCTGCGAACAGCTCGGGCGTGCGTGCAAGGACGTCCTCGGCGTCGCGCTCTCCGAGCAGGTCGAGAAGGGCCTGCTGGTAGGCCTCCGGTTCGGCGACCGGGTCGGGGACGACGATGCGCTCTTTGCTCACTCGTCGAGGAAGTTCTCGTAGTAGCGGGACGGGGTGGGGCCGCGCTGGCCCTGGTACTTCGAGCCGACCTTGCTCGAGCCGTAAGGGTTCTCGGCCGGCGAGCTCAACCGGAAGAAGCTGATCTGGCCGATCTTCATGTTCGGGTAGATCGTGATCGGAAGGTTCGCGACGTTGCTCAGCTCGAGCGTGAGGTGACCCTCGAAGCCCGGATCGACGTAGCCCGCGGTGCTATGGATCAGAAGGCCGAGCCGCCCAAGGGACGACTTGCCCTCGAGGCGCGCCACGAGATCGTGGGGAAGCTTCACGTACTCCATCGTAGAACCGAGGACGAACTCGCCGGGATGGAGGATGAAGGCCTCTTCCTCTTTGACCTCCACGACCTCGGTGAGGTCGTCCATGGCGATCTTCACATCGATGTAGGGGTGTCGAGCGTTGTGGAACGTACGGAAGAAACGGTCGACGTGGAGGTCCACCGAGGAGGGCTGCACGGCACGGTCGTCGAACGGTTCGATGCCGACCTGCCCGGAAGCGATTGCGGCGCGGATGTCGCGATCGGACAGGATCATGGTGCTGGACTATAGCGACAAGGTTGCGCTACGGGCGGGCTTCGGGTCCTTTCGCGACCAATGGGAAGGGGCCGTCTCGAAAGGCGTTGTCTTAGAATCTGCGGGCCGCGCGGGTGTAGCTCAATGGTAGAGCTCTAGCTTCCCAAGCTAGTTACGAGGGTTCGATTCCCTTCACCCGCTCGAAGAGCGGAGGTGTGAAGGGGTCGAAGGGGATGCCCTGCACGGCCACCGCTCGTGATTCGATTCCCTTCACCCGCTCGAAGAGCGGAGGTGTGAAGGGGTCGAAGGGGATGCCCTGCAGGGCCACCGCTCGTGATTCGATTCCCTTCACCCGCTCTGTTCTCATCGTCGCCTCATTCAGGTGCTTGGTCTGCCGCCGCTCCGCAGCGATTTGACAGCGCGGCGCGTGCAGGAATCGGGTACCTGACCTGCGAAAACCTTGCGGGTCGGGCGGACGAAGGGGAGATCCGATGAGCGCGAACGACGATCGGTTCCGCAACGGAGTGATGCACGAGCTCCGCGAGGGCACCGCGCTCGCGAGCGGCTGGCTCGAGACCCTCTTCCGCTACTGGGACCGGCTCGACGACGACGAGCGTCGCCAGATGGTCGCCGCGGGATTGTTCGGCGCCAACCGGATCGCCGCGGTGCTCGATCATCTCGACGGCCGGGGGCCGCGCGAGATCCGGATCCCCGAAGAGAAGATGGCAGACGAATTCCTGCGGCTTGTGGAGGACCGCTCTTAGGGCGTCCCCCTCGCGATCGAGGCGAACTTCGTGTACTGGTTCATGAACGCGAGCCGTACCTTCCCGGTCGGCCCATTGCGATGCTTAGCGACGATGAGCTCCGCTTCGCCCTTGGCTTCCGTGTCCGGGTTATAGACCTCGTCGCGATAGATGAACATCACGATGTCGGAATCCTGCTCGATACTATTTTTCACGACTACACCGTTCGCCACGAAGTTGTGGGTCTCCGGCACGGTCATGTCGTAGACGTCCTCGACGCCGTCCGGTTCAACAGACACGACTGAGTCCCAGAACAGATCGGAGGCCGCTATCTCTTTCAACTCGGGGTCGTCGAGGATCGACGCGTACCCCGCGAGCGTTTCCCGGCTGGGAGCAAACCTGAAATGCGAAGTGCCGCCGTAGGCAGTGCCCCTGAGTTCCGCCATGCGCCGCTGAGAGATGCCGCGTTGCTTCATCCCGAACCTGACGCGGTCCCAGATCGCCACGGGGATCGAATCTAGATTCGTGTTGGACTCGATCGATGCAAGGAGTCGGTCGACTTCCTCGATCGTTCTTTCTTGGTGCCCGTAGCCCCCGATGAGTTCGACGAAGCGGACGAGATCGAACTTTCCGGAGATCACCACTTGATAGCCGGGGCGATGAGTACCCTTCCGGACCTCCTTGATGCGACTCCTGATACCAAGCCGGACGAGCAGCTCTTGGACATCCACCGCGAGACTACGGCTGTTCGAGGCGTAATAGATGCGCGCGGCTGGCCCCTTCGACCCCTCCTTCGCCGTCCACACACACCCATCGGTCACCCACAGATGCTTCAAGAACAGACGGATCTGCGCAGTGGTCAACCCGAAGATGGCTTCGGGCACGAATTTCTGGTGGGAACGGAATCCGTCTAGGCCCAGGTCCCTGAGCCACTCACGGATCGGGTTTGGGTGCCACTTGTTCGCGTCCGCGCTTAGATAAAGGTGCGTCCACGTCTCATGCCGGACTCGGCGTCCCGTAACACCAAACGCCCGAGACGCAGCCTCTTGCACGGCCACGAGGTTTGCTTCGGACTTGCTCGTGTAATGAAGGGGCTGGCGAGACGCGAAACAACCGTCGCCGATGAGATGGGCGAGCAGAACGAGACGGTCCGGATCCCACTCTGCGAACGAGACGACCGGCAGTCTCCGAGGGATGGCGATCCGATCCCCCGGCTTCAGATTGCCCACAGGCATCCACCCGTCCAGCATCAAGAAGGGGTGCGCCTCAGTCGCCCGGATCTCACGCCCGGTCCCGGTTCGGAGTTTGAAGACCGGCCGAGAACCGAGCTTCCACACCTTGCTTGCCGTCCTGGCAGAGAAGTGCCATCCCTCGACCGTCATGACGTCCGGGTTTGTGCCGACGAGCGCCGCTATCGGGCGGCGTTTCCCCGACGCGAGCGTGACGAGCGTTTCGCCGGTCAGGCAACCGGATTCGCGAAGGTCGCCGAGGAGAGGGCGCTTGTCGGAGCGCATCTCGACGCCGCGGTTGAGCTGCGACGCACATACGACGGGCACCTGGAGCTCGCGCGCGAGGATCTTCAGCGACCGCGAGATCTCGGACACCTCTTGCACGCGGTTTTCCGACCTGCGGGGCGACTGCATCAGCTGCAGGTAGTCGACCACCACGAGGCCGAGGCCGTGCTTGGCCTTGAGCCGCCGGCACTTGGCTCGTATCTCCATGAGCGTGATGTTGGCCGAGTCGTCGATGAATACCGGCGCCTCCGCCAACCGCCCGAGCGCGGCAGACAAACGCGTCCAGTCCTGCTCCTGTAGTGCGCCCCTGTTGATGCGACTCGCATCGACCTTGGCTTCGGACGACAGGAACCGTTTGACGACCTCTTCCTTCGACATCTCGAGCGAGAAGATGACGACAGGCACTTGTCCCTTCAGCGCCGCCTGCAGCGCGAAGTCGTTCATCAAACTCGACTTCCCCATACTCGGCCTGGCCGCGACGATGATCAGGTTCGACGGCTGGAAACCCGCCGTCATGTCGTCGAGGTCGGGGAACCCTGAAGAGATCCCGGTGATGTGCGCACCGCGCTCGTAGAGCGTCTCGATGTCGATCATCGACTTCATCAGCAGCTCGCGGATCTCGTGATAGTCGTCCTTGAGCCGCTTGTCGCCGACGTTGAAGATCGCCTCCTCGGCCTCGTTCAGCGTCTCGGCGATGTCTTCGGGCATCGCGAAGCCGAGCTCCTGAACGTGGTTGCCGGCCTCGATCAGTCGTCGCAGGATCGCGAGCTCCTCGACGATCCGGGCGTAATGGCCGGCCGAAGAGGCCGTGGGATAGGCCTCGAGCAAGCCGTGGATGTAGGGCTTGCCCCCGATCGCCTCGAGTTTGCCTCGCCGGGCCAGCTCGTCGGCGACGGTGATGGCGTCCACGGCCTCGCCCTTGCCGTACAGCGCCATGATCGTCTCGTAGATCTCGAGGTGGGCTGGCTTGTAGAAGTCCGGGGCCACGACGATCTCGATCACGTTCGCGATCGCCTCTTTGCTCTCGAGCATGGCCCCCAGGACCGACTGCTCGGCATCCACGTTGTGGGGCGGGATCCGGTTGGGCCGGACCGCCTCGAGCCGCTGCGCCACGGCTGCTCTCCTCTCGTCGAACGTACGTTCGTACTCTACCGAGGCGCGCCGACAGAAACCGGCATTGGGAAGTCCCCCGGACGGAGGCCGGCCCCCGCGACTGCCGGCACTCCGGACCCGACGACGCTAGCGGCCCCGCCCTGTGGGCAACAAGGGGCCCAAGGCTGTGGGTTTCGCGTGGATTAGGCCCAGGACCTGTGGAGAACCCGGCAGGCGTCGAGCTAGACCGGAGCTAGGCGGGCTCCTCTTCGTGAGCCAGGACTTCGACAGTCACGGTCGCGGTCACGCCCTCGTAGAGGTGCACGGTCACGGAATGACTTCCGAGGCTGCGGATCGGCTCCTCGAGGTGGACGTCCCGGCGGTCGAGCGCGTGGCCGAGCTGCTCCTCGATGCCCCGGGCGACATCCGACGAGGTCACCGAGCCGAACAGCTTCTCGCCCTCGCCGGCCCGCGCCGAGATGTACACGGGGCTGACCTCGAGCGCGGCCACCCGGGCCTGGGCCTCCTCGCGGGCCTTGGCTTCCGTTTCCTCGCGCGCGCGCCGCATCATCTCGGCTTGGCGCAGCGCACCCTTGGTGGCCATCATCGCCAGGCCCTTGGGCACGAGGTAGTTGCGTGCGTAACCGTCCTTGACGGTGACGACATCCCCCTTCTTGCCGAGGGTCTCGACATCTCCCGCGAGGATGACCTTCATCGGGCCGTGTAGGGGAGCAGGGCCATCTCCCGGGCGTTCTTCACCGCGGTAGCCACCAGCCTCTGGTGCTGCGAGCAGTTACCCGTGACACGCCGGGCCCGGATCTTGCCCCGGTCGCTCATGAACTTGCGCAACAGCGCCACGTCCTTGTAATCGACGAAATCGACCTTGTCCGCGCAGAACTGGCAGAACTTCTTCTTGCCTCTGCGCTGGCGGTCGTCCCGCTTCGATCGCCGGTCGTCCCGGTCCCGGTCCCGTCCTCGAGGCACCTAGATCGAGCCCTCCTCGGCCATTCCCCCGACCGGGGCCGGGGCCCCCCAGTCGCCGCCGCCACCGGTGCTCTGGCCACCGCCTGCCGGTGCCGCCGTCCCTCCGGAACGTTGCGACTTCACAACCGACGCGGTCGCCCAGCGCAGCGACGGGCCGACCTCGTCGACCTGGATCTCGAACGCCGAGCGCTTGTTTCCTTCCTGGTCGTCCCACGAGCGCTGCTGCAGGCGGCCGGTGACGACCACGCGCGTCCCCTTCTTCAGCGACTCCGCCACGTTCTCGGCCATGTCACGCCAGCAATTGCACTTGAAGAAACCGTCGAGCTTGTCCTCCCAGTCGCCGGCCTGGTTCTTCCAGCGGCGATTCACCGCGACGGTGAAGTTGGCCACCGCCGCGCCGGATGGCGTGAAGCGGAGCTCCGGATCGTCGGTGACGTTGCCAACCAGTGTGACCGTGTTGTCAGAAGCCATGACTACTCCTTCCCTTTCGCCGCCGCACCGTTCGGTTCGGGACGGGTGATCTTTCCTCGGATGAACTCGTCGGAGATCTGAAGGGTCCGCCGCAACTTCTCTACGACGTCATCGCCTGCGCGGAAGCTAGCGACGAAGTAGTAGCCCTCGTGCTGATGAGCGATCTCGTAGGCGAAACGCCTATTGCCCCAGCGGTCGACGGTTCCCACCTCGCCGCCGGAGTCGGTGATCACTTCGAGGAAGCGATCGACGGCCTTCTGGATATCGCCCTCTTCGAGGCGAGCATCCACGATGACCATGGCCTCGTAATCCCGCATGTAGCTCTCCTCCTATGGACTCGAACTCAAGTTCCGAGGCCCGCTCGCGCTTCGATGGCTTACGGGCAGGGGATCGGCAGCTCTGGCTGCCGGTGGCCGATGCTAGCACCCCCTTTCTCAACCCTTCGAGGCCGTAGCCATTCCGACGCCGGACAAGCTATGCGAGGGCTGCGACAGTTTCTGTGTCCGGGGCCACATCCTCTTCGTCCGGCCCCCGCACGTGGTTCGCTCGCAGGAACACCACGATCAGCACCAATAGGAGCGCGGCACGGGTCCACACCGACGTCACCATGGCCCACTTCGCGGGGGTCCATTCCGTCTGGCCCTGATAGACGATGTCGTAGAACCACTGGAAGATCCCCACGTAGGCCACCGCGTCCACGATCGTGTAGGCCGCCCACCAGAACCACGAGATGTTCAACACGACGAAGAACGGGATCAGCCACAACGTGTACTGCGGCGAGTGCACCTTGTTCCACAGCAAGAAAGTGGCCAGCAGCGCGCCCGCGACCCCGACGAACGGATACACACCCTCCCGCTGGGCCCGCCGCCACCCATAGGCCAGAGCTATACCGAAGGTCACGAGCGTCAGGACGGCAACCGTGAGGTTCAGATCGGGCATGTGGAGGAACCCCCACGTGTAGCGCGACGACGCGAGGTTCCAGATGCTGTCGAAGTTCGGGACCCGCACGCGGTGGAACTCGTAGGTCGCCCACCACCCGTCGAAGTTGATCACCATGAACGGCAGGTTCAGCACAAGCGCCGTCGCGGCCCCCGCGCCGAGGACGGCGGCGGCCGCTCGTTTGCCGTGTGCGCGCAACTGCTCGAGGGCCAGCGGCAATACGAACAGGATCGGGTTGAGCTTGAGGGCCGCGCCGACACCGAACCACACCGCCGCCCAGATCGGTCGGCCCCGGTACCACGACCACAACCCGGCCACGGTCGCGCCGACCACCAGCAGATCCCAATTGTGGAACGCGTAGAAAACGATCGCCGGTGAGGCGGCGAACAACAACGCCCGGCGCCCCGACATCCGCGCGAGCAGATATGCGCTGAGCAACGCGAACGGCGCCATCAACAACGCCGTGACGCGCAGGTATGCATTACCGTCGTCGACCAACAAGCCGGCCATCCACATGAACAACCCCGTGAGCACCGGGTACTCGATCGCGCCACCGATCAACTGCTGGTCGGTAGTGAACTCGCCGTTTATGTAGGGGAACGTGTCGGTTTGTATCGCGCGGATCGAGTAGAGCGGTTGGATGTCGTTGTAGCAGAGCTCCGCGTACTGCGCCCCGTTGTATGCGTCGGGTGCGAGGCACTGGCCCTTCAGCACGAACCCCAGCATCACCGCGACACAACAGACGATCACGGTGACCAGCACGGTGCGTTCGACGTCCGTCAACTCACGCGGCTCCGAGACCTCCGCAACTTGACGGTCGTCACCCTCCGTCATCGCGATTGCCTCCGGATTGCGACGGCAGCGGGTTCGGCTCCTCGGACTGGGTCGGTTCCGGGCTCGGCTCGGCCGTCTGGTCCGGCGACGGCGTCGGCTCCGCCTCTTCCTCGTCGGCCTTGGACGGCTTCGGTTTCGGCGTGAAGGCCGGCGCCTCGTTGATCACCTCGTCGGGCGTGTCCACCGGCGTCGGGAACGGAAGGATCTCCATGCCCTCGGTCACGATCCGCATGTAAGCGGCCCAGATCTGCGCCGGGAACGAACCACCCGTGACGGTGACTCCGTGCACCGGACGGCACAGCTCGACATCCGAGCAGAACTCCATCAGCGGCACGTAACCTTCCTTCTTCTTACCGTTCTTGCAGTCGGTCTCTCCGGCGACACACTCGACGGTTCGCCGTTCCAACGGATAGCCCATCCACACGACCGTCGCCAACTGCGGGATGTGTCCCGCGAACCACGCGTTCGAGTGGCGTTGCGCCGTACCGGTCTTGCCCGCCACCGGGCGTCCGATATTCGCCGCTTGTGCGGTCCCGCCCGAGACGACATTGGTCAGTGTCTGATTCAACACGTCGACGTCGTTCTCTTCGGCCGCGCGGCTCGACGAGACGAGATCTTCTTCTTCGCAATCGGCGACCCCGCGAGTGGACCGGTACTCGCGAACGCAACCGCCCTCGAAATCTTCGATGTAGCGGATCGGTATTACATCGGGTAGCACGCCGCGCCCCGCGAACGCGGCGTAGGAGCGAGCCATCTCGAGGGGCGTCACGTCCATCGTTCCGAGCGCCTGCGAGCACACCTCCAGGCTCGGGCCGTGCAGATCCCGTTCGGCTTCGGTGCCGGGACGATCGAACTCGAACTTGTCCAGGGTGTCCACGATGCTCTCGGGGCCCACCTCAGCGGCCAACTGTGCATAGACGGTGTTGACCGAGTTCGTGGTTGCCTGGACGAGATCGATCGTTCCGTACGACCCGCCTTCGTAGTTCTCGACCTCCCACGAGCTTCCGTCTGGATCGGCGCATTCCGGATCGCTGATGAACTGCGGGCTGTGTCCCGAGAAGCGCGATCTAGGGGAGATGTCCTCCTGGATCGCGGTAAGCAACGTGAAGGGCTTGAACGACGAGCCGGCGGAGCGACCGGGGAAGTTGGTGGCGTAGTCGAACCCACGCGCCTTCTTGACCGATGTGAAGTCGCGGCCCCCCACGAGCGCGCGCACCTCGCCCCGTGGCGTCATCGAGACGAGCGCGGCTTGCGGATCCGTACGCTCCGTGAGAGCGGAGGCGATCGCGTCCTCGGCCGCCTCCTGCATGTCGAGGTTCAGAGTGGTGTGGATCTCGAGACCGCGCGTGAACAGGCCTTCCTCGAACTCCGGATACAGGTAGTCGCGTCGGAGCCACTCGAGGAAGTACGCGGCACGCTGGCGCTTCACGACGCTTCCGATCGCCCCTTTAGCGATCTTGATCTTCTCGCGGCGCGCGTCGCGCGCCTCGCCGCGCGTGACGTAGCCCTCGTCCACCATGACGTCCAGGACCCGATCGCGGCGCGCCTCGGCACCACGCGGGTTCTCGTCGGGTTGATAGCTCTCGGGGGCCGGGATGATGCCCGCGAGGTAGGCCGCCTCCCCGAGCGTGAGCTCCACCGCCGGCTTGTCGAAATAGGTCTGCGCCGCGGCCTCGAACCCGTACGCCCCTCGTCCCAGGTAGATCGTGTTCAGGTAGAAGCCCAGGATCTGTTCCTTCGGGTAGCGCCGCTCCAGTTTGATGGCGAGAACCAGCTCCTTGAGCTTGCGCGTCACGGTTCGCGACGGGTCCTGGAGGACCGCGTTCTTGACGTACTGCTGGGTGATCGTCGACCCGCCCTGGGAGATCTCCCCGCCGGTGACGTTCGCCCACGCGGCCCGAACGATGCCCCGCACGGAGACACCGGAGTGCTCGTAGAAGTCCCGATCCTCGGCGGCCACGACCGCGTCCGAGACATACTCCGGCAGTTTGTCCGTGTCGATCAGGAAGCGCCGGACCTCGTCGGAATAGGTGCCGATCAACCGGCCCTTGACATCGAAGACCTTCGCCGAGGACGCCAGCTCGATGTCCCGGGGCAACGGGATACGGGCGAACGCGTAGGTGAGGCCCAGGATCGTGATCCCGATGAGAAGCGCTCCCACGGGCAGCAGCCAGCCCCAGCGGATGAGCCACCGCTGGGATCGGGACGAAGAGCGGGCGCGTGAGCCGCGCCTCGAGCGAGGTGCCACGGCCGAATCTTATGGGCGCAGAGGCGCTCCTCGGCCGCGCCGGTTACAGGAAACCAACCGACAGGCCCTGGTACGTGAGCCATCCCGCACCGACGAGGCCCCCAACCGCGACCACCGATGAAACCACGATCACGATCTGGTTCAGCCAGCTCGACAGATCGAGCGCTCCCACCGGGACGGTCACCTCCGCGGGCCCCGGAGGTGCACCCTGCGACGGGATCCTCACGGCGACTCCGATGCCGGCTACGAGGGCAACCGGGTAGAGGACCGACAGCGAGGTCCGCGCGACGATCGCCGGCACCTCGATCGCGCCGTGGAGGAAGGCTCCGGTAACGATCGACGCGCCGAGCAACGCCCACGTCGCCAAGACGGCCGACGGATCGAAGTCGTCGCTCTCGGCCGTCCGCGCGGCGCCACAACCCAGGATGACTCCGGCGGCGACCACCAGCGGCAGCAGCGCGGCGAGCGCGGACCAGGCCACCTCGCCGGAAACGTCGGTCGTCGCCCGAGTGAAGGCGTGTGCTTCCGCGGCGACTATTGCACCGAAGGCCACCGTGGGGGGTCCGAACGAAAGGATCAATCCGCGCGAGAACCTGCCGCGCCCGCGCGCGAACGGCCACAGCGCGACCGCGGCCCCCGCGACCACCGCAGCTATCCCGGCGATCGCAACCGTCTCGGGGGCCGCCAGCGCGACCGCGGCAAACGTCGCGCTCACCCACGCTCCGATCGCGGCCATCGCCATGCGCGCCACCCAGGAACCGACCGCGAGTGCCAGAGCGAGTAACAACAGGCCCGCGGCGAGGCCCGGCTCGGGCTGACCGCCGATCTTGGTGAGTGCCACGAAACCGATCCCGACAACCAAAGGGATGGCGGCCGAGCCGGGACCTGCGGCCTGCCAGATCAGCAGGGGCAGGACCCCCACGAGCGCCAGTGCCGCGCCGTATCCGAGCCACAGGTAGAGGCCTTCGGGCGCGAGCACGCGCCACGTAGCGCCGTCGTAGGCCGTAAGCCCAAGCGCGCCCACGAGCGCGCATGCGCCCGTCGCGATCGCGAACCACGGCAGTGCCGGACGCGCTCCCAACGCTGCCAGAGCTCCGGCGGCGAGAGCCGCACAGACGAGGAACAGCAGAGCCGGCACGACCCAGATCGAGGTCGCGAACAACGCCAGAGCCGATGCACCGACACCGGCCCCGATCGCGACGCGCGGCCCTCCCGTCGGTCTTACCGCGACGATCAGCCACAGAGCCACAGCGGTCGCGCCGGCGATCGCGCCGGCGGCATCCGACGGCTCCGTCGTGCGCCACGGGCCGACGTCACCCGCGGCTAAGACGGTGATCACCCCCAGCGCGCCGCCGAGCACGGCGATGGTGCGCGTCGTGCGGAGCGCCCCGGGAGTCACGAGGTATACGGCCGCGGCCCCCACCGCGAGCGCGCCGTGCCCGAGATAGAGGATCGGCGCCATCACATGAGTCCCACGAACACGGCGCCCGCGATCGATGCCGCGGCTCCGCCACCACAAGCGATCCACGCGACGGCACGCGGCGCCCGCCGCAGCACGAAGCTGAGCCCCATGACGGCGCCGGCCGTAGCCACCGTGGCTCCCGCCCACAGCGCGAGATCCAGCGCGTGGAGACCCCGCGTCCCGGGACCCCCAAAGACCGTCACGAGCGCCAGCGCTCCCGCAACCGCCTCCGCCACCCACACCCATCGCTCCGGCCGTTCGGGGGCCGGGGCCTCGGCCAACCACACGATCAGAGCCACCGCACCCCCGGCAGCCGCGGCCCCCGCTGCGGCTGCGACCTCTTCGGGACCCACCAGCAACGTCGGTCCCAAGACGCCCTGGGCACCTCTGATCTCCCCGATGTCGAACGTGCCCCAGCGCAGAGCTGCAACCCCGAGGGCCGCGCCCACGACCGCCAGCGCGGTCCCCGCCAGCGCCTCGTGCTCGCGCTCGACCACGAGTCCCCGTCCGAACGTGATCAGCGCGAGCGCACCGATCACCATCATGAGCGGCCCTTGGGTCAGCCCCAGCAGATACCCGGCCGCGACGACGACGCCCGCGACCCGCAATGTGACGGAGATGCGGCCGGTCAACCTCGCTTGCCGAGCCCGGATGACTCGGGAGCCGCGAAGCGGCGGCCGGCCGAGAACGACCGCACCAGATGGTTCCACGCGCAGTCGATGCAGACCTCGACCACGTAACAGGTGAACTGGTCGTAGCGGGCGGCGAGCTCGCTCAGCCATCCCTCGGGATAGACCACGCGCCCGTTGTCCCGCTTCAGCGCGTCGCCGTACACGTAGCGCACCCGCCGCATCGTGTCGTGCGAGCAGATGGGACAGGGGGCGGGATCGGGGGTACCGATGTTGCGCGCCGCCCGGAGGAGCTCGGGATGGGCGTCACAGACGTCGGTCGTGCCCACGGTCCCACGCCTCACCGAAGCGAGCACGGCCCGGCGGGCGAGCCGGTAGTCGACCGAGGGGGCCCCGCTCCGCGGCGGGTTGGTGGGGTCGAACGACCGGCCGGACAGCTCCATCGAGCGATGGTAAACCCGGCGCGCCGCCTGCTCAGGGCACCGACTTGCACACAAGCAGATATCGTGGTGATATATCGGCTCGATATATCCGACGAGTACATGGACCCGGCCGGGAGCCGGGTGGGAGAGGTGGCGAAGCAACCGTGAAGCAGTCCGGCATGGTGGAGTTACCCGTTCTGGGGCTCCTCAAAGAGCGGGACATGCACGGCTACGAGCTCCGCAAACAGCTCGGCGCGATGCTCGGGCCCTTCTGGCAGGTGTCGTGGGGCTCGCTGTACCCGACGCTGCGCCGGCTCGCGAAGGCAGGGGCCGTCGAGAAGATCGAGACGGAGCCCACGCGCCGGAAGACCAAGAGCAAGGCCAAGACGAAGGTGCGCACCCGCAGTAGAACCGCGCGGTCGGGCGCGACCGGATCGCTCACTACGGGGCGACGTAAGAACGTCTACCGGATCACGCCCAAGGGCGAGGCGATGTTCACCGCCATGCTGGAAGAGACCGCTGCCGCGGTCGATTCGGAGCACTTCACTCTCAAGCTGGCGTTCTTCCGCTACCTGCAACCCGAAACGCGACTCGCGCTGCTGGAGAGGCGGCGCGCCTACCTCGTAGACAAGCTCGCGGAGTTCCGCTCGAACCTGCGCGACTACCGCGAGCGCATCGACAGTTACACGCTTTCACTGCAGAACCACGGGATGGCCTCGACGGAGAGCGACATCGCGTGGATCGACGAATTGATCAACCAGGAAC
>Ga0299913_10003137_pt1 | contig 13408 bp, 12 predicted proteins | sample RVTome_9_FD_201360 | JGI IMG/M metagenome (GOLD analysis project Ga0299913, IMG submission 201360) | Soil microbial communities from uranium-contaminated site in the Upper Colorado River Basin, Wyoming, United States - RVT155D38 (version 2) ... | reverse complement strand
CCCAACGGGACGCGGCGGGGAGCGCGGTGCTGGAGTACCGCGTGCGGCTGCGTAAGAGCGTGCCGGCGTCGGTGCTCACCGGTGAGTTGCGCTCGCGCCTCGGCCCGCGCGCCACCGGAGTCGAGACGAGGTAATCCCTCCGCGTGAACGAGCTCCTCGACCAGATCCAGCAAGTCCTTGGCGACCGCTACATCATCGAGCGGGAGATCGGTCGCGGGGGTATGGCCTTCGTCTTCCTGGCACGGGACCGCCGCTACGAGCGGCAGGTCGCGGTCAAGGTGCTCGATCCGGAGATCGCGACCGCGGTGGGTGCGGAGCGGTTCCTGCGAGAGATCCGGATCACCGCCCAGCTCCAGCATCCCCACATCGTCTCGCTGATCGATTCGGGCGAGGCGCGCAACCTGCTCTACGCGGTCATGCCGTTCGTGGAGGGCGAGTCGCTCCGCGACCGGCTCATGGCCACCGCGCGGCTCCCTACCACCGAGGCGGTCACGATCGCCTGGGAGGTGGCGGATGCGCTCGACTACGCCCATCGCCGGGGCGTAGTGCACCGCGATATCAAGCCGGAAAACATTCTGGTCTCCAACGGCCACGCGTTGGTGGCGGACTTCGGCATCGCGCGCGCGATCGGCCTGGCCGGGGGCGCCACCCTGACCGGTGTCGGATTCCCCATCGGGACCGCGGCCTACATGAGTCCGGAGCAGGCGACCGCGGCCTCGCCGGTGGACGGGCGGAGCGACATCTACAGCCTGGGCTGCGTCCTCTACGAGATGATCGCGGGACGCATGGCGTTCAGCGGACCGAGTCTCAAGAGCGTGCTTACCCAGCAGCTCACCGTCGACCCCCCGCTGATCCACATCTCCCGCCCCGACGTCCCCCAGAACATCATCGCCATCGTTCGCCGCTGCCTGATGAAGCGGCCGGAGGACCGCTACCAGACGGCGGGCGAGGTCGCCGAAGAGCTCCGCGCCACCCTGGCCGACCTGCCCCGGCTCTCGACGCCGGTGCCGCGACCGCCCGCAGCGGACCCCGAGGCCGAGAGCGACGGACTACTGGCCGCGGCCGGCCGCTGGATCGTGCCCGCCGCCGTGCTCGCCATCCTGCTCCTCGGCCTGATGTTCGCCTACCGCCAGCGGGGCAACGGTGCCTCCCCCGCGGGCCCGACCGGGCCGTACACCGCGTCGGTCGCCGTCCTCCCGTTCACCAACCTGAGCGGTGGGGAGGCCAACGACTACTTCAGCGAGGGCATCACCGACGAGATCATCAGCCAACTGGCCCAGGTCGAGAGCCTGAAGGTGATCTCGCGGACTTCGGTCGTCGCGCTCAAGGGCAGCACGCTCACGCTCCCCCAGATCGCCGAAACGCTCGGCGTCCGTCACATCGTCGAGGGCTCGGTGCGGAGGCAAGGGAGCCGGGTACGGGTCACGGCCGAGCTGATCGAGGCCGCCAGTGATGCCCACCTCTGGTCCGGCAGCTTCGAGGGCGATCTGGCCGACAGCTTCCGGGTACAGGAGGAGATCGCCCGGAAGGTGAGCGGCCAGCTCCTGACCAGCATCCGCGGCGTCCGCCCGATGGCGTCGAGCGCGATGCCGAACGAGAGCGCCGCGTTCGATGCGCTGCTGCTCGGCCGGCACATGCTGGAGAGCCGAACTCCGAAGGCGGTGGACGGCGCGATCCGCGCCTTCCGCGACGCCATCGGATCCGACTCCGCCTATGCGCCGGCCTACGCCGGCCTCTCGGCGGCGTACGTGCTGCACGTGGTCTACGGCTTTCCCGGGGGGGTGAACCCGTACACCGCCGCCGCGCGCGCCCTGGCCCTCGCCGAGCGCGCGGTCGCGCTCGACCCGGCCCTGGCGGAGGCGCACCTGGCGCGCTCCGACGCGCTGCTCATCAGCCTGGCGCCCCATGACGAGGTCCTGCGCACGCTCCGGGAAGCCCGCCAGCTGATGCCGGGATCGGTGGGTGTCTACCTCTCGGTGGCGCATGCGCTGGAGCACATGGGACGGTGGGACGCGGCGCTCCAGCAGGCCCAGCGGGCGCTCGCGCTCGACCCCTTGTCCACCGGCGTCCGGCATTCGGCCATCGCCATCGCGCTCGGCGCCCGGCAGTACGATCTGGCGCTCGACGAGGCACGGCGGGCTCGCGCCTTCGATCCGAACGACCAGATCGCCGAGATGCTTCAGGCCAATGCGCTGTTGCTGAAGGGCGACGCCGAGGGCTGCGCCGCGCTGCCGCTGCGCCCGTGGCTGGGCACCAAGGCCATCTGTCTCCACGAGGTCGGACGCACGGAGGAGGCAGAGGTGCTGGCGGACTCGCTCGCCGGACGGCTCCAGCGCAAGGAGTTCGCCATCGTGCCGCAGTTCGCCGCGCTCGCGGCTTACCGAGCGTGGCTGGGTGACGCCGCCGGGGCGATCCAGTGGCTCGAGCAGGCGGCCGACATCTCGCCGATGATTCACTACTGGCATCTGGAATCGGGGCTGTTCGACCGCGTGCGACGGGACACCACCTTCACGGGCGGCATTTCCCGATTGGAGAGTGGGATCCGTGCCCGCGTCGCCCAAAGCCGGCGCGAGCTGGGGGAACGCCTGGAATGAGCCCCGAGCCCCGAGCCGAGGTGAAGTGGGACGTCGCCTCGCCCGAGCTCCTGCGGGAGCTCATCGCCTCCCCGCCGCCCCTCGGCCTCCGCCTGACGGACACGACCCGAGGCTTCCACCGCGACATCTACTACGACACCACCGACGGCTCGCTCGCGCGCCGCGACGCGGCTTGCCGCTTCCGGCTCGGCGCCGATGACCGCCGGGTCCTGACGGTCACGCTGGCCGCGAACCGCGAGCACTTCTCCTCCGTGGTCGCGGAGTTGGACCTGGCCGCCGCCCTCCGGGGAGAGAGCGAGGCCGCACGAAGGCTTCGGGGCCTGGTGGATCCGGCGACGCTGGAGCCTCAGGTGGAGTTCGAGGTCGAGCGGGTCACCCGCGGCGTGGCCGGGCGCTGGCCGTGGAGCGCCCGGTACGATCTGGTCTACGACTCGGTGACGGTGCGCTACGAGCGGCTCTCGCGCGAATTCCGCGAGATCAAGCTGTGCCGCCGGCGGCGCGGCAAGCCCGATCTGGCGGAGCTCGCCGCCGCCATGCGGCAGGTCTCGGGCATCCGTTCGATCCTGGAGAGCAAGCTGGCGCGGGCGCAGCGCATCGTGGCCGCCCTCGAAGGGGAGTCGCTGGCGCGGTCGCTCGGCACCGGCCGGGCGGTGACCCTCATCGCGCTCGATGGTGGCGCGCTGGCGTTCCAGCGGAAGGGCGAGGGCCTCACGCTGCCCATCGCGGACGGGCAGGGGGAGGCTGCCTCCCGCCATCTGCTCCGGGCGACCTTCGGCAGCGCGGTGGGCGATCTCGCCCTGCTGGGCACAGCCAGCGGCCGGGGAGCGGCGGGCAGGCTCCAGGAGGTGTGGGTCGTCCGGCGGCTTCGACTCGACGGCGAGCAGGCGGACGGCATCGTGTGGCTCCCGGCATCGGAGGTCACCAGCCGCGCCGGCTCGGTCGAACTGCAGGACCCCGACACGCTGGCCGCGCTCGCGGTGGCGACGCGGTCGGATCTCTTCCGCTCCGGAGACCTCCGCGACTCGGGCGGGCGAGCGCGTCGCTCGCGGCCGACGCGACCGCCCCCGGTTGCGCCCCACGAGGCGCAGCTCCTGCTCGACGCCGATCTGAGCACGCTGGAGTTCCAGAGCCGGGTGCTGGCGATGGCGGAGGACTCGGCCACCCCACTGCTCGAGCGACTGAACTTTCTGGCCATCGTGAGCGCGAACCTCGACGAGTTCTACATGGTGAACGTGGGCGCGCTGAAGGAGAAGGGCGAAGAGCCGAACGCGGCACGGCTGGAGGCGATCGGTATCCGGGTGCGAGCCTTGCTCGCGCGTCAGGACCGGGTGCTGGCCGAGTGCATCCCGGGGTTGGCGGAGGCGGGAATCAGCCTCAGGATGTGGGACGAGGTCCCGTCCACCAGCCGTGCGTTGCTCGAGGCGCAGTTCCAGCGCGAGATCTTCCCGCTCCTCACCCCGCGCGCGATCACGGTGAGTCCGGGGTTTCCCGTGGCGGTCATGCCCCATCTGACGCCGCTGGTGGCCGTCGTGCTCGAGGACGCGCAGACCGGCCCGCTCCACTTCGCCTATCTGCGGCTGCCGGAGCGGATCCCGCGGTTCCTGCCGATCCCCGATTCCAGCGACCTCATTTCGCTGGAAGCCGTCGTGCGCGCGAATCTTCATCTCATCTACCCCGACCGGCGGATCGAAGGCGCGTGGCTCTTCCGGCTCACCCGCGCGGCCGAGCTGGACCTCTCCGACGAGGACGCCGGCAACCTGCTCCAGGCGATCGAGGAGTCGGTCGGCCGGAGGGCGCTCAATCCGATCGTGAGGGTGGAAGTGGAGCGGGCCATGCCCCAGGCGGTCAGGGAGCGCCTGCTGTGGGAGCTCCGCTTCGAGCGCGGCGCCGGCGCGGGATCGGTACGGGAGCAGGATCTGGTCGAGATCGACGGTCTGCTCGACCTCCGTTCCCTGCGGGAGCTGATGGGCGCCCCGGTGCCGAACGGGCGCTTCCCGCCATTCGAAGGTCGGAATCCCTGGCCCGGCGACCGGGAGCTGTGGAGCATGCTGCGCCAGCGCGATGCGCTGGTTCATCACCCCTTCGAGCGCTTCGCCGACAGCACGGTGCGGTTCTTCTCGGAGGCGGCCGACGATCCCGCGGTCGTGGCGATCCGGCTCACCCTTTATCGGGTGGGCGAGCGGTCGCCGATCGTGGACGCGTTGACTCGGGCGCTCGAACGGAAGAAGGAGGTCGCGCTGTTCGTGGAGCTGAAGGCGCGATTCGACGAGACCCGCAACGTCGGGTGGGTGCGACGGCTGGAGGAGGCCGGGGCCACGGTGGTGTACGGCGTGGTGGGACTCAAGAACCACGCCAAGGTCGGTCTGGTGCTCCGGCGGGAGGACGACGGCCTGCGGCACTACGTGCATATCGGGACCGGGAACTACAACGCGGCGACGGCGAAGGTGTATACCGATCTCTCGCTCTTCTCCGCCGATCCCGACCTCGGCGCCGACGTGCACGACCTGTTCAATCAACTGACCGGGTCGAGCCGCGCGCCCACCGGCTCGTTCCGCCGGATCGCCGTCGCCCCGGAGGGGCTCCTGCCGTGGCTGCTGGAGCACATCGAGCGAGAGACGGCGCACGCCGGTGCCGGCCGGCCAGCGCGGATTCGGGCCAAGCTCAACGGCCTGGCGGACACCGAAGTGATTCAAGCGCTCTATCGCGCTTCTCGAGCCGGGGTGAACATCGAGCTGGTGGTGCGAGGACTCTGCACCATCAGACCCGGCGTGCCGGGACATTCCGATCGTATCCGGGTCGTGAGCCGGCTGGGTCGGTTCCTGGAACACGCGCGCATCTACCACTTCGCGAACGGCGGGGAGGACGAGTACTACATCGGCTCGGCCGACTGGCGACCCCGGAATCTTCGCAACCGGGTCGAAGTGATCGCTCCGGTGAGCGATCCGGACGCCCGCACCATGCTCGATTCGCTGCTGCACGAGGAGCTCGCCGACCCGGCCGGTTGGGTGCTCCGTCCTGACGGCAGCTACGTGCGCGCGCGGGACGCCGAGGAGACCTGAGAAGGTACTTCGGCCCATAGTATTGAAGTGGGCCAATCTCTTGAATTTAGGGCTCTGGGCTGCGATCTTCTCCGGATGATCAGAGTCACTGCCGTAGAGCCGGATTCGATTGCCGACGAGCTCGGCCTCCGAGAGGGCACCGAGCTCCTTGCCGTGAACGGCCGCGAGCTGGAGGACTTCCTCGACTGGGAGTTCCTGACCGCCGAGGAGCAGTTACTCCTTCACGTCCGGCAGCCCGACGGCGAGGAGATCGAGTTCGACATTGAGCGTCCTCTCGCCGAGCCGATCGGCGTGTCGCTCGAGCCCGCGCGGATCCGTCGCTGCGCCAACCGCTGTGACTTCTGCTTCGTCGACGGACTGCCCGACGGGCTCCGCGACGTGCTCTACATCCGGGACGACGACTACCGGCTCTCCTTCCGCTACGGCAATTTCGCCACGTTGACCAACCTGAAGCCGCGGGATGTGGAGCGGATCATCGAGTATCGTCTCTCGCCGCTCTACGTGTCGGTGCACGCCACCGACCCCACGGTCCGCCGCTATCTCCTTCGCAACCCGACCGCGCCCGACATCATCCCGCAGCTCCGCGGCTTCGCGGAGCACGGGATCGAGTTCCACACCCAGATCGTGATGTCGCCCGGGGTGAACGACGGTGAGGTGCTGCGGCAGACGTTGCGCGAGCTGTACGAGTTCGGCCCGGCGATCATCGGCTGCTCGGTCGTGCCGGTGGGACTCACCGAGTTCAGCAAGCACCACCTGGTCCGCGAGCCGACCACCGGGGAGTGCCGCGCCGCCATCGCGCTGGTGGAGGAGCGGGCCGCGATCGCGCTGGCGGAGCGGGGCACCCACTGGGCCTTCGGCGCCGACGAGCTCTACCTCCGTGCGGACGTGGATCTGCCACCCGCCGAGATCTATGACGGGTTCGACCAGGTGGAGAACGGGGTCGGTGCGGTGCGCTGGCTCCAGCAACGGATCGCATCCCGGGCGGAGGCGATCGGGGGCTGGGAAGGGCGCCGGGTCGGGGTGGTCACCGGCACCGCGATGAGCCGGCTCATGCCGATGGTGCTGGAGCCGCTGGCCCGGGTCACCGGTGCGCGGTTCGAGCTGCTGCCCGTGGTCAACACGCTGTTCGGCGCGTCGGTCACCACCGCGGGCCTGCTGCCCGGCATGGCGGTGCAGGAGGCGCTCCGCGGCCGGAGCGATCTCGATCTCGCGCTCCTGCCGGGCGAATGCGTGAACGACGACGGCCTGTTCATGGACGGCATGAGCGCGGATCTGCTCGCGGCCGCCTCGCCGGTCGAGATCCGTTTCTCGAAGGACTTCGCCGACGCGCTCGAGGTGGGAGTGGCGGCGTGAGCAAACCGACCGTCGCGATCGTCGGCAGGCCGAACGTAGGAAAGTCCACTCTCTTCAACCGCATCCTCGGCGGCCGGCCAGCCATCGTCTCGGAGCGGCCGGGCACCACCCGGGACCGGCACTTCGGCGACGCCGAATGGCAGGGGCGTCGATTCTGGGTGGTGGATACCGGCGGACTGGTGCCGGAGTCGGACGACTCGATGGATCGCGCCATTCGCCAGCAGGTGGAGTTCGCCCTCGCCGAGTCCGACGTCGTGGTGTTCCTGGTGGACGGCAAGGAGGGAGTCCACCCGGTGGACCAGGCGATCGGCGAGCGGCTGCGGCGGGCCCGGGCGCCCGTGGTGCTGGCGGTCAACAAGCTGGACGACCTCGAGCGCAGCGCGGCGCAGCTCGACTTCTACGAGCTGGGCTTCGGCGAGCCGCTCGGGATCAGCGCGGCGGTGGGGAAGGGGAGCGGCGATCTCCTCGACGCGGTGGTCCAGCGTCTCCCGGCGTACGACCCGGCCGAGTCGGAGGACACCATCGGCGTCGCGGTACTGGGGCGCCCGAACGTGGGGAAGTCCTCGCTGGTGAACCGGCTCCTGGGCGAGGAGCGCCACGTCGTCGCGGCGGAGGCGGGCACCACACGCGACGCGATCGACTCCCTCTTGCGGTATCAGGGCAAGAATCTCAACTTCATTGATACCGCAGGGTTACGCCGCAAGGCTAAAGTACAGGATGACCTCGAGTTCTACTCCACGCTGCGCACCGAGCGCGCGGTCGAGCGGGCCGAGGTCTGCGTCCTGGTGGTGGATGCCACGCTCGGGCTTCACAACCAGGACCTTCGGATCGCGACCGAGGCGTGGGACCGCGGCTGCGGACTGGTGGTCGCGGTCAACAAGTGGGATCTGATCGAGGAGAAGGACGCGAACACGGCGCACCGGGGACAGGAGGAGCTCATCGCGAAGGCGCCGTTCCTCCGGCACGTGCCGTTCGTCTATCTCTCGGCGCTGACCGGCCAGCGCGCCCGCAAGGTGCTCGATCTCATCCTCGAGGTGGCCGAGGCGCGGGAGCAGCGCATTCCGACGGCGGAGGTGAACCGGGTGCTCGGCGATCTGCTGGAGCGCAGCGGACCCCCACAGAAGCCGGGTGAGGAAGTGAAGCTGCTCTATGCCTCGCAGATCGGCACCGCACCCCCGACCTTCGCCATCGTGAGCAACCGGCCGCGCGACGTGCCCGAGTCCTACCAGCGGTATCTCGCGAACGGCTTCCGTGAGGTCTGGCCGTTTCCCGGCTCGCCGCTGCGTCTCAAGTTCACCAGCAGGGGGTCCCAGCGGTGAACGCGCCGGCGATTCTCTGGCTGCTCGCCTCGTACTTCGTCGGTGCCATCCCGACCAGCTACCTCGCCGGGCGGATCTTCCGCGGCATCGACCTGCGCGAGCACGGCAGCAAGAACCTCGGCGCGACCAACGTCTACCGCACGCTCGGCTGGAAATACGCCATTCCGGTAGGGCTGTTCGACATCGCCAAGGGGGCCGTTCCGGTGCTCGTCCTCGCGCCGCGGGTGTCGGACTCGCAACTCTTCGCCCTGGCGTGCGGCATCGCCGCCATCCTGGGCCATGTCTTTTCCGTCTTCGTCCGCTTCCGGGGCGGCAAGGGCGTGGCGACCGCCGCGGGGGTCATGCTGGGCCTCACGCCGCTCGCGCTGGGTGTCGCCGCGCTGACGTGGCTCCTGATCGTGGGCCTGACCGGCTATGTCTCACTGGCGAGCATCGGCGCTGCCGCCGTCTTTCCCGTGGCGGTGTATTTCCTCGAGCACCTGGAGCGGCCGGAGATCCTCTGGCTCGACGCGCTGGTGGCGGCGGCTATCATCTGGCTGCATCGCGCCAATATCCGGCGCCTGCTCGACGGCACCGAGAGTCGCTTCGGACGGCGGGCCGCGCCGCCCGCGCGACCGTGACCGACATCGCGGTGCTGGGCGCGGGGAGCTGGGGCACGACGCTCGCCAATCTCCTCGCCTGCAAGGGCGACGAGGTGCGCCTGTGGGCGTACGAGTCCGAGGTGGTGAGCGCGGTGAACCGCGCTCGCGAGAACCCGTTGTTTCTGCCCGGTGTGTCGCTCTCGACCAGGATCCGGGCGGTGGGAGATGCGCGGGAGGCGGTCGCCGGCGCGGAGGTGATCGTGTCCGCGCCGCCCAGCCACGCCGTGCGCGCGGTGATCACCGGGCTGGGCGACGCGGTGCGACCGGAGGCCCTGGTGGTGAGCGCGACCAAGGGCATCGAGACCGACACCCTGGCGCTGATGTCGCAGGTTTTCGCCGAATGCCTTCCCGCGAACCGGTTCGCCGCGCTCTCGGGCCCGAGCTTCGCGGCCGAGGTATGCGCCGGGCAACCGACGGCCGTGGTGGCGGCGGCGCACGACCTGAAGACCGCGGAGGCGACGCAGCGGATCTTCGCGACCCCCGTCTTCCGGGTGTACAGCAATCTCGACGTGATCGGCGTGGAGCTGGCGGGTGCGCTCAAGAACGTGATCGCGGTCGCGGCCGGGATCGCGGAGGGACTGGGGATGGGGCACAACCCCCGTGCCGCGCTGATCACCCGCGGCCTCGCGGAGATCACCCGGCTGGGGGTCGCGATGGGTGCCGACCCTCTCACCTTCGCCGGGCTCGCCGGGATGGGCGACCTGGTGCTCACCGCGACCGGTGGGTTGAGCCGCAATCGCACGCTGGGCGTGGCGCTGGCCGAAGGGCAGTCCTTCGAGCAGTACCGGGCGACGCATCGGAGCGTGGCGGAAGGCGCCAACACCTCGCGCGCCGGGGCCGCGCTGGGTGCCCGCCTGGGTATCGAGCTGCCGATCATCGAGCAGGTCTGCGAGGTGCTGTTTCGAGGCAAGCCGCCCCGCGAGGCGATCACCGAGCTGATGGGACGCGAACTCAAGTCGGAGCAATGGCGATGAGACAACGGCGATGAGCACTTCACGTCAGGTGCAGGAGTTCTACTCGATCGGCGAGGTCTGCTCGCTGACCGACCTCAAGCCTCACGTGCTGCGGTACTGGGAGAGCCAGTTCCGCTTTCTCAATCCGGCGAAGAACCGGTCGGGCAACCGGGTCTACAAGAGCCGTGAGGTCGAGCTGATCATGCTGGTGAAGCACTTGCTGTATACCGAGAAGTTCACCATCGACGGCGCGCGGCAGCGGATCGACCAGTATCGCCGCACCGGCGAGCTGCGGGCCAGCGCGCGCAAGGCGTTCGAGGCGGAGCTGGCCGGCGAGGCGCGCGCGGCGGTGGAAGCCGTGATCGCGATCCTGGACGGGAAGGCGCCGGCGGCGGCACCGGCGGCACCGGCGGTCGCGGCAACGCCGGCGCCGCGGGGCGGCGGGGCGGCGGGGCAGCGGGGCAGCAAGTCCGCTGGAAGGTGATCCGCTATCTTTGCCTGCCATGAACATTCTCGTCACCAACGACGACGGCATTCTGGCGCCGGGCCTGGCGCTGCTCGCGGACGTGTGCCGTGAGGTGGGGAACGTCACCGTCGTGGCGCCGGACCGGGAGCAGAGCGGGACCTCGCACTCGCTGACGCTCCACCGGCCGTTGCGGCCGGCGCGCCGTCCCGACGGGGCGTGGCAGATCGACGGCACCCCCACCGACTGCGCGATGCTCGCGATCCAGGCGCTGATGCCGGAGCGGCCCGATTTCGTGTTCTCCGGCGTGAACCACGGGCCCAACATGGGCGAGGACGTGCTGTACTCGGGGACGGTGGCCGCGGCGATGGAGGCGGTCACGCTGGGGGTTCCCGGGATCGGGATCTCGTTCTCCGGCAACCACCCCGAGACGATGAGCACCTACCACGATCTGCTGCTGCAGCTGGTGCGGCGCATCGTCGGCGTCCCCGATTTCCCGGAGCAGACCCTGCTCAACATCAACCTTCCCAGGGTGCCCGCCTCCGAGGTCCGCGGCATCCAGGTGACCAAGCTCGGCAGCCGCTTCTTTTCGGAATCGCTGACCCGGATGAAGGATCCCTGGGGACGGGAGATCTTCTGGATCGGCGGCGGCACCATCACCTGGACCGGCGGCGAGAACTCGGATCACCTCGCGGTGGCGGAGGGCTTCATCTCCGTCACTCCACTCCATATGGACCTCACCAACTACTCGTTGCTCGAGACCGTGAGCGGATGGTCGCTGGAGGGGTAGGGGAGGGGGACGGCTACGGCGGCTACCGCGCCCAGTTGGTGGAAACCCTTCAGCGGAAGGGGATCCGCGATCTGGCCGTGCTGCGCGCGATCCGCATGGTGCCGCGTCACCTGTTCGTGCCGGAGAGCGTCCGTCACCGGGCGTACGATGACGCCGCGCTCCCGATCGGGAGCAGCCAGACGATCTCGCAGCCGTGGGTGCAAGCGCGCTACCTGGAGCTGCTGAGCCTCTCCGGGCGCGAGCGCGTGCTGGAGATCGGCACCGGCTCGGGATACCAGACGGCCCTGCTCGCCGTGCTCTGCGACGCCGTCTTCAGCGTGGAGCGGATCCCGATGCTGGCGCAGCGGGCGCGAGAGGCGCTGGAGGCCTCGGGGATCCGGAACGTCACCGTGCTGGTCGGGGACGGCACGCTGGGGTGGCGGCCGTTCGCGCCGTATGACGCGATCCTGGTCGCCGCGGCCTCGCCGGAGATCCCGACGCCGCTGGCGGAGCAGCTCGCCCCGGGAGGCCGCATGGTCATTCCCCTGGGCGATCGAGCCAACCAGACGCTCACCCTGGTTCGCCGCGACGGCGACGCACTCCGTACCACCACCGTGGCCGATGTGCGGTTCGTGCCGCTGCTCGGCGAGTTCGGCTTCCGCTAGCCCCTTCGGAGACCCGCATGGATTTCGTGCAGTCCGTCATGGATCTCTTCCTGCACCTCGACGATCACCTGAGCCAGGTCATCGCCGCCTACGGCGTCTGGACCCACCTCATCCTCTTTCTCATCGTGTTCGCCGAGACCGGCCTGGTGGTCACGCCGTTCCTGCCGGGGGACTCGCTGCTCTTCGCCGCCGGCACGTTCGCCGCGCTGGGCTCGCTCGACCTGTGGCTCCTGGTGGTGTTGCTGATCGGGGCGGCGATCCTGGGCGACACGGTGAATTACTGGGTCGGGGCATGGATCGGTCCCCGGGCCTTCAGCGGAAACGTGCGTTTCCTGCGCAAGGACTACCTCGACCGCACCCATGCCTTCTACGAGAAGCATGGCGGGAAGACCATCATCCTCGCGCGCTTCGTGCCGATCATCCGGACCTTCGCGCCCTTCGTGGCCGGCGTCGGCGCGATGAGCTACCCGAAGTTCATCACCTACAACATCGTCGGGGCGGTGCTCTGGGTGGGCCTGTTCGTGCCCCTGGGCTATTTCTTCGGCAACTTCCCGGCCGTGAAGGAGAACTTCACCCTGGTGATCCTCGCCATCATCGCGATCTCGGTTTTGCCGATCGCGCTCGAGGCGATCCGGGCGAGGAGGAGCCGGCCGGCGTGACCACGCGGTTCCTGGTCTCGGGCATGGTCCAGGGCGTCGGATTCCGCTGGTTCGTCGCCCGGCACGCCCGAGCGCTGGGGCTGGGCGGCTACGCCAGGAACCTCGCCGACGGCCGGGTGGAAGTCGTGGCGGCGGGGAGCGGGCCGGAAGAGCTCGCTCGGCTGGAGCAGTTGCTGCGGGAAGGTCCGGCCCACGCCCGCGTGGACCGGCTGGAACGACAGGACGATGTAGACGAGACCGTTTCTTCCAGGAGCTTCGACATCCGATGACCGCTACCATGACCCTAGACCAGCGGGTCCGCGCCGCGCTCCGGCCCATCAAGGACTATCCCAAGCCCGGCATTCTGTTCCAAGACATCACCCCCGTCCTGGGCGACGCCGCGCTGCTGCGGGACGTGATCGCGGCGATGGCCGATCCGTTCGCCGCCCGCGGGGTGACTCACGTCGTCGGCATCGAGGCCCGAGGATTCATCCTCGGCGGCGCGGTGGCGACCACGCTCGGGGCGGGGTTCGTGCCGGTACGGAAGCCCGGCAAGCTCCCCTGGGAGCGGGTGACAGAGGAATACGCGCTGGAGTACGGGACGGACGCGCTCGAGTGTCATAGCGACGGGCTCCCGGAGCGGAGCAAGGTACTGGTGGTGGACGATGTGCTGGCTACGGGCGGCACGGCCCAGGCGGCGGGAGGGCTCGCCCGAAAGGTCGGGGCCGAGGTGCTCGGCTGGTCGTTCTTACTGGAGATCTCCTTCCTCAAGGGTCGGGACAAGCTGCAAGGGGCGACCTGCCACGTCCTGGCTGCCGTGTAGGTTCTGGGTTGCCCGAAGACCGCCCGGCATGGCATCTTTACCGGCTGCGGAGCAGGTGGATCCCGGCCCCCGTAGCTCAGATGGATAGAGCAGCAGTTTCCTAAACTGTTGGCCGCGTGTTCGAGTCACGC
>Ga0299913_10003136_pt1 | contig 13410 bp, 10 predicted proteins | sample RVTome_9_FD_201360 | JGI IMG/M metagenome (GOLD analysis project Ga0299913, IMG submission 201360) | Soil microbial communities from uranium-contaminated site in the Upper Colorado River Basin, Wyoming, United States - RVT155D38 (version 2) ... | reverse complement strand
TGCTTCGACCGACTGGTCGTCGACGTGAACGGCAAGGGCAAGGGCCGGCCGGGCTACCGGGTCAAGTACGTCAAGCAGGTCCGGAAGGACGGGTCGGGTGCCAAGGTGCCGCTGCGAGGCGGCGCCAGGCTGCGCGTCATCGTCAAGGCCCCGGCGTACGACGACTCCGGCAAGCTCACCTACGAGCCGGCGAACTGGAACGAGCTGGTCGACGTGACCGGCTACCGGACGTTCCGGCAGGCAGCCTGGGCGGGGTCCTTCGAGGGCCAGACCACGATCGGGCTCGGCGTGCGGGCCAGGCTCCCCATGCGGGTGTTCGTCCTCCCCGGTTCCAACGGTGGGCACCGGGTCGTGGTGGACGTGGCCCACCTGTGGTACTGACCGCTCACGCCGGGTCCGTCGGGTCAGCCGGCGCCGTCGGGTGCTCGCTCGAGTGCCCGGCTGCGTCGTCGGGCGACCGGCAGCACCAGCGCCAGGCCGAGCAGGAACCCGAGCACCAGCCCCGGGAGCGCGAGCACCTCGGCGAAGACCTGTGCCGCGAACGCCACGCCCAGGGCGACCACCATCACCATCACCGCGGCGATCATCCGGAAGGCCATCTCGCCCAGGAACAGCGAGGCGAAGGTCGGTCCTCCCGGGCCTTCGGCAGCCTCCGGGTTGCCGCGGGGGAGAGGGGTGACCTCCACGACCGCGGCGGGGTTCAGCGGTCCGACGATGTGGGGGAACGTCTCCTCCCCCACGGGGTCCTCGCGCACCGGTGAGGTGAGCAGGTCGGTGTCGATCGTCAGCAGGACCAGGGGGCCCGGGTGGTCGGCGTACACCGCCTCCAGGACGCCCGGCCACTGGTCGGCCCGGGAGGCGTGCAGGAACCCGATGTCCTCGAGGGTGCGGCCGCGGGTGGACCACGCATACGAGCCGGCCAGCCGGGCGGCTTCCCAGCGGTCCTGCTCGGCGATGTGGAAGATCTTCATCAGAACAGTCTTTCCTCGGAGGGGTCCATGCCGCGCAGGGCGTCGTAGTCGACCACACTGCAGGCGATGCCGCGGTCCTCGGCCAGCACCCGGGCCTGCGGCTTGATCTGCTGGGCGGCGAAGATGCCGCGCACCGGCGCCAGCAGCGGGTCGCGGTTGAGCAGGTCGAGGTAGCGGGTCAGCTGCTCCACCCCGTCGATCTCCCCGCGCCGCTTGACCTCCACCGCCACCGAGGCACCCGCGCCGTCGCGGCAGAGCAGGTCGACCGGCCCGATCGCGGTGGGGTACTCCCGCCGCACCAGGGACAGGCCCTCGCCCAGCGTGGCGGGGTGCTCGGCGAGCAGCTCCTGCAGGTGCTTCTCGACGCCGTCCTTCTGCAGGCCGGGGTCGGCGCCGAGCTCGTGGTGGGTGTCGTGGTGGATCTGCTCGATCAGGATCCGCAGCGTGTCCTCGGTCTTGCCGGTGACGGTCCACTCGACCGCGCCGTCCTCGGTGGTGCCCTCGCGGAGCGTGCACGGAGGTGACATCCAGTTCAAGGGCTTGTAGGAGCCCCCGTCGGAGTGGACGAGCACCGAGCCGTCGGCCTTGATCATGAGCACGCGGGTGGCCATGGGCAGGTGGGCGGTCAGCCGACCCGCGTAGTCGACCTGGCAGCGAGCAACGACGAGACGCACGGCAGGCAATCTACCCGCCTTTTCGAAAGGTGAACGCCCGTTAGCCGGCGCCGGGACGCGTGGAATGATGCGGGCCATGACTGACTCCCGCGACTTCAACACGATCGGCGTCATCGGCCTGGGCACCATGGGTGCCGGCATCGCCGAGGTCTTCGCCCGCAACGGCTTCACCGTGACCGGGGTGGAGCTCAACGACGAGGCGGTGGAGCGCGGACGCCAGCACCTCGAGCACTCCACCGGCCGCGCCGTGGCGCGCGGCAAGATGAGCGAGGCGGAGCAGAAGGAGCTGCTGGACCGGATCTCCTTCACCACCACGCTCGCCGACCTCGCCGACGCCGACCTGGTCGTGGAGGCCGTCATCGAGTCTCTCGAGGTCAAGCAGGGCCTGTTCCGGGCGCTCGACGACGTGGTGCGGCCGGACACCGTGCTGACCACCAACACCTCGTCGCTGTCGGTCACCGAGATCTCGACCGCCAACTCCCGCCCCGGCCGGGTCGTGGGCATCCACTTCTTCAACCCCGCACCCGTGCAGAACCTGGTCGAGATCGTGCGCACCGTGGTCACCGAGCCCGACGTGCTGGCCGACGTGCAGGACCTGGTCGGCCGGCTCGGCAAGAACCCGGTGGTGTGCGGCGACAAGGCCGGCTTCATCGCGAACACGCTGCTGTTCGGCTACCTCAACCACGCGGTGTCGTTCTTCGAGGGGCGCTACGCCTCCCGGGAGGACATCGACGCCGCGATGCGGTTCGGGTGCGGCTACCCGATGGGGCCGCTGGCGCTGCTCGACCTGATCGGCCTCGACACGGCGTACGAGATCCTCGAGACGATGTACCTCCAGGGCCGGGACCGCCTGCACGCGCCCGCCCCGATCCTCAAGCAGATGGTCACCGCCGGCATGCTCGGGCGCAAGACCGGACGCGGCTTCTACACCTATGAGGGCCCGGACTCCTCCAAGATCGTCCCCGACGAGCACACGCCGTCAGCCGACGACGCCCCGGTGCTGCACCACGAGATCGGCACGGTCGGCGTGGTCGGCACCGGCACGATGGCCACCGGGATCGTCGAGGTGTTCGCCAAGGCCGGACACGATGTCGTGTACGTCGGCCGCTCGGCCGACAAGGTCGCGGCGGTGGCCGGGACCGTCGAGCGGTCGCTGGACAAGGCGATCCAGCGAGGGCGCCTCGAGGAGTCCGCGAAGCCCGAGATCCTGGCCCGGCTGAAGGGTTCGACCGCACTGGACGACCTGGCCGGCGTCGACCTCGTGGTGGAGGCGATCGCCGAGGACCTCGGGGTCAAGACCACCCTGTTCGAGAACCTCGACGAGATCTGCAAGCCCGGGGTCATCCTGGCCACCACCACGTCGTCGCTGCCCGTGATCTCGCTGGCCAAGGTGACCTCACGGCCGCAGGACGTCGTCGGCATGCACTTCTTCAACCCGGCGCCGATCATGAAGCTGGTCGAGGTGGTCACCACCGTCGCCACTTCCGACGAGGTCGCCGAGTCGACGCGCGCGCTGTGCGAGCGGATCGGCAAGGTCGCGGTGTCCTGCGGCGACCGGGCCGGCTTCATCGTGAACGCACTCCTGTTCCCCTACCTCAACGACGCGGTGAAGATGCTGCAGGCGCACTACGCGACCGCCGACGACATCGACACCGCGATGAAGCAGGGCTGCGCGCTCCCGATGGGCCCGTTCGAGCTGCTGGACGTGGTCGGCAACGACGTCTCGCTGGCGATCCAGCGTGAGCTCTACGAGGAGTTCCGCGAGCCCGGGTTCGCGCCCGCCTCCCTGCTCGAGCAGCTGGTGACCGCCGGCTACCTCGGGCGCAAGTCCGGGCGAGGGTTCCGGGACTACTCCACCCGCTGACCGGCATGGCCCAGGACCTGCACACCACGTCGTACGGCGAGAACGGCTCCAGCGTGGTGTTCTGCCACGGGCTGTTCGGCCAGGGGCGCAACTGGACCCAGGTCGCGAAGGCGTTGCAGCCGGACCACCGGACGCTGCTCGTCGACCTGCCGCAGCACGGGCGCTCGCCGTGGAGCCCGGAGTTCGACTACCTCGCGATGGCCGACCAGGTCGCCGGCCTGCTGTCGTCCGACGACCCCGTCTCGCTGGTCGGCCACTCGATGGGGGGCAAGGTCGCAATGCTGCTCGCGTTGCGCCATCCCGAGCTCGTCGAGCGGCTGTGCGTGGTCGACGTGGCCCCCGTCGCCTACCGCCACGCCCACGTGTTCGGACGGTTCGTGGCAGCCATGCGGTCGGTCGACCTCGCGGCCCTCGAGCGGCGCGGTGAGGCCGACGAGCGGATGCAGGAGGCCGTTCCGGACCCCGCGGTCCGTGGCTTCCTGCTCCAGAACCTGCGCCGCGACGGCGACGGCTGGCGCTGGCAGATGAACCTCGAGGTGCTCGGCGACTCCCTCGCCGAGATCGGCGACTGGCCGGAGGACGGTCTGGCCGGCACCACGCCGTACGACGGGCCCGTGCTGTGGGTCGCCGGAGCGGACTCCGACTACGTCCGCGACGAGTACGACGGGGCGATGGCGCGCTGGTTCCCCCGGAAGCGGCTGGTCACCGTCAAGGGCGCCGGACACTGGGTCCACTCCGAGCAGCCAGAGGTCTTCCTGGCGATCCTGCGGCGATTCGTGGACTCCTGAGCAAATATTACGGCGTGTAGCCCTTTCGGGTGACCCGTGTCACAGGGCATGATGCCCGGGTGCCGCCGATCGGCGGCCGCTTGCCGGTCTCACTCGGAGACCGGGTCACCATAGGGAGACTCATGAGGATCAGCAGCATGTCACGCCACCGCGTGCGTGCCGCCGTCGTCCTGCCCACCTTCGCGCTGATCGCCGGAACCCTGGCGACCACGGGCGCGACCGGGGGAGCGACGGCCGCGCCGAAGGAGGCGCCTTCGGGTGCGGGGAACGGCAGTGAGTACTACATCAACTACGCCGCGCCGCGGCTGGAGAAGCCGACCGGGCACGACGCGAAGATCAACCGGCGCAAGGGGACGATCAGCCATCCCCCGGAGGACGCGCTGTCGCAGGCCTATGCCGCCGACGCCAAGCACGCCCAGGGCAACCCGGTCACCGCTCGCCAGCTGGCCAAGCTGGAGGCCAGGGCGATCCGCACGGGCAAGAGCCCCAAGGAGCTCAAGCGGCCCTACAAGCGGGCCGGCCAGACCCAGACGGCGCGGCTGCTGACGATCCTCGTGGAGTTCAACGACGAGGCCGACGACGACTTCACGGGGGTCCAGGTCCCCGCGACGGTCTTCGGTGACCGGACGTGTGTCGACGGCACCGTCCAGAACGGTCCGCTCCACAACAACATCCCGAACCCGGCCGAGGCCGCGCAGGCGGACAACAACTCCATGTGGGTGGAGGACTTCTCCTCCGAGCACTTCAACAAGATGCTCTACACCGACGAGGGCATCACCGACCGCATCCGGCCCGACCTGACCGGTCCGGACGGCCAGCCCGGCATCGACATCTCCGGCTTCACGATGAAGGCGATGTACGAGGAGATGTCCCACGGGGCCTACACCGTCGACGGTGCGGCGACCCCGTGGGTGGAGGTCCCGCACTCGGAGGGCTGGTACGGCGCGTCCCGCTGTGTCGACGGCGAGGCCCCGATCCCGCAGGCGATGCAGGGGCACCCGGACAACCCGCGCGGACCGGGCCAGCTGCCGATCGACGCCATCCAGGCGCTGGCGGAGCAGGACCCCGACTTCCCCTGGCACGAGTACGACATCGAGGACCAGGGCGACCGCGACGGTGACGGCAACTTCTTCGAGCCCGACGGCGTGATCGACCACGTGGTGCTCGTCCACGCCGGCGAGGACAAGTCCGGTGGTGGCGGCGCCGAGGGCGTCTACGCCATCTGGGCGCACTCCTCGGCGGTCCCGGGCGGCGCTCCGGTGCCTGGCACCGACCTCCGCATGTCGAACTACATCGTCCAGCCGGAGGACTCCGGTGTCGGCGTCTTCGCACACGAGTACGGCCACGACCTCGGCCTTCCGGACCTGTACGACACCTCCGGTGGCGGCGACTCGGACGTCGACTTCTGGGACCTGATGTCGTCGGGCTCGCACTCCGGGCCGATCTTCCAGTCAATGCCGACCCACATGGGTCTGTGGGACAAGTGGGTGCTCGGTTGGGCCGATCCGGTCGAGATCAACCCCGGTGACGACCCGCGCAGCGTGATCGTGGGTCAGAACTCCCGCCCGCTCAAGGGCACCCAGGACGGCATCAAGATCAACCTGCCGACCAAGGTGGTCCACCTCGCCGACCCGCACAGCGGTGAGGAGATGTGGTACAGCGGAGCCGACCAGGACTGGGCCGATGTGCGCCTGTCCCGCACGGTCGACGTCCCGGCCGCCGCTGACGCGCGGTTCTGGATGTGGAACAACTACGTCATCGAGGACGACTGGGACTTCGGCTTCGTCGAGGTGTCCACCGACGGTGGCGCGACCTGGGTCGAGCACAAGGTGTTCGACGAGTCCGGTGCGCTGGTGTCGACCGACGACGGCTACTCCGACCCCAACGGTCGGATGGTCGACTACGGGAACAAGAAGTACGGCCTCACGGGCAGCACCAGCGGCTGGCGTCACGACTACATCGACCTGACGCCGTACGCCGGCCAGTCGGTCCAGGTCCGGCTGCGGTACGCCACCGACGCCGCGTTCCTCGAGCGCGGCTGGTTCGCCGACGACTTCTCGGTCACCGGTGACGGCGTCACCACGTGGTCCGACGACGTCGAGAGCGGGGACAACGGCTGGACGAACGAGGTGACGACCTTCGTCGACACCACGGGCGCCGGCTGGCACCGCGACACCGGCACGAGCAGTGCCTCGCACTACTACCTGGTGGAGTGGCGCAACTTCGACGGGTTCGACGAGGGCCTGAAGTACGCCTACGACACGACGTACAGCGACGAGGCCTGGAAGGTCGAGAAGATCGCCTACAACGCGCCGGGTGCGCTGGTGTGGTACCGCGACACCACGTGGGGCAACGCCAACCACGTCACGTCGAACACCACGGCACTGCCCAGCGGTGGCTCGAAGGGCGGTCTCCTGATCGTCGACAGCCACTTCGACCCGCTGCGCCGTAGCGGGGAGAACGGGGAGCTCGACCCGACGACGCTGAAGAACCTGCCGTCGCGTCCGCAGTCGTCGAACGCCGCGTTCGGCCTCGAGCCGACGCACGAGTTCGACGAGTGCCAGGCGACCGCGGAGTTCGTGGAGGTGTGCAACACCTTCGGGCCGCAGGCGCCGGTGAGCACGTTCACCGACGACCAGACGTGGTACCCGGGCATCGAGTTCCATGAGGGCGTGGGCTACTTCTTCCGCGACATCGACGCCTCGGTCGTCGTTCCGTCGGTGGGGAACGCGCCGTACACCACCCGGATGGTGGACCCGGACGGCAACCCGCTGCTCGAGCACTACGGGCTGAACTTCGGGTTCTCCATCAGCGGCTCCGGAAACCCCGCCGACTCCGGCGTGGGCTACGGCACCGTGGTGGAGGTCGCGAAGGCCATGAAGGGCAACACCTCGGCGCGGATCCACGTGACTCCGCCCACCCCGTGACCGGTCGCTGACCCTCGGGTCGGCTCCGGTCCAGTCACTGGGCCCCGCACCGTTCGGTGCGGGGCCCGGTGCCGTTCTCAGTCCGCTGCCCGGCGTGCCCGGTAGGCCGCCACCGCCTCGCGGTTGCCGCAGGTGGTGCTGCAGAAGCGACGCGAGCGGTTGCGGGAGAGGTCCACGACCACGCCCTGGCACGCTTCCGCCGCGCAGGTGCCCAGCCGGCCCAGCTCGTCGGCCCGGATCACGTCGATCATCGCCATCGCGGTCTCGACCGCGATCCGGGTGGCCAGGGGCTCCTCGTGTCCGACGGCGTGGAGGTGCCAGTCCCAGCCGTCGTGTCGCACCAGCTGGGGGAGGGCCCCCGCGTCGACCAGGAGGGTGTTGACCAGCTCGGCGCACGCGTCCCGGTCCGCGGTGAGCAGGCCGCGCAGTCGGGGGCGCAGCGCGCGGACCTGCGCCAGCTCGGCCGAGGTCCGGTCGTGGCGGCCGGAGTACTCGTGCTCGGCGAAGAAGGCGTCGAGCTCCGCCACGGTCGTCAGGGTGTCGGGCTCCTCGGCGGAGTTGACCAGCGCCATGGCGGCCGCGAGGGCGGTCTCGGTGTCATGGGCGAAAACCATGTTGACACGTTACATGATCCACCGTATCGTCATGACCCATGAGCGCCGTGACCCATGACCCGGGCGTGGGTTCCCGGGTCGGCACCGGCCTCGCGTTCGCCGTGGCCTCCGCCGCGTCGTTCGGGCTGTCCGGATCGCTCGGCACGGCCCTCATCGACGCCGGCTGGTCCCCGGGCGCGGCGGTCACGGTCCGGGTGCTCGGGGCGGTGCTCGTGATCGGTGGGCCGGCGCTCTACGCCCTTCGGGGCCGCTGGTCGCTGCTGCGCGACAACCTCACCTTCATCGGGGCGTACGGCGTGGCCGCAGTCGCCACCGCCCAGCTGTGCTTCTTCAACGCGGTGGCCCACATGCCGGTCGGTGTCGCCCTGCTGATCGAGTACACCGCGCCGGTCGCGGTGGTCGGCTGGATGTGGCTGCGCCACGGCCACGTGCCGAGCCCGCTCACCTGGGTCGGTAGCGCGGTGGCCGCTGTCGGTCTCCTGCTCCTGCTGGACCTCGGCGCCGGGTCCACGGTCACGCTGCCCGGTGTGCTCTGGTCGCTGGGCGCGATGGCCGGCGCGGCGGCGTACTTCGTCCTTTCAGCGGATGAGCGGGGCGGCCTGCCCCCGCTGGTGCTGGCCGCGGGTGGACTGCTGGTCGGCGGGCTGCTGATCTGCGCAGCGGGGTTGGTGGGCGTGGTCCCGATGGCGCTGGCCGCCGACCAGGTCGTGCTGGCTGGTGCCCGGCTGCCGTGGTGGGTGGCCGTGCTGGGGTTGGCCGTGGTCACCGCCGCCGTGGCGTACACCACGGGGATCGCGGCGGGCCGGCGCCTCGGGGCCCGGTTGGCGTCGTTCGTGGCGCTGCTCGAGGTGGTGATGGCCGTGCTGTTCGCCTGGCTCCTGCTCGGCCAGCTGCCCGTGCTGCTGCAGATGCTGGGTGGACTGCTGGTGCTGGTCGGCGTGGCGGTCGTGAAGGTGGGGGAGCGCGACGTCCGGGCCGGCGAGCCGGAGCTAGCGTGCGTTCTGGCGGCGGACGAAGACCTCGCGGGTCAGTAGCAGGATCGCCGCGGCGGTGGGGACCGCCATCAGTGCGCCGACCACGCCGAGCAGCGCCGCGCCGATGAGCGCGGCGATCACGGTCACCGAGCCGGGGACGTCCACGGCTCGCCTCATGACGTTCGGATAGATGAGGTAGTTCTCGACCTGCTGGTAGACGGCGTAGAAGATCAGGCAGGCGATCCCGGTCGGCACGGACTCGGCGAACCCGATCGCCGAGACCAGCACCATGGCGATCGTCGCGCCCACCATCGGGATCAGCGACAGCAGGGCGACGACGAACGACAGCGCGACGGCGTACTGTCCCAGGCCGACGACGAACAGGAAGACGAGCGAGCTGAGGCCCGCGGAGACCGCCACCACGAAGGCCCCGGACACGTAACCGCCCACTCCCGCCAGCACGCGGTCGCCGAGCCGTGTGACCCGGTCCCGGCGGGAGGCGGGGGCCAGCTGGTACAGCGCGGACTTCGTGGTGGGCAGCGACGCCAGGAAGTAGAGCGTCAGCACCACGACGATGAACACGTTGAGCAGGGCCGAGAGCACCGCCAGTCCGAACCCGAGGAACCCGCCGAAGAGACGCTCGGTGTAGGCACCCTCGGCGATGTAGTCCTTGGCCCGGTCGATGAGGGCGAACTCCTCGTTCCAGCCCTGGATGCGGTCGTTCTCCTGGAGCCGGTCGAGCCACTCCGGGGCGTTGCGGGTCAGGGAGGCGACCTGCTCGCTGATCACGGGGACGATCGCGGCGCCGAAGAGCGCCAGCCCGGCGAGCACGAGCGCGATCACGGACACCACGGCCCACGGGCGGCGCAGGCCGCGGGACATCAGCCACTCGACCAGCGGGTTCAGACCTGCCGCGAGGAACATCGCGACCACGATGAGCACGAGGATCGACCCGATCTCCAGCACCTGCTGGCCGAGCCAGATCGCGAGCAGCACGCCGAGCCCGCCGGTGAAGCCGATGTAGAACGGCGAGTGTCCGAAGGCCTCGCCGGGTTCACCGAGGTGGTGCGGCTCCTCGGTGACCGGTTCCGGCTCCTGGGCCTCCGGCTCCCGCGCGCCGGAGACCGGCCCGGCAGCTTTCGGCGTGCCGCCCCGTGATTCCGTCATGCGGGAAGTGTCTCAGTCCTCGTCGCCGAATCCCGCGACCACGTCGCGCAGGGCGCCGAGCTGGGCGACGATGGCGTCCCGTCGCTTGCCCATGCGGTCGACCTCCGCCCGGACGGCCGCCAGCTCGCGATCCGCGTCGGCCTGACCCGAGGACGTGAGGCTCTCGGCCTGGCTGCGCGCGGACGCCACGATCTGCTCGGCCTCGCGGCGGGCACGGGTCAGCAGGGCGTCGGCCTCCGACTGCGCCTGCTGGCGGAGCTGGGCGGCCTGGCTGGAGGCCTCACTGGCGCGCTGTTCCGCTGCGGTGGCTCGCTGCTCGGCCTCCTCGACGAGGCGACGGGTCTCGGCAATGGCGTTGGAATGGTGCTCGGACGCCTCCTTGGCGAGCCGCTCCTTCTCGACGGCCAGGGTCCGTCGGGCCTCCTGCACCTCGCGGTCGGCGGCGGCGCGCGTCGCCTCCGCCTCCCGGGTGGCGGTGACCTTGAGGTCGTTGCTCTCCTGCTGGGAGGCCAGGCGCAGCTGGTCCGCCTCCCGCTGGGCCGCGGCGCGGACGTCGGCCGCCTCGCTTCGGGCGGAGGACCGCTCCTGCTCGGCGTCGGCGATCAGGCGCGTCCGCTGCTCGTCGAGCTCCTTGAGCTGTACGACGCGCATGTCCTCGGCCTCGCGGTTCGCCTCTGCACGAATCGCCTTCGCGTCCTTGGTCGCCTGCCCGCGGATGTCGGCCGCGTCCCGCGCCGCCTGGGTGCGGATGTCGTCGGCCTCCTCCTCGGCGAGCCGGAGCAGGTCGTTGGCCCGTCCGCCGAGGCTGGCGTAGGACGGGCTGTCGGACTCCGCGAGCTTCTCCTTCAGCCCCGACAGCTCGGCCTCGAGCTCCAGCACGCGCTTCTCGGAGGCGCCGAGGCTCGTGCCGAGCCCGGTCTTCTCGTGCACCAGCTGGCGCAGCGCCGCGTCGGTGGCGTCCTTGTCGTAGCCACCGCGACGCACCAGCGGAAGCTGGGGTACGGCGGCCGGCTTGGCGGCGGCGGCCCGCTGGGGGGAGGCGGGTGCCTGCTGGGTCGGCACCTGGGGCTGGGCTGCCTTCGGCGCCGCCTTCTGCTCCTCCACCCGGGGGATCACCTGGGTCGGCTCGTCGGGTGCGGTCGGCTTGTTGCCGGACCCGCCACCCGTGGCCGGCTTCTCGTCGAAGATGGACAGGCCGTCGTCACTCATCGTGGATTGTTCCTTTGTCTTGTCATGCGTCCCGGTTGCCTGGCACCAGTGTCCCCGATGCATCCAACAGATCGCACTCCGGCTCGCGGGAAGGGACCGTCGCTCGCTGGCGCTCGCTCGGCGCCGTCAGACGCCGTACCCAACTGGCGCTTCGCGGGAACCCGCTCGTGCCTCGCTCTTCCCACTCAGACGCCGTGCTTGATTGGCGCTTCGGTCGCTCGCTCGCTGGCGCTCGCTCGGCTCCCTCAGACGCCGCGCTTGACTGGCGCTTCGCGGGAACCCGCTCGTGCCTCGCTCTTCCCACTCAGACGCCGCGGAACCGGTTGATGGCGTCCACGTGCCGCGCCCGCATCTCCTCGTCGCGCACGCCCAGTCCCTCCTCGGGGGAGAGGCAGAGCACGCCGACCTTGCCCTGGTGGGCGTTCTGGTGCACGTCGAGCGCGGCCTGGCCGACCTCCGCCAGCGGGTAGGTCCGCGACAGGGTCGGGTGGATCTTGCCCTGGGCGATCAGCCGGTTGGCCTCCCACGACTCGCGGTAGTTGGCGAAGTGCGAGCTGATGATCCGCTTGAGGTTCATCCAGAGGTACCGGTTGTCGTACTCGTGCATGTAGCCCGAGGTCGAGGCGCAGGTGGTGATCGTGCCGCCCTTGCGGGTCACGAAGACCGAGGCGCCGAAGGTCTCGCGGCCCGGGTGCTCGAAGACGATGTCGATGTCCTCGCCCCCGGTGAGCTCGCGGATCTTCTTGCCGAGGCGCAGCCACTCCTTGGGGTTCTGCTCGGTGCCGTCCTCGTTCCAGAACCGGTAGTCCTCCTCGGAACGGTTGATGATCATCTCCGCCCCCATCGAGCGGCAGATCGCGGCCTTCTCCTCGTTGGAGACGACACACACGGGGTTGGCGCCACCGTTGAGGGCGTACTGCGTCGCGAAGCCGCCCAGGCCGCCCGAGGCGCCCCAGATCAGCACGTTGTCGCCCTGCTTCATGTTCCCGCCGTTCGAGGAGACCAGCTGGCGATAGGCGGTGCAGTTCACCAGGCCGGGGGAGGCCGCCTCCTCCCAGGTGAGGTGCTCAGGCTTGGGCATGAGCTGGTTGGCCTTGACCATCGCGACGTCGGCCAGGCCGCCGAAGTTGGTCTCGAAGCCCCAGATCCGCTGCGACGGGTCGAGCATGGTGTCGTTGTGGCCGTCGGGGGCCTCGAGCTCGACCGAGAGGCAGTGCGCGACGACGCGGTCGCCCGGCTGCCACTTGGTGACACCGGGCCCGGTGGCCAGCACGACGCCGGAGAGGTCGGAGCCGACGATGTGGTACGGCAGGTCGTGGCGCTTGCCGAGCGCGGACTCGCGGCCGTAGCGCTCGAGGAAGCCGAAGGTCGAGACAGGCTCGAAGATCGAGGTCCACACGGTGTTGTAGTTGATGGCCGAGGCCATGACGGCGACGAACGCCTCACCGGGGCCGAGCTCGGGGAGCCGCACCTCCTCGATGTGGAGGGACTTGCGCGGGTCCTTGTCGCGGGAGGCGAGACCCTCGAACATGTCGACCTCGTCCTTGTGGACGGTGGCGGCCTTGTAGGACTCGGGCAGAGCGAGGGCGGCGAAGTCCTCGCCGGTGGCGGCATCGCTCTGGATGGCGTCGAGGATGTGCTGCACGGGTACTGCTCCTGAATCGTCGGGTCGTGGTCGCGCGGAATCTACCGGCGGGTAGCCCGGTCCGCACCAGAGTGTGACCAAGTCTGCACTCTCGCGCGCTTCCGTGGGTACGCCGTCCGCTCCCCGACCCCTCCGTCCGGCTCGCCCGTCACCCGCCACCCGGCTCCCTCGACCCCGGCCCGGGCGCCGGTCCGACCTCGGTCCCGGCCGGCACACACGCACGGAAGGGCGCCGCGTCGACGCCAAGCTCCTCCATCGCAGCGTGGTAGGCGCGGTAGTGGCGCCTGGCGTCACCGTGCCGGCCGGCTTCGGTGAGGACGGCGACCAGCTCGAGGTGGGTCCGCTCGTCGTAGCGGTCCCGCTCGAGGACGCGGAGCAGATAGCGCACCGCGGCGTCGAACCGGCCCTGCGCGCGGGCCGTGCCGGCCAACTGGAAGGCCGCCCCCTGGTAGGCCGCACGAGCCTGCTCACGCAAGTCGTGTGCCCAGTCCTCGTAGCGGTCCTCCTCGAGGTAGTCGCCGACGTAGTTCGCCTCCGCGAGTGACAGCCGGGCCTCGGCCTCCGCCGTACGGTGCTG